>OJJS01000007.1_pt1 | contig 102551 bp, 81 predicted proteins | sample 1596371 | NCBI WGS metagenome assembly OJJS01 (sample SAMEA4350116, study PRJEB24818) | metagenome | biome: human; feature: gut; material: faeces | place: Denmark | collected 2013-09 | reverse complement strand
ATCTATCGGTAGCGCCGCGCCGTTACTGCTTCTGCTGATGAGGGTCATGCAGGGGGCAGCGATTGGCGGGGAAGTCCCGGGGGCCTGGGTATTTGTCTCCGAGCATGTGCCGAAGCACCGTATCGGCATTGCCTGCGGTACGCTGACGGCGGGACTGACTGTCGGTATTCTGCTCGGCTCGCTGGTGGCGATGATGATGGCGACACTCTTTACTGAAGCGCAGCAACTGGCCTGGGGCTGGCGTGTGCCGTTCTTCCTCGGGGGCATTTTCGGCTTTGTGGCACTTTATCTGCGCCGCTGGCTGGCGGAAACGCCGATCTTTCAGGAGATGAAACAGCAAAAAGCACTGGCGAAAGAGTTACCGCTGAAAACCGTCGTGGTGAATCACAAAGAAGCGATTGTGATCTCCATGCTGCTGACCTGGCTGCTCTCCGCCGGGGTTGTGGTGGTGATCCTGCTGACACCGGCCTATTTACAGACGGAGTTCGGCCTGGCAAAAGCGGTGGTGTCTGTTGCTAATATGACGGCGATTCTGGCGCTGTGCGGCGGATGTCTGGTCGCCGGTTATCTGTGTGACAAACTGGGTGCGTCAGTGGTCTTTACCTTCGGCAGCCTGCTGCTGGCGGTCTGTACCGGCTATTTTTATCTGACCGCCGGTGAGCCGGGCACACCGCTGTCGCTGACCTACGGACTGGCCGGATTCAGTGTCGGCGTGGTGGGGGCAGTGCCGTTTGTGATGGTGAACAGCTATCCTGCGGAGATCCGCTTCAGCGGTATTTCCTTCTCCTACAATCTTTCTTATGCCATTTTCGGCGGACTGACACCGGTTGTGGTTACGCTTTTCCTGAAATGGACCCCGCTGGCACCGGCGTACTACATGCTGGGGCTCTCTCTGATCGGCCTGCTGCTGGGGCTGTATATGGGGAAAGCGGCGGTGCGTCAGCGGATGATGGTTTTCAGCTCCTGACAACACCCGCTCTTATGCGTATCAATTATGTTGTTTTAATGCCGTGCTGATATGACTGTCAGCGCGGCATTTTTCAGTGTTTCATCATTTTCTTTTAAATAATCTGTTTTTTTTTCATTTTCCCCTTGATGAATGTATTTATGGCCCCATCTAGTTGTCATCGGAAACTGAAACTCAGTTGAATCCCCTTTAACGCTGCGGATGTCCGGTACCGTCAGGAAATGTTCCGGGTGACGGGTGAGTAAAAATTTTTTCTTGAAAAGTGAAAATTGAACCTCATATACATCGGTAGCGTAAGACGAACAGAATTATTCGGAGGCCTTTAAATGGGTAAAATTATTGGTATCGACTTAGGTACAACCAACTCTTGTGTTGCTGTAATGGATGGTAATCAGGCACGTGTCCTGGAGAACGCAGAAGGCGACCGCACAACGCCGTCAATCATCGCGTATACACAGGATGGTGAAATCCTGGTCGGTCAGCCGGCAAAACGTCAGGCTGTTACCAATCCGCAGAACACACTGTTTGCAATCAAGCGTCTGATTGGTCGTCGTTTTGACGATGAAGAAGTGCGCCGCGATATGAACATCATGCCGTACAAAATTGTCGGCTCTGATAACGGCGACGCATGGGTGGAAGCAAAAGGCCAGAAAATGGCACCACCACAGGTTTCTGCTGAAGTCCTGAAAAAAATGAAGAAAACCGCTGAAGATTATCTCGGCGAACCGGTAACCGAAGCGGTTATCACCGTACCTGCTTACTTTAACGATGCTCAGCGTCAGGCAACCAAAGATGCCGGCCGTATCGCAGGTCTGGATGTAAAACGTATTATCAACGAACCGACTGCAGCGGCACTGGCTTACGGCCTGGATCGTGAAGTGGGTAACCGTACTATCGCGGTCTTCGACCTCGGTGGTGGTACTTTCGATATCTCTATCATCGAAATCGATGAAGTTGACGGCGAAAAAACCTATGAAGTGCTGGCAACGAACGGTGACACTCACTTAGGTGGTGAAGACTTCGACAGCCGCATGATCAACTATCTGGTTGAAGAGTTTAAGAAAGAACAGGGTATCGATCTGCGTAACGACCCGCTGGCAATGCAGCGTCTGAAAGAAGCTGCCGAGAAAGCAAAAATCGAGCTTTCTTCCGCACAGCAAACTGACGTTAACCTGCCGTATATCACGGCGGACGCGACCGGTCCTAAACACATGAACATCAAAGTGACCCGTGCGAAACTGGAATCACTGGTTGAAGATCTGGTTAAACGCTCTATGGACCCGGTCAAAGTTGCATTACAGGATGCCGGTCTGTCAGTGAATGATATCAATGATGTTATCCTGGTAGGTGGTCAGACCCGTATGCCGCTGGTTCAGAAAACCGTTGCTGATTTCTTCGGTAAAGAACCGCGTAAAGACGTGAACCCGGACGAAGCTGTGGCTGTTGGTGCTGCGGTACAGGGCGGTGTGTTAGGTGGTGATGTTAAAGACGTGCTGCTGCTGGACGTTACCCCGCTGTCTCTGGGTATCGAAACCATGGGCGGCGTGATGACTCCGCTGATCGCGAAGAACACCACTATCCCGACCAAACACAGCCAGGTGTTCTCCACAGCGGAAGACAACCAGTCTGCGGTAACTATCCATGTTCTGCAGGGTGAGCGTAAACGTTCCGGTGACAACAAATCACTGGGTCAGTTTAACCTGGATGGTATTCAGGCGGCACCACGCGGTATGCCGCAGATCGAAGTCACCTTTGACATCGACGCCGACGGTATCCTGCATGTGTCTGCGAAAGACAAAAACAGCGGCCGTGAGCAGAACATCACCATCAAGGCCTCTTCCGGTCTGAACGAGGAAGAGATCCAGAAAATGGTACGTGATGCGGAAGCGAACGCCGAAGCTGACCGTAAGTTCGAAGAGCTGGTACAGGTCCGTAACCAGGCCGACCAGCTGGTTCACGCCACCCGTAAACAGATTGAAGAAGCGGGCGACAAACTGCCGGGCGACGATAAAGTGAAAATCGAGCAGGCGGTGAGTGAGCTGGAAATCGCAGCTAAAGGTGAAGATAAAGCGGCTATCGAAGAGAAAACGAAAGCCCTGATCGACGCCTCTGCCAAACTGATGGAAATTGCCCAGCAGCAGGCGCAGGCAGGTGCAGCAGGTGCTGATGCCGCGCAGGATGCAGGTAAAAATGATGATGTTGTTGATGCTGAATTCGAAGAAGTTGACGACAGCAAAGACAAAAAATAAGGCCCTTAGCGGGCGCGGTGATGACTGTTATTAATCACTGAAAACCGGCACGGGCGTTGAGGAAACTCTGCGCCCGTGTCTGTGTGTTAAGGGACAAAACGGATGGCAAAAAAAGATTACTATGAGGTGTTGGGCGTCTCGAAATCTGCGGATGATAAAGAGATTAAAAAAGCCTACAAACGCCTTGCGATGAAATATCACCCTGACCGTAATCAGGGCGATAAAGACGCGGAAGATAAATTTAAAGAAGTTAAAGAGGCTTACGAAATCCTCACCGACGCACAAAAACGTGCGGCTTATGACCAGTACGGCCACGCGGCATTTGAGCAGGGCGGTATGGGCGGCGGCGGCGGATTTGGCGGCGGCGGTTTCGGCGGTGCTGACTTCGGTGATATCTTTGGTGACGTCTTCGGTGATATTTTTGGTGGTGGTCGCCGTCAGCAACGCGCGGCACGCGGAGCAGACCTGCGTTACAACATCGAACTGACCCTTGAAGAAGCGGTTCGTGGTGTGACCAAAGAGATCCGTATTCCGACCCTGGAAACCTGTGATAAATGTCACGGCAGCGGGGCGAAAGAAGGTACTGAGCCGCAGGAGTGTCCGACCTGTCACGGTATGGGCCAGGTGCAGATGCGCCAGGGCTTCTTTGCAGTGCAGCAGGCGTGTCCGACCTGCCATGGTCGCGGAAAAATCATCAAAGATCCGTGCAGCAAGTGTCATGGTCACGGACGTGTTGAACGCTATAAAACCCTGTCGGTCAAAATTCCGGCCGGGATGGACAGCGGCGACCGTATCCGTCTGACCGGTGAAGGTGAAGCAGGCGAAATGGGGGCTCCGGCAGGCGATCTGTATGTCGAGGTTCATGTCCGCCAGCACAATATCTTCGAACGTGACGGCAGCAATCTTTACTGTGAAGTACCGATTGGCTTTACGGTTGCGGCGCTGGGCGGTGAGATTGAAGTACCGACACTCGACGGGCGCGTTAAGCTGAAGATTCCGGCAGAAACCCAGACCGGCAAAATGTTCCGTATGAAAGGCAAAGGTGTCAGACCGGCGCGCGGCGGAATGCAGGGTGACCTGATGTGCCGTGTGGTGGTGGAAACCCCGGTGAAACTGAGCGAAAAACAGAAAGAACTGTTACGTGAGTTCGGTGAATCCGTTGATGGCCAGAGCGGTCACAACAACACCCCGAAAGCAAAACGCTTCTTTGACGGCGTGAAAAAATTCTTTGATGACCTGACCAAATAAGTCACTGTCAGATAAGTTATATCAAAACCGGCCGGAAATTTTTTCCGGCCGGTTTTTTGTGTGCTTTATACAAGCATTTAGCGCCGGTTTTTCTATTCTGCTTTAACCATTTATTCGTTAAGGCAAACAATATGAAAATCACCGGTCAGGCAGTATCTGTTACAGAATTAATTAAGGGTACATCAGAACGATTCGGAAACGGCGGGCTCAGTCATTTTATCTCAGGGATTAAAAACTCACCGGAAAAGCTGTTCGGCGATAAACCAGAGCGGGCTGATATTTTCAGGATAACGGATTTTGCCGCACTCGGGAGTTTGTTCAGGGAAGATATTGTGGCCATGGATATGACTCCGTTTAAAAAAATCTCAGACAAAATTAATGCGTTCCGGAAGAGTCAGTCCTCTTTCTCACGGTTCTGTAAAGGTCGTATTCTGGATAAAATTCAGAAAAACTGCACAAATATTATTGTCATGGCTGAATACTTCAGTCGTCTGCCTGAGTTACACCGCGATACCACATTGCCTGATTCAGTGAGGTACAGCGCCGGGGATGTCCCGAAAGCGTATTCTGACATTCCGAAGAGATATAAGAATATCGGGACGCCGTCATCTGAGGACGGGGGTAATACAAAAAAAATGACTCAATCGGGAAATCGTGCCCCCGAAATTAAACGTGATGATATGGACAAATTACCTAAAGCGACAATGTTCAACGGTGAGATTAATGTTACCGAGCTGAAACTGTTGTATAAACAAGCCGAAGCCGAGGCTGACCACCCGGCTTCGGCATAGTCATCCCGGCCACAGTAATACTGGTGGCCGGCACTCTGACGAGTGTCAGTTTTTTCAGGAAATACGCGGAGAGCAGCAGTGCGACTAGAACGCTGTTCTCCCGTAACACCGCGACAATCATGGTCGGTGCCTGTCCTATCGCCCATATCACAATACTGTAGCCGAAGATGCGGAGAATACCGCCGGTCAGCCCGTATATACTGTCGTGCAGAACCCAAAATGTTAATAATTAGTTAATTTGCTCTGTTGATATCAGGAAATTCCGTGATATAAGCCTCTTATTATCAGTAATAACCGAGTTATTATTGCTGAATAATCTGCTTTTTTCGAGTTGATTGTTTGCATATTATTAACGCCGACAGTCTTAAAGGAGTTAACTCATGACCGCAATTATCCGACAGTTCTTAAAACTCGAAGCCGCAGGCGGCATACTGCTGATTATTGCCGCACTGATCGCGCTGGTAATGGCGAATACGCCGCTGTCAGCGGTGTATCAGTCGTTTCTTGATATTCCTGTTGCTGTAAAATTTGCGGCACTGGAAATTGATAAGCCATTGTTATTATGGATTAATGACGCCCTGATGGCGATATTTTTCCTGGTCGTCGGGCTGGAAGTAAAAAGGGAGCTGATGGTCGGCTCTCTGGCCGGGCGCGATAAAGCGATGTTTCCGGCGATTGCCGCACTTGGCGGTATGGTCGCACCGGCACTGGTCTATCTGCTGTTTAACGGCGGGGATGCCGCCGCCGCACAGGGCTGGGCGATTCCGGCCGCGACAGATATTGCATTTGCACTCGGCGTGATGGCTTTACTGGGCAAGCGGGTGCCGACAGAGCTGAAAGTCTTTCTGCTGGCGCTGGCGATTATTGATGACCTCGGGGTTATCGTCATTATCGCGCTGTTTTACACCAAAACAGTCTCACTGACAGCACTGCTGCTGGCCGCGCTGATGGTGGTTGTACTGTGTGTGATGAACCTGCGCAACGTCAGCAATACTGCCGCCTATATGATTGCGGGGCTGATATTGTGGGTGTGTATTCTTAAATCCGGCGTGCATGCCACACTGGCCGGGGTGATCGTCGGCTTCCTGATCCCGCTGCGCAGCAAAGATGGTGAGCGCTCACCGTCAGAGGAGCTGGAACATGTGCTGCATCCGTGGGTGGCGTATCTGATCCTGCCGCTGTTTGCCTTTGCTAATGCCGGTGTCAGTATTCAGGGAATTTCATTCGACGCGCTGATGGGAACACTGCCGCTGGGGATCCTGCTCGGCCTGTTTATCGGGAAACCGCTGGGGATTTTCACCGCATGTCTGATTTCGGTAAAACTGGGCTTTGCAAAACTGCCGGAGAGGATTACTCTTAACCATATATTTGCCGTATCGGTGTTATGCGGGATCGGTTTTACTATGTCTATCTTTATCGCGGGACTGGCATTTACCGGACTTCCTGAGGCATTTAACACCTACTCCAAGCTGGGAATTCTGATTGGTTCCACGATGGCAGCAGTTGTCGGGTTGTTCCTGCTCCATTCCGTGTTACCGAAGAAAACAGTCCGGCAGTAACCTGTTATTCACCGGCCTTCCCGGCCGGTGAATACAACAGAATTTCCGAGTTAAACATCAAAAAAAGATAAGGTATGTCCGGGAAAAACTATGCGAGTCTCCCATTTAAACTACAATCACCTCTATTATTTCTGGCATGTCTGTAAAGAAGGTTCGGTGGTGGGGGCGGCAGAAGCCCTCTATCTGACCCCGCAAACTATCACCGGCCAAATCAAAGCACTGGAAGAGCGCCTTGACGGTAAGCTGTTTAAGCGCCAGGGACGCGGCCTGGTGCCGTCGGAGCTGGGTCAGCTGGTATTCCGCTATGCGGATAAGATGTTTATGCTGAGCCAGGAAATGCTGGATATTGTCACTTACAGCCGCGAATCCAATCTGTTGTTTGATGTCGGGGTTGCGGATGCGCTGTCAAAACGTCTGGTCAGTAAGGTGCTGGAAACAGCGGTGATGGAGCATGAACAAATCCATCTGCGCTGTTTTGAATCCACTCACGAAATGCTGCTCGAGCAGCTCAGCCAGCACAAACTGGATATGATCCTCTCTGACTGCCCGGTCGACTCCACCCAGCAGGAAGGGTTGTTTTCTGTGAAGCTCGGGGAATGCAGTATGAGTTTCTACTGCCGCCAGCCCGCGCCGCAGAAGCCGTTCCCTGAATGTCTGGAAGAGCGCCGTCTGCTGGTTCCCGGCCGCCGCTCAATGCTCGGCCGTCAGTTACTGACCTGGATACGCAATAAAAACCTGGAAGTGGAAATTCTGGGTGAATTCGATGATGCGGCGCTGATGAAAGCATTCGGTATGTATCACAACGCGATTTTTGTGGCACCTTCGCTCTACACGAAAGGTATTTTTGCTGACAGTGATATTGTCGAGCTGGGAACGGTGGACACTATCAAAGAAGAGTACTATGTGATTTTTGCTGAGCGCATGATCCAGCATCCGGCGGTTCAGCGGGTGTGTAACAAGGATTTCTCTGCACTGTTCAGCGGTTCGCAGTCAGCCGCGGATATCGGTCTGCCGGACTGAGGCAGAAAAAGGACATAAAAAAACCGGCGTGAGCCGGTTTTTTTATGTCTGCACAATCAGATTACATTGCTTTGATCTGAGCAGCCAGGTTCGCCTTATGACGGGCAGCCTTGTTCTTATGGATCAGGCCTTTAGCAGCGTGACGATCCACAAGTGGTTGCATGTCATTAAATGCGTTCTGAGCAGCTTCTTTGTCGCCGGCAGCGATAGCAGCGTAAACCTTCTTGATAAAGGTGCGCACCATAGAACGACGGCTAGCGTTATGCTGACGACGTTTTTCAGACTGAATGGCGCGTTTCTTAGCTGATTTGATATTAGCCAAGGTCCAACTCCCAAATATATTCTTCGAGGACAATACAAAGGTGGAGGAATATGCCTGCTCCGCTTTATTTTGTCAATGGATTTGTGCAAATATGCGTCGTTGTACAGCGACGCAAATGTACGTTGTGATGGGCGGGGATTTTATCAGTTTACTCAGCGGGAATACAGCCCTTACGCGGAAAAAAGTCGTCTGAATGGTAAGATTCTGACGAAAAAAATGATTTTTCACTTTCCGCGCAGAGAGATGCCCCGCTTTTTGTGCAGAGAATTCGCGATTCAGCCGCATTAGTGGGTTAACCTGACGCGGCGGACAAGGTATAATCAGACTAATTTTGACTGTATTGAGCCGGCTATGGAGCTAATTCGCGGTACTCACAATATTCGTGCGCGTCACCATGGTTGCGTGCTGACTATCGGTAATTTTGATGGCGTTCATCGCGGACATCAGGCATTACTGTCACATCTGGCGCAGGAAGGAAAACGCCTGGGGCTGCCGTCGGTCGTCATGATCTTCGAGCCGCAGCCGCTGGAATTTTTTGCACCGGATAAAGCGCCGGCACGCCTGACCCGGCTGCGCGATAAGGTAAAATATCTTGCGCAGTACGGTGTGGACTACTTATTGTGTGTTAAATTCAGTAAACAATTCGCATCACTGACACCGGATGCCTTTATCTCACACCTGCTGGTTGAACAGCTGGGGGTGAAGTTTCTGGTGGTCGGGGATGATTTCCGTTTCGGAAAAAATCGTCAGGGCGATTTTAACGGGCTGTGTGAAGCGGGGAAACAGTATGGTTTCACGGTCCGCAGCACGGAAAGTTTTTGTGATAACGGCAAACGGATCAGCAGTACGGCCATCCGCCGTGCGCTGGAAAACGACGATCTGGCACAGGCCGAAGCACTGCTCGGTCACCCTTACCGCATCAGCGGACGGGTGGTTCACGGCAATGAGCTCGGGCGGACCATCGGCTTTCCGACCGCCAATATCCCCCTGAAACGTCTGGCCGCACCGGTACACGGTGTGTATGCCGTGGATGTATACGGCCTCGGGCCGCATCCGCTGCCGGGTGTGGCCAATATCGGCTCCCGCCCGACAGTACAGGGTAAGAGCCAGCAACTGGAAGTTCATCTGATTGATGTGTCTATGGATTTATACGGGCAGCATCCGGATGTGGTACTGCGCAAGAAATTGCGAAATGAACAGCGGTTTGCCTCACTTGATGAGCTGAAAGCGCAAATTGCACGGGATGAGATTGCGGCAAGGGAATTTTTACAATCCAACCCCTCGTTATGTGTTTAACGGAATAATATTGGAACTGAGAATCGAATGAGTGACTATAAAAATACCCTGAACCTCCCGGAGACAGGGTTCCCTATGCGCGGGGACTTAGCAAAGCGCGAACCTGACATGCTGAAACGCTGGTACAAAGAAGGTCTGTATCAGGCGATCCGTAAAGCCAAAACCGGTAAAAAAACCTTTATCCTGCATGACGGCCCTCCGTATGCAAACGGCAGCATTCACATTGGTCACTCAGTCAATAAAATTCTCAAAGATATTATTATTAAATCCAAAGGCATGGCCGGTTTCGATTCCCCGTATATTCCGGGCTGGGACTGCCACGGCTTACCGATTGAACACAAAGTTGAACAGGTGATTGGCAAACCGGGTGATAAAGTCACACCGGCTGAGTTCCGTGCCGCCTGCCGCGAATACGCAAAAGAGCAGATTGAAGGCCAGAAAGAGGACTTTATCCGTCTGGGCGTGCTGGGTGACTGGGATCATCCGTACCTGACCATGGACTTCAAAACCGAAGCCCACATTATCCGTGCACTGGCAAAAGTGATTGCCAACGGCCATCTGGTCAAAGGGGCAAAACCGGTTCACTGGTGTACCTCCTGTGCCTCTTCCCTGGCGGAAGCGGAAGTGGAATATTATGACAAAACCTCTCCGTCCATTGATGTGCGCTTCACTGCCGCTGATGCGGATGCGGTTTACAGCAAATTCGGCGTAAGAAATGACGGGCTGCCGGTTTCTCTGGTTATCTGGACCACTACCCCGTGGACCTTACCGGCAAACCGCGCGATTTCCCTGAACCCGGAATTTGATTATCAGTTAGTCCGCGTAAACGACGAGCGCCTGATTCTGGCTGCCGATCTGGTGGAAAGCGTGATGAAACGCGCCGGTATCACCAGCTGGATCGTGGAAAATGACTGTAAAGGCAGCGACCTGGAACTGCTGCGTTTTAATCATCCGTTTATGGGCTTTGATGTCCCGGCAATCCTCGGCGATCACGTCACCCTGGATGCGGGTACCGGTGCTGTGCATACCGCACCGGGCCACGGCCCTGACGACTATGTAATCGGTCAGAAATACGGTCTGGAAACCGCTAACCCGGTCGGTCCGAACGGCTGTTATGTCAGCGGCACCTATCCGTCACTGGATGGCGTATTTGTGCTGAAAGCCAATGACATCATCCTGGAACTGCTGAAAGAGAAAGGCGCACTGCTGCACAGCGAAAATATCTCGCACAGCTATCCGTGCTGCTGGCGCCATAAAACGCCGGTCATCTTCCGTGCCACACCGCAGTGGTTTATCGGAATGGATGTGAACGGCCTGCGTCCGCAGTCTCTGAATGAAATCAAAGGCGTGAAATGGATTCCGGGCTGGGGTGAAGCACGTATCACCGCGATGGTGGAAAACCGTCCGGACTGGTGTATCTCCCGTCAGCGCACCTGGGGCACACCGATGTCTCTGTTTGTTCACAAAGAGACTCAGGAACTGCATCCGCGCACGCTGGAACTGATGGAAGCGGTCGCCAAACGTGTCGAGGAGCACGGTATTCAGGCGTGGTGGGATCTCGATCCGCGCGACCTGCTGGGTGATGATGCCGATATCTATGAAAAAGTGCCGGATACGCTGGATGTCTGGTTTGACTCCGGTTCTACCCATTTTGCGGTAGTGGATGCCCGTCCTGAGTTTCACGGTAATTCTGCGGATATCTATCTGGAAGGTTCTGACCAGCACCGCGGCTGGTTTATGTCCTCACTGATGCTCTCCACTGCGATGAAAGGCAAAGCGCCGTACCGCGAAGTGCTGACTCACGGCTTTACCGTGGATGGTCAGGGCCGCAAAATGTCCAAATCGCTGGGCAACACCATCAGTCCGCAGGACGTGATGAACAAACTCGGTGCAGATATTCTGCGTCTGTGGGTGGCTTCTACTGACTACTCCGGTGAAATCGCCGTTTCGGATGAAATCCTGAAACGCTCTGCGGATTCTTACCGCCGTATCCGTAACACCGCACGTTTCCTGCTGGCCAACCTCAATGGCTTCAATCCGGAAACCGATATGGTGAAACCGGAAGAGATGATTGTGGCAGACCGCTGGGCTGTCGGCCGTGCACAGGCTGCACAGGCAGATATCCTGAAGTCCTATGAAGCCTATGATTTCCATGAAGTGGTGCAGCGTCTGATGCAGTTCTGCTCAGTGGAAATGGGATCGTTCTATCTGGATATCATCAAAGATCGTCAGTACACCGCGAAAAGCGATGGCCTGGCGCGCCGCAGCTGTCAGACCGCGCTGTTCCACATCGCGGAAGCACTGGTTCGCTGGATGGCACCAATTATGTCCTTCACCGCAGATGAAATCTGGAATGTGATGCCGGGCAAACGTCCGCAGTACGTCTTCACCGAAGAGTGGTATGACGGCCTGTTCGGGCTGAATGCACAGGAAAGCATGAATGATGACTACTGGGCAGTCCTGCTGGCAGTGCGTGGTGAAGTCAACAAGGTGCTGGAACAGGCCCGTGCTGATAAACTGATCGGCGGCTCGCTGGAAGCAGCCGTTACCCTGTATGCGGATGATGCCCTGGCGGCACAGCTGAACAGCCTGGGTAATGAACTGCGTTTCGTACTGCTGACCTCTCAGGCTGATGTGAAACCACTGTCTGCGGCACCGGAAAGTGCGGTAAACAGTGAGCTGGCCGGCCTGCGTATCGGCTTCGGTAAAGCGGAAGGCAGTAAGTGCCCGCGTTGCTGGCATTATACGACTGACATCGGTCAGGACAGTGAACATCCTGAACTGTGCGGCCGCTGTGTGACTAACGTAGCCGGAAACGGTGAAGAACGTAAGTTTGCCTGATAAATGAAAAAACCACTGTGTTCGACCGGGTTACGCTGGCTGTGGCTGGCGGTCCTGGTACTGGTACTGGATGCTATTTCAAAGCAGCTGATTTTAGCGAATTACGGGCTGCATGAATCCACATCTCTGATGCCGTACTTTAATCTGACCTATGTGCGGAATTACGGTGCCGCATTCAGCTTCCTCGCATCTCAGGGCGGCTGGCAGCGCTGGTTCTTCACAGCGGTGGCTATCGGTATCTCCGTGACATTATTAGTGATGATGTACCGCACCAGTGCGCGCAACAAACTCAGTAATATTGCGTATGCACTGATTATCGGCGGGGCGATCGGCAATCTGCTCGATCGCCTGATGCACGGCTTTGTGGTGGATTACATCGACTTCTATGTCGGTGACTGGCACTGGCCGACGTTCAACCTGGCGGACAGCTGGATCATCATCGGGGCAGGGCTTATCATTATTGAAAGCTTTATCCCTGACGGTAAGAAAGGCGACAAACCAGAGAACAAGACATCATCAGACTGATGACCCGAATATCCGCCGCCAGGCGGATATTTTTTATCTGATACAGAGAGTAATAATTATATGCAGGTTGCAGAACATCACAGCGTATTACTGGATTACACCCTGAAACTGTCTGACGGCTCGGTGGCGGATTCCACTGAGGCGCAGGGTAAACCGGCACTGTTCCGCCTCGGTGACGGCAGTTTGTCAGCGGCGCTGGAGCAGCAATTACTCGGTTTATCTGCCGGAGATAAAAAAACCTTCACACTGCCCGGTGAGGCGGTTTTCGGCAAACCGAGCCCGGATCTGATTCAGTTTTTCTCCGCCTCCGATTTCCTGGAAGCTGGTTTGCCGGAAACCGGCACGATCATGCTGTTTACCGCGATGAACGGCAGCGAAATGCCGGGAATTATCAAATCTGTCACAGAGGACTCCGTTGAAGTGGATTTTAACCATCCGTTGTGCGGGCAGGATGTGACGTTTGATATCAGCGTCCGTGACGTCACTGTCTGATACACAGAGCAATAATTAGCATTACGGTCCGGGGGACGGCTCTGGTATAGTAGCGCGCAAATGTTGAATTTTTGTTTTACTGCCCGTCCGGGCGATGGTTTGGAGGCTGAACGTGCGTATTTTACTGGCTAACCCGCGGGGGTTCTGTGCAGGTGTTGACCGGGCAATCAGTATTGTGGAGCGGGCGCTGGAGTTATACGGTGCGCCTATCTACGTCCGTCATGAAGTCGTGCACAACCGCTATGTGGTCAATGATCTGCGTGAGCGCGGTGCGATTTTCATTGAGGAAATTTCGGAAGTGCCGGATAACGCCATTCTGATTTTCTCCGCTCACGGTGTCTCGCAGGCGATCCGTCAGGAAGCACGTTCCCGCAACCTCACTATGTTATTTGATGCCACCTGTCCGCTGGTTACCAAGGTGCATATGGAAGTCGCCCGCGCCAGCCGCAAAGGCAAAGAAGCCATTCTGATTGGTCACGCCGGGCATCCGGAAGTGGAAGGGACGATGGGGCAGTACAGCAACCCGGAAGGTGGTATGTATCTGGTGGAATCCCCGGAGGATGTGTGGAAGCTGAAAGTCAAAGATGAGGAAAATCTCAGCTTTATGACGCAAACCACACTGTCTGTTGATGATACATCGGAAGTTATCGATGCGCTGAATGCCCGTTTCCCGAAAATCATCGGCCCGCGTAAAGATGATATCTGTTATGCCACGACTAACCGTCAGGAAGCGGTACGCGATCTGGCCGGTCAGGCGGATCTGGTGCTGGTGGTCGGCTCTAAAAACTCATCCAACTCCAACCGGCTGGCGGAACTGGCGCAGCGGGTCGGAAAACCCTCTTATCTGATTGATTCTGCTGATGACATCAACCCCGTCTGGCTGCGTGATGTTGATACTATCGGCCTGACAGCCGGGGCATCCGCGCCGGATGTACTGGTGCAGCAGGTGATCAGCCGTCTTCAGGAGCTGGGGGCGGATGAGATCAGCCAGCTCGAAGGGCGTGAGGAAAATATTATCTTTGAGGTTCCGAAAGAGTTACGGGTGGATATCAAAGAGGTCTGATACAAAAAAGCAGAACAGAGGTTCTGCTTTTTTTTGTCTGCTGCCCGGCGAATACAGTTTTACTGATAATCCGCGGGCTGTATTGTGATTTTCTGATGATAACGGCGGGTAACTGGTAATCCGGCCGGACAGCCGTTAATCTGCTGACATACAGACAGAAAACTGAGGATAACAAATATGAGTAAGTTACGGCTCGCGGTAGCGGGTGCCGGTGGCCGCATGGGACGCCAGCTGATTCAGGCAATTGCACAGAATGATGAGGTGGTGCTGGGTGCAGCATTTGAACGCGAAGGCTCCTCACTCACCGGGACCGATGCCGGTGAACTGGCTGGTATTGGCCGTAATGGCGTGCTCCTGACGGCTGACCTGAACAGTGAGAAAGACAATTTTGATATCCTGATTGATTTCACCCGCCCGGAAGGCACGCTGACACATCTGGCGTTCTGTACTGCTAACGGCAAAGGGATGATTATCGGCACCACCGGGTTTGATGACGCCGGAAAAGCCGCCATTACACAAGCCGCACAACAGATTCCTGTGGTTTTTGCGGCGAATTTCAGTGTTGGCGTCAATCTGGTGCTGAAACTGCTGGAAAAGGCCGCTAAAGTCATGGGCGACTATACTGATATTGAAATTATTGAAGCGCATCACCGCCACAAAGTGGATGCGCCATCCGGAACAGCACTGGCGATGGGAGAATCGATTGCCGGGGCGCTGGGGCGTGACCTGAAGGATTGCGCGGTTTACAGCCGTGAAGGTTACACCGGCGAACGGGAGCGGAATACTATCGGATTTGCCACTGTACGCGCCGGAGATATTGTGGGTGAGCACACCGCGATGTTTGCGGATATCGGCGAACGTGTTGAAATCAGTCACAAGGCCTCAAGCCGGATGACATTTGCAAATGGCGCCGTTAAGGCGGCGGTATGGCTGAGTGATAAAAATAACGGTTTATTCACCATGAAGGATGTGCTTTATCTGGAAAATTTATAATAAAACATAAATTATAACAGACTGATAAGGCAGTGATATTTTTGGTTGTCACTGCTTTTTGTTCTGTTTTTTATATTTTTTATCAATGGTTGTTATTTATAAGTATCATCATCTGTTTTCAGCGCTTTTTTATCTCTGTTTTTGCCTTTCTCATCCCTTTTTCCGGTTGTGAGCCTTTTTTTCAGTAATCTCATCATAAATTCAGCATAAATCTGATAATGAAGATGTTTTATCGCTGTCTTCCTGATTGTTTTGACCGTGATGAGTAAAAAAATATAAAAAAGTCGATTTTTTCTGGACAACTGCCCGTTCGATCTTTAGAATGCGCCGCAATTTGTCAAAAATTGGTTAAATTTTTATTTTGGCATTGCTTTATAGCCCCAATTATGAATTAATATGCACTAATTGTGATTTATTATTCCTCCGGAGGGTGTTGTGTTTAAGTCAGCAATCCTGGTTCTGCAAGACGGAACCACATTTCACGGACGCGCCATCGGCGCAGAGGGTGCCGTTACCGGCGAAGTCGTTTTTAATACCTCGATGACGGGGTATCAGGAAATTCTCACCGACCCCTCTTATTCCCGCCAGATAGTCACTCTCACTTATCCCCATATTGGTAATACCGGCACTAACAGTGCTGATGAAGAATCCCCGGATGTGTATGCGCAAGGCCTCGTTATCCGTGACCTGCCGCTGACCACCAGTAATTTCCGCAGTGAAGAAAGCCTCTCTGAATACCTGAAACGCCGCAACGTCGTGGCAATCGCCGATATTGATACCCGCAAACTGACCCGCTTACTGCGTGAGAAAGGCGCTCAGAACGGCTGTATCATCGCCGGTGAACATCCGGATGCGGCACTGGCGCTGAAAAATGCACAGAGCTTCAGCGGGCTGAACGGTCTGGATCTGGCGAAAGAAGTCACCACCGCGCAGCCATACAGCTGGACACAGGGTTCATGGACACTGGACAGCGGTTTACCGGCGGATAAAACAGCAGAAGAACTGCCATTCCATGTGGTGGCGTATGACTTCGGCGCCAAACGCAATATCCTGCGTATGCTGGTGGATCGCGGCTGCCGCCTGACGGTCGTCCCGGCACAGACCCCGGCAGAAGACGTACTGAAAATGGCACCGGACGGTATTTTCCTCTCCAACGGCCCCGGGGACCCGGCACCGTGTGATTATGCGATTGAGGCTATCACCCGCTTCCTGGAAACCGATATTCCGCTGTTCGGCATCTGCCTGGGACACCAGTTACTGGCGCTTGCCAGCGGTGCAAAGACCATCAAAATGAAATTTGGTCACCATGGCGGCAACCATCCGGTCAAAGATATTGAAAATAATGTGGTGATGATTACCGCACAGAACCACGGTTTTGCGGTGGATGAGGCGACGCTGCCGGCCACACTGCGCGTCACGCATAAATCACTGTTTGACGGCACATTGCAGGGGATTCACCGCAATGATAAACCCGCATTCAGCTTCCAGGGTCACCCCGAAGCCAGCCCGGGCCCGCACGACGCCGCCCCGCTGTTCGACCACTTTATTGAACTGATGAAAAACGCCCGTCACTAATCAGGAGCAAAGAAAATGGCAAAACGTACAGATATCAGCAGCATCCTGATTTTAGGCGCCGGTCCGATTGTTATCGGCCAGGCCTGTGAATTTGACTACTCAGGCGCCCAGGCGTGTAAAGCACTGCGCGAAGAGGGTTACCGCGTCATCCTCGTTAACTCCAACCCGGCGACCATTATGACGGACCCGGAAATGGCGGATGCGACCTACATCGAGCCGATTCACTGGGAAGTGGTGCGCAAAATCATCGAAAAAGAGCGTCCGGATGCGGTTCTGCCGACGATGGGCGGACAAACCGCACTGAACTGTGCGCTCGATCTGGAACGTCACGGCGTGCTGGCTGAGTTCGGTGTTGAAATGATTGGTGCGACAGCGGATGCGATTGATAAAGCAGAAGATCGCCGCCGTTTTGATATCGCAATGAAAAAAATCGGTCTGGATACGGCGCGTTCCGGTATCGCACACACCATGGAAGAAGCGTTTGCGGTCGCTGATGATGTCGGCTTCCCGTGCATTATCCGCCCGTCATTCACCATGGGCGGTACCGGCGGCGGTATCGCGTATAACCGTGAAGAGTTTGAGGAAATCTGTACCCGCGGCCTGGATCTCTCCCCGACCAATGAACTGCTGATTGATGAATCGCTGATTGGCTGGAAAGAGTACGAAATGGAAGTGGTGCGCGACAAGAATGATAACTGCATCATTGTCTGTTCCATCGAAAACTTCGACGCTATGGGTATCCACACCGGTGACTCTATCACCGTTGCCCCGGCACAGACCCTGACAGACAAAGAATACCAAATCATGCGGAACGCCTCGATGGCGGTACTGCGTGAAATCGGCGTGGAAACCGGCGGCTCCAACGTACAGTTCTCGGTCAACCCGAAAACCGGCCGTCTGATTGTTATCGAGATGAACCCGCGTGTATCACGCTCTTCCGCACTGGCTTCCAAGGCGACAGGGTTCCCGATTGCCAAAATCGCCGCCAAACTGGCGGTCGGTTACACCCTCGATGAACTGTCAAACGACATCACCGGCGGCCTGACACCGGCCTCCTTTGAACCGTCTATCGACTATGTCGTGACAAAAATTCCGCGCTTTAACTTTGAAAAATTTGCCGGTACCAATGACCGTCTGACCACACAGATGAAATCTGTCGGTGAAGTGATGGCTATCGGCCGCACTCAGCAGGAATCTCTGCAAAAAGCCCTGCGCGGCCTGGAAGTGGGCGCGACCGGTTTTGACCCGAAAGTCAATTTAGATGACCCGGATGCACTGACCCGTATCCGCCGTGAGCTGAAAGAAGCGGGCGGCGAGCGGATCTGGTATATCGCGGATGCATTCCGCGCCGGACTGTCTGTCGACGGCGTCTTTAACCTGACCAACATTGACCGTTGGTTCCTGGTGCAGATTGAAGAACTGGTACGCCTGGAAGAGCAGGTGGCAGATGTCGGTATCAACGGCCTGACCCCGGAATTCCTGCGTCAGCTGAAACGCAAAGGCTTCGCGGATGCGCGGCTGGCAAAACTGGTTGGCGTGGCGGAAGCTGAAATCCGCAAACTGCGTGACAGCTATCAGCTGTGGCCGGTTTACAAACGTGTGGATACCTGTGCCGCAGAATTTGCAACAGACACCGCGTATCTCTACTCCACCTATGAAGAAGAGTGCGAAGCGCAGCCAAACAACGACAAACCTAAAATTATGGTGCTCGGCGGCGGACCAAACCGTATCGGGCAGGGCATTGAGTTTGACTACTGCTGTGTACATGCGGCGATGGCGCTGCGTGAAGACGGCTATGAAACCATTATGGTCAACTGCAACCCGGAAACGGTTTCCACTGATTATGACACCTCTGACCGCCTCTACTTCGAGCCGGTGACACTGGAAGATGTGCTGGAAATCGTGCGTGTCGAAAAACCGGCGGGCGTGATTGTTCAGTACGGCGGGCAGACGCCGCTGAAACTGGCGCGCAGCCTGGAAGCGGCGGGTGTGCCGGTTATCGGCACCAGCCCGGACGCGATTGACCGCGCGGAAGACCGCGAACGTTTCCAGCAGGCGGTTGTCCGCCTCGGTCTGAAACAACCGGCAAACGCCACAGTATCCAATATCGAGCAGGCGGTTGAACGGGCAAAAGAAATCGGTTATCCGCTGGTGGTGCGTCCTTCTTATGTGCTGGGCGGTCGTGCGATGGAAATCGTGTATGACGAAACCGACCTGCGCCGTTACTTCCAGAATGCGGTCAGTGTCTCCAATGACGCGCCGGTGCTGCTCGACCGCTTCCTCGACGATGCGATTGAGGTGGATGTCGATGCTATCTGCGACGGCGAACAGGTACTGATTGGCGGTATTATGGAGCACATCGAACAGGCAGGGGTTCACTCCGGCGATTCAGCCTGTTCGTTACCGGCTTACACGCTGAGTCAGGAAATTCAGGATGTGATGCGCGACCAGGTGAGAAAACTGGCGATGGAACTGCGCGTGCGCGGCCTGATGAACACCCAGTTTGCGGTTAAAGACAATGAAGTGTATCTGATTGAGGTCAACCCGCGTGCGGCGCGTACGGTTCCGTTTGTCTCCAAAGCGACCGGGGTGCCGCTGGCGAAAGTAGCTGCCCGCGTGATGGCCGGACAGACGCTGGCGCAGCAGGGTGTGACAAAAGAAGTTATCCCGCCGTACTACTCGGTGAAAGAAGTGGTGCTGCCGTTTAATAAATTCCCGGGCGTTGACCCGATTTTAGGGCCGGAAATGCGCTCTACCGGGGAAGTGATGGGTGTGGGACGCACCTTCGCGGAAGCCTTTGCCAAAGCGATGCTCGGCAGCTCTTCCTCACTGAAGAAAAAAGGCCGCGCGCTGCTCTCTGTCCGTGAAGGAGATAAAGCCCGGGTGGTGGATCTGGCAGCAAAACTGCTGAAACAGGGTTTTGAACTGGATGCCACACACGGCACTGCGATTGTGCTGGGTGAAGCAGGTATTAACCCGCGTCTGGTGAATAAGGTGCACGAAGGTCGTCCGCATATTCAGGACAGAATTAAAAACGGTGAATATGATTACATTGTGAATACCACCGCCGGACGTCAGGCGATTGAGGATTCCAAAGTCATCCGCCGCAGTGCCCTGCAATATAAAGTGCATTACGACACCACCATGAACGGCGGCTTTGCCACCACGCTGTCTCTGAATATGGACCCGACAGAGAGAGTGATTTCAGTACAGGAAATGCATAGCCTGATAAAGAATAAATAAGGTTATTAATTAATAAAAAAAATCCGCTGCGGCGGGTTTTTTTTTATCTTTATATAAGTAAGAATTAAAAATAAATTCAATTATAATGATATCTTAATTATATTTTTTGCTTTTTTTTGTGTTTACTTTTTGTTTATTCTTTTTCCTGATGGTTACCAGTATATTTTCGGAAGATTAAATTTTTAACGGATATCAGGATAACCCATGAAAAAAAGTATATTAGCCTTAATCATTTCACCTTTATTTATTCATTCAGCAAATGCAAATATGAAGCCATTTACAGAGGTTACGCCTCATGGTTTTGGTTCAGGAACTTTATTTGAATTCGCTGAGAAAAAAACAGACGGTGACCGTGCAGTTGGTGTCTCTGAAATAGAGCAGGTTACAACAGGCCTGGGCCAATTTATTTTAGAGAACTATGAGTATGTAGATGATGTTCGCAAAGATTCGTCGAAGAAAGCGGCAGAACAGGATGGCAGAATAGCTCAGGTACATCAGACAGTGACTGATACCAGCGGACGGGTTAATACATTAGAAAAGAAGACTGAGTTTTTAGAAAATAAAACGCAGGCGATGGATGCTCAATTAGATATCACAGCCAGAAAAGCGGAGCATAATAATACACTTATCGGTACATTTCCCGGGATGATAAAACAGGAAATTGAAACTCAGCAGAATTATGTTAACGGGCAGATTACTTCATTAAGAAGCCAAATTTATTCAAATGAGTACGCTGTCCGGCAGGAACAGGAACATGCGGATTCAGCAAAAGTAGTCACCCGGCTGCTGCTTGATGCAACCGACGGCCTGGAAACCGACGTTGATAAACTGAAAAATAAAGTTCTTGCCGTGGAGCTACAGGCGGGTTTTGCAAAAGATTCAGCGTATACCAGTGAGAAAGATATCCGCGAAAACAAGAATCAACTTAGCACTCAGTCCCGGGATATCGCAAAAAACAAAAAATTGCTCGAATCCGCCAAAGTCGTGACTACCGTTCTTGCTGATGCAACCTTAGCGCTGGAAGGCGATGTGGATAAACTGAATACCCGTATCAGCAATGCATCAAAAAAAATAAATACCACCACAAATATTGCCAATCAAAACACACGGGATATTGCTCAGCAGAAAGTGAAAGTTGAGAAAAATACACTCGATATCCTGAAAAACCGCCAGGATCTGCGTTCACTGGAAAACGATTTACGTGAAACCAACGAGCGTCTTGATAACGGCCTGGCGGCCAGTGCTGCACTGAATGGCTTATTCCAGCCGTATGGTGTCGGCAAACTGAATATCACTGCGGCTGTGGGCGGATACCAGTCCACTCAGGCTGTGGCAGTGGGAACCGGTTACCGGTTCAACGAGAACATCGCCGTGAAGACCGGTATGGCATACACCGGTTCGAACGATGTGATGTACAACATGGCAGTTAACCTTGAATGGTAATGCCGTGTCATTGTGACTGAAAGGTCATGTTTCATATACTCCTCCTTTCATATTGGCGTTTTAATTTTAATGAGTAGTTAATTAATTATGTTAATGACAGAATTACTGAAATTCAGATAATTAATCCTGCTATATTTGCCATACTTTGGGGAATACATATTGCGTTCGTGTATTTCCCCTTTTTTATTTATTCACAGAGTGTTTATTAATAGCGCACTTATTCGAAAGGTATTTATTGAAGAAATAATCTGTTGGATAAATAAAAGCCATCAGTATGATTTATACTGATGACTTTCAGGTAATAAAATAAATTAATTAAATTCTTTCGGATCAGGCCCTAAACGGGTACCGGAATCCAGCAACTGAATTTGTGAAAGCTCTTCTTTCTCCAGACGGAAATCAAAGACATCAAAGTTTTCCTGAATCCGTGAAGGCGTGACAGATTTGGGGATCACAATCAACCCGCGATCCAGATGCCAGCGAATCACTATCTGCGCCGGGGTTTTCCGGTATTTTGCGGCTAATGCCTGAATGATATCGGTATCAAAGACACCTTCACCACCTTGTGCCAGCGGGCTCCAGGACTCGGTATGGATGGAATGAGTGGCATTCCAGGCCTGTAATTCACGCTGTTGCAGCAGCGGATGTAACTCAATCTGATTGAGCACCGGTTTCACGCCGGTTTTGTGAATAATGCGCTGCAAATGCCCGATATCAAAATTACAGACACCGATACTGCGGGTCAGCCCGGTTTTCTGTAATTCAATCAGCTGCTCCCAGGCGGAAACATAGTGATCGTCTGCCGGTGCAGGCCAGTGGATCAGATACAGATCCACATAATCGAGCTGTAACTTTTTCAGGCTCTCTTCCAGCGCTTTACCGGCGTGCTGCTGGTCGCTGTTCCACAGTTTGGTGGTGATAAACAACTCGTCGCGGGGAACGGTGGTGGCTTTAAGAGCCTCACCGACACCTTCCTCGTTCTGATAAATCGCAGCGGTATCGATCAGCCGGTAACCGGTTTCCAGTGCGCTCTGCACCGCAGAGCCGACGACGTCGTTCCCGGCTTTCCAGACACCCAGCCCCAGTTGCGGCATTAAGTGTCCGTCAGATAAGGTAACTAATGCGGGTTTATTCATATGGCCTCCGGTTAGTATTCATGGGTTATCAGACGGCAGCCCGGTAGATCCGTTCGCTGACTTCCGGCGTTATGTCCTTCTGTTCGCCCAGAGCGGTCTGACCGTGTTCGCTGAGTTTGGCAACCAGCTCAGGAATACGGCTGTCATCAATCTGATAATCAGAAAAGCGGGTTTTAACACCCAGTTCTTCAAAGAAAATGCGGGTTGCTTCAATGGCGCACTCAATCCGGCTCTCTTCCGAACCATCTGTCAGATGCCAGATACGCTCAGCGTACTGCAATAATTTTTCCCGCTTGGTTTTGCGCTTTTCCCGCAGCAGTGCCGGTAACACAATAGCCAGGGTCTGTGCGTGGTCTAATCCGTACAGTGCGGTAATTTCATGTCCCAGCGCATGCGTTGCCCAGTCCTGCGGCACACCGGCACCAATCAGTCCGCTCAGTGCCTGGGTGGCTGCCCACATCACATTGGCGCGGCTGTCATAATCTTCCGGATTGGCCAGTACTTTCGGGCCTTCCTCAATCAGAGTCAGCAGAATACCTTCGGCAAACCGATCCTGAATTTTGGCATTCACCGGATAAGTCAGGTATTGCTCAAGGGTGTGAATAAAGGCATCGACCACACCATTGGCGGTCTGGCGCGGCGGCAGTGTGTAAGTGGTCTGCGGATCAAGAATGGCGCACTTCGGATGTACCAGCGGGTGACCGAAGGATTGTTTATCCCCGGTTTCACGACGGCTGACAACAGAAAAACAGTTAGTTTCAGAACCGGTGGCAGGGAGTGTCAGTACACAGGCAATCGGCAGCGCACTGCGGATATTGCGGCCTCCGGTGGTGATGATATCCCACGGCTCACCCGGATAATCCACTGCGGCGGCGATAAACTTGGTGCCGTCGATAACGGAGCCGCCGCCGACTGCCAGCAGGTAACTGATATCATGCTCACGGATATACGCGATAGCTTTTACCAGTGTTTCATAGGCCGGGTTCGGCTCGATTCCTGAAAACTCATGAACCTCATAGCCATCCAGAGCGGCCAGTACCTGATCGTAAACACCGTTACGCTTGATACTGCCGCCGCCGTACAATATTAATACTTTGGCATCTTTCGGAATTTCACTGCTCAGTCTGGCGATTTGGCCTTTACCGAAATGAATTTTGGTCGGGGTGAAAAGCGTGAAGTTGTTCATTATTTCTCCGGTTAAGATTAGGAAAAATGAAGCGGATAACTAATCGGCTGATAACCATTTAGCGGATAACTATTAGCGGATAACTATTAGCTGATAACTATTAAGTGTAGTGTAAATCAGGGCGGATGTGGTGGCGAACCGGATCGTGCTTTCCGGCAGGCAGGCAGGAAAAAGCTCCCGAAGGAGCCATTATCTTATTTTTTATGAGTGCGGCGATGTCTGCGGTTCAGCAGAGCACGGCGTCTGCGGTAGTGGCGGAACAGCAGATACAGTGACGCAATAATACCGATAATCAGGAAAAAGACCGGGATCAGCAGCAGTGCGGTCATCACCGTTTTTTCGTGGGCTTTGACAAACGGAATCTGATTAAGCACATAGCCAAAGGTGGTAATAATCGCCACCCAGAGAAAACCGCTCAGCCAGTTAAAAAACTGAAAACGGCGGTTCGGCAGTGTGGAAAGCCCGGCCAGCATCGGCAGCAGAGTACGGACGAAACCGAGGAAGCGGCCGATCAGCAGTGCATAAAGGCCGTGGCGGTTAAACAGCACTTCGGCTTTCTGATGATAATTTTTCGGGATCTGCGTCATCCAGCGCCTGACGGTTTTGGTATCACTCAGCCAGCGCCCCTGAATAAAACCGAGCCAGCTGCCGAACCCGGCGGCGGCGGTCAGAATCACCAGCGTCGGCAGGAAATCCATCACTCCCTTTGCAATCAGTGCGCCTGATAAAATCAGCAGGGTATCCCCGGGCAGAAACGCGGTGGGCAGAATGCCGTTCTCCAGCACAATGACAGTGAAGAGGATAGCGTAAACCAGCCAGAGGACTTCGGGATTAGAGAGTGTGGTAAAATCGTGAGACCAGAGTGCACTCACAATCTCTGATAAACTAGACATTAGATTTCCTGTAAAACGAGATCCGGAACAACGATACAGACAGTGTATCGCAAAAATTGTTCACCCGTTTGATTTGATCGGGTTTTTCTTCTGATTAACGAAAGGTATAAAAGGTGGGCGGATTATCAAACCGGTCTGTGTGTTTTTTATACGTTTTATCGGTAATCCTGCCGGTTGGTTTGCGGTAAACACTTAGCGATCTGTGTGGAATTTCCCTCCGGGACGGCATTTTTTTGGTAAACCTTAATGATAATTACTATCAAATTGCTCAGGGTTTGATATGATCAGCGGGTTTCGTTTTTGGGTAGCGATGAATAACACGATTTATTTTTTGCTGAGAAAAAGTTCATAACAAAAGAGAGTTGAAGGCCAACTGATGCGTAATTTGACCGTTTCTGTGCTATTGGCATTATGTTTAACCGGCAGTGCATTTGCAGATAACACTGCTGCTGTCACACCAGCGACAACAACACCTGTCACCGCGCCGGCAGCAACAGCCGGTCAGCCTGCTCAGACACCTGAACAACCGGTAGTACCTGCAACTGCGGCAGAAGTTCCTGTTCAGGAAATCAGTTCAGCTCCGGCAGACGGCAACCGTGGTTTTGCGGCGGAACTGTCCGTGATTTCCATGTATCAGGGCGCGGATATGATCGTTAAATCGGTTATGATCGGCCTTATTATCGCTTCAGTGATTACCTGGGCTATTTTCTTTGCCAAGGGTGCTGACCTTATCGCTTCCCGCCGCCGTATCCGCCGTGAAGCCGACGCAATAAGCGGCGCACGTTCGCTGGATGAAGCCGCGGCTATTGCCGATACGTTCGGGAAAAAGAGTGTTACCCGGATGCTGATACTTGATGCTGTGAATGAGCGGACTGCATCAGAAAAAAGCCGTGACCTGAGCGGTATCAAAGACCGTGTGACGTTCCGTCAGGAGCGCATTGTGGCGGGGGTTGCCCGTCATATGGGGCGCGGTAACGGCTATCTGGCGACTATCGGGGCTATCTCACCATTTGTCGGTCTGTTTGGTACCGTATGGGGGATCATGAACAGCTTCATCGGTATCGCCCACTCGCAGACCACCAACCTCGCGGTGGTGGCACCGGGGATCGCAGAAGCACTGCTGGCAACGGCATTAGGCCTGGTAGCGGCAATTCCTGCTGTGGTGATCTACAACATCTTTGCCCGTATGATTTCTGCTTACCGCGGGGATCTGGGGGATACCGCAGCACACACTATTTTATGGCTGGGCCGTGATCTCGACCTGGCAGACAGCAAAGCAGGGTAATATCTGATGGCAATGCGTCTTAACGAAGAGTTGGATGACAGCGGCGAATTGCATGAAATTAACGTCACACCCTTTATTGATGTGATGTTGGTTCTGCTGATCATCTTTATGGTGGCAGCGCCGCTGGCGACCGTTGATATCAAAGTGAACCTGCCGGCCTCAACGGCAAAACCACAGCCGCGTCCGGAAAAACCGGTCTTCCTGACGGTGAAAGCGGATAACCAGCTGCTGGTGGGCGAACAGGAAGTCACAAAAGAAACACTGGCTCAGATCCTGGATCAGACCACGGAATCCAATAAGGAAACCACGATCTTCTTCCAGGCAGATAAAACAGTCGATTATGAAACGCTGATGGGCATTATGGATGCTCTGCGTAAAGCGGGATATCTGAAAGTCGGGTTAGTAGGTATGGAGTCTGCGGAGAAATAGCCGCAGACTGATCAGCCTGAAATAAAAAAGCCGTTCATCATGAACGGCTTTTTTGTTGCCACTCTCCGACGGCTTCAGCACGGCGGCGGGTGAGCTCCGCTTTGATATCCGCACCTTTAAAACCGGCCTCAATAACCGGTTTGACGGCAACGTTCTGTGCAAGAATGAAAGCCTCCGCCAGTATATGCCCCTGCGGGTAATCTGTTGCTTCCGGTGCTATCCGGCTGAGGTAATCCGCTTCACAAAGGACAGCCAGTTGTGTGATGCGTTCCGGTTTCCGCCAGGCATCCAGGGAATCAAACAAAGCAATAATATCGTCTGCGGTCAGCTGGCCGATATCATGAACCGTCCGGTAATGACAGGTGGCAAGCAGAGCCAGATCCCGTGCCGGGTTCGGCACCCGCAGGCGCTCTGACAGTTGCTGAATGGCAGACCTTCCCTCTCCGGTACTGTGGCAGCTCAGATAAAGACACAATGCGGCAAAGCGGATATCGGTGCTGTTTGTCAAAAGTACTGTCCGGCGCAGAAGTGCGGCTGTCAGGATGTCATAACCTGTCTGGCCGTCAGTGGCGCAGAACAGGGTTTCCAGTTCCGGAAACAGCACCGTCAGCGCGCCGCAACGGCGCAGTACAGAAAAGTAGATATCCGGACACGGGCTGTTAAGCGCTTTTTCAGTCTCTTTCCAGACCCGTTCTGCCGTCAGGTGTGCAAGCTCTCCCTGTTGTGTGATGGCAGACATCAGCTCAAGAGTTTCCGGCGCAATCACAAATCCCTGAGGTGCAAAACGGGCAGCAAAGCGCGCTACCCGCAGGACACGCAGCGGATCTTCCGTGAACGCCTCAGAAACATGGCGGAGAATACGGTTTTTCAGATCATCCGCCCCGTGATACGGGTCATACAGTGTGCCGTCAGCCGATTGCGCCATGGCATTGATGGTCAGATCACGGCGCTGTAAATCATCTTCCAGCGTGACATCCGGCGCACTGTAACAGGCAAAACCGGTGTATCCGGCGCCGGTTTTCCGCTCTGTCCGTGCGAGGGCATACTCTTCACGGGTACCGGGATGGAGAAAAACAGGAAAATCGCGCCCTACCTGCTGATAGCCGCGTTCCAGCATGATGTCAGGAGTCGCGCCGACAACCACCCAGTCTCTGTCCGAGACAGGCAGACCCAGCAGTGCATCGCGGACTGCGCCGCCGACCAGATAGATATCCACATTTTTCTCCGTACTGCGCTTACTGTGAGTCTCAGTTCATCCAGCGATCTTTTTTCTTCCGGCGCGGGATCATATGCGGCAGCAGCAGACCCAGCAGCAGACCGGCACCGGCCACACCGCCGCCGTACATAAACCACTGCAGAATAATATCGCGCTGTTTATCATCTAACTGCACACTGATGGCATCCAGTTTTTTCTTTGCGACCACAACCTGATTACGCAGGCTGTCATTCTCTTTTTTCAGGTTATTGATGATATCATCACTGGCAGCCACGCGGTTTTGCATATCTGCCGTTTTTTCGTTCCAGGTACCGTCGATATTGGCGAGTTTGCCGCGCAGTGTCTGAATCTCTTCTTCCATGGCAGGAACGCGCTCTTTCAGACTGGGTGTGGTGCTCAGCAGCTCTTTCGGTAACCAGACATCGCGGTTTTTGCTGTCACGGACCCGGACAAAGCCGGTTTCATTATTGACATCAAGCATCGTGACTTTCTCACCGGAATTGAGTGAGCCGGCGATGCGGTAGCGGTTGCTCGGGCCGCTGTGAACATAGGTGGAGAGATCGTCGGAGACGTAACGGGTTTCTTCAGCATGTGCGGTAATGCTGACAGTTGCTGCAAACAGCAAAGGGAGTAAGGCGAGTTTTTTCATCGTCATCAGCTTTATCAATCGTTGGTTATGAATATCATACTAATGAGTTAAGTGTGCGGGTGCAAACGTTAAACAGCCATGAGATTACTCTTAACCACGGAATAAATGACGGGATAAAGTGGATAAACAGCGAAAAATCCGGCTGGTGATAACAAATCAGGGTCATTTTTATGACGAAAGCAAGGCCGGGCTGATGATAAATAACAGTACAGGATGGCGGGAATGTCTATGAGCGATTACGAAACAGAACTGAAATTTGCAGTAAAACCGGAGGCGATTGCCGCCGTTATCACCGGACTGACAGCCTTTCCTCATCAGCATTTCCGTGCTGTCCGTCTGACTAACAGCTATTTTGAAACAGCGGATGATACGTTGCGGAAGTGGGATATGGGCCTGCGTATCCGGGGATGTGATACTGAATATGAAATGACCCTGAAAACAGCCGGTAATGATATCGGCGGGTTACATCAGCGTCCTGAATATAATATTCCGCTGTCCCGGCCGGAACTGGATTTAGCCGCACTGCCTGCGGAAGTCTGGCCGCCGGAAACGGATGTTGCGGCGCTGCAATCATCACTGCGTGCCCGCTTTACCACGGATTTTGCCCGTGAAAAGTGGCTGCTGACGGTGAATAACAGTGTGGTGGAAGCCGTGCTGGATCAGGGCAGTGTGGTTGCCGGAGAGGCGGAATGCCCGATTTGTGAATTTGAGATGGAGCTGAAGGCGGGCTCTGCTGCTGATCTACTGACGGCGGCAAAAGCGCTGGCGGAACTGCCGGGATTACGCCTTGCCGGGCGCAGCAAAGCCGCACGCGGTTACTGGCTGGCACAGGGCGCCCCGGTACCGGAATTGCCGGAATTGTTTACGGAACTGGAGCCGCAGACTCCCCTGACGGATGTGGTTGTCCGTCTGATCAAACAGTGGCAGAGCCTTGAAGAAGCCTGGCTGCTGAATGCGGACGGTGCGTTACCGGCGCTGCGGCAGACGATTTCCCTGCTGCTGACAATGGCTGACCGGTATCCCGGCGCGGTGCCTGATTTTGTCCGTGACTGCCCGCTGCCTGACGTCGCCGCCGCACTGGCATCAGCGGATGCAAAACCTGAGGATGTCTGTTTCAGTCCGGTATGGTTGCAGTGTAAACTGGCTTTCACGCAATGGGTTTTTGCACTGTGGATGGCAGCTCCCGCCATGCCATAACCAGGTTTTGAACTGCAATGTGAATCTGATAACAAAAGGAACATTGATGCTGCCGCTGACCCCGATACTCCGCCAGATTGCTGAGCGGGTAACCGCCCGGCTTGATACCGGCACGGCGCCGTACTCTGAACAGGAAGAGATAATTTTTGCCGGCAGTGATTTTGTGGCGGAGCAGTGTATCCGCCATCCGGACTGGTTATCTGCTTTGCGCAACACCCCGCCGCAACCGGATGAATGGCGCAATTATGCCGCCCGGCTGGCGGAGATGATGACGGATGCCGCTCAGGAAGAGGATGTGATGCGGGTACTGCGTCTGTTTCGTTATCAGATGCTGATGCGTATTGCGGTGATGCAGCTCCTGCGCCGGAGTACGACAGAAGAGACGCTGCGCCAGATCAGCGGGCTGGCGGAAGTCCTGATTATCGCTGCCCGTGACTGGCTTTATCAGCGTTGTTGTGCGGACTGGGGCACGCCCTGTTCGCCGGACGGCAGTGCGATGCCGCTGCTGATCCTCGGAATGGGAAAACTGGGCGGCGGTGAGCTGAATTTCTCTTCCGATATTGACCTCATTTTTGCTTATCCGGAAAACGGTGTCACGCAGGGTGGCCGCCGTGAACTGGAAAATGCGCAGTTCTTTACCCGCCTGGGACAAAAAATTATCAGAATGCTGGATCACACGACGGCGGACGGTTTTGTTTACCGCGTGGATATGCGTTTGCGGCCGTTCGGCGACAGCGGGCCGCTGGTATTCAGTTTTTCCGCTCTCGAAGATTACTATCAGGAACAGGGGCGTGACTGGGAGCGCTATGCGATGGTCAAAGCGCGCATCCTCGGTCGTGATGACTCTGCTTACAGTGAAACGCTGCGCCGGATGCTGCGTCCGTTTGTCTACCGCCGTTATATCGATTTCAGTGTGATCCAGTCTCTGCGTAATATGAAAGGCATGATTGGCCGCGAAGTCCGGCGGCGCGGGCTGACAAATAATATCAAGCTCGGTGCCGGGGGCATCAGGGAAGTGGAGTTTATCACCCAGGTCTTTCAGCTGATCCGCGGCGGGCGTGAACCGGGGTTACAGACACAATCCCTGCATGCGGCGCTGGCGGAAATTGCCCGGCTGGGGCTGCTTGGTGAGGAACAGGTCGCGCAGCTGCTGGATGCTTATGCTTATCTGCGGCGGCTGGAAAACCTGTTGCAGGCCATTAATGACAGCCAGACACAGACGCTGCCGGACTCGCCTATTGATCAGGCGCGGCTGGCTCAGGGAATGGATGCCGCCTCGTGGGCGGATCTGGAAACGGTGCTGAACAGCAAAATGACGGCAGTACATCAGATCTTTACCGACCTTATCGGTGAGGATGATGAGGAAAGTGAGGATGAAACTGCGTTACAGCCCTTTATCTCGTTGTGGGAAAGTGAGCCGGAACTGACCGATATCACCTCACTGTTTCAGCTGAACGAGGACGATGCCGCGCAGTTTCTGACCGGTTTACAGGGGTTCCGCCAGGATCTCGGTAAGCGGACCATCGGGCCGCGCGGGCGGGATGTGCTTGATCAACTGCTGCCCAAACTGCTGGCGAAACTGGTGCCGCAGCCGGATGCACAACGGGTGTTACAGCGTCTGACGCCGCTGCTGCTCAGTATTGTCAGCCGGACAACCTATCTGGAGCTGCTGCTGGAATCTGATGTGGTGCTGACGCACGTGGTGCGGTTGTGTGCGGCATCCCCGATGATAGCCGTGCAACTGGCGCGTCATCCGCTGCTGCTTGATGAACTGCTGGACCCGGCATCGCTCTATCAGCCGTTACCGCTGAATGCGTACCGTGATGAGCTGCGTCAGTATCTGATGCGGGTTCCGGAAGAGGATGAGGAACAGCAGCTTGAGGCTCTCCGCCAGTTTAAACAGGCGCAGCTGTTGCGGATCGCGGCGGAAGATATCACCGGTGTGCTGCCGGTGATGAAAGTAAGTGATCACCTGACCTGGCTGGCAGAAGCGATGATCGCCGCCGTGGTACAGCAGGCGTGGGGGCAGATGGTCAGACGCTACGGTGAACCCGCACATCTGACCCGCGGCGGGGACAAAGGCTTTGCGGTGATCGGCTACGGCAAGCTGGGCGGCTGGGAACTGGGTTACAGTTCGGATCTCGACCTGGTATTCCTGCTGGATTGTCCGGAAGGCACACAAACCACCGGCCCGCGTGAAATCGACGCGCGGCAGTTCTATCTGCGTCTGGCGCAGCGCATTATGCATCTGTTCAGCACCCGCACGTCATCCGGCGTACTGTATGAAGTGGATGCCCGTCTGCGTCCGTCAGGGGAGGCCGGGATGCTGGTCAGCACTTTGGAGGCGTTTGCGGATTACCAGCAGAACAGTGCCTGGACCTGGGAACATCAGGCACTGATCCGCGCCCGCCAGGTGTATGGCGATGAGGCGATTGCCGCCCGTTTTGATGATATCCGCCGTGATATTTTGTGCCGTCCGCGTGATAACGCGCAACTGAAACAGGATGTCCGTGAGATGCGCGAAAAAATGTATCAGCATCTCGGCAGCCGTGACGACAGTGTGTTTAATATCAAAACTGATCCGGGCGGGATCACGGATATTGAATTTATCGCCCAGTATCTGGTACTGCGTTTTGCGCCGGAAAATAAGGCGCTGATCCGCTGGTCTGATAATGTCCGGATTTTTGAACTGATGGCAAACTATGATGTGATGCCGGAAGAGGAATCTCTGCGGCTGACCGCGGCTTATATTATGATGCGCGACAGGCTGCATCATCTCTCGTTACAGGATAAGTCCGGTGTGGTACCGCTGACTGAATTTGCCGCAGAGCGCGAATTTGTCCGTGCCCGCTGGCTGCACTGGCTCGGGGAATAAATACCGGCGGCCGTACGCGGATTTTCTGTCCGGTGGCCGGTTTGTGATATTATCAGCAATAATTTCGTTATTCATAAGGTGGAGCAGGGAATGAAAGTAACACTCCCGGATTTTCAGAATGCCGCAGTTTTAGTCGTCGGTGATGTGATGTTAGATCGTTACTGGCACGGGCCGACCAGCCGGATCTCCCCGGAAGCCCCGGTGCCGGTGGTTAAAGTCACTGAAATTGAAGAGCGTCCCGGCGGCGCGGCAAACGTGGCTATGAACATCGCCTCTCTGGGAGCGAATTCCCGCCTCGTGGGTCTGACCGGTATTGATGACGCCGCCCGCGCACTGACCGAGCGTCTGAATGATGTCAAAGTCCGCTGTGATTTTGTCGGCCTGCCGACACACCCGACGATCACCAAGCTGCGCGTGTTATCCCGCAGCCAGCAGCTGATCCGCCTGGATTTTGAAGAAGGTTTTTCGGATGTCGATCCGCAGCCGATGCTCGAACGTATCGCACAGGCGCTGCCGCACATCGGTGCACTGGTACTATCTGACTACGCCAAAGGCGCGCTGGCACATGTGGAAGAGATGATCGCGCTGGCCCGCAAATCCGGGGTACCGATCCTGATCGACCCGAAAGGTACGGATTTTGCCCGTTATCGCGGTGCAACCCTGCTGACACCGAATATGTCAGAGTTTGAAGCCGTGGCCGGAAAATGCACTGATAATGCCGATATCGAAGAAAAAGGCCTGAAAGTTATCCGTGATTTTGATTTACAGGCACTGCTGGTGACCCGCTCCGAGCAGGGCATGAGCCTGCTGCGCCCGGGACAACCGGCTCTGCATCTGCCGACACTGGCTCAGGAAGTCTTTGATGTGACCGGTGCCGGGGATACGGTAATCGGTGTGCTGGCAACCTCGCTGGCGGCCGGAAAAACCCTGGATGAATCCTGTGCGCTGGCGAATGCGGCGGCGGGTGTCGTGGTCGGTAAGCTGGGGACGTCCACGGTTTCACCGGTTGAGCTGGAAAATGCCGTACGCGGCCGCAGTGATAACGGCTTTGGTGTGATGACCGAAGAAGAGCTGCATCAGGCCGTGGCGGATGCCCGCCAGCGCGGCGAGAAAGTGGTGATGACCAACGGCTGCTTTGATATTTTGCACGCCGGACATGTTTCTTATCTTGCTAATGCCCGCAAACTGGGAGATCGCCTGATTGTGGCGGTGAACAGTGATGCTTCCACCAAACGCCTGAAAGGCGAAAGCCGTCCGGTTAACCCGCTGGATCAGCGCATGATTGTGCTCGGCGCACTGGGTGCTGTGGATTGGGTGGTGCCGTTTGAGGAAGATACACCGCAGCGTCTGATTGCCTCCGTCCTGCCGGATGTGCTGGTCAAGGGCGGGGATTACCGCCCGGAAGAGATCGCCGGTAGTGAGGAAGTGTGGGCCGCAGGCGGGGAAGTGAAAGTCCTCAATTTTGAGGATGGCATTTCCACCACCAATATCATCAATACTATCAATAAATCAAAGTAACAGACTGATTATTCAGGAGATACGCATTGCGTATCTCCTGTTGGTGTTACTCGCCGCCTTTTTCCGCCAGGCGCGCTTCCAGCTCCGCCAGACGTTTTTCCATCTGCGACAGCTTTTCACGGGTACGCAGCAGCACCTGTGTCTGCACATCAAACTCTTCGCGGTTGACTAAATCCAGCTTACCAAGCTGTGACTGTAAAACAGCCCGCATCTTTTTATCGATATCCGCTCCGATCTCCCGCACACCTTTCGGCAGTGCGCTTTGCAGCTGTGTGGCAATCTGTTCAATTTTTTTCGGGTCAATCATGATTTTTCCTTTCTGAGCCGGAGGATCGTTATGCCGCAAATAGTAACCTGTTACGGGATTCTGAACCAGTCTGAGTTCTCATTTTGAGCCCCCGGTAAAAATAACTACTGGCCGGGATGATTTATCGGGGGTATAGTGATCACGCTATCTCAGGGCGGGGTGAAAGTCCCCACCGGCGGTAAACATTCCAGTGCGAATGAAGCCCGCGAGCGCTTCACCCAGGTGAAGGTCAGCAGATCCGGTGTAATTCCGGGGCCGACGGTTATAGTCCGGATGGGAGAGAGTCAGCATCAGCCGGGCGAAATCCGCCCGTCCGATCGCATATCATCAATTATCTGTGCGGGTAAAAACCTGCTGCGGCATGGTTTTATGACATAGGCTTTATGATATGTATGCAACTCCTAAGATGCCCTGGTTCTGGTAATCATTTTTAATTACGATGAGGTTTATTTACCATGAATCAGACGCTGTTATCAGATTACGGCAATCCGATTGAACGTGCAGAACGTGCCATTGCAGCTATCCGTCAGGGACGGGGCGTTATGGTACTCGATGATGAAAACCGCGAAAACGAAGGCGATATGGTGTTCGCCGCCGAAACCATGACTGTTGAGCAGATGGCACTGACCATCCGTCACGGCAGCGGTATTGTGTGCCTGTGCCTGACTGACGAACGCCGTCAGCAGCTTGACCTGCCGATGATGGTGGAGAACAACTCCAGCCAGTTCAAAACCGGCTTTACGGTGACGATTGAAGCCGCTCACGGTGTGACTACCGGGGTTTCTGCGGCAGACCGCATCACCACAATCCGTGCCGCAGTCGCGGATGGCGCTGTACCGGCGGATCTGAACCGTCCGGGGCATGTGTTCCCGCTGCGCGCGCAGAACGGCGGAGTATTAACCCGCCGCGGTCATACCGAAGCGTCTGTAGACCTGGCAACTCTCGCCGGTCTGAAGCCGTACGGTGTGCTGTGTGAACTGACCAACGACGACGGCTCAATGGCCCGTGCACCGGAAGTTATCGTGTTTGCAAAACAACATGATATGCCGGTCGTGACGATTGATGACCTGGTTCAGTACCGCGAACAGTTAATGGCGAAAGCGGGCTGAGATCACTGACAGGGTCAGTAACTGAACAGACTGAAATCCTGAGAATGCCGCTGCTGACACAGCGGCATGAGATTGCAGACAAAGCAGGATAAAACGTGGTTTTTCCTGCTTTGTGTTATCAGCCGAAAGTGTTATCAGCCGAAAATCAATAAATTGATTTTCCTGGTTTATTTTTACAACCTCTGTCAGTCGTCGCCAACCCCTGCGGGTTTGTCAACGGCCTGATGCCGCTGCTGACACAGCGGCATTTTTGTATCTGCGTCCCCGTCATATTTTTTGAACAACTTCATCATGATTACCCTGCGTGATAAATCCCGGAATGGCATACACTGATCTCAGTGAATCATTTTTGTGTGAGGTCAGCAATGAAACGATTACCGGCTCTGTTTGCAGGTCACGGCAGCCCGATGAATGTCCTGGAAACCAACCGTTATACTGAAACCTGGCGGCAACTGGGAGAACAGATGCCGCGCCCGTCCGCCATTCTGGTGATTTCCGCACACTGGTATACGCAGGGGACGTGGCTGACATCGGCTGCGCATCCGCGCACTATCCATGATTTTCGCGGTTTCCCGCAGGCACTGCATGAAACAGAATATCCGGCTCCCGGATCATCTGCGCTGGTGGCGCGGGTAAAAGATCTGCTCAGTGATGATAATATCGGGGAAGATCACGGCGAGTGGGGGTTAGATCACGGCAGCTGGGGGATCTTAGTCAAAATGTATCCGGATGCGGATATCCCGGTGGTACAGCTCAGCCTCGACGGCAGCAAACCGGCGCAATGGCATTACGATACCGGCCGTAAGCTGGCGGCACTACGCGATGAAGGTGTGCTGGTGCTCGGCAGTGGTAATGTGGTGCATAATCTGCGTGAGATGGACTGGCAGAATGCACAGGCCGAACCGTATCCGTGGGCAGTGAGTTTTAATAATTTCGTGCGTGATAACCTGGAGAGCGACACCCGCCCGCATCCGCTGGTGAATGCCCTTGAGCGCGAAGACGGTAAACGGTCGAATCCGTCGCCGGAACATTATCTGCCGCTGCTGTATATCCTGGGTCTGCGGCAGGGCAGTGAACCTGTCACCGTACCGGTGGATGGTATTGAATCCGGCTCACTGAGTATGCTGACAGTCAAAGTCGGCTGACGATTTCTTTTCGTTATAAAAAATCCCCGCGATACCGGATATCGCGGGGATTTTTGTATCAGCCGAAGACTATTCGTCAGTCAATAATGACATGCGGATAGAAACGGGAGAGATCCTGGGTGATCAGCTCTTTATCTTCACGGATACAGATCCCGGCAGATTCATCATTCACCAGCCAGCTGCCCACGAGGGTATAGCTGTCGCCGAATTTCGGCAGGGGATGGAACTGCTGGACAATCATACCCTCTTCACCGTAAGGGCCGTCCGCGGCGGCAATTTCTTTGCCGTTTTCGATAATACGGATGTTGGCACCTTCGCGGGAGAACAGCGGCTTGATAACGTAGCTTTCCATTTCCGGATACGGTTTATCCGCAAAATAAGCAGGCAGCAGGTTCGGGTGATCCGGGAACATTTCCCACAACATCGGCAGCAGGGCTTTGTTGGAGATAATGCTTTTCCAGGCCGGTTCCAGCCAGCGTACACCGGCATCCGTCAGCTTGGTGGAGAAAATCTCCCGCATCATAAATTCCCACGGATAGAGTTTAAACATATTGCTGATAATCTGATCCTGAAGATCAGTAAACTCACCGCGATCGCCCAGCCCGATATCTTCAATAAACAGAAAATCAGTGGTGACACCGGCTTCCTGCGCACAATCCTGTAAATACTGGATGGTGCCGCGATCTTCCACAGAATCCTGACAGCAGGCCATATGCAGATAACGGAACCCGTACTCTTCCGCCAGTACACCGAAGCGCTCAATCAGCTTTTCCTGAATACCGTTGAACTGATCGGCATTTTCCGGCAGATTTCCGGCGGCGATCTGGTCTTCCAGCCAGATCCACTGGAAGAAAGCGGATTCGTACAGCGACGTCGGTGTATCCGCATTGTTTTCCAGTAACTTCGGCGGATTTACGCCGTCATAAGCCAGATCCAGGCGGGAATAGAGCGACGGCTGGCGGGTTGCCCATGACTCACGCACAAAATCCCAACAATGTTTCGGGATTTGAAAACGGGCCATCAGCTCGTCACTTTGAGTGACTTTATCCACCACCTGAAGACACATCTGATGCAGTTCGTTAGTCACTTCCTCGATTTCATCGATTTGTGCCAGCGTGAACTGGTAACAGGCATCTTCTGACCAGTACGGTTCGCCGTACATGGTATGAAAATGAAAGCCGAATTCCTCGGCTTTCCCGCGCCAGTCAGGGCGCTCGCTAATCGGTACGCGTTTCATGCAAATCAGCCGCCCATTGAACGGGAAGATGAACTGCTGCCGGATGAGCGCTGCATCGTGTTTTGTTTCGCCACGCTGTCACCGAACCCGCCACGGGTGGTGGTGGTTGTGGTGGCCGGTTTTGGTGCCATGGCAGTTTTCGGCACGGTCATGCTGCGCCCGCCGGTGGCGGAACCGTAGTTCTTGCCGGTGGCATCAACAAATTTACCGTTAGCCGGGCTTGCCGGGTTACGGGAAGTAAACAGCGGCTGAGAGGCTGCTGCACCACCGCCCATCATACGGCCCATCATATACCCGGCCATCAGCGGCATCCAGAAGCTGCCGGAAGCCTGGGCAGGCTGTTGCTGCTGGCTGTTGTTTGCCAGCTCAGTGGGTGCCTGAGTACACTGGGCTTCACCGAATTCCGCCACACAGTCTTCACGGGTGGCATATTTCGGGGCGGTTTTTGCCGCTTCTTCCAGTGCGTTGTTATAAGCAGTGGTGCATTCACCGGCCTGTGACGGGTTCGCGGCGGAGCACTGCTCTGCGGTGGTGTAGAGCGCAACGGTTTCATCGGCTTCATCGCAGGCGGTTAACATCAGAACAGCGCCGACAGCAGCCGCAACAGGTGCCAGGCGGTACTGACGCCAGGTTTTGCGGAAAGCGTCGCGGTTAATATTCTTGGTGCGTTTCATTGTCATCGTTGTAATATCCGGAAACGGTTTCATGGAGAGGTAATTACTGTCTAGGATAGGGGAAAACTGTGTGAAATTAAAGCAATAATCTGCTTTTTGCGTCTGATGTGAATTAAATCGGATTAACAGAAAAAAAAGATACCGGTATCGCGGTATTTTTACCGACAAAATGTGTCTGTCAGGCGTAATTATATTGCGGATTACGCTATATAACCTGATATTTCACTGCCCGGCAGAAATATTGTCCTTATACATAGCAAAAGCATAAAAAAACCCGCCGGAGCGGGTTTATCGTCATACCGGTATGACGATCAGCGGGCAGTGTTTGTCACTGACGCCGGTGATGTGGAAATCGTTTTACCCAGTACCTGGTTAAGGCGCAGGATATCTTCTTCGTTCAGTGTGCCGCGTGCCTGGCTGATATAAAGCTGGTTAATCAGATAGTCATAACGGGCGTTGGACAGGCTTTTCTTCGCGTCATACAGGGTAGTGGTGGCGTTCAGCACATCCACAATCGTACGCGTACCCACCTGATAACCGGCTTCGGTTGCATCCAGTGAGCTTTCCGCAGAGGTTACGACCTGTTTATAGGCGTTCACGCTGCTGATTGAGGCGTTGATGTTGTTGTACGAAGAACGGGTGGTCTGAATAACCTGACGCAGTGTGGCTTCCAGTTTTTCACTCGCAGCAGTGTAACCGTACTGTGCCTGATCAACCTGTGATGAGACACCGCCGCCGGTGTACAGCGGAATACTGACGTTCACACCGATGGAGCTCTGGCCTGCATAGCTGTTATTCGGACGGCCGCCGGGATAGCCGCTGCCGCTGTAGTCGGTGTTGGTGACTCCGGTGCTGGCTGTCAGACCCACGGTCGGATAGTGACCGGATTCTGCCAGACTGATCTGCTCTTTTGCGAGGTTACGGTTCAGTGTGGCACTCAGCAGGTTCAGGTTACGTTCCTGTGCTTCTTTCAGCAGGGCTTCGATAGCATCCGGGGCATTGGTTTTAAAGCGGTTCACATCCAGGGACGATAATTCGCTGTAATAAATACCGCTCACCTGACGCAGCGCTTCGATGGCGTTTTCGACATCGTTACGGCCGGCCACTTCCTGCGCCAGAACGCTGTCGTAGTTGGCACGGGCGTTCTGCACGTCAGTAATGGCAACCAGACCGACGTTGAAACGCTGAGTGGTCTGATCCAGCTGGCGGTAGACGGCTTCTTTCTGTGCCTGTACGTATGACAGGGTATCCAGTGCACGCAGTACGTTAAAATAGGCAACGGAAGTATCCAGAATCAGTTGTTGCTGGGCACTCTGAAATGTGATGTCGCTGATCCCGGCAGTTTGTTCCTGCAGATTCAGCTGACGCCATTTACTCATGTCAAAAATTGTCTGGGTCAGTTTCAGCTGTGCATTTAGTGCATTACTGTCCTGGTTATTGTTGTCGCGATAACCGCTGGTATAGTCATAACCTCCGCCTAAACCTAATTGCGGCAGTAACGGACTGCGGGCTTCGTTAATTTTTTCAAAAGCCTGGTTACGTTCCGCCTGAATCTGACGGAGGGTCGGGTTGGTCTCTTTCGCTTTTTGATAAACCTGCAGGAGGTCTTCAGCCTGGGTGACAGAGCTGAAACCTGCCACACTCACAGCAATGAGAAGAGAAAGCAGTTTCTTCATTAGGATTCCTTTTTGCACAGCGCTAATCTGTCAGTTGCCTCACGGGAAGCACCAAATGGCTCTAATTCTAGCAGAGTCCGCTCGCTAATAAAGGTAGCCGTTTGTGCCTTCTGCGTTAAATTAGCTTAACTTTACCTCAACGGGCAGGAAATTTCTTTATCTCAAATGATGAAAAATGCCTTTATCATACAGAATTGATTTACCGGCGGAGAAAATAGTATGAAACACACATCCGGATTTCCTTTTACGTTCAGTTGTGATGACGTGGAGATAATCAGTCAGAAAACTCTGTTTTCCGGATTTTTTAAAATTAATGAATATCGCTTCCGGCACCGGTTGTTTGAGGGCGGCTGGAGCCCGGAAATCCGCCGTGAGGTATTTGAACGGGGAAATGCCGGTGTGATTTTGCCGTATGACCCGATCCGTGATGAAATCGTGCTGATTGAACAAATCCGTTTACCGGCGATCGAAAGCAGTCAGACGCCGTGGCTGCTGGAGGCGGTGGCCGGGATGATCGATAAAAGCGGGGAATCTGCCGAAGATGTGGTACGTCGTGAGGCGGAAGAAGAGGCGGGGCTGAAAATCGGCCGCTGTACCTTTGCGCTGAGTTATCTTTCAAGTCCGGGGGGCACATCCGAACGGATGTATGTGTATATCGGTGAGGCGGATACTACCGCAGCGGGCGGGGTACACGGGCTGGCACAGGAGAACGAGGACATCCGTGTTCATGTGGTCAGCCGTGAACAGGCGTATCAGTGGGTTGAAGAAGGTGTGATCGATAACGCAGCAACTGTCATTGCAATTCAGTGGCTTACATTGCATTATGAACGCATACGCACAACGTGGCGGGACAAATAATCCGGATTTTTTTATGTGCAACCGGGGAATTGTGTGCGGGATTGCAGATCTTCTTCGCCGAAACACTTATCATTATATGTTAGTTGTTAAAATCACAAGGATATCGATTGGAAATCCCGTTGCACTTGCCCGTAGCTGACGGCGCTGCGGTCAGAATTTTACAGATTACCGATACGCACCTTTTTGCCGGCGAAACAGACACGCTGCTGGGAATTAATACCCTGAACAGTTACCACGCCGTACTGGATGCTATCGCAAAACAGCAGTTACCGGCCGACCTGATTGCAGCCACCGGTGATCTGGTTCAGGATCAGACCACCCGGGCCTATCAGCGGTTTACGGACGGTATTGCCCGTTTACCGGCGCCGTGTGTCTGGCTGCCGGGCAATCACGATTATCAGCCGTCCATGGCAAAGGAACTGGCCGCCGCGGGGATCTCTTCCTCCAAACAGGTGCTGCTCGGTGAACAGTGGCAGATCCTGCTGCTCGACAGTCAGGTCCAGGGCGTGCCGCACGGTGAACTGAGCGATGACCAGCTTATCTGGCTGGATAACTGCCTGGCGCAGCAGCCGGGCCGTCATACTGTTGTGATGCTGCATCACCATCCTCTGGCCTCCGGCTGTACCTGGCTTGATCAGCACAGTCTGCGCAACTCACATATGCTGGCAGAGGTTCTGACCCGCTATCAGAATATTGATGCTATCCTGTGCGGGCATATTCACCAGGATATGGATGTTATGTGGAACGGCATCCGCATACTGGCCACGCCGTCAACCTGTGTCCAGTTTAAACCGCACTGCACTAATTTCACGCTGGACACCGCCGCTCCGGGCTGGCGTTATCTGGAACTGACCACCGGTGACAATCCGTCCCTGAGTACACAGCTGTTCCGGCTGGAAACAGACGAGTTCAGCCCCGATCTGGGTTCGGACGGTTACTGATGGCGACGCTCCTTTATCTGCACGGCTTCAACAGTTCTCCGTTGTCAGAGAAAGGGACAATGCTGAAAGCGTGGCTGGCGGAACACTATCCGGAGATCCGGATGTTACAGCCGCAAATTCCCTGCTATCCGGATGAAGCCGCACTGTTTCTGGAGGATCTGATGAACTCGCTGGCCGGTGAGAATACCGGTATTGTCGGGTCGTCGCTGGGCGGGTATTTTGCCATCTGGTTGTCGCAGGCGTTTGATGTTCCCGCGGTGGTGGTTAATCCGGCGGTGTATCCGTTTGACCTGCTTCAGGATTATCTCGGGGAAAATGAAAATCCCTATACCGGTGAACGTTACACACTCGAACCGCATCATATGCAGGATTTACGGGCGATTTTTGCCGATCCTGTTGAATCGCCGGATTTGATCTGGTTATTGCAGCAGACCGGCGATGAAGTGCTGGATTACCGTCAGGCTGTCACCCGTCTGGTGGCATGTAAACAGACGATTGAATCCGGCGGAAACCACGCATTTACCGGATTTCAGCGTTTTTTTCCGCAGATAGTTGAGTTCCTCGGCCTTACCCGCCAATGAAAAATCGTATTTAAATTTATCAGGGACTGGTATTATCGCCAGTATCATTCACGTATTTTGTTTATTTTTTAGCGAAAAACCGATAATCCAACATGACGCAATCATCATATAACGCAGAGGATATTGAAGTCCTCAGTGGTTTGGAGCCTGTCCGCCGCCGTCCGGGTATGTATACGGACACGACGCGCCCGAATCACCTTGCTCAGGAAGTTATCGACAACAGCGTCGATGAGGCTTTAGCCGGTCACGCTAAATCTGTCGAAGTTATTTTACATAAAGATCAGTCTGTTGAAGTCATTGACAACGGGCGCGGCATGCCGGTTGATATCCACCCGGAAGAGAAAGTGTCTGCGGTCGAACTGATCATGACCCGCCTGCATGCGGGGGGGAAGTTTTCCAATAAAAACTATCAGTTTTCCGGTGGTCTTCACGGGGTAGGTATTTCCGTGGTCAATGCGTTGTCAAAACGCACTGAAGTGACTGTCCGCCGTGACGGACAGGTTTATCAGATTGCCTTTGAAAATGGTGACAAAGTCAGTGAACTGGCTGTCATCGGGCAGTGCGGCAAACGCAATACCGGCACCAGTGTACATTTCTGGCCGGATGAGCAGTTTTTTGACAGTCCGCGCTTCTCTGTCTCCCGGCTGACACACCTGCTGAAAGCCAAAGCCGTGCTGTGCCCGGGTGTTGAGATCCTTTTCAAAGATAATGTGAACGACACCGAACAGCGCTGGTGCTATCAGGATGGTCTGACCGATTACCTGATGGAAAACGTCAACGGTCTGGTGACCCTGCCGGAAGCACCGTTTACCGGTAAACATGCCGGGGATAATGAACAGGTGGACTGGGCACTGCTGTGGCTGCCGGAAGGCGGTGAACTGCTGACCGAAAGCTACGTCAACCTGATCCCGACCCCGCTGGGCGGAACCCATGCCAATGGCCTGCGCCAGGGGCTGCTCGACGGTATCCGCGAGTTCTGCGAATTCCGCAATATCCTGCCGCGCGGCGTGAAGTTATCCGCTGACGATATCTGGGAGCGCTGTGCCTATGTGCTTTCCGTGAAAATGCAGGACCCGCAGTTCGCAGGGCAGACTAAAGAACGTCTGTCATCACGTCAGTGTGCGGCGTTTGTCAGCGGTGTGGTGAAAGATGCTTTCAGCCTGTGGCTCAATCAGAACGTGCAGGCTGCGGAACAACTGGCGGAACTGGCGATTGCCAGCGCCCAGCGCCGTCTGCGTGCCGCGAAAAAAGTGGTGCGCAAAAAACTGACATCAGGCCCGGCACTGCCCGGCAAACTGGCGGACTGCTCATCCCAGGATCTGAATCAGACCGAACTGTTTCTGGTGGAAGGGGACTCGGCAGGCGGCTCAGCCAAACAGGCGCGTGACCGTGAATTCCAGGCGATTATGCCGCTGCGCGGTAAAATCCTGAATACCTGGGAAGTGTCGTCGGATGAAGTGCTGGCTTCTCAGGAAGTGCATGATATTTCCGTGGCTATCGGTATCGACCCGGACAGCGACGATTTAAGTACCCTGCGTTACGGCAAAATCTGTATCCTCGCGGATGCGGACTCGGACGGACTGCATATCGCCACGTTGCTGTGCGCGCTGTTTGTGCGTCACTTCCCGGCGCTGGTAAAAGCCGGTCATGTCTATATGGCAATGCCGCCTCTCTATCGTATTGACCTCGGCAAGGAAGTGCATTATGCCCTTGATGAGAGTGAAAAAAATGCGATTCTGGATAAATTAAGCCGCAAACGCGGTAAACCAAATGTGCAGCGTTTTAAAGGGCTGGGGGAAATGAACCCGGGCCAGCTGCGTGAAACGACCCTGGATCCGAATACCCGTCGTCTGGTACAGCTCACTATCGATGAGGAAAACTATCAGGAAACGATGTCGGTGATGGATATGCTCCTCGGGAAGAAACGTGCGGAAGATCGCCGGAACTGGTTGCAGGAAAAAGGCGATCGGGTGGAATTGGATGTGTGATGTCACCCGTGACGGCACAAAAGGTCAGAGGAACAGAGTAAATGAGTGAAATTACTCATGACGGTGTGGAGCGCCAGCCGCTTCATAATTTTACAGAGAATGCCTACCTCAACTATTCCATGTACGTCATCATGGACAGGGCACTCCCTTTTATCGGTGACGGCTTAAAACCGGTTCAGCGGCGTATTGTGTATGCCATGTCTGAACTGGGGTTAAGCAACTCCGCCAAATACAAAAAATCTGCCCGTACCGTCGGTGACGTGCTGGGTAAATACCATCCGCACGGCGACAGCGCCTGTTATGAGGCGATGGTACTGATGGCGCAGCCGTTCTCTTACCGTTACCCGCTGGTGGACGGACAGGGGAACTGGGGGGCGCCGGATGATCCGAAATCCTTCGCGGCCATGCGTTATACTGAATCGCGCCTGTCGAAATATGCGGAAGTGCTGCTCAGTGAACTGGGACACGGCACCGCAGACTGGGTGCCGAACTTTGACGGTACGATGCAGGAGCCGAAAATGTTACCGGCGCGCCTGCCGAACATCCTGCTCAACGGCACCACCGGGATTGCGGTCGGTATGGCAACTGATATTCCGCCACACAACGCCCGCGAAGTAACCGGTGCCCTGCTGGCGCTGATCGACAAACCATCTTTGTCTCTTGAAGAGGTGATGACGTTTATTCCCGGCCCGGATTATCCTACAGAAGCGGAAATCATCACCGGCCCGGAAGATATCCGTAAGATTTATAAATCCGGCCGCGGCTCTGTGCGTATGCGCGCGGTGTGGACAACGGAAGACGGCAATGCGGTGATTACCGCACTGCCGCATCAGGTTTCCGGCGCGAAAGTACTGGAGCAGATCGCCGCACAGATGCGGGCGAAAAAACTGCCGATGGTGGAAGATCTGCGTGATGAATCAGATCATGAAAACCCGACGCGGCTGGTGGTTGTGCCGCGCAGTAACCGGATCGATCTTGAGCAGGTGATGACACATCTGTTTGCCACCACGGATTTGGAAAGAAGCTACCGCATCAATCTGAATATGATCGGTCTGGACGGACGTCCGGCGGTCAAAGGGCTGATTGAGATCCTCAATGAGTGGCTGGTTTACCGCCGCGAAACGGTGCGCCGCCGCCTGAACCACCGGCTGGAAAAAGTGTTGCGCCGTCTGCATATCCTTGATGGTTTGCTGCTCGCGTATCTCAATATTGATGAAGTAATTGAGATTATCCGTTCGGAAGATGAACCGAAACCGGTGCTGATGGACCGTTTCGGACTGAGTGATACTCAGGCGGAAGCGATTCTGGAACTGAAATTACGTCATCTGGCCAAACTCGAAGAGATGAAAATCCGCGGCGAGCAGGATGAACTGGCCAAAGAGCGCGATAAATTACAGGCAACCCTCGGCTCTGAGCGCCGTATGAATACGCTGCTGAAAAAAGAACTCGAAGAAGACGCGAAACAGTACGGTGATGATCGCCGCTCCCCGCTCAATGAGCGTGAAGAGGCGAAAGCCATGAGCGAACATGACATTCTGCCGTCTGAGCCGGTGACAGTTGTGCTGTCGCAGATGGGCTGGGTGCGCAGCGCCAAAGGTCATGATATCGACCCCGCCGGTATGAACTACAAAGCGGGTGACAGCTTCCTTGGTGCGGCACGGGGTAAAAGTAATCAGCCGGTGGTGTTCCTGGATTCCACCGGGCGCAGTTACTCGCTCGATCCGCTGGAACTGCCGGGAGCCCGTGGTCAGGGTGAACCGCTGACCGGTAAACTGACACCGCCGCCGGGAGCTGTTTTTGAACAGGTGCTGATGAATGATGAAAATCAGAAGTACCTCATGGCCTCGGATGCCGGTTACGGGTTTATCTGTACCTTCAGTGACCTGGTGGCGAAAAATAAAGCCGGGAAACTGCTGATCACGCTGCCGGATAATGCGAAAGCGATGACACCGATTGAGGTGAATGACGAGGAAAACGATCTTCTGCTGGCGGTATCGCAGGAAGGACGGATGCTGCTGTTCCCTGTCGGTGATCTGCCTCAGCTGTCAAAAGGGAAGGGGAACAAGATTATCTCCATTACCTCTGCCGCGGCCGCCGCCGGTGAAGATGGTCTGGCGCATCTGTTTGTGATCCGGCCGGATGCCAGTGTGACACTGCATTTCGGCAAGCGTAAACTGACGCTGCGTCCGGAAGATCTGCAGAAATTCCGTGCTGAGCGCGGACGCCGCGGTACGGCGCTGCCGCGTGGTATGCAGAAAAAGATCGAACGGATTGATATTTCTGAGCCGGAGCCGAAGGTGTAATCTCCGGCATTAACAGCGATACTATTCACGGGGCAATGATTGCCCCGCTTTTCTTAAAAGGCCATTTTGCGGGGGACGCATGTTAGCCATTTTACGTATTATCATCGTTATTTTTTATTGTATTTTCGGCAGCCTGGCGGGCATTCTTATCTGCCTGACCAGCCCGCGTAACCCGAAGCATGTGATGACTTTCGGCCGCATGTACGGCAAGCTTTCCCATGTTTTCGGTATTAAAATGGTGTACCGCATTCCGGAAGAAGCGAAACATTACGGCTCCTGTGTATATGTGGGTAATCACCAGAACAACTATGACATGATCACCATGTCGAATGCGGTACAGCCACGCACGGTGACTGTCGGTAAACGCAGCCTGATCTGGATACCGTTCTTTGGTCAGCTGTACTGGATTTCGGGAAATATCCTGATTGACCGGGGTAACCGCAGCAAAGCACATAACACGATTACCCAGGTGGCGGATCAGATTAAAAAGCGTAATATCTCTGTCTGGATGTTCCCGGAAGGCACACGCAGCCGCGGACGCGGAATGCTGCCGTTCAAAACCGGTGCTTTTCATGCGGCGATGGCAGCCGGTGTGCCGGTAGTGCCGGTGTGTGTGTCCACCACTCAGGGGCGCATTAAGCTGAACCGCTGGAATAACGGCGTGGTGATTGTGGAAATGCTGCCGCCGGTCGATACGTCAAAATACACACGCGAACAGGTGCGTGAACTGGCAGAGGACTGCCGCCAGATGATGATCAAACGTATCGCAGAGCTGGATAAGGAAGTGATTGAAATGGAAAAACAAAAAGGCCGCAAAGACGCTTAATCCCCGTGATTATTACGTTATACATACAATACTGGCCTTATTATTTTGCAACTTATCATAGATAAGTTTAGGAATTGCTCTTCATCCGCTATATCATACGCTTAACACTCCGTTGTTAAGCGTATGCCTTTCATTAAAGATAACACGGATGTCTCTGTCTGCTCCCCGGCATACGGGTGTTCGGCACAAATCATAAAAATCATGAAAACGTTTTTTTCGGAGATGCTATGACACTGAGTCGGCGCCGGTTTATTCAAGCATCCGGCTTAGCTGTGTGTTTAGGTTCACTGCCTCTGTCTGTCCGTTCGGAAGACGAGGGCGGCAGCCAGCCGTTGCCTGTTCCGCCGTTGCTGGAAAGCCGCAACGGGCAGCCGCTGTTTCTGACGATGCAGCGTACACACTGGTCATTTAACGGTAAAAACCAGGTCAGTGTCTGGGGGTTTAACGGCCGTTATCTCGGGCCGACCGTGCGTGTCCGCAATGGCGATGATATCAAAATGATATACAGCAACCGCCTGTCTGAACCGGTATCGGTCAATGTCAGCGGACTGCTGGTGCCGGGAACCGTCGCCGGAGGCGCCGCACGTCTGATTTCACCGAATACCGAATGGTCACCGGTGATCCCGGTACGCCAGCCGGCAGCAACCTGCTGGTATCACGCGAATACCCCGAACCGGATGGCTCCGCATGTCTATAACGGGCTTGCCGGGATGTGGATTGTGGATGATGAGGAAAGCCGCAGTCTGCCGTTGCCGAAAGAGTACGGTGTTAATGATTTCCCCCTGATCATTCAGGATAAGCGTCTGGATTCTTTTGGTACTCCGGAGTACCGCACAGAAGATGGCGGTATGTTTACCGGTGACCGGCTGATCGTCAACGGCGCGGAAGATCCGTATCTGGAAGTGTCAAAAGGCTGGATTAGGTTGCGCATGGTCAATGCTGCCAACGCGCGCCGCTTTGAACTGAAACTCAGTGACGGCCGTCCGTTCTATATGATCGCCTCTGATCAGGGCCTGCTGCCGTCACCGGTGGCGGTTGAAGTGCTGTCCTTGTCGCCGGGTGAACGGCGCGAAGTACTGATCGATATGTCAAAAACAGAAACGCTGACGATCACAGCCGGGGAATCCGCCACCCTGACAGAGCGTTTTAAAAGTCTGTTTGAGACATCAAACACGCTGGTGAATACCAATGTCCTGACGATTCGCGCAACCGGCCTGATTTCGCTGGTGACAGATAATTTACCGGCCACGCTGATTCAGGACCCGACACAAATCACAACCGGTGTCCGTAACCGCGATGTGGCACTCAGTTTGTCACCGCCGGGCATTAACGGTGCGATGTGGGATATGAGCCGCACCGATATCCGTACGCAGCAGGGTAACTGGGAGCGCTGGGTTGTCACAACCGATACACCACAGCCGTTCCATATCAGTGGTGTCCGCTTTAAGGTGATCAACCATAACGGCCAGTCTCCGCAGCCGCAGGATTACGGCTGGAAAGATACGGTCTGGGTTGACGGGCGAAGTGAATTACTGGTGCAGATGATGCAGCCGTCTTATTCCCACTTCCCGTTCTTCTATTACAGCCAGTTCCTGGAACAGGCTGACAGAGGGGTTGTCGGGCAACTGGAAATTGAGCAATCCTCTCAGTATTAAATGATGATAAATAAAAAAGGCTGAATATTTATTCAGCCTTTTTTATTTGGTTTTTCAGCGGCTCAGCAGCCGTTTTTCTTCATCCCGCAGCCAGCGTGAGAAGGTGCCGGCAACGGCGATAAACTGAATAATCCCGGTATCCGGTTCTTCGGTCTGCCCCAGCAGGTAGGTGATCGCGTGGCGTTTTCCCGGATACAGTGCAATGGCTTTTCCGGCCATCTGCGGCAGCGGCAGCGGGTAAGTGCAGGTTTCGTAATCATTCCACACCAGTGCCGTGGCACGCAGCAGACGCCGCGCTGTTTCACGTTTGATCCGGCGGATTTCAGCCAGCGGCGGGCTTTTCTGTAACTGCATCAGATTGGTGCGGACCAGTACCGGAAAATCCCCGTTAATACCATGAATAATCTCACGATTAAGTGTCACGACCGGCAGTTTCAGGGTCAGGTCATCACCCCAGACCGGCAGACAAAAATGTGCCAGCCAGTAAGACCAGACCGGCTGCTCTTCCGCAGACGTGGCTTCTGACAGCAGGCCGGTATCAAATCCTATTTTTGATACACTGCTGTGGCGGCCGGTCAGCGCTTTATCAAGACAACGGAGAATGGTTTTTTCCGCCGCACTGAGTGGCCGGTGCAGAACCAGAGTCAAATCCAGATCAGAACGGCCCGGAACAGCGCGGCCTTCCGCCACACTGCCGTAAACATAGATACTGTGCAGCACGCCCGGCAGAGCGGTGCACAGGGAGTGTATTGCATCCTGTATGACGTCCTGAAATTCCGGCTGAAAAGTGTATTTATCTGTTTTCATTATCATTATCATCAGCTCATTGCAACCCGGACGCCAAAGCCAATCAGGACGACGCCAAGTACTTTATCGATATATTTCTGAATCTTCGCCAATCCGCGGCGTACCGGGGCACTCTGAATCAGCAGCACCAGAGATGGCCAGTAAACCACTGCCAGTCCCATTACAATAGCAGCATACCAGAGTTTTTCACCAAATCCGGAATGGATATCCAGTACCTGAGTAAAAATAGCAAGGAAAAACAGCGTCGCTTTCGGGTTCAGCAAATTACAGAGAAATCCCTGCATAAAGGCTTTCTTAAAGGAGACGTGCTGATGTGAGCCGTCTCCGGCATCAAGAGTATGTCCGGCCCGGGCCAGAAGGCTGTTGATCCCTATCCATATAAGATAAGCCGCGCCGGCATATTTGAGGATCATGAACAGCCACGGCGTTGTGGTAATGATCACCGCAAGTCCCGCCACGCAGTAGGTCATGTGAACGGCGATCGCGGACAGCACACCCAGTGCGGTCATCATTGCGGCAGCGCGCTGATAGCGGGCTGCGTTTTTCACAATCAGAAAGAAGTCAGGGCCCGGCGAGATCATACCGAGCGCGGCGATGGTGGTCACCATCAGTGTGGCGTCATACATGTGCTATATCCTTGCCGAAAAAGACCTGAAAGCAGAGTAAAAGTATGACCCACATTCAAGAGTGAAGACAAATAAATTATTTGTATTGATGAAACACTGAATTCAGTCGACGGAATTGAGTAGTTTACGTATAGTGACGACAAAATTTCTCTCAGCCCTAAGGTGAAATGAATGAACATTAGCTTGATCGCTGCTTTAGCTATGGATCGGGTTATTGGCATGGAAAATGCGATGCCATGGACACTGCCGGAAGACCTGGCATGGTTTAAACGTAATACGGTCAATAAACCGGTGATCATGGGTCGTGTGACTTATGAATCTATCGGCCGTCCTTTGCCGGATCGCCTCAATATCGTGCTCAGCCGTACGCCGGGCGACGATGATCGCGTGGTCTGGGCTAAGTCAGTGGAAGAAGCACTGGCGATTGCACAGAAAGAAACCGACGGCGAAATCATGGTGATGGGTGGCGGTAAAGTTTACGGACAATTCCTGCCGCTGGCAGATCGTTTATACCTGACACACGTTGATGCGGAAGTCAGCGGAGATACTTACTTCCCGGACTATGAGCCGGATGAGTGGGACTCCGTGTTTATGGAATATCATGATGCGGATGAAGCAAACTCTCACGGCTTCTGCTTTGAAATCTTAGAGCGCCGCAAGAGCTGATTAATCAGTTGATTCGTATTATTTCATAAATAATATTAATACAAAAAAGCAGAGCCACCGGCTCTGCTTTTTTCTTGTCTGTGCCGGATACCCGGTCAGTCATCATCTTCATCCCGTACGGCAAAAGATTCCTGCCAGAAATAGCAGCGATCTTCCCAGCGCAGCATAGTGAGCTGTCCGCCCCAGCAACAGCCGGTATCCAGCGCATAAATGCCGCGTGGCGCGCCTTTCCCTTCCAGAGACGCCCAGTGACCAAAGGCCACACTGTAGCCTTCCGGCAGTTTTGACGGCAGGGCAAACCACGGTTTCAGCGGTGCGGAAACCTGATCCGGTTTATCCTTGCTGACCATATCCAGTTGTCCGCCGGGGAAGCAGTAGCGCATCCGGGTCAGTGCATTGGTGGAAAAACGCAGACGCGGCAGGCCCGTCAGGGAAGGTGACCAGTCATTCGGCAAATCACCATACATGGCGTTAATAAACAGCGGGTAGGTATCACTGCTGAGAACGGCTTCCACTTCACGCGCACAGGTAACGGCAGTTTCCAGATCCCACTGCGGGGTGATCCCGGCGTGAGCCATGATCAGTTTTTTCTCATGATCGACCTGTAACATCGGCTGGCGGCGCAGCCAGTTGATCAGTTCATCCAGATCCGGTGCGCTGAGCAGTTTATTCAGATGATCACGCGGTTTATTGCGGCTGATCCCTGCGTAGATCCCCAGCAGGTGAAGATCATGATTGCCGAGTACCAGCCTGACACAGTCTCCCAGGCTTTTGACATAACGGAGAACATCAAGTGAATCCGGGCCGCGGGCGACCAGATCACCGGTCAGCCACAGGGTGTCAGCCTGCGGATCAAAATCAGCCTGAGCCAGTAATGCGCGAAGTTCACGGTAACAGCCGTGAACATCGCCGATAAGATAGGTTGCCATAGAGAATCAGTGAATAAAGGTTGGTATTGCGAGCCGGAAAACAGGGATTTCACTGATGAAATCCGCACCCTCGTGATCCACCATAGTGTAGTAACCTTCCATGGTGCCCAGCGGTGTTTCCAGGACTGTGCCGCTGGTATAACGATACTCTTCACCGGGCCGGATCACCGGTTGTTCACCGATGACACCTTCCCCCTGAACTTCTGTCTGGCGGCCTTCACTGTTGGTGATACGCCAGTAGCGGCTGATAAGCTGCACAGGATCACGACCCAGGTTGCGGATAGAAACGGTATACGCAAAAACATAGCGTTCCGCATCCGGTTCAGACTGACTTTCGATATAGACACTCTGAACCTGAATACAAATTCTCGGGTCGTTATTCATGATGAATCCCCTATGAGGCGGGATGTTCCGCCAGGTAATTGGCCATCAGACAGTATTGCGCAACACTGATATTCTCTGCACGGGTGGCCGGATCAATACCCAGTTCAGTCAGGGTTTCCGGACTGAACAGATCACCTAAGCTGTTGCGGATCGTTTTACGTCGCTGGTTAAAGGCCTGAGTGGTCACCCGGCTGAGCAGTGTGACATCTTTCAGTACATACGGATTTTCGCGGTGCGGGATCAGGCGGACAACCGCTGAATCCACTTTCGGCGCCGGGCGGAATGCCGTCGGCGGCACATCCAGAACCGGTACGACCTGGCAGTAGTACTGCGCCATGACACTCAGACGACCGTATGTTTTGCTGCCCGGACCGGCAACCAGACGGTTAACCACTTCTTTTTGCAGCATAAAGTTCATATCACTGATTGCGTTAGTGAAAGTGAACAGATGAAACATCAGCGGCGTGGAAATATTGTACGGCAGGTTACCGAACACGCGCAGCGGCTGACCGCGCTCCTGTGCCAGCGCCGTGAAATCCACGGTCATGGCATCCTGCTGAATAATGGTCAGTTTGCTCTGTAAAAACGGATGGCTGGCCAGACGGGCGGCCAGATCACGGTCGATTTCAATGACCGTCATTTTGTCCATGCGATCGGCGACCGGCTCAGTGAGTGCAGCCAGTCCCGGCCCGATTTCAACAATCGCCTGGCCGGGTTGCGGGTTAATCGACGCGACAATGCTGTCGATAATAAATTGATCGGTTAAGAAGTTCTGCCCGAAACGTTTACGGGCAAAATGCCCCTGATGGACTCGTGTATTCATTGACTGTTTTTAATCATTGTAATCGCTAAATTTAATGCGGTGATAAAACTCCCCGCATCTGCTTTGCCGGTACCTGCCAGTTCCAGGGCTGTGCCGTGGTCTACAGAGGTCCGGATAAACGGCAGTCCCAGCGTGATATTCACGGCACGGCCGAATCCCTGATATTTTAGCACAGGAAGGCCCTGATCGTGATACATGGCGAGCACGGCATCCGCACGCTCCAGGTATTTCGGCTGGAACAGGGTGTCTGCCGGCAACGGACCTTCCAGGGAAATACCCTGTGCCCGCAGCTCATCCAGTGCCGGGATAATGGTGTCGATCTCCTCATGTCCCATATGACCGCCTTCCCCCGCATGCGGGTTCAGACCACATACGATGATATGCGGCTGAGCAATACCAAATTTGGTGCGCAGGTCATGATTGAGAATGGTGATCACTTCATGCAGGCAGGTGCGGTCAACTGCGGCCGGAACCTGCAGGATTGGCAGATGTGTGGTGGCCAGTGCCACCCGCATTTCTTCCGTGGCCAGCATCATCACCACACGCTTGCAGTGGCTGCGGTCGGCAAAAAATTCAGTGTGACCGATAAACGGAATTCCGGCATCGTTAATAATGCCTTTGTGCACCGGCCCGGTGATCAGTGCTCCAAATTCACCCTGAAGACAGCCGTCACAGGCGCGTGCCAGCGTTTCGGTCACATAAGCCGCATTTGCCACATTAAGCTCACCGGCAACCGCAGGGGCTTTCAGTTCAGCAGGCAGAATGGTCAGTGTCCCGGCGCGTTGCGGCTGACAGGCGGTATCCGGTGAATAAGGTTCAAGAGTGAGCGGCAGTGACAGGGCGTGTGCGCGTTGCAGCATCAGTTGCGGGTCGGCACAAACTACCAGTTTTACCGGCCAGTCGCGCTGTGCCAGCGCGACTGTCAGGTCAGGACCAACCCCGGCAGGTTCGCCGGGGGTAATAACGACAGGTTTCAGCTTATTTGTTACTGCCATCTGAAATTTCCACGTAAGCGCCGGCGCGCTGTTCCTGCATCCAGCTTTGTAATTCTTCACTGAATTTACGGTTAAACAGCATACGGTAGGCGCGATCTTTCTGAGCCGCTTCGGTCTTATCCACGTTGCGGGTATCTTCAAGCTGGATCAGATGCCAGCCGAAAGATGAACGGACAGGCTGACTCAGTTCGCCTTTTTTCAGTTTCATCAGTGCATCACGGAAAGCCGGGTCGTAGATATCAGGCATTGACCAGCCTAATTCACCGCCGCGCAGGGCAGAACCCGGATCTTCTGAGAATTGTTTTGCCGCAGCGTCAAAGGTGGTTTTACCGCTTTTCACATCAGAAGCAATCTGCTGCAGCTTGCCGCGTGCCTGCTCATCGGTCACTATCGGTGACGGTTTGATCAGAATATGGCGGGCTTTCACTTCGGTTACAGAAATCGGCTGATTGTTTCCGCGGACTTCATTCACGCGCAGAATGTGGAAACCGACACCGGAACGTACCGGCCCGACAATTTCACCGCTTTTGGCAGACTGAAGACGTTCAGCAAACAGACCCGGCAGTTCCTGTAAACGGCTCCAGCCCATGTTACCGCCTTTCAGCGCCTGCGGATCGGCAGAATAGGTAATCGCCAGTTTACCGAAGTCCGCGCCACGCTGAAGTTCGTTCATAATGGTGGTGACTTTTTCTTTCGCGGTATTCATCTGCGCTTCTGTCGGATTTTCCGGCAGCGGGATCAGGATGTGGCTGATGTTCAGCTCAGTATCCGCAGCATTCTGGGTACTGATCAGGTTTGCCAGGGACTCAACTTCCTGAGGCAGAATCACCACACGACGGCGGACTTCGTTATTACGGACTTCCGCCATCATCATTTCTTTGCGGATATCGCTGCGGTATTTGTCGTAGCTCATACCGTCGCGCTGCAGACGCTCTTTCATCTGGGCCGTCGTCATATTGTTCTGACGGGCGATATCTTCGATAGCACCATCAACAGCCTGGTCAGGGATAGTGATTTGCATCTGTCCGGCCATCTGCATTACGATGTTGTCCATGATAAGACGTTCAAGAATCTGCTGACGTAATGTTGCCTGATCAGGAATCTGCTGACCGGCATTGCGGGCATTCATCGTGACAGTCTGAAGCATATTATTGACATCACTCTCCAGAACCACACCGTTGTTGACCACTGCCGCGACTTTATCAAGCTGCTGCGGTGCTGCAAATGATGCTGTGCTTGCCGTGAACATCAGGCTGAGAATGAGTGTTCTCCAGTTTTTCATAAGTATCCCATCATGTTTCGTATCGCCGTACCACCGGTACGGCATGTGAAAATTGTGTCAGCTCAGGCGGTTAAAATGCCGGGACATACGGCAGAATACCACGTTCAAGCATTTTCTGACTGCCCAGACTGTAATTGCTGCTCATACCGCGTAATTCGATATTAAACGTGATTTTATTGTCGTATTCACTGGCATCATTTTTCCAGTCGATAATCTTACGTTCGTAACCGACGTTTGCCGCCCAGCAGCAGGTATTGTATTGCAGACCGACTAACTGGCTGGCCGGCTGGCTCTCTTTGGTGTCATAGTAATACTGACCGACAAAGGCCCACTGCTCCGCAACCGGCCAGCTGGCGACGATACCGACCTGAGAGATACCTTTCTGGTTCGGGGGCGTAACATAACCTCCGCCGTACTGAGTATGCTGGCGCATTGCCTGAATATAGTCCCGGTCCACATAGCGGTAGTTCAGCTGAATCAGACGCTCTGCATCCTGGCGGTATTCCATCGTGGCATTCGACATGGAGACACTGCCCAGACGGCGGTCATACTGGATACCACCTTTCAGGCCCCAGTTGTCGTTATAACGCCACATGGCATCACCTGCCCAGACCATTGAACCGGTTTCATCTTTTTCATCCACAACCGTTTTTTGAGAATCACCGGTACGCGGACGTTCAAAGTAGTAGATTTGACCCACAGAAACGTTAAATCGTTCAACTAATTCGTCATCATAAATCCGGCTGGTTACCCCGGTGGTCACCTGGTTGGCAGAGGCAATACGATCCAGACCACTGTACATACGGTCACGGAACAGGCCGCTGTAGCTGGACTGCATCAGGGTGGAGTCGAAGTTATTGATGTTATCCTGATTTTTATACGGGACATACAGGTACTGTGCACGCGGCTCTAATGTCTGGGTGAAGCTCTCATTAAAGAACATCGGCCGCTCGAAGATCATCTTCGCATCAGCTTTAAACTGCGGCAGTACACGGGTAACATTTTTTTCCAGCCCGGTGTTGTTCGGTGTATCAGGAATGTCCTGATCATAATGGGTCGCCATCAGCTTCGCTTCAGTATTGAAGCTGGCCCAGCCGTTAGACAGCGGCAGATTAAGGGTTGGTTCCGCATGCAGACGGGTGGCATCCGGATTATTTTTACCCACGCTGGTAAAACGGGCGACCTGACCATAGGCGCGGAAATCAAACACACCGAGGTTGTTTTTATAATAGTTGAGATCCAGCTGCGGCTCGGCACGGTAGGATGTCGCGTTATCATTGTTGGTCAGGATCTGGAACTGTTTGGCCGTAACGGTGGCATTCCAGTTTGATTTGCGGATACCTACTGCCAGTTTCTGTGTGGCATAACCGTCAGTGGAGTTACCGTAAGCGGATGTAAAGTCAGTAAAATAGCGTGAATCGCTGACTTTGGTGTAGTCAGAAGAGAACCACCAGTCCTGTGCGAATGAGCCGCTGTGACCCCAGTAGAATAACCAGCGGTCATTCGAGTCACGTTTCGCCCATTCTGCGTTACCGGCAGCGTCTTTATCTTTCTTGTATTGCTCATCATCCAGCAGGAAATCGAATGCCAGTGTGCCTGCACCGAACTTAGTGAGGTAACGGAATTCATTATCCATTTTCAGGCCACGTTTACTGAAATAGTGCGGCGTGATAGTGGCATCGTAATTCGGGGCCATATTCCAGTAATACGGCAGGGTAAATTCCAGGCCGGATGATTTGGAATAGCTGCCGTTCGGGATCAGAAAACCGGAGCGGCGTTTATCACCGATCGGTAACTGGAGATACGGGCTGTAAAATACCGGAATATTGGCGACGCGGAAGCGGGCATTCCAGATTTCCGCAACCTGCTCTTCCCGGTCAATAATGACTTCAGAGCCTTTGACGCTCCAGCTGTCATTGCCCGGCAGACAGGAGGTAAAGACCCCGTTTTCGAGGATGGTATAACGGTTGTCGCCGCGGAGTTTCATTTTGTCGGCATCACCGCGACCCTGGCGGCCGACCATCTGATAATCGCCTTTCTCAACATCAGCATCGTTGTTGTTGAGATTCATCCGGGCTTCAGGGCCTTTCAGACGAATTTGCGGATCAGAATAGCGGACATCACCGGTCGCTGTCGCAATACGTACAGGATCAGTTTCTTCGCCGCTCTGAGTGACTTCCACTTCATTCGCTTTCAGATTCTGGTTACCTGAGCGGATATCGACACCACCGGTATATTTTACCGCACGCGGATATTCGCCTGACATACCTTCTGCAGTGATATTGACAGGAAAATCACCGGCTTCCCCGTCAACAACCGGCTCGTCATACACCGGAACGCCCAGCATACATTGCTCGGCAAGAGTGGCGGCTTGTGCAGCCTGACTGTATAGCGCTGCCCAGATAATGGTGGCCAGCAGGGTTGGATAACTCTTCTTCATAAGTATGTCTGCAATTCCGTCCTCGGTAGCACATTGCCCGAACGCCAAAAGCCTAATTTACACGAAAAAAGAGCGTGCGTGAAACACGTTCACGTATCCAAATGGCGTTAGGCATCGTACAGAATGGGTAGTATGATAATGCAAAATTGCGCCAGGGGCATTGTTGAATTGAGGAGTATATGCACTATTTGGGAAAAATCATCGGAATTTTATTAGGTATGGCATCCGGGGCTGGTTTTTGGGGCATTTTTCTCGGTTTTCTTATTGGTCATGCGATTGATAAAGTCCGCAGTCAGCAATTGGGTGGCTCATTCAGCAACAATCAGTCCAGGCAGGCACTCTTTTTCACTACCACTTTTCAGATCCTCGGGCATCTGACCAAGTCCAAAGGTCGTGTGACAGAATCTGATATCTATCTGGCTACCGCGCTGATGGATCGCATGCAGCTGCACGGCAGTGCGCGGACGCAGGCTCAGAATGCGTTCCGTGAAGGTAAAGCGGCCGGTTTCCCGCTGCGTGATGCATTACGTCAGTTACGCCGTGCCTGCTACGGGCGGGCGGATTTGCTGCGTATGTTTCTGGAAATCCAGATCCAGGCGGCATTCGGTGACGGCGAGCTGCATCCGAATGAACGGCAGGTACTCCTGGTGATCGCCGAAGAGCTGGGTATTCCGCGTCATCAGTTTGAAAATGTGCTGGCAATGATGCAGGCGCAGATGCACGGCGGGGCACAAAGCGGCAATTGGCAGCAGCAGTCTCAGCAGGGCTATTACCGTGATCAGACCGCCGATCTCGCCGCCGCTTACCGGGTGCTGGGCGTGAATGAAAGCGACGACAGTACCGTCATTAAACGCGCCTACCGCAAGATGATGAGTGAGCATCACCCGGATAAACTGGTGGCGAAAGGATTACCACCTGAAATGATGGAACTGGCGAAAGAGAAAGCTCAGTCTATTCAGGCAGCATATGATCTCATTAAAAAAGAGAAAGGCTTTAAATAATCCGGTATAAAACGGTTTTTAAGGTGTAAAACGTGTTGCCGGGAAAGTGCAGAGCGGATCATATTCTTTTCATATAATTGCTATAAAATATAAATGCAGTTGAAAAATTACGTAAATATTTTATTAAATATGTTAAGGATATGATCCATGGCCAATACCCGTGTTCTTATCGGAGTAGCGGGATTAGCACTTTGCCTGATTCTTGCCTCAATGAATTCGGTGACCGTGTTAATCCACTAAAAATCTGATTTACAAGTAAAATGCATCGGCCTGCCGTTTGCCGGATGTGTGACAGACAGCGCCTCTGCATGAAGCTGCAGCCGGGGCGCTGCGGCTCTTGCCTCATCGTGGGCATAAAAACGGTCACCAAGAATCGGATGTTCCAGCGCCAGCATATGCACCCGCAACTGATGAGAGCGTCCGGTGACCGGAAACAGCCTTACCCGCGTGGTATTTTTCTCATATTCCAGTACTTCATAACCTGTCTGTGCCGGTTTGCCGGTTTCAAAACACACTTTCTGTTTCGGCCGGTTCGGCCAGTCACAAATCAGCGGTAAATCCACCATACCGGTTTCCGGCTCCAGCCGCCCCCATACACGGGCGACATAGGTTTTTTTCGGCTCCCGTTCACGGAACTGCCGTTTAAGCTCCCGCTCAGCCGCTTTGGTCAGTGCGACCACAATAATACCGCTGGTGGCCATATCAAGGCGATGAACAGATTCGGCAGAAGGATAGTCACGCTGAATGCGTGTCATCACACTGTCTTTGTGTTCCGGTGCCCGGCCGGGAACGGAAAGCAGTCCGCTTGGTTTATTCACCACAATGATACTTTCATCCTGCCAGAGGATATTCAGCCAGGGATCGGCGGGAGGGTTGTAGGGTTCCATTAACATGGGGATCACCAAATCAGAGACCCGGCAGACGGTATCTGCCGGGATACAGGTTACTGATGCGAAACGACAATCAGGCGGATAGCATCAAGGCGCCAGTTAGCATCATCCAGATGTGACAGGATCTGCTGACGTTCTTCTTCAATGGCATCAAGCTCATCATCACGGATGTTCGGGTTAACCGATTTCAGTGCCAGCAGGCGGTTGTGCTCCTGAGTAAGGTGCTGATCTGCCATCGCTTTCGCTGCGGTAATCCGCTCACGGGCTTCACCGGCAACGACATCTTCGGACAGACGCAGAACCTGATGCACTTCGTTTTGTACCGCATTGACAAACTTACTGCCGGTATGGCGGTTCACGGCATTCAGCTGACGGTTAAAGCTCTCAAATTCCACCTGCGATGCCAGGTTATTGCCTTTTACATCCATCAGCAGGCGCACCGGTGTCGGCGGCAGGAAGCGGGTCAGCTGCAGGTTTTTCGGCGCCTGGGCTTCCACCACATAAATCAGCTCTGTCAGCAGCGTGCCGACCGGCAGGGCTTTATTTTTCAGCACGGAGACCGCACAACTGCCGGTATCGCCGGACAGAATCAGATCCAGACCGTTGCGGATAATCGGGTGTTCCCAGCTGATAAACTGAGTGTCTTCGCGGGACAGCGCCTGCTCACGTTTGAAAGTGATGGTGCAGCCGTCTTCCGGCAGACCCGGAAAGTCCGGTACCAGCATATGATCAGACGGTGTCAGGGCAATCATGTTATCGCTGCGGTCATCCTGATTGATACCGACAATATCAAACAGATTCAGGGCAAAGGTAACCAGCTCGGTATCTTCATCCTGATCCGCGATTTCAGCGGCCAGCTCATTACCGGCTTCGCCGCCGTTGGAATGCATTTCCAGCAGGCGGTCGCGACCCTGTTCCAGTTCCTGTTTCAGAGCATCATGGGTTTTACGGCATTCGGCGATAAACTCATCAAAACCACTGAGATCAGCCGGATTTGCCATCAGGTTAATCAGTTTGTCGTAATAGCGGTCATAGATGGTGCGCCCGGTCGGGCAGGTATACTCAAAGGCTTCCAGACCTTCATGGAACCAGCGCAGCAGCACAGCCTGCGCGGTATTTTCCAGATACGGGATACTGATCTGAATATCGCGTTTCTGACCGATACGGTCGAGACGCCCGATACGCTGCTCCAGCAGATCCGGGTTAAATGGCAGGTCGAACATCACCAGCTGGTTGGCAAACTGGAAGTTACGGCCTTCAGAGCCGATCTCGGAGCAGAGCAGTACCTGTGCGCCTTCCTCTTCGGAGGCAAAGTAGGCGGCTGCCCGGTCGCGTTCCAGCAGAGACATATTTTCATGGAAAACAGCAGCATGAATACCTTCACGCTCACGTAACACCTGTTCCAGTTGCAGGGCGGTTGCGGCCTGGGCGCAAATCACCAGTACTTTTTCATTACGGTTTGCCAGCAGGAAGCCGAGCAGCCATTCGACACGCGGGTCGAAGTTCCACCAGGTGGCATTTTCGCCTTCAAATTCCTGATAAATCTGCTCCGGATAGAGCATCTCACGGGCTTTGACTTCGGTGGTTTTCTTGCTGCCCATGATTCCGGCCACTTTAATCGCGGTCTGATACTGTGCCGGCAGCGGCATTTTAATCGCTTTCAGTTCGCGGCGCGGGAATCCTTTCACACCATTACGGGTGTTACGGAACAGCAGGCGGCTGGTGCCGTGCCTGTCCATCAGCATGCTGATAAGCTCACGGCGGGCATTTTCACCGTCTTCAGTATCTGTATTGGCGGCTTTCAGCAGCGGCTCAATATCCTGTTCGGCGATCAGATCGTGAACAGCATTCTGCTGGTCTTTGGTCAGCGGTGCGCGGTCGAGCAGCAGCGTGACAGCATCGGCAACCGGCTGATATTTCTGCTGTTCATCAACAAAGGTTTCAAAGTCATGGAAACGGTTCGGGTCCAGCAGACGCAGGCGTGCAAAGTGACTCTCCATGCCCAGCTGTTCCGGGGTGGCGGTCAGCAGCAGTACAGACGGTATGCTTTCTGCCAGGGTTTCAATCACCTGATATTCGCGGCTTGGTGCATCTTCACTCCAGACCAGATGGTGTGCTTCATCCACCACCAGCATATCCCATCCGGCTTCAGCAAGGTGCTCAAAACGCGGCTTGCTTTTTCGGACAAAATCCAGTGAGCACAATACCAGCTGTTCGGTTTCAAACGGATTGTCACTCTCATGCTGCGCTTCGGTATAACGGCTGTCATCGAACAGCGAAAAACGCAGATTGAAGCGGCGCAGCATTTCCACCAGCCACTGGTACTGGAGGCTTTCCGGTACGACAACCAGGACACGCTCGGCACGTCCGGCCATTAACTGCTGATGGATAATCATCCCGGCTTCAATGGTTTTACCCAGACCGACTTCGTCTGCCAGCAGAACACGCGGCGCGTGGCGTTTGCCGACTTCATTGGCAATAAACAGCTGATGCGGGATCAGGCTGGCGCGGATGCCGCGCAGGCCGCTGGTGGCACGGCGGTATTCTTCGCTCAGAAATTTGCGGGCACGATAGCGCAGCGCAAAACGATCCATGCGGTCAATCTGACCGGCAAACAGACGATCCTGAGGTTTATTGAAAGTCAGTTTGCTGTCGAGAAACACTTCGCGCAGGCGGACATTATCTTCACCGGTATCAGTACGTTGTCCGGTATAGGTTAATAATCCGTCGCTCTCTTCAACGGCGGTCACACTGAGCTGCCAGCCTTCGTGACTGGTGACGGTATCTCCTTCGTTAAACATCACGCGGGTGATAGGAGCATCGGCTGCGGCATAGAGACGGTTTTCACCGGTAGCAGGGAAAAGAAGGGTGATCATCCGGGCGTCGACAGATACAACTGTACCTAATCCCAGCTCGCTTTCAGTATCGCTTATCCAGCGTTGACCAAGAGTAAACGGCATATTTTTGGCTCGATTCTGTTATTCAGGGCTAATTAGACAAATGCTGTGGATATCATTACCGGTGATACAAAAACGGCGTTGCATTCACCGGAAAAAAACACCGCCAGTCAGAACGGCAGCGTCAGCTGCATCATCCTGCTCCGGTGTTAAAAGCAGTAAAGGGGCGCTATGTTAATCCATAAGATCCGCATCGTCACCTGTAAAATGGCAAAATTAAAACGGCATCAATAATTGCCCGGTCAGCAATGTGGTGAAGTCATCCTCCAGGAAGGGCAGAATGGCATCGGCAATCGGCATCAGCTGTTTATTAATGTAATGCTCATAGTCCGGTGGTGCTGTCAGAATCTCCAGCGGCTGCGGTCCGGCGCGGGTAATGATATAGCTTATCCCGGCCCCGCGCTGATACTGCGGCGGACGGTTCATGCGGACATTATACTCGTCCGCCATCCTGGCTGCTTTGACATGAGGCGGCACATTACGCTGATAATCCGCCAGCGGGCGGCGCAGGCGCTTGCGGTAAACCAGCTGGTCGTCGTAACGCCCGGCGAGTGTGTCACGGACATAATCGCGGATAAATTGCTGATACGGCATTTTATCGAAAATCAGCCGGTACAGGGTTTGCTGGAAATGCTGTGCCAGTGGTGTCCAGTCACTGCGGACCGTTTCCAGCCCGCGAAAAACCATTTTATCTCCGGAAAGCCCTGCATACCGTTTTTTGCTGCCGAGGTCTGTTCCGCGGATCGTCGGCATCAGAAAACGGCGGTAGTGGGTTTCGTACTCGATTTCCAGAGCTGAGGCCAGCCCGTATTCATCCTGTAAATGCGTCTGCCACCACTGATTGATCTCTTCTACCAGCCAGCGCCCGATACGTTGCGCATCCGCTTCAGTGTGAGCGCTTTTCAGCCAGACAAAGGTGGAGTCCGTATCGCCGTAAATAACCTGATAACCCAGGGATTCAATAATGGTGCGGGTTTTGCGCATGATATCGTGCCCGCGCATGGTGACGGAGGACGTCAGGCGCGGATCATAAAAACGGCACCCAGCAGCCCCCAGTACACCGCAAAAGGCATTCATAATGATTTTCAGTGCCTGTGACAGCGGTTTATCCCCGGCCAGTTTCGCCATATCCCGTTCATGCCAGATGCGGTTGACGATATCCGGCAGGCAATTTATTTCCCGCGAAAAATACGCGCCTTTAAACCCCGGAACCGCCTGTTCCGGCGCGGAAAGACCTTCGATCATGCCAACCGGGTCAATCAGAAAGGTGCGGATAATGGAGGGATACAGGCTTTTGAAATCCAGCACCACTACGGAGTCATATAGTCCCGGGGCTGAATCCATCACAAAACCGCCCGGAATCGGTTCTCCGGGTTTTTCGCCGGGATCAGGCGCGACATAGCCTTTACGGTGCATCGGCGGCAGATACAGATGGGTGAAGGCAGCCACCGAGCCGCCCATGCGATCCGGCGCCAGGCCGGTTACCGCTGCCCGTGCCAGCAGGAATTCTGTCAGATGGGTGTGCTCAAAAATCCTGGTGACCAGACGGCAGTCCTGCAGGTTATAACGTGCCAGTGCCGGTTTATCCTCGCGGAACCGGCGGTTGATCTCATCCATACGGTCATACGGGGAATCACTGTCTTTGCCCTCACCGAGCAGCGCCTGAGATACTGCTTCCAGGCTGAAGGACGGAAACTGCCAGGTGGCCGCTTTCAGCGCATCGATGCCGTCAATAATCAGCCGGCCGGGCGCTCCGGCAAAAAATTGTCCGGGTTTGAAACCATGCTCCCGCCAGGAGAGCGGAGCGTTGTTACGGCCGAAAATCAGCGGGATCTGATACTTCTCTGCATGGCGCTGTAAAATGCGCAGATCAAACTGGATCAGGCTCCAGCCGATTATCATGTCCGGATCATGCTCTGCCAGCCACTGATTCAGGCGGTGAAGCAGATCCGGGCGGCGCGGAACATATTCCAGCGTGAAATCCGGATTGGTCAGCGGTGTGCCGTTTTCCGGGCCGAGCATAAAAACAATGTCAGCTCCGCAACCGGAGAGCCCGATCGAGTAAAGATCACCGAATTCAGTGGTTTCAATATCCAGAGACACGATTTTCAGCGGCGGGCGGTAATCCGGATGCGGCTTCATCAGAACATGGCCATCCGCCTGCGGCTGTACCCAGACAGCAGCGGTGATAAACCGCTCCATCAGGTAGCGCTCACAGGGGCGGATATCTGCTTCATAAAGGCGGAGATGCTGTTCGCCGAGTTGTTTTTCCAGCTGTTGTAACTGGCGGTACTGACGACAGTAAACGGCGCTGACATCATCCTGATGAAAATCACGCAGCGGACGCGCTGTCAGTGTGGCGCCGGGGATGTTATTAATCAGCGGGCGGCTTTCTGTCAGTTCCCGGTGCGGGACAAACCCGACAGCCTGTTGCAGCGGAACAGAGACATGCCGCGGCCCGTTATCTGTCGCCAGCCAGTAACTGACCGCAATACCGCGCGGGGTATCAGACCAGTGACGGGTCAGAATAAAACCGGCTTCCGCCGGTGCTGCCACCTGACGGGAGGGGAAACTGTTGTGCCCTGCCATCATTGTTGTCCGTTCCGCTGATAAAAAATAATTATAGCAGAGTAGTGTGGATATATACAGTATTTAAGATACGATTTGCGGGCGGATACCGAGGATTTGTGCCTGCGGAACGTTACCGCTGACCAGTGCGGCGGTACTGCCGTCAAACGCAATGGTGCCGTTATCCACGACCATTGCACGGGGGGCAATTCTGGCCGCGTCATCGGTATTGTGGGATACCATCATCAGTGTCAGTTGCCGTTCTTCACAGATGGTTTCCAGCAGTGCCAGCATTTCATTGCGCAGCGCCGGGTCCAGTGCGGAAAAGGGCTCATCCAGCAGTAAAACCGGTTGGGAGCGTACCAGGCACCGTGCCAGCGCCACCCGCTGACGCTGGCCGCCGGAAAGCTGTGACGGCAGACGCCGGAGCAGTGGTGTCAGTGAAACCTGTTCAGCGATGTGTTCCAGCTGTACCTTCTGCGCTGCATTCAGTTTCATTCCGGGGTGAAAACCGAGGGCGATATTCTGCTCCGCGGTCAGGTGAGCAAACAGATTATTTTCCTGAAACAGCATAGATACCGGACGCCGGGCGGGTGGTGTCCGGGTGTGATCTTCGCCATTGAGCCGGATCGTGCCGCTTTCGGCAAACTGAAACCCGGCAATCAGTGACAGCAGTGTACTTTTACCTGCCCCGCTCGGGCCGAGGATGGCAATTTTCTCTCCGGCAGTAACTGAGAAATCAAAATTCATTGTCTGTTGCTGATAGCGGTAATGAATATGATCAAAATAAATCATGGGCGTTTCCCCGGCAGACGTTCCAGAATGGTAAACAGCCCGAAACAGAGTAAAAACAGGATCAGTGCGGTGACAGCGGCATCCGCATTGCGGTAAGCGCCGATCTGCTGATAAAGATAGAACGGCAGTGTGCGGAAATCTTCATTACCGAACAGGGCTATCACACCAAAATCCCCGACAGACAGCACGCTGGCAAAGGCAACAGCCTGTGCCAGCGGGTTACGCAGCGCCCGCAGTTCAATCAGTTTCAGCCGGTTAAGTCCGGCGATATTCAGAGAGAGACAAAGCGGGTTATAGCGCTCTGCCAGGTCGCGCATCGGATTATCCAGTACTTTCAGTGCATAAGGGACAGCCATCAGCGCATTGGTCAGAATAACCAGTCCGTAAGGGAGTGCCCCCAAATCAGTGGTACCGGTCGTGCTGTTGAGCAGCAGGAAAAAACCGGTGGCCAGCACAATTCCCGGCATCGCGAGGATCACCAGCCCTGAGAGTTCCATAGCCTGTCCCGCTCTGACTGCCTGCCGCAGCCGTAATTCACGGCTGCTCCACAGTAGCATCATGGTGAGCAGCACACAGATAAACCCCGAGGCCAGCGCAATACCGAGTGAGGTGAAAAATGCCCGCCACAGTGCCGGTTGCTGCAATACCGGCAATAATCCCGGGTTCAGGCCGTCAGCGACAATGGCAAAAAACGGCGGCAGCAGAAACAGCAGGGCACAGAGGATAATCAGGCCATCAGCCAGTCTGCGCGGCAGCGTGTCCTGCGGATTGCGCCATTGCAGTGATTGGGTAAAGCCGACAGAAAAGTGGCCGGAAAGACGCTGGCTCAGCAGTACCAGCCCGATGCAGCATACCAGCTGAATCAGTGCCAGCAGCGCAGCACGTCCGATATCAAAGTCATAATTCAGTGCCTGATAAATGGCCAGTTCAATAGTGGTGGCCGCAGGGCCGCCGCCGAGTGCAAGCACTGTGGCAAAACTGGCAAAACAGAGCATAAAAATCAGCGCGGCGGTCGGCAGTAACTGACGCCGCAGATACGGCCATTCCACAATCCGGAAATGCTGCCATTCATTCATATTGAGCTGAGCGGCGAGCTGTCTCTGCTCCGTGGCTATATTATCGAGCTGCTGATACAGCATCCGGGTGGCAAGCGGCATATTAAAGAAGATATGCGCCAGCAGAATGCCCTGTAACCCGTACGGGGAGAAGGAATAGTCCAGATCCAGAAAACCGGAAATATGTGCCAGCCAGCCGTTGCGTCCGTAAACCGATAAAATACCGAATACAGCTACCAGTACAGGCAGCACCAGGGTCATTGCGCACAACCGCAGAAAAATAGTCCGTCCCGGGAAACGCCGCCGCCAGAGTGCCCGGGCCAGAAAAATAGCCGGAATAACAGAAAACAGAGCGGATAAAAAAGCCTGCCAAAAGGTAAAGCGGACAACATGCCACAGATAGCTGTCATCCCAAATCTGCTGCCAGTCTGTATCCGGTGTGTTAAACCACAGCGCTCCGAAGGCACTGACAGCAACAACCAGCAGGAGACCGGACGCCAGTGCGCCCGGTATCAGATATGCGCCAATCAGCGACTGACTGCGTTTTGCCATATCCGTATCCACTGATTGCGCTCTTTCGCCACTTCTTTGGCGTCAAATTCCAGCGTTTTGACCGGTTTCGGCATTTTGTCGTAAACCGGCGGCAGCGGCATATCAATCACAGGATACATCCAGTTGGTGGTCGGCAGGGTTTTCTGGAAATCCGGGGTCAGCATAAACTGCATAAACTGCTCCGCCAGTGCCGGGTGTTTTGAGGAGGCCAGTACACCGGCCATTTCCACCTGAAGGTAATGCCCTTCCTCAAACAGTGCCGCGGCATAGTTATCTTTGTTATCCGCCAGCATGTGATAACCCGGTGACGAGGTGTAGCTCAGCACCAGATCCGCTTCCCCTTTCAGGAACAGACCGTAAGATTCACTCCAGCCTTTGGTGACGGTCAGGGTTTTTTTCGCCATTTTAGCCCACTGCGCTGCCACATCATCCCCGTAGAGCTTTTCCATCCACAGCAGTAATCCCAGCCCCGGTGTGCTGGTACGCGGATCCTGATAAATAATGGTCAGCTTCTGATCGCTGTTAAGCAGTTCTTTCATGCTTTTCGGCGGGTTAGGCAGCGTGTCTTTGTTGTAGATAAAAGCAAACCAGCCGTAGTCATAAGGAATAAAGGTTTTGCTGTCCCATTTGACCGGCAGAACCAGTTTTGACTGATCGACATTGCTTTCTTTAAACAGACCGGTATCCAGTGCGGCCTGCATCAGGTTGTTATCCAGCCCTAAGATGATATCTGCCTGTGATTTTTTACCTTCCATCCGCAGACGGTTCAGCAGTGTCACGCCGTCACTCAGACCGACGAGTTTTAATTCACAGTCGCATTGTGCCTCAAAGTTTTTCTTAATTTCCGGCCCCGGCCCCCACTCAGCCACAAATGAGTCATAGGTATAGACAGTCAGAACCGGCTTGCTGTTATCTGCCGCCGCCTGGAAAGAGAACAGTGCGGCAAGACCGCCTGCAATAATGTTTCTGGTCAGTTTATGTAACACTTTGCGCTCCTGTAAGAGAAGGATTGGCAAAGGATCTGAGTGCAGCGTGATGGTAACAGACTATGCTGTCAGCAGTGGCGGCTCAAATCCCTACGCCGGTATTAACCGGATCAGGTTCCTCGGGTGTTATCTCAGCAACACCGGCCGGAAAGCCGTTGCTGCACCCCGTTGAGAGAGGAATAGTGTAGTGTTTTTCCCGGGAATTTGCCACCGCCCGCAACCGTTAATACAGTATGTTGCTTTTCATCCGTCAGAGCCGGAAATGCGGCGGGCTGAAGGATTTTGAGTGCAGAGGTTTACCCCATGATGGGAGTGTGAAACAATTGGCTATCTTTCAGTTTTTTTCTGAGGTAGTCGAGTGATTGATGATGATGGCTACCGCCCGAATGTCGGGATTGTAATTTGTAATAAGGAAGGCCAGGTTTTATGGGCCCGCCGCTACGGACAGCACTCGTGGCAGTTTCCTCAGGGAGGTATTAATCCCGGCGAGTCACCGGAACAGGCCATGTACCGTGAGTTGTATGAGGAAGTTGGTTTAACGCGTAAAGATGTGCGTATCCTGGCGGTAACCCGCAACTGGCTGCGCTACAAATTACCCAAACGTTTGGTGCGTTGGGATACCAAACCGGTTTGTATCGGCCAGAAGCAGCGCTGGTTTTTACTGCAGCTGCTCTGCGAGGACAAAGAGGTCAATGTGACCCGCAGCAAGTCGCCGGAATTTGACGGCTGGCGCTGGGTCACCTACTGGTATCCTGTTCGTCAGGTGGTCTCTTTCAAACGCGATGTGTACCGCCGCGTCATGAAAGAGTTTTCTTCCGTTGTGATGCCTGCCAACAGCGAAGCGACGGCTGTCCGGGCACCGTTTCCCTATCGTCGCCGGCGCCAGAATTAGGGGGAACGGATGCTGACGCGTTTACGTGAAGTGATTGAAAAAGTGGCTGCCGCCGCTGATCTCGCGGAAGCGCTGGAGCTTCTGGTTAAAGAAACCTGTCAGGCGATGGGAACAGATGTCTGTTCTATCTACCTGGCAGATAACCAGCATCAATGTTTTTATCTGATGGCAACGCAGGGGCTGAAAAAGCCCCGCGGCCGTGCTGTCAGTCTTGCTTTCGGCGAAGGCGTCGTCGGTCATGTCGGCCGCCGCGCCGAGCTTATCAATATTGCGGATGTCCGCGAACACCCCGGTTTTAAATATCTCCCTCAGGTAAAAGAAGACAATCTGCGTGCATTTCTCGGTGTGCCGGTGGTTTACCGCCGTCAGTTACTGGGGGTGCTGGTGGTCCAGCAGAGAGAAAAACGTCTGTTCAGTGAAACGGAAGAATCCTTTATTGTCACCCTGGCGATGCAGCTGGCGGTATTGCTGGCGCAGGCTCAGACCAAAGGACTGTTCGGGCAGTTCCGTCAGACACGGATACAGGCAATCCCGGTTTCCTCCGGGATTGTGATGGCCTATGGCTGGGAAGATCGCTCGCAGCCTGTGCTGGAACATGTTTCGGAGGCATCGGCGCTGGATCGCGTACAGGAACGTGCCCGCCTGAATAAAGCGCTGGAGGATGCCACGGCGGAGTGCCGTCGTATCAGCAAGCGTTTTAATGCTGCATCACAAAAAGAGAGTGCGGCTATTTTCGATCTCTACTCCCATCTGCTGAACGACCTGCAACTGAAAAAGGGGTTGTACAGTATGGTGGAGCAGGGCTTTGTGGCGGAATGGGCCGTTAAAACGGTCATTGAACAATTTGCGGCCCGGTTTGCCGGGCTCCAGGACAGCTATATGCGGGAGCGGGCCGCGGATTTGCGTGCGCTCGGTCAGCGGCTGTTGTTCCATCTGGATGATAATTTTACCGGCAGCAACCAGTGGCCGGAACGTTTTGTGCTGGTGGCTGATGAACTGAGTGCCAGCCTGCTGGCGGAACTGCCGCAGGAACAGCTTGCCGGTGTGGTGGTACGTGACGGGGCAACACATTCTCATTCCGCTATTCTGGTCAGGGCAATGGGAATTCCGGTTATCATGGGTGCGGATATTCAGCCTGAACTGCTGCACAACCGTCTGTTGATCCTTGATGGCTACCGGGGCGTGGTGTACATCGAACCGGAGCCGCTGATAGCGCAGGAATTCCGTCAGATTATTGAACAGGAGCAGGTTATCAGCCAACTGGCTGAAGATGAACTCAGCCGTTCCGCCGCACTGAAAAGCGGTGAACGGATCTCTGTTCAGCTGAATGCCGGGCTCAGTCTGAAATATGAGCAGAAAATAGTCAAAAGTATTGACGGTATTGGCCTGTACCGCACGGAAATACCCTTTCTCGTGCATAATGGTTTTCCGTCAGAAGAAGAGCAGAAAATCCGTTATCAGGATATGCTGCAACTCTTTGCCGGGAAGCCGGTTGTATTGCGGACACTGGATATCGGTGCGGATAAACAACTGCCGTACATGCCCATCAGTGAGGAAAATCCGTGTCTGGGCTGGCGCGGCATCCGTGTGATGCTGGATCAGCCGGAGATTTTTCTTATCCAGCTGCGTGCTATGCTGCGGGCTAATATCGGGTTGAATAATCTGAAGATATTATTCCCGATGATTTCCGGGCTCGCCGAGGTTGAAGAGGCTATCCGCCTGCTTGACCGCGCCTGTGAGGAAGTCTCGGCACTGACCGGAGAAACAGTGAAGCGTCCGCCGGTGGGTGTGATGCTGGAAGTACCGTCATTGTTATTTATGCTGCCTGAACTGAAACAGTATATTGATTTTATTTCTGTCGGTACGAATGATTTAACGCAGTATCTGCTGGCGGTTGACCGGAATAATACGCATGTTGCGCCACTCTATGACTCGCTCCATCCGGCGGTATTGCGTATGTTGCATTTTGTCCGGACAGAAACCACACGGCTGGGAATTCCGGTCTCTGTCTGCGGGGAAATGGCAGCAAATCCGTTAGGTGCAATGATCCTTATTGGTTTAGGATATCGCCGGCTGAGTATGAACGGGCGGAGTATCCCGCGTATTAAGTATCTGTTGCGGCATCTGGATGCCGCAGCGCTGGAGCCGCTGATGGCATCATTGCTGGATGCACAGACAGCGGCTGAGATCCGTGAAAAATCGGAACTGTTTATTGAGAGCAAGGGACTGGAACAGCTTATCCGCGGCAGTGCTTAACCGCACATCCCGTGTAATAAGGCGGTTTCGTCCTTACAGTCATATATCCCGGTCTGCAGCGGGCAGAGCAGCCCCTGCGGCCGGATACAACACACAGTGTGAGGTACGATGAGTAACACTTATCTGGCATTTCCGGATTTTGATCCTGTTATTTTTTCTGTGGGGCCGGTGGCGTTACGCTGGTACGGGCTGATGTATCTTGTCGGGTTTGTGTTTGCCATGTGGCTGGCCAACCGGCGGGCAGATAAACCGGGCAGCGGCTGGAAACGCAGTGAAGTTGAAACACTGTTATATGCCGGATTTGTCGGGGTTTTCCTTGGCGGCCGTATCGGTTATGTTCTGTTTTATAACTTCCCGCTGTTTGCGGAAAACCCGCTGTATCTGCTGAAAGTCTGGGACGGCGGTATGTCATTCCACGGCGGCCTGATGGGCGTTATTATTGCAATGTGGTGGTTTGCCCGCCGCACGAAGCGCCATTTCTTACAGGTCGCTGACTTTGTGGCTCCACTTATTCCGTTTGGCCTTGGTATGGGGCGTATCGGTAACTTTATTAACGGCGAATTGTGGGGGCGTGTAACACTTGATACGCCATGGGCCATTCTGTTCCCGACCTCTTACAGCGAAGATGTGAAGCTGGCTGCGGCTGACCCTTCTCTGATGCCGGTACTCGAGCAGTATGGTGTGTTGCCGAGACACCCGTCGCAACTGTATGAAATGCTGCTTGAGGGGATTGTCCTCTTTATCATTCTGAATGTGTTTGTCCGTAAATCCCGGCCGATGGGCAGCGTGTCCGGACTGTTCCTGATCGGTTACGGTTTGTTCCGTATTATTGTGGAATTCTTCCGCCAGCCGGATGCCCAGCTCGGTTTATTCAGCGGGATCAGTATGGGGCAGATTCTGTCTGTACCGATGATTATTGTGGGTGTGCTGATGATGGTATGGGCATACAAATGCCCGGGTAATAAAACACGGAGTGACAGCGGAAAACAGAACGCGCCGGAATAGATCTGACTTTAGTGAGTGACAAAAAAACTGCATCGTAACTGATGCAGTTTTTTTATCCGGAGCCGTTTAACTGTTTGCTCAGACAGAGAACGGATATTTAATCGGATCGTGGTGCTGGTAATCTGTCACCGTAAAGTCATCGGTGGTAACCCATGTCATCAGATCATCCAGTGTTTTAATCTCAGGATTAATATGAAGTTTCGGTGATGCAAACGGTTTACGTGTCATTTGGACATCACGCATTAATTCTGACTGGTCTTCATATAAATGCAGATTAACGACTTTGTGATACACTTTACCTGCATTCAGCCCGGTTATTTGTGCCATAACTGCCAGCAGGAAATAACATTGCGGTGCATTGAAAACATAGCCCAGTGCATAATCACAACTTCTCTGATAACTGTTTAAATATAATGTTCCGTCAAGAACAGAGAAATGATGCATAAACATACATGGTCTCAGACAACCCTGATCAAATTCACCCGGATTCCAGAAAGAGATAATTTCACCGCGGTCATCAATTCCTTTTTTTAAATTATCATATACTTTACGGAGTTGATCGAAGGTATTTTTTCTCAGTTCATTAATCAGGTTATTAACGCCTTCTTTATCTCCGGCATCACTTAATGATAATAATAAATCATATTGTGCGTCTGTCGGGGATACTTTCAGCTGACGTCCCTGAACACCATAAACACGGCCCATATCATCCTCACCTTTACGGTTCGGATTTGCCAGCCAGTCGGCGTTTTCATTTGCGTTGGCGTTCCAGGTATTACAGCCGATATCTCTGAACTGTGCGGCATTGTCATATCCGCGTAAGTAACCCAGCATTTCCGCAATAGCAGCTTTCCAGAATGCTTTGCGGGTGGTTACCAGCGGGAACTCATTTTTGTCAACGTGGTAAGTGAAATCGGCATTAATAATTGTCAGACATCTTTTACCTGTCCGCTTATTTTCAATCCATTTCCCTTCCTCCAGAATCCGCTTTGCAATGTCTAAATATTGTTCCACTTTTGTTTTCCTGTTGACGCAGTATATGATCTTAATATTATAGCATTGTTTTTATTCATTTCATATAAAATAATGTTTCTTTGATTTTTTCAAAATGGTTTTTATTCTTTTTGTTAATTTAATTAATGACAGGTATATATTAATTTTATTTTTTTAATAAGTGATTATTTATATTAATAGGTTTCGAAAGTAACAATGATTCCCGAATCACCGGCACTGAGGGTGAGCTTTTTTAAATACAGTGCCGGTGATCGGTTTTTATATTGGGTAATATCCGGATTGTTAAAGAGCAGCGATATCTGCTCTTTTTAGCGTCTTCGTTTTTTTCACACCAGACTTTTTTTCAGGAAGATGATTTTTTTCCGCATAACAGGAAGAACGGATGTGTATTTGCAGTGTCATGCAGATATTTTTTCCTGTTGTATCGCATATTTTCAGGTTCTGCCTTTGCGGAAGTAGCAAACGCGTTATTTTTTCAGCAGAGAACGGAAACGGATGACCACATGCAGAAACACATGCAAAAAGAGCGGGGGATATCGCTGATGGAAGTTATTATTGTTTTATTTATTATGGCATTACCTGTTTCATTTATTCATGTGTCATGGGAAAGCTACAGAGAACGGCGTTATCTGACAGAAACAGCAGCATTGTTTCATCAGTATCTCAGCAGCCATAAACTGAAAGCAACGTATCTGAATGAAACCCGGAAAATAGCCGTTATTTTCGGTGAGAAAAGCCGGGCCTGTCATCAGGTATCCGCAGCGCAGTGCGATAGTGATACAGACGAGTTCATTCCTGCACAGGGCGTTCGTATTGTTTCCGGCACCACGGATACGGTGCAGTTCTGGGGAACCCGGCATACCGCCTCTGCCGCCGGTTTTGTACTGGAAAATCCGCAGGGACAGATAAAACTGATTATCTCGGCTCCCGGCCGTATCCGGTTGTGTACGCCGGGGCGGTTATCCGGTGTGCCGTCATGCTGAATAAAATACGGGAGCAGGGATTCCTGTTGTTTGAAATGCTGGCAGCGATGGCTGTCAGTACGATTATCCTGGTCACGGCAGCCCGGTTTTTTCCGGCTCTGGGGCAGGATGTACTGAACACATACCGGCAATATAAGCTGGATACCATTATGCGTGAAACGCTTCTGAGGCTGGAAAAAGATCTCCGGAGGACAGCCTTCTGCCGGGGGCATTGTCAGGGCAATCCGCTGCAGATTGCGGCGAAGCCGGGCGAGACAAAGAGCAGCTGCATTATAGTGGCTTACGATCTCAATCATAATGGCCGCTGGGAACGTAATGTCCGGAAAACCGGAGAGCATTTTGGCTACCGTCTGAATAAACAGGCAATTGAATGGACACGTAATGCCCTCAGTTGCCGGGAATCCGGCTGGGAAAAAGTCACCGATAACCGCTATGTGGCTGTTTCCCGGTTTTTGGTCACACCGGTCAAATTGTACGGAAAAAATGGTCTGCGCTTAACCCTGACACTTACCGGGCTGGATATGCCCTTAATACAGCGAACCGGAGAAAGCCTGATTGTTATGCCGAATTACCACCTGTAATCCCCGCAGGGAAAAAGCGGATCGCTCAGCGGGAAATACGTTACTGCTGATGATAATGCTGCTGCTGGGGATTTCACTGATGATGTTATCTGTTCTGCATCGCTTTTATCAGACAGAGTGGCGTAACGGTCAGGATGAAACTGAATTTTACCGTGCGGATGCCGGTGCGGCGTCTGCTCTGGAGTGGGGACTGATGCAGAACTGGTCGCGGAAAACATTGAATGAAACACCGTTTTACTGCCGGACGGCACCGGACCCGGCGCTGAAAAGTTGTTTGCGGCGGCTGAGAGCTAATAAGCTGTTATTGCAGGGCAGCCGGTTTTCTTCCCGGTTTGCACAAAATATCACGCATTATCAGTTGGTCAGCGCCCGGGAAGAAGGCGACAGAATGATATTAACGGCTCTGCCGCAGGGCTGGAGTGATTTTTGCCCGCCGGATTTAAAACCCGGTTGTAACCGGCACAGGGATACAGGAGAAAATAATGAATGAGCGCGGAATGTCGTTACCGGAAGTGATGCTTTGTGCCTTTATCTTTGCGATTCTGATTACCGGATTATTGCGCTATTATCAGCTCCTGCACAGCGGAAAACACAGGCAGTACACGGATGTCAGTACGGTACGTCATCTGCATCAGATGATGCGTTTTACCGCCGATCCCGGGGGATTACGGCAGATGATGCAGGCACACTTGTCTCCCCGCCAGAAATGGGAAAGTGAGCAGGAAAATGTGTCACCGGGCTGTATTTCCGTTACTATCGGGCTGGTCTCCCCGGGAGAGCGCCGGTTAACCGCCGGAAGATGGCAATGTATGTAAGGACAGGACAATGTTTACGGTTTATCACTCCAATGATCTGGATCTGCTGAAAGACCTGATATGCCATATTATTGATAATGATAAAATCAATGATCCTTTTTGCCCTGAAACCGTGCTGGTGCAAAGCCCCGGCATGTCTCAGTGGCTGCAAATCAGTCTGGCGGAAAAACTGGGGATTGCCGCAAATATTACGTTTCCGCTGCCCGCAACGTTTATCTGGGATATGTTTACCCGCGTCTTGCCGGGTATTCCGAAAGAAAGTGCTTTCAGTAAAGGAGCGATGACCTGGAAACTGATGTCACTGCTGCCGCAGCGTCTTGATGATCCGGAGTTTGCCCCGCTGCGCCATTACCTTGATGATGACGGCGATAAACGTAAGCTGCATCAGTTGTCCGGCCGTATTGCGGATTTATTTGACCAGTATCTTGTCTACAGGCCGGACTGGCTGACTGCGTGGGAAAATAATGAGCTGATTGACGGGCTGAGTCAGAATCAGTCATGGCAGAAATGCCTGTGGCGGGATCTCCAGACTCTGACCCGCAGCCTGGGTCAGCCGGAATGGCACCGTGCCAATCTTTACCAGCGTTTTATTGACGTACTCAATGAAGGTGACCCGGCGGTGGTTGCCAATCTGCCGCCACGCCTGTTTATCTGCGGTATCTCTGCGTTACCGCCTGTCTATCTTCAGGCGTTGCGGGCGCTCGGACAGCATACCCATATCCATCTGATGTTTACCAATCCCTGCCAGTATTACTGGGGCGATTTACAGAGCCCGTCAGCACTCCGGCGTATGCTGGCACGCAAGCCGCAAAGCTATTGGGATAAAAAAGCCGTCAGCTGGTTTAAATCGGATGAAGATGCGCCGTCACTGTTCGATTTTGAGGCTGACGGAGAGCAGAATACCGGTAACCCGCTGCTGGCGTCATGGGGACGTCCCGGCCGGGATAACCTGTTTTTTCTGGAAGATATTGAAGAAATCCATGCTATTAAAGCCTTTGTCGATCGCCCGGCAGATACACTGCTGTCCGCTGTTCAGCAGGATATCCTGAACCTGGAAGACGGCAGCGTGGTGGGGAAAAACAAAGAGGAATTTGCCACCAGCGCAGGGCGGCGGGTGATTGCGGATAATGATCGTTCCCTGACATTTCACTCCTGCCACAGCCCGCAGCGGGAAGTGGAGATTCTGCAGGACTATTTACTGAATCTGCTGGAAAACGATCCGTCACTGACTCCCCGCGATATTATTATCATGGTGGCGGATATCGACAGTTATTCCCCCTACATTCAGGCGGTTTTCGGGCAGGGGAACGAAAACCGTTATCTTCCGTTTGCGATTTCAGACCGCAAAGCCCGGCAGGCACATCCGGTATTACAGGCGGTACTGACTTTACTGGAATTACCGCAGAGCCGTTTCACTTCAGAACATGTTCTCAGTTTGCTGGAAGTCCCGGCAGTGGCACAGCAGTTCGGGCTGGATGAGAGCGACCTGCCGCTTCTGCGCCGCTGGGTCAGCGGGTCCGGTGTCCGCTGGGGGCTGGATGATCAAAATATCGAATCTTTCTCACTGCCGGTTTTTGGCCAGAATACCTGGAAATTCGGACTGGATCGCATGCTGCTGGGCTATGCAATGGCAGAGGATGAAGGCACCTGGCGCGGGATCCTGCCTTATGATGAAGTTTCCGGTATGTCGGCGGACCGGGTCGGGCAGCTGGCTGCATTTATTGATACTTTACGGCAGTGGCAGAAAAAACTGAGTGAACAGCGTACACCGGCACAGTGGCGTGAAACCGGTTCTGAATTGTTGTCCGCATTTTTTATGACGACACCGGATACTGAACCGGTACTCAGTATGGTACTTCAGCAGTGGCAGCAGGTGCTGGAACAAGGCGTTAAAGCCTGTTATGACGGGGATGTCCCGCTTTCACTGATCCGCGATGAACTCTCTCTGCGGCTGGATGACGAAAAAATCAGCCAGCGTTTTTTATCCGGCGCTGTCAATTTTTGCACACTGATGCCGATGCGTTCTGTTCCGTTTAAGGTAATTTGTCTGCTGGGTATGAATGACGGTGTCTATCCGAGAACAATTCCGCCGCTGGGATTTGACCTGATGGCAGAAAAAAGCCGCCGCGGTGATCGTAAACGCCGTGATGATGACCGTTATCTTTTCCTCGAAGCGCTGGGGTCAGCAAAAGAATATTTATATATCAGCTATATCGGCCGATCTATCAGAGACAACGAAGAGCGGAACCCGTCAGTGCTGGTCAGTGAATTGCTGGAATATGCAGGGCTCAGCTTCTGTCTGGAAAAAGATCGCTTTGCCGATCTGGATACCAGCCGGAAATCACTGGAAAATCATCTGATTGTCCGGCACACCCGCGTACCGTTTGCAGCAGACAACTACAGGGAAGGTGCTGAGTTTCAGAGTTTTGCACCACAGTGGTTACCGGCTGCATTGCGGCAGGGGGAAGCGCAGGGCGCGTTTAATGTCCCTGTTCAGTCAGAAGTGGTGACCGATATCACGGTTGACCAGTTACTGCGCTTTTACCGGCATCCGGTCAGGGCATTTTTTCAGCAGCGTCTGAATGTGCATTTTGAGATTGAAGATGTGGCACTGCCGGAGGAAGAGCCGTTCAGTGTCGATAATTTACAGCGTTACGGATTTAACACCAGGCTGCTTGATACGCTGGTGGACGGTGAGCCGGAAGAGAAAGTCTTCCGGCTGCTGAAAGCGGCCGGGGAACTGCCTGCCGGGGCGTTTGCACAGGTTTACTGGGAAGAACAATTACAGGAAATGGATGTTCTGGCGGAGAAAATCCGCAATGCACGGATGGCGTCTGATACTGAGTCATTTCATGATGTTATCGGGCCTTATACTTACAGCGGGCAACTGGCGGGTGTTCAGGAAAACGGATTACTCCGCTGGCGCCCGGCAGCACTGACCGCAGCGGACGGCCTGCGTTTGTGGATTGAACACCTGACTTACAGCCTGAGCGGACGGCAGCAATACAGCCGGATGTACGGGCGGGGAGATACGGTATGGATCTTTGAACCGCTGACGGCGGAGCAGGCCCGGGATTATCTGCGCCCGCTGCTGGATGTGTTTGTCCGCGGGCTGAATGAGCCGCTGCCAATCTTTGTCAAAAGCGGCTGGGCATGGCTGACCACACTGGCGGATGAAAACACCGGTGAACTCTCTGATGATGAGGGACTCCAACATAAAGCCGGTTTACTGCTGCTGCAGACATTGCAGGGGGGATATCAGTTTACCGGCGAGGCGGAGGACGATTATGTTGTCCGTGCATTCCGCCATTTTGATGAAACACTTATGGACGCAATAAAGCAATTTTCACAACAACTCTTTTTGCCGATGTTTCAACATCAGAAAAACAGGGAGAATGAGGCTGATGCCTAAACAACTAGTGCAGTTTATTTTTACGCTGCTTTTCTTTTTTACCGGTGCTAATGCACTTGCTCAGAACAACTGGCAGGTTCTGCCCGGAGAGATTGAGAAAAGCGCCAACGATCCGCGTCAGTATCAGGCGATCACCCTGAAAAATAATATGACGGTTCTGCTGATTTCAGATAAAACCGCCCGTAAATCAGCGGCGGCAGTCAGTCTGGCTATCGGCAGTATGGATGAGCCGGAGAGCCAGGCGGGTCTTGCGCACTATCTGGAACATATGGTGCTGATGGGCTCGAAACGCTTCCCGGAACCCGGGAACTTCAGTGACTATCTGGCGAAGCATGGCGGAAGCCATAACGCCAGCACCGGTTCCAACTATACCGATTTCTATTTTGAAGTTGAAAATAATGCCCTGAAAGGTGCAACAGAACGGCTGGCGGATGCGCTGGCAGAGCCGCTGCTGGACCCGGTGAATGCTGATAAAGAACGTAACGCGGTCAACGCTGAACTGACCATGGCGCGTTCCCGCGACGGGCACCGCATGTATCAGGTACGGGCGGAAACCTGGAACCCGGCACATCCGATCTCCCGTTTTTCCGGCGGAAACCTGGAAACGCTGAGGGATAAACCCGGCAGTATCCTGCATGAAGAGCTGCTGAAATTTTACAATACATACTACTCATCCAACCTGATGAAAGCCGTGATCTACGGACCGGAGTCTGCGGAAGAGCTGGCTCAGCTGGCAAATGATACGTTCGGTACGATTCCGGATCGTCATGCGGCAATTCCGGCGATCACCGTACCGCTGATCACGGCAGCCGAACAGCAGAAAATTATTCACTATGTCCCGGCACAACCACAGAAATCACTGGATTTTGAGTTTGTTATCGACAACAACACCAAAGATTTCCGCAAGCAGACAGATACCTACATTGCGTATCTTCTGGGAAGCCGCAGTGAAGGTACTCTGGCGAACTGGCTGATCTCAAACGGGCTGGCGGAGAATGTCAGTGCATCGGCATCTTCTTCACTGGCGCGTAACCAGGGCGTGTTTATTATCTCGGTGTCGCTGACAGATGAGGGTATGGCAAAACGGGATGAGATTACTGCTGCTGTTTTTGCATACCTGAACCTGATTAAAGAAAAAGGGATTAATAAAGATTACTTTGATGAAATTGCCCGTGTAAATATGCTGGCGTTTCGTTACAACTCGGTTGTCCGTGATATGAACTATGTTGAATCACTGGCAAACACTATGATGGATTATCCGGTAAAAAATATCCTGAATGCCGGTTATCTGGCCGATGACTGGGACCCGGCTGCGATCAAAGCCCGCCTTGCGGATTTAACACCGGAAAAAGCCCGCGTCTGGTATACCAGCCCGCAGGAACCAAGCAACAAAAAAGCCTATTTTGTTGATGCCCCTTATCAGGTGGATGAGGTGACTGCCGCGCAGCTGGATAAATGGCGCAAATCTGAAGGTGATTTCCGTTTCTCTCTGCCGGCACTGAACCCGTTTATTCCGGATAATTTTGATCTGATTAAACAGCAGGAACAGACTAAGCCGGTACAACTGACTGATTCGGCAAAACTGCGCCTGTTCTATATGCCGAGCCGTTATTTTGCTGACGAACCAAAAGCCATTATTGCGCTGGAACTGCGTAACCGGAATACCGGCAGAACAGCCAAAGATTTTGTGACCAGTTCGCTGCTCAGTTATGTCAGTGAGCTGAGACTGAATCAGCTCAGCTATCAGGCCGGTGTGGCAGGAATGGGCATCAGCATCAGTGAGGATGACGGACTGAATATCAGCGTCAGCGGCTATTCCCAGCATCTGCCGGAATTGCTGACCACGGCGGTGACTGAATATCAGTCCTTTACCCCGACCGCATCTGAGCTGGCACAGGCGAAATCCTGGTATCGTGAGCAGGTCGCTGTATCGGATAACGGCAAAGCGTATGAGATGGCAATGCGTCCGTTCAGCCGCCTGAAAGCGGTACCGTATTTTGAAGATAAAGAGCGCCTCGCCGCACTGGATACTATTACGGAAAGCGACATCACACAGTTCCGTGACCGTCTTATCCGTGAAGGGGCGCTTCAGATGTTTGTGTTCGGTAATCTGACGGCACCTCAGGCAGAGCAGATTGCATCGAAAGCTCAGGCACAACTTGGCTCTCAGGGGACGGAATGGTGGGTGGGGGATTACTATGTGATTGATAAAGCCCTGAAACCAAACTTCGACGAAAAAGCCAACAGTACCGATAACGCGCTGGCCAATATCTTTATTCCGACCGGGTATTCACGGACGGATGGCGCGGCATTCTCGTCTGTGCTGTCGAAAATTCTGCATCCGTGGTTCTATGATCAGTTGCGGACACAGGAGCAGCTGGGCTATGCCCTGTTTGCATTTAACCCGAATTTCGGCCGCCAGTGGGGGATCGGTTTCCTGCTGCAAAGCAATGAAAAGAACCCGGCGTATCTGTCACAGCGTTTTGATGATTTTTATATTAATGCGGAGAAACGCCTGAAAGCACTGGATAATGCGGAATTCGATAAATACCGTAATGCGCTCCTGACTGAAATGACACAGCCGCCGGAAACCTTTGAGGAAGAGGCCTCCCGTTATTCATTTGATTTCAAAAATAATTACTTTGATTTCAATACCCGCGAGCAAACTATCGCTTCGGTGAAAAAAATGACCAAACAGGATGTGGTGACCTTCTATGAGAACGCGGTGATGTCGAAAAATGGTCTGGCGCTTTACTCTCAGGTGACCGGAACCGGCGGCAAAGCGGATGATTACGCAAAACCGGCCGGATGGACCACATATCCGTCCGTAACGGCGTTCCAGTCGCTGTTACCTGTCAAAGAAGAAATACGGTAAGGCAATGGCGGCTGAATCTTTAAACCCGATGACAATACCGCTGCAGGGGCAGCGGTTAATTGAGGCATCTGCCGGTACAGGAAAAACCTATACGCTGGCACGGCTCTATCTGCGTCTGCTGCTCGGAATCGGTGACGGGGCCTTTGTCCGGCCGTTATCGGCGGAAGAAATCCTGGTGGTGACCTTTACCGAAGCCGCAACGAATGAGCTGCGCGGGCGTATCCGTGAGAATATTCATAAACTTCGGATAGCCTGCCTGCGTCATGAGGAAGGCGGGGAACCGGCGGATGATGACGGGTTTGGTCCGCTTCTGGATCTGATTGAAGATAAACAGAGTGCGGCTCATCGCCTGCTGCTGGCTGAACGGCAGATGGATGAAGCCGCCATTTTTACCATCCACGGTTTTTGTCAGCGAATGCTGACTCACAACGCTTTTGAATCCGGCGTGCTTTTTGAACAGACACTGATTCAGGATGAGTATCCTGTCCGTAAACAGGCCTGTGAGGATTTCTGGCGGCGTCATTGTTATCCGCTGCCCGTAGAGCTGGCCAGAGCCATTAAACAGCTCTGGTCTGATCCTGAGGCGCTGCTGCGGGATATTTACCCCTGGCTGCAGGGCGAATTACCCGGAATTACCGATGCACCGGAATCCGATGAAACATTGCTGTCCCGCCATGAGCAGATTATCGCCGCGATTGATGAGGTTAAACAGTGCTGGCGGAAAAGTGATGTTGATTTTGTCAGCCTTATTCAGAACTCTGATCTGAATAAAAGCAGTTACCGTGCCAATCTGGTGCCCGGATGGATTGCCGGGATTAATGACTGGGCGGAGGAAGAGGAAACCACACATTACGCACTGCCGAAAAATCTGGAGCGTTTCAGTCAGGCGGTGCTGGATGAAAAAACCAAAAAGGGCGGCACGCCGCCGTCACATCCGGTATTTTCTGCAATTGAGGCACTGACGGAACAAGCACTGACGCTGGAAGATGTCCTGTTTACCCGTGCGGTGTACGAGATCCGTCAGACCATCACAGAGGAAAAACAGATCCGGGGTGAAATGGGGTTTGATGACCTGCTGACCCGGCTGGATAATGCGCTGCGTCAGGAAAACGGGGCGCTGCTGGCACAGACACTGCGCAGACGTTTTCCGGTGGCGATGATTGATGAATTCCAGGATACCGACCCCCAGCAATACCGGATCTTCCGCACTATTTATCAGGAAACGGCCTATCAGGAGACGGCCGGTGATAACGGCACCCCGGCAGAGCCGTACGGACTGTTGTTTATCGGTGACCCGAAACAGGCGATTTATGCTTTCCGGGGGGCGGATATTTTCACTTATATCAAAGCGCGCCGGGATGTCAGTGCGCATTATACCCTCGGGACTAACTTCCGTTCCGCAAAGACGATGGTCGACAGTGTCAACAAGCTGTTTTTACAGGCGGATGAGCCTTTCTGCTTTAAACAGATCCCGTTTCAGCCGGTCAGTTCCGCACCTGCAAATGATGATGCCGCTTTTATTATTGCCGAAAAAACACAACCGGCAGTGCAGTTCTGGTGGCAGGCCGGGGAGGGCGTCAGCAGCGGTGATTATGAACGGACAATGGCCGGTGTGTGCGCCGGACAAATCCGTGACTGGCTGGATGCCGGACAAAACGGTACTGCCCTGATTGGCCCGTCCGGGAAACAACGTCCGGTCAGTGCGGCGGATATCACCGTACTGGTGCGCAGCCGCCGGGAAGCACAACTGATAAAAGATGCGCTCAATCAGCGGGCGATCCCGTCCGTTTTTCTTTCAAACCGTGATAGTGTATTTGAAACGCCGGAAGCCCGTGAACTGTTGTGGCTGCTCCAGGCGGTGCTGAACCCGGAAAAAGAACGGCTGCTGCGCAGTGCGCTGGCTTCCGGGCTGTTCGGGCTGAATGCGGCGGAGATTGATGCACTCAATCAGGATGAAGCCGCCCGCGACAGGCTGGTGGATGAATTCGCCGGTTACGGGCAGATCTGGCAGCAACAGGGCGTTCTGCCGATGCTGCGCCGGGTACTCAGCCAGCGCAAAACAGCTGAAAACCTGCTGGCGGGGCCGGACGGCGAACGGCGCTTAACCGATATTATGCATATCAGTGAGTTACTTCAGGAAACATCCCTGACGCTGGAAAATGAACATGCGCTGGTACGCTGGCTCGCACAGCAGGTATTACGGCCGGATGCGCAGTCAGAAAGTCAGCAGATGCGGCTGGAAAGCGATCAGCATCTGGTTCAGATCTGCACGATCCACAAATCAAAAGGGCTGGAATACCCGCTGGTGTGGCTGCCGTTTATCTGTAATTTTCAGGCAGGCGGCCAGCGTCTTTATCATGATGAAACCACCTTTGAGCCCTGTCTGACTCTGTCACCGGATGAAACTCAGGTTGCGCTGGCGGATAAAGAACGTCTGGCAGAGGATTTGCGCCTGCTGTATGTGGCGGTGACGCGGGCGGTTTATCATTGCAGTCTCGGGGTTGCGCCCATTATCAAAGGGAACCGTAAAAAAACGGGCAATACCGATTTGCATCTTAACGGGCTTGGGTATCTGCTTCAGAACGGACAGGCGTGTGACAGCACTGCGCTGGCGGAGCGGCTGGATGCCTTTTGCCGGGGCGACAGCGCGGCTGCCGTTACCCGGATAACAGAACCGCAGCTGCAACTGTGGCAGCCCGGCGTTTCACAGCCGCCGTCCCTGGCGGTGAAGCCGTTTACCCGGACTGTCAGCAGCCGCTGGCGGGTAACCAGTTACAGCGGCCTGAGCTACGGCGCATCATCCGGCGGAAGCACTTATACACAGGACAGGCAGGAAGAGATGATGGCGATGATCCGCTCTCTCAGCCCGTCACTGGACACCGATACCCTCGGAGAAGTACAGGACGAAACGGTTACGCAGCAGACGGCTTATACCTTCCCGCGTGGTGCACTGGCGGGGACATTTCTGCACAGTCTGTTTGAAGAGCTTGAATTTGATAGTGAGCCCTCACTTGAGTGGCTCACTGAACAGTTGTTGTCATACGGATTTTCAGCGGAGTGGGCGCCGTTTCTGCAAACCTGGTTTACGGATCTGGTGAATACACCACTGTCAGCAGAAGGACCGGTGCTCAGTGCGATCCCGGTGCGTTACAAACAGGATGAAATGCAGTTTTTCCTGCCGATAGACGGCGACCTGACTGCGCAAAAACTGGATGCACTGACGCGGCAATATGATCCGTTGTCAGCACAGGCAGCGCCGCTGGATTTTGCTGCGGTGACGGGCATGCTGAAAGGCTTTATCGACCTTGTGTTTTATCACGAGGGTAAATATTACATCGCGGACTATAAATCAAACTACCTGGGAGACAGTCCGGCAGATTATCAGCCGGAGGCTCTGGCTCAGGCTATGATGGAACACCGCTATGATTTGCAGTATCAGCTGTATACGCTGGCGCTGCACCGCTATCTGCGTCACCGGCTGCCGGATTATGACTATCAGACGCACTTCGGCGGCGTGTATTACCTTTTCCTGCGCGGCATGGCACCGGAATACCCCGGTCAGGGGATCTGGTTTTATCGTCCGGAGCAGGCATTCACTGAGCAGCTGGATGCCCTGTTTAACGGGGAGGAAGGTTAATGAATACTCACTTACAAACCTTGTGCGCAGAGCAGATTCTGCGTCCCCTGGACTGTCAGTTTGCGGCGATGCTGGCACCGGATACTGATCCGCTGCTGCAACTCGTGTTTGCTCTGCTCAGTGCACAAACCGGCGGCGGACATGTCTGTCTGCCGCTGTCGCGGATCCTTCCTCAGCCGGAACAAGGCGGACGGCATGCTGAGATCATGCAGTCTGTCTGGCGGTCACTGGGCGATCCGGGACTGCCTGAGATAAAAGCAGCGCTGTCTGCGTCGGATGCGGTTAGTGATGGCTCACTTCCGGCACCGGTCGTGCTGTCAGACGCGAATTTGTATCTGCACCGGATGTGGCAGTATGAATGCCGTGTGGCGGAATTTTTCTCACGGCCGCAGGCTGTTGCGGCAGACGCGGAGAAACTGCGCCCGGTTCTGGATGCACTGTTCGGTACGCAAGAGCAGGAGGACTGGCAGAAAATTGCCGCCGCTGTGGCGGTCAGCAGCCGGACTGCTGTTATTTCCGGCGGGCCGGGTACCGGTAAAACCACAACCGTTGCCCGTATTCTGGCGGCTCTGGTGCAATCCGCGGCGGAGCCGCTGCTGATTGAACTGGCGGCACCGACCGGTAAAGCGGCAGCCCGCCTGACAGAGTCACTGGGAGACGCGATTGCACAGCTCGACCTGACAGATGTTCAGCGGGCAATGATGCCGGATCAGGCCAAAACACTGCATCGTCTGCTGGGCGCTCAGCCGGACAGCCGCCGGTTACGTCATCACCGGAAAAATCCGCTGATGTCAGACGTGCTGATTGTGGATGAAGCATCCATGGTCGATTTACCGATGATGGCAGCCCTTATTGAGGCACTGCCGGAGAAAGCAATACTGATCCTGCTGGGGGATAAAGACCAGCTGGCGTCAGTGGAAGCGGGAGCCGTGCTGGGGGATATCTGCCGCTTTGCCGAAGCCGGTTATACACCGCAGCGGCGGCAGATGCTGGAGGCAATGACCGGCTGTGTGCTGCCGGATAAATGTCCGGAAAACCCGGTCAGTGTGCAGGATCATCTCTGTCTGCTGCGCAAAAGTTTCCGCTTTGATGCGGCTTCCGGTATCGGACAGCTGGCCACTGCCGTTAACCATGGTAATGTCCGGGAAACGATGGCGGTTCTAAGCGGACAGCGGCCGGATGTGCGTTATGTGCCGCTGGAAGATGAAGACGGGTATGCGCAGGTGCTGACGGATACCATGAATGCCTATCAGCCGTTTTTGTCACTGGTAAAACAGCATGCCGACCCGGCTGCGGTACTTGAGGCTTTCAGTCAGTTCCGGCTGCTGTGCGCACTGCGTGAGGGGCCGTTCGGTGTGGAAGGACTGAATGAGCGTATTGAGCGGCTGCTGCATCAGCAGGGGCATATCCGCCGTCCGCAGATACACCGGCACCGCGCGTATCACGGTAAACCGGTGATGATAAGTCGTAATGACAGTCCTCTGGGGCTGTTTAACGGTGATATCGGGATTATGCTGACGGATGAAAACCATGAGCTGCGGGTCTTTTTCCGGCTGCCGGACGGTACCATAAAGAGCATCCGCCCGAACCGTCTTCCTGCACATGAAACCGCTTATGTGATGACGGTACACAAATCGCAGGGTTCTGAGTTTGCCCATACCGCACTGGTATTGCCGGTACAGCCTTCGCCGCTGGTCAGCCGTGAGTTGCTGTATACGGCATTGACGCGGGCGAAAAAGTTTCTGACAATTTACAGCCGTGAAGAGTGTGTTAAACGGGCTGTGAAAACCCCCACTCAGCGGTACAGCGGGCTGAGTGAGCGCTTACGTTAGCCGGAAGAATTACTGAAAGCCGAGGATCAGGATTTTGGAGCGCCGCTGGTAGTTATACAGCGCCTGTTTTTTGACCGGCAGATTTTCAATTTCTGCCGGTACAAAGCCGCGTTCCTGAAACCAGTGAATACTGCGGGTGGTGAGTACAAACAGTTTTTCCAGTCCGATCTGTTTTGCCTGCTGTGTGACCCGGTGCAGCAGTTCCTCGCCGCGTGCCGAGCTGCGGTAATCGGGATGCACTGCCACACAGGCCATCTCACCGATTTTTTCTTCCGGATAAGGATAGAGTGCGGCACAGGCGATGGTGGTGTTATCGCGTTCAATAATGGTGAATTTGTCTATCTCCATTTCCAGTTGTTCGCGGGAGCGGCGCACCAGAATGCCCTGCTGTTCCAGCGGGCGGATAAGCTCGAGTATCCCGCCGATATCGTTGATATTGGCGCGGCGTGTCTGCTCTGAACTCTCCATCACAATCTGTGTTCCGATACCATCACGGGAGAAGAGTTCCTGGATGAGCGCCCCGTCTTCCTGATAACTGAGCAGATGGCTGCGTTTTACGCCCCGGCGGCAGGCTTTAACGGCACCACGCAGGAAACGGACGGTTCCGGAATAGTAATCACCGCTGCCTTCCATCGCGTGCACATAATGTTCCGCATCATTCGGGTGCATCTCGGAGATAATTCCGCCATCGTCTGCCACCACACCTTGTGCAGAGCAGAAACCAATCAGTTTTTCCGCTTTCAGTTTGATCGCAATCTGTGTGGCAATTTCCTCAGACGTCAGGTTAAAGCTTTCCCCGGTGACTGAAACAGCGACCGGGCCTATCAGTACAATACCGCCGTTATTAAGCTGACGGTTGATAGCATCCTCATCGATACGGCGGATACGCCCGCTGTGGCAGTAATCAATACCATCATCGATTCCCAGCGGCTGGGCTATCACAAAGTTTCCGCTGACCACATTGATATGTGCGCCCTGCAACGGTGTGTTACTCAGACACATCGACAGACGGGCGGTGATATCCAGTTGTAACTGACCGGCTGCCTGTTTGACCAGTTCAAGGGTACGGGCGTCCGTCACACGGGTGTTTTTGTGATAAACCGGCTCACACTGATGGGCCAGCAGATTTTTTTCAATTTGCGGACGGGCGCCGTACACGACAATCAGACGTATACCCAGGCTGTGCAGCAAACCGATATCATTGACAATACCGGGAAAATTTTCATGCTCGATAGCTTCGCCGCCCAGCATCACCACAAATGTTTTGCCATGGTGAGCATTAATATAAGGAACTGACTGACGGAATCCGTCCACCAGTTCGATACTGCGCTCTTTCATAACACCCTCGAAAGTGAATTATTATTCGTAATTTATGTATTTTTATTCTTTTTGGGCGGGAATAGCAAGCGCAAATTTTAGTCGCCGGTCAGGATTTCGCCGGGTTTTATGTGGTGTTATCGCCATATAAGCCAAAAATGCATAATGACAGGGCGCAAATGATTAGATAAAGTGCCGTTTAAATTATTTACGGAATAAATTGTTCTGTTTCTTTAATTTTCCGGTTTTCACCACCTGCGCCGGTTATTGTTGATTTGATTTACGCTATGGATATTTTTTCATGAGTCATTCTGAACATGATGCGTCACGCCGTCTGTTACTGAAAGGAGCTGCGGCGTTTTGTCTGCTGAGTATCAGCCCGTTCGGCTTTGCGGCGTCGCCACAGATTGTGGCGGTGCGTATCTGGCCGGCATCCAGTTATACCCGTGTGACTATCGAGTCAGATCATCCGCTGAAATATAAGCAGTTTTCACTGCAAAACCCGGAACGTATTGTTGTTGATCTGAAAAATGTGCATCTCAACAGTGTGCTGAAAGGAATGGATAAACAGGTGCAGGATCGCGATCCGCATCTGAAGCTGATCCGTGTCGGTCAGAACGACCCGCAGACTGTCCGTCTGGTATTTGAAGTGAAACAGGCGATGAGCCCGCAGGTACTGGAGCTGACGCCGGTTGCCGAATTTAAAAACCGTCTGGTACTGGATTTTTATCCGAAAAATGGTGCGGCAACGGAAGATGATCCGCTGCTGGCGCTGCTGGAAGATTACAACCGCGGTGACCTGGAAGAGAGTCTGCCGCGTGAAACGCCGAAACCGGGTAAAGCCGGTCAGGACAGGCCGGTTGTTATTATGATTGACCCGGGCCACGGCGGGGAAGACCCGGGGGCTATCGGGAAATACAAAACACGCGAAAAAGATGTGGTGCTGCAAATTGCCCGTCGTCTGAAATCGCTGATCGATCGCGAGCCGGGTATGCGCGCTTATATGACGCGTAATGAGGATGTGTTTATCCCGCTGTCGGTGCGTGTGGCCAAAGCCCGTAAAATGCGGGCGGATCTGTTTGTCTCAATCCATGCGGATGCGTTCACCAACCGCTCCGCCAGAGGTTCGTCTGTTTTTGCACTGTCGACACGGGGCGCGACCAGTAATACCGCAAAATTCCTGGCACAGACTCAGAACGATGCGGATAAAATCGGGGGCGTCAGCAAAAGCGGCGACAAATACCTCGACCAGACCATGTTTGATATGGTGCAGAGCGCGAGTATCAAAGACAGCCTCAAATTCGGTTCAGAAGTGCTGAAACGGATGGGGAATGTGAACAAACTGCATAAACGCACGGTTGATCAGGCCGGGTTTGCGGTACTGAAAGCGCCGGATATTCCGTCAATTCTGGTGGAAACCGCCTTTATCAGTAACCTTGAGGAAGAGCGTCTCCTGAAAACGGCCAAATTCCAGCAGGGAATGGCAAATTCTATTTTTCAGGGGATTAAGGCCTATTTTGCCAACGGCGGTGCTGTCGCACGGCGCAACTGAGAATATGACAAAGACAGACATCACAAGGATGTGGTGTGAAACGGACAGATACAGCGCAGATATAGCACAGACATAGTTATGCACTGAAATAATCGTATTTCAGGGATAAATTTTTGTGTTTTTTCAGGAAAAGTGACAGGAGAATCTGTCAGAAGAATGGTTGCGGGGGCCGGATTTGAACCGACGACCTTCGGGTTATGAGCCCGACGAGCTACCAGGCTGCTCCACCCCGCGTCCGATTTTGTTAATGATAAGAAGGTTGGTTGCGGGAGCCGGATTTGAACCGACGACCTTCGGGTTATGAGCCCGACGAGCTACCAGACTGCTCCATCCCGCGTCCGAATATCATTAACTGAGCACTTCACAAATACGATACTTCACAAACACCATATTTCACAAACGTCGCACATCATAAAAGATTGGTTGCGGGAGCCGGATTTGAACCGACGACCTTCGGGTTATGAGCCCGACGAGCTACCAGGCTGCTCCATCCCGCGTCTGTGAGGCGCCCACTATACTCAGGATGAGAGCTGATGCAAGTTTTTTCTCGATAAAAAGCTATCCTGCCCCCTGATTTGGTTAATTATCCGGCTTATCGCCGTTTTTTTGTTCATTCAGCCGGATGATTGTTCAGAGGAAAAAATGAAACCGGTTGCATAATGAAAGCGATTTGATATCGTTCGCATACATATTGTATTAATTCAAATTATTGGTTGGCGGATGGGTATGAGCAAAACCGGCAGGTATTTGTTGTGCGGTGTATTGTTTTCGTTATTGGTTGGCTGTGAATCACGCCCGACGGACAAAGGTCAACAGTATAAAGACGGGCACCTGACGCAGAATTTACAGGAAGTGGCGAACGTCAACAGTCCCGGCGTGCCGGTCAACGGCCCGGACTTTCTGAAGCAGGTGGATGCCATCCGGACTACCTCACCGCGTCTGTACAATCAGTACAGCGAAAATTTCCGTGCGGTTGAAAACTGGCTGCGTTCCGGTGCGGATACCGCGCAGCTGCGGCAGTTCAATCTGCACACATATCAGATGGAAGGAAAAGATAACTACGGAAACGTGCAGTTCACCGGTTATTACACTCCGGTTGTTCAGGCCCGTCATACCCGTCAGGGTGAGTTTCAGTACCCCATCTACCGTATGCCGCCGAAAAAAGGCAGCCGGCTGCCGAGCCGTGCTCAGATCTATCGCGGTGCGCTGAGTGATAACTATGTTCTCGCCTACAGCAATTCACTGATGGATAACTTCCTGATGGATGTTCAGGGCAGTGCCTATATCGATTTTGGTGATGGTTCGGAGCTGAACTTTTTTGCGTATTCCGGGAAGAACGGGCACGGCTATACCAGTATCGGTCGTGTTCTGATTGAGCGCGGAGAAGTAGAGAAGAAAGATATGTCGATGCTGGCGATCCGTCAGTGGGCTGACAATCACTCGCCGCAGGAAGTGCAGGAATTACTGGAGCAAAACGCCTCTTTTGTCTTTTTCACACCGAAACAGTATGCGCCGGTGAAAGGGGCGAGTGCGGTACCGCTGATTGCCAAAGCGTCGGTGGCATCGGATAAAACGCTGATCCCGCCGGGCACAACGCTGCTGGCAGAAGTCCCGGTGCTGGATAATCAGGGTAATTTTACCGGCCGTTATGATATGCGCCTGATGATCGCGCTGGATGTCGGCGGGGCTATCAAAGGACATCACTTCGATATTTATCACGGTATCGGCCACGATGCCGGGCTGATGGCCGGATTCTACAACCATTACGGCCGGGTCTGGGTACTGAAAAAAGGTATCCCGCCGATCCTGAACCCGGCGCTGTAGTCTTTTATTCACGGGGTGTATACTTTGCGACGAAGTATGCACCCGCATTATTTCTCGGTCATTTCTGTCATTTTTCACCGCAGGTTTCTGTATTATGCAAACCCTTTTATCTGATGCTTATCTGCAGCGTTTTGCCGGTATCGGGCGTCTTTATGGTCAGCAGGCACTCCGTTTATTTGCCCGCTCTCATTTTTGTGTTGTCGGTATCGGTGGTGTCGGCTCATGGGCCGCGGAAGCGCTGGCGAGAACCGGAATCGGTGCTATTACACTGATTGATATGGATGATGTGTGTGTGACCAATACCAACCGGCAAATCCATGCGATGCAGGGTACTGTCGGGCAACCGAAAATTGAGGTGATGCGGGAGCGGATTCTGGCGATTAACCCGGAGTGTGAGGTGCATTGCACGGATGATTTCGTCACCCCGGAGAATGTCGCGGAAATGATGAGCCCCGGATTTGATTATGTGATTGATGCTATCGACAGCGTCCGTCCGAAAGCGGCTCTGCTGGCCTATTGCCGGCGCAATAAAATTCCGCTGGTGACCACCGGCGGTGCGGGCGGGCAGATTGATCCGACACAGATTCAGGTCGCGGATCTGGCTAAAACGTTGCAGGATCCGCTGGCGGCAAAACTGCGTGAGCGCCTGAAATCAGACTACGGTGTGCGCAAAAATGGTAAAGGACGTCTCGGGATTGATTGTGTCTTTTCGACAGAGCCGCTGCGGTATCCGCAGGCGGACGGCAGTGCAGCCTGCGGGATGAAAAACAGTGCGGAAGGCAGTATGCGGATGGATTGTGCCGCCGGGTTTGGTGCCGCTACCGTGGTGACGGCATCCTTTGGTTTTGTGGCGGTTTCTCATGCACTGAAAAAACTGGTGGCAAAAGCAGAGCGTGCCGCCGCAGAATAAGCCGGTCAGGCGCTGAAACGCTGCGCGACAGCACGTGCGGCATCAATCAGTGCCTGAATTCCGTTCTGTCTGGACTGGCTGAGTTGTGCGCTCAGTCCGTACTGCTCATACGCTGCTGATAAATCAGCGGACAGCAGCGCCTCCGGTGTCAGCCCTTCTGTTTCAGTCAGTAATACCGCCAGCAGACCTTTGACAATCCGCCCGTCGCTGTCACCCCAAAAATGCAGCGTGCCGTTGCTGCTGAGTGCACCATCCAGCCAGACACGGTTTTCACAACCTTTAATTTCCGTCTCTTCACGTTTATTTTCCGGCGGCAGTGCCGGTAACTGACGTGCCAGTATTACCAGCTGACGGTATTTTTCTTCCCATGAGCGGCAGGCGGAAAAGGTTTCCGCAAGCTGCTCACGGCGGATAGTGTGACCGAACGGATGTGCCGGAAATGTGTGTGTCATTTTTTTCTCTCAGTCGTCAGCCAGGATTTCAAGGGCAAATTGCACGGCCTGAACCAGCAGGCGGATATCATCCGGCTGATTATACGGCATAAAGGAGGCCCGCAGGCAGCCTTCCGTATCCAGTGCCTGACACAGGGGCTGTGCACAATGCTGTCCGTGGCGCAGGGCGATATTTTTCTCCGCCAGCAGTGTGGCGATATCACTGTGATGAATACCATCGATATTAAAGGCCAGCAGCGGACTGCCGGGGCTGCGGTAACTGCGGAAACCGGGCAGTGACGCGAGCTGCTGCTCCGCACTGTCACACAGTGCAATGGTGTAATCATGGGCGGCGGTGAGATCGATTGTATCCAGCCAGCGCAGCGTTTCCCCGAATGCAGTGACACCGGCAACGTTTGGTGTGCCGGCTTCAAAACGGGCGGGAACCGGCGCGGGGGTAAAGCTGAAAAAATCGGTGTCTGTCAGCATCTTGCCGCCGCCCTGCCACGGCTGCATATCACTGAGCAGCTCCGGGCGGCCGTACAGAACACCCAGCCCGTTCGGGCCATAGAGCTTATGGGCTGAAAATGCATAGAAATCGACATCACAGAGCGTGACATTCAGCGGGTGATGAACCACGCCCTGAGCACCGTCAGCGACAATCAGCGCGCCGTGCTGATGCGCCAGTTGTGCCGCACGGGCGATATCCGGCCGGTATCCGGTGACATTGGACATCTGCGTGACCGCCACCAGCCGGGTGCGCGGTGACAACAGGGCTGCCAGCTGATCGCAGCAAAGAGTTCTGTCCGCCGTCAGCGGCCATTTCACCAGTTTTGCCCCGGTCTGCTGCGCCAGCATGATCCACGGGATCAGGTTGGAGTGGTGCTCAAATTCACTGACAATGATTTCATCCCCCGGTTGCAGACGCGGGCGGAAAAAGCCCTGAGCGACCAGGTTAAGGGATTCGGTCGTGCCTTTTGTCCAGATACAGCTGCGGGCATCCTCCGCCTGAATCAGTTGCCGTACGGCTTCGCGTGCCTGTTCAAACTGCTCAGTGACGGCTCTGGCCTGCCGGTGATGGCTGCGGTGAACAGTCGCGCCGCTGTTATTCTGATAATAGCGGGTGGTCGCCTGTATCATCACATCCGGTTTAAGCGCAGTGGCTGCGCTGTCGAGAAAGACAGTATCACCGGAGGTCACGGGAAAGGCGCGGCGGAATGTATCGGGAGAGAAGGTTTTCATCAGTGTAACCAACAGCTGTCTGAGATAAACAGAACTTATGCAAAAAGTGCGGTATCCGGTACATCAGAGGCGGCAGCCTGCCGGTGACCGGCCGGATCGCGGCGGTAGCACCGTCAGCGACGGTTTACTATAATCAACATCGTGGCAGCTTTCCAGACGGGGAAAAGGTATCTGCGGGCGGAAGGCAAAAAAAAAGCACCGCAATCGGCGGTGCATTCAAAAAATCACTATGGACAGACAGGGTAAATGTACAGGAAGTGAAAAAAACAGTAGCTTAAGCTACTATGTCCGGAACTCCCGGACAACTTGCAAACACAACATCACAACCACATAGCCAAAAGTTTTGCAGTATCGCTACCGTTCAACTTTTCGTTCCGGCTTAGGAAGTGGGCATACTATAGGTATTTGCTGGTGTATCATCAAGGGACAATTTATAATGCTTCGGATTACAAAAACTAATCCCGGCTAAACTTACGTTACCGGTATCCTGATCAGACAGAAAAACCAGAAAATGTCCAAACGATTGCCTCCGCTCAATGCTTTGCGTGTCTTCGATGCTGCCGCCCGCCATTTAAGTTTTACTAAGGCGGCGGAAGAACTTTTTGTGACTCAGGCCGCAGTGAGCCATCAGATGAAAAGCCTGGAAGATTTCCTCGGGCTGAAATTATTCCGCCGCCGGAACCGTTCGTTGTTGCTGACGGAAGAGGGGCAGAGTTATTATCTCGATATTAAGGAGATCTTCTCAGCGATAAATGATGCCACGCGCAAACTTCAGGCACGCAGTGCCAAAGGAGCGCTGACCGTCAGCCTGTCACCGAGTTTCGCTATCCAGTGGCTGGTGCCGCGGCTGTCCGGTTTCCATCAGGCCTATCCGGGGATTGATGTGCGCATCCAGGCGGTTGACCGCGAAGAAGATAAGCTGGCCGATGATGTGGATGTGGCGATTTTTTACGGCAAAGGTAACTGGCCGGGTCTGCGGACAGACCGGCTGTATGCGGAATATCTTATACCGGTGTGCGCGCCGTCACTGATGACCGGTGAACGACCGCTCAAAACGCTGACCGATTTGTCGTATCATACACTTCTGCATGATTCATCCCGCCGTGACTGGCAGGCGTATATCCGCCAGGCGGATTTACAGCAGCAGGTCAATGTGCAGCACGGGCCGATTTTCAGCCACAGTGCGATGGTGATTCAGGCCGCAGTACACGGACAGGGCGTGGCACTGGTCAATAATGTTATGGCAAAAAATGAACTGGATGCCGGTCGCCTGGTGTGCCCGTTTAAAGATATTCTGGTCAGTAAAAATGCGTTTTATCTGGTGTGTCAGGACAGTCAGGCTGATTCCGGTAAAATCGCAGCATTCCGTCAGTGGATTATGGCGCAGGCGGCGAGTGAACAGGAAAAACTAGGTTGGATGACAAGTGAGCAGGATTAACCTGAACATCACATAAGGTATGGCAAATGAATAGTCGGTTGATGTTAATTTTTGCCGGTTTCAGCGGCTTTTTTTATGTTGCATTCGGCGCGATCGGGTCGCATCTTTTAACACCGGTTCTGGCAAAGCACCAGATGGACTGGATTAATCTGGGTCTCCAGTACCAGATCTCACACACACTCGCTTTGATCGGTCTTGCCGCTGTGCTGATGCGCAAAGTGGTCTTGTGGTTTTACTGGAGCGGACTGTTTTTCGGGATCGGCATTTTGCTGTTCTCCGGCAGCCTGTATTGTATGGCGCTGTTACAGATGAAATATTTTGCCTATTTTACGCCGGTTGGCGGGGTAAGTTTCCTGTTAGGCTGGTTTTGTGTATTGATTGGCGCATTGCGTCTAAGGAAAGTGGCTTCCGGCCATGAATAAAATAGCATTATATTGCCGCCCGGGTTTTGAAAAAGAGTGTGCGGCAGAGATTACGGATAAAGCCGGTCGTCTTGAGATTTTTGGTTTCCCGCGGGTTAAAGAGAACAGCGGTTATGTCATTTTTGAATGTTATCAGCCGGATGATGCCGATCGCATTGCAAAAGAGATCCCGTTTAAAGAACTGATTTTTGCACGCCAGATGATCGTTATCGGCGAACTGCTGAAAAATTTACCTGAAAACGACCGGATCACACCGATCATGGGGATGCTGACCGGTGTGGTTGAGCGTGCCGGTGATTTGCGCGTCGAAGTACCTGATACCAACGAAGCCAAAGAGCTGATGAAGTTCTGCCGTAAATTTACGGTGCCGCTCCGCTCGGCACTGCGTCAGGAAAAACTGCTGCTGGCGAAAGAGAACCGGGGACGTCCGGTTATCCATGTCTTCTTTATCGCTCCGGGTTGCTGCTATGTCGGTTATTCGTATTCAAATAATAACTCGATGTTCTACATGGGCATCCCGCGTCTGAAATTCCCGTCAGATGCACCGAGCCGCTCCACGCTTAAGCTGGAAGAAGCGTTCCACATGTTTATTCCGTATGACGAGTGGGAAGAGCGTCTGGAAGGCGGATTACAGGCAGTGGATCTGGGCGCATGCCCGGGCGGCTGGACGTATCAGCTGGTGAAGCACAGTATGCGTGTTCAGGCCGTGGATAACGGCCCGATGGCAGAAAGTCTGATGGAGACCGGGCAGGTACGTCATCTCCGTGAGGATGGCTTTAAGTTTGTGCCGACCTCCAAAAATATTACCTGGCTGGTCTGCGATATGGTGGAGAAACCGGCAAAAGTGGCTGCACTGATGACCACCTGGATGGTTAACGGCTGGTGCCGCGAGACGATTTTCAACCTCAAACTGCCGATGAAAAAACGCTATGAAGAGGTATCGCATATCCTCGAAAAAATGGCAGCTGAAATGAAAGAGCAGGGCGTAAATGCACTGATCCATGCGAAGCATCTGTATCATGACCGTGAGGAAATTACGGTACATGTTCAGCGCGTGTGGGGAGCGTATAACCCGGATCGGGTATTCTGATTTACGTCTGTCAGCGATAAATATCGTTAAAATCCCGGCGGATCAGATTGCCGGGATTTTTTTATCACTTTACTGCCGGCAGGAACGAGATATCCATGAAATAGTTATCAGGATTTTTCGTGTCGACATAAACCGTGACAAATTCCTGATGAATAAACGGTGCAGGATCAAACTCAATATTGCGGCTGTAATACCGTTTTACGGTATTTTCGGCACTGTTGTACACCTGCGCCACAATCCGGTACGGGCAGCGACCGTTGATACTGATCGTCGTGTTCATGTCTGTGCCGGTGATTCCGGCTTTAACCGGTATGCCTTCGCGCAGCAGGCGCTGAGCCGATTTCCCCCGCAGATACATGATAATCAGCGGCAGCATGCCAACCAGTGCAAATATCACCCCCATCCCGAGAAGGATCACGGCACCGCCGTACAGGCCGCCGAAGGAACGGATAACCGCGTCAGCCGGGATGCCGGGCGGGTAAATAACCTCAATATTGTCACCCGATGCATTGCGGTAGCCGCTGCTGCAATAGGAGGACTCCATAACATACGCGTCCTGTCCGTCTGTGTATTTCACCACCGGGCAGTATGAGATGCCGTTATCTGAACGGTGCACCGACAGATCGATGATTTCTCCGCTGGTTACGATTCCGTTTTTTTCCTGCGAATAACCGGAAAGGTATAAGTAACTGCCGCCCGTCAGCAACAGCAGCCCGGTAACAGCAAAAATCCCGAAAATAATGCGCACTTTCGTAAACACAGGCACTCCGTTTGTCTGGTTTAAGAGATATTACCCGCCGGCAGCCGCAACTGGCTGAGATTCCCCTGTAAGTGCAAGTCCCGTTTCAGGGTGGCGACATCACGGCAGCTGTAAGCCATTGCTTTTCCGTCGATCAGTTTCTGACGCCATTTTTCCGGCACCTGGTCAATATTACGGTAGAGTGAGTCCAGATCAGCAAAGGTACCGAGCAGTGTGGCCGCAGTTTTCGGACCGATACCGGTTATCCCCGGAATTTTACTGCTGCTGATGCCGCTTAAGCCCCAGAAATCCGGTAATTGCTGTGCGGTAACGCCAAATTCCGCTGCAATAAACGGCATGTCGAGCCAGCGTTTCTGGAAATAGTCGCGGATCTGAATCTGCGGGGAAAGCAGCTGGCAGTAACCTTTGTCGGTGGAGACAATGGTTACCCGGTGTCCCGCCTGACCAACTTTGTGTGCCAGTGTGGCCGCGAGATCATCCGCTTCATCCCCCTCGGAATGCCATGCCCGGATACCGTGACGGGCAAACATCTCCCGCAGCAGCGGCAGTTCCTGCCGGACAACTTCCGGCATTTCACTGCGTCCGGCTTTGTAACCCGGCAGCAGCTGATGACGCCAGCTGTGGCTGCGGTCGTCTTCATCAAAGACCGTGACGGCATGTGTGGGTTGTGCATGATTCAGGATCTGCATCAGCGCCTGTTCACAGACCAGCAGACCGGACTGGCTCTGCACGGCGTAGATCCGGCGGATCAGATTCATTGCATCGATAATCAGTAAATGGATCATAGTCGCTATATATAATTTCCCCGCCGGCGGCGGGGAAACAGTTCAGAGAAAAAGTATCAGCGGATGATTTCGTAGCATGGCTCGTAAGCGGTGCCACCCGGTAACTTCATCCGGTGCTGCTCAACAAACCCGCGCAGCATCACATCCATCCGCTGCATAATGGCTTCTTCGCCGTGGATTTTGAACGGCCCGTGTTGTGCGATGGCCTGCATGCCGTTTTCTTTCACGTTACCGGCGACGATGCCGGAGAAGGCGCGGCGCAGATCTGCCGCCAGTTTTTCCGGCTCCTGATTGCGGTACAGGTTCAGCGCGGCCATATTTTCATGGCTCGGCTCAAACGGATGCTGCAAATCACCGGCGATTTTAATTGACCAGTTGAAGCTGTAGGCATCACCGGTGCTGCGGCGGTTATCCTTCACTTCAGGCATGGCGCGCTTCATCACGCGGGCAACTTCCACCGGATCATCAATAATGATCTGATAATGGCGGGTGGCTTCTTCACCCAGGGTGTTGATCACGAAATCATTGAGCACGCGGAAATAATCAGCGCTCTCTTTCGGCCCGGTCAGCACCAGCGGCAGGACCTGGTCCTTGTTATCCGGATGCATCAGAATCCCCAGCAGATAGAGCAGCTCTTCGGCTGTACCGACCCCGCCCGGGAAGATGATGATCCCGTGTGCCAGGCGGACAAAGCTCTCCAGCCGTTTTTCGATATCCGGCATGATGATAAGCTCGTTCACCAGCGGATTAGGCGGCTCGGCAGCAATAATAGACGGTTCGGTCAGACCGATAAAACGGCTGTTTTTATAACCCTGCTGGGCATGGCCGACAGCAGCACCTTTCATCGGCGCTTCCATCGCACCCGGCCCGCAGCCGGTACAGATATTCAGTTCACGCAGCCCCAGCTCGTTACCGACTTTACGTCCGTAGAGGTATTCGGTTTCATTGATGGAGTGGCCGCCCCAGCAGACGATCATATTCGGATCTTCATCAATATGCAGGGCGCGGGCATTACGCAGGATAAAGAAAATCAGGTTAGTGATATGCGCGCTGTTATCCAGATTCAGGCCGCGGCAGCGTTCCGCATCGGTGATCTGGGTCTGTACGAACAGGATATCGCGCAGCACAGCAAACAGGTTGGCCTGGAGTGAGCGGATAATTTTACCGTCAACAAATGCATTCTGCGGCGGGTTTACCAGTTCGAGTTTTACTCCGCGCTCACGGCGCAGCACGTTAATGTCAAAATCCGGAAAACGGGACAGTAACTCATGACTGTTATCCATCTTACTGCCGGAATTCAGTACCGCCAGTGAACAGTTGCGGTACAGACGATACAGGTGACTGCTTGCTGTCCGTTTCAGAACATCAACTTCGAGCTGGGAAAGCAGATCCATAGAGCCTAACGGGCTGATATGTGTGATCAAGTAAAACTCCTTGTTATCCCGTGGATAAATTGTAGTCGTACAGGTTGCGCGCTGTCTGCCTTACTGGCGGGCGAGACGATCCGCAGACGGAGTAAAGTCCGTATTGGTGCGCCACGGATTGATATCCAGCCCGCCGCGCCGTGTATAACGGGCATAGACAGTCAGGGCAACCGGGCGGCAATGTGTGTTCAGATCGGTAAAAATCCGTTCAACGCACTGCTCATGAAACTCGTTATGGTTGCGGAATGACACCAGATACCGCAGCAATTTTTCGCGATCAATTTTGGGGCCGCGATACTGTATGGCAACCGAGCCCCAGTCAGGCTGCTGTGTAATCAGGCAGTTTGATTTTAGCAGGTGGCTGACTAACGTTTCCTCAACGACATCGTCATTTTCATTGACGGCATCAATAAGATAATCACTGCTGAACTGATAATCCGTAATCGTAATATCCTGATAATCGATACACTCACCGGTAAAATCAATGATTTTTTGTTCCGCGAACTGATCAGGACGCAGCAGCTGCACTGTGACGTTTCCCTGTGCACAGGCGCTTAAATCCTGTTCCAGGGTACGGCGGACATCATCCGCAGAAGCAAAAACAGTCTGGTTAAAGCTGTTGAGATAGAGTTTGAAGCTCTTGGATTCGATCAGATTCAGACCGGCGGCATCCAGGGAGACATAGCCGAGCGCAATGCAGGGCACGCCGTTCGGCTGTAACCAGGAGAGCTCATAGAGTGTCCACAGATCCGCACCGCGAAAAGACAGATTATCCGCATACAGATGCAGTGCATCCCGGTTGAGGCTGCGCGGCACACCCTGTAACAGGGCGGGATTGTAATGCTGCTCATAACCGGTTTTTTTACCGAGCGTCAGTGACGCCAGTTCCGCCTTTCCTTCATACAGAGACATAAATAACCCTTTTACATCAGGTGAAAAATAGTACCGCCTGTCGCCAATACAGTCTGTCATACGTTACTATAGCGG
>OJJS01000006.1_pt1 | contig 120085 bp, 110 predicted proteins | sample 1596371 | NCBI WGS metagenome assembly OJJS01 (sample SAMEA4350116, study PRJEB24818) | metagenome | biome: human; feature: gut; material: faeces | place: Denmark | collected 2013-09 | reverse complement strand
ATAATATTGTCATTATCATTTTTAACTATTGCTGTTATTTTTAATATACAAAGTAATAAAAAACTATCATCTTTAATTGCATTGATAATGATACTATCCTATGCAATATTATTTGGATTACGAGATTATTCAATTGGTTCAGATACTAGCGCTTATATCGATAATTTTTTAAATCGGAATTGGGATTTCGAGTTACTATTTACCCTTCTAACAGATATATTACGATTTGTTTCAACAAATGAAAGAGTATATTTGATTTCCATTACAATTCTATATGGAATATTTATATATTACTCTTATTATATTCTTGGGAAGGACGTTAATGAACATATAATAATATTTATATGGTGTCTCCTATTTTCTCAAAGCTCAATAATTGGTACCATCAATTATTTTAGACAAATACTTGGTTTTTCTTTTTTCTTAGTTGGATTTAGCCTATATATTAAAAATTTAAAGTTTAGTACCGCATCTATTTTTATAATGATATTGTCAGTATTTATCCATTCTTCAAATGCATTACTAATGCTTATAGTAATAATATCTAAATACCTCAATATCCGTCTTATTATTTTAATATTATTACTCTCCTTAGCTACATTTATATTTGATGTTGGTGGGTACATATCTCGAAATTATAATGACTACTATATAATCAGTCGCACTATATCTCGGCATATCTACTTTAATGACCGCAGGTCTGTATCGACTATATATTTAAATATCATTATGTATAGTTTCCATTTGTTAATTTTCTTCTACCTATTAAAAAAAGAAAAAATCACTATTATTCATAATAAACTATATAGAGCAATAAAATTCTACATATTAGTTTTTTCACTAGCTATATTCATGTCATTTAATAGAGAAATGGCAATTAGGTACTATTTATTGCTTCCATTCTTAATTCCTATTATTTATATGTTATCAATGAAAATAGAGGGTGCTAATAAGGTAATAAAACCATTCCTGGTAACGATTACTTTAGTTCACTTAGGATACTTATTAAGTCGCCCATGGTTTGTCGACCAGCTTTCAGGTAATATCATACCCTAGAGAAACAAAATGAAAAAAGTTATTACATATGGAACCTTTGATTTATTTCATATCGGACATGTTCGATTACTTAAAAGACTAAAATCTTACGGTGATTATTTAGTTGTCGCCATTTCAACAGATGAATTCAATAAACTCAAAGGGAAAGAATCATTTTGTTCTTTTGAGGAAAGGAAAGAAATTGTTGAAGCCTGTAAATATGTTGATGAAGTAATACCTGAGTGTAATTGGGAACAGAAAGAACTGGATATAAAAAAATATAATATCGATATTTTAGGTATGGGGAATGATTGGGAAGGAAAATTTGATAGTCTAAAAAAAATCTGCGAAGTCATTTACCTTAACAGAACTGAGAATATCTCAACTACTAAGATCAAAAAAGAACTATCTGTTATTACTCCTGATAAAGTTAGAGAGCTTGAAATTTCTGTTAATAACATATTCGATATTATTAAATCAATTTCGAAGGTCAATAATTAATGAAAGTACCAAAAGTAATAACATGTACTGGTTATGGCGGCACTGGCTCAAGTGTTATTTCTGATTTGCTCGGTGAATTTAGTAACGTCTCTTCCATGGGTAACTTCGAGTTCAGGTTTATTCAGGACCCTAATGGCATAAGAGACTTAGACTATGGTATTAATGAAAATAATAACCGACTAACAACCAGTTATCATATAAATAATTTTATTTCATATATAAATTACTTAAGTAAAAGTAAAGTATATAATTACGAATCATTTTTCAATAATCAATTTAAATCAATATCAGATAAATTTATAAATAACATTGTCGATATTAAATGGGATGGATTTTGGCATCAGGATATCATTGATTCATCTTTTTTCAGAAAATTCATTTATTATTCTGAACGAATCATTCAGAAAAAAATACTGAGAATGAAAGAAGGTGGTGCCAATTTTTATGGGTCTCTTTTTAATAAAAAAATGTATTATTCCTCCGGAAAAAACTTTCATCAACACGTCAAAAACTATATGACCGAGCTTATTTTAAGCTCTAATCATAATAATAAAGATTTCGTTGTATTTGACCAAATAATACCCTCTAATAATGTGGATAAATATACTAACTATTTCAATGAAATTAAGGTTATTATCGTTGACCGAGATCCCAGAGACTTATATATATTGAACGAAGCATTATGGAAAGAGAAATGGATTCCATCTGATGATTTAGATACTTATATAGAATGGTTTCAGCTTTTAAGAAAAGACAAGACTGAGAACGAAAATATAATTTATCTGCAGTTTGAAGATTTTATTTATAATTATGACTCTACCATTAGAACTGTATGCGATTTTTGTAATATAGACATCGCTAACCACCAGTGGAAAAATAAATATTTCGATCCTTCGATCTCTATAAAAAACACCAATCTGGTTGAGCGATTCCCTCAATTTAAGGATGATGCAAATATCATCAAAAATAGATTAATGCAATTCTGCTACCACCAATACTAATATATTATTTAATAAGTATTAAAATATGAATTATAACTTTTCAGTTTTACTCTCTATTTACTATAAAGAAAATAGCCAATTCTTTGACGCTGCTTTAAATAGTATTTATGCACAAACATACCTGCCTAATGAAATTATTATTGTTCATGATGGGAAATTAACATCTGAACTATATAGCGTGATTGAAAAATGGGAAGCATTACTACCCATTCAGAATATTATATTAGATAATAATTGTGGTCTTGGTATCGCATTAAACATCGGTTTAGAAAAATGCTCTAATGATATTGTGATGAGAGCTGACACTGATGATATAAATTTACCAAATCGATTTGAGATCCAATACAAATATATGACTCAGAATCCTGAGGCAACCTTGTGTGGATCGCATGTTAATGAATTTGAAGCATCTTCAGATGAAATCATCAGAATAAAAAAAGTTCCTATTGGTGACGATATTGTTAAAGTAATAAAAAAAAGAAATCCATTTAACCATATGACAGTTTGCTTTAGGAAAAAACATATTATTGATGTTGGTGGATATATGGATCTTCCTTATATGGAGGATTACTATTTGTGGCTCAGGCTTTTAAATAAAAACTATAAACTAATTAATCTCGATACTATCTTAGTTTCTGCCAGGGTCGGTGAAGCCATGATTAATCGTAGAAAGGGTTTTAAATATGTAAAATCAGAAATCACTATGTTAAAGTATATCCTTAAATCTAATTTAGAAAAGAAATACACTTCAATTCCATATTTTTCATTACGAATATTAAGCCGTATTTTGCCAACTTATCTTCTATCAAAAATATACAGTAAATTAAGGGATTAATTTCATGGTTTCGCTTAAAGTAGGCAGCGGTAAAAGCCTATCATTAGAAATGATGTTATCTACTATTTTTTATGACAGCTTATTATTTCAAATAACAGATGATAATGGTGAACAGGTAAATTACTCTCTTCTCCCAAACCGAGTTTCTTTCAAAAAAAATAAGATATTAGTTGATAGCAAGATTTGTATGTTACAAGAGCGTTATGGCCATAAAATAAATATATGCAACCCACCATACTCTCGCTCTATATTCACTCCATTGCTATACGCTATATTATTTTTCAAAACATTATTTACTAAAATTTTCATCCCTAGCCAATGGATTCTTGCATTTAAAGAAAAAAATACAAATAAATGGTCAAAAATAAAATTTGATAATAATGAATTAATGGCTGACCCTTTTATATACTATCATAACTCCAAATATTATGTTTTATATGAAGCATTAAACTATGATACTGATAAAGGCTATATTTCAATTGGCACACTAGATATTCAAAATAAAGAAATAATTGATAAGCATATAATTATTGAAGAGAATTATCACCTTTCTTATCCATTTATATTAAAAATAGATGATGAGTTATACATTATTCCTGAATCATCATATAACAACACTATTGATTTATATAAATGTATTGAGTTCCCTTATAAATGGGAAAAAACAAGAACACTTATTGATAATATATCTGCTGTTGATACTAATTTAATTAATAAAAATGGGATGTGGTACCTATTAACCTCTGAAAAAAGAATGGGAGTATCATTTGGTGATGAACTTAGTCTGTATGTTACAGATGACCCATTAAGTGGAATATTCTTACCTATTATCGGGAATCCTGTTGTTCATGATATTTCAAAGTCACGGAACGCCGGTGAGATATTAAATAACATAAGAGTATCTCAGGATTGTTCTAAGCGTTATGGTTACCGCGTTAATTTTATGGAAATAAATGAGCTATCGGAGAATAATTATAGTGAACGTTATATAAAGAGCTTAAAATTGCCATTTGGAACAATAGCAATGCATACCTATAACAGCGCAGGAAATATTGAAATAGTTGATTTGAAAATCATAAATATATCTCCTTATTTTTTGTATAGGAATCTTAGCAGAATAATTAAAAAACTAAAAATAAAAATATTAAAATGAAAAAATCGATAACCTTGAATGGTGTATATAAGCTTGCTTTAAATTTATTCAGATTTACCTTACCAGCATTAATAATACCTTATGTATATAGAACATTGTCACCTGATAATATCGGTTCTGTTAATTATGCTGAAAGTATATACTCATATTTTAATGCACTCGCCGTTCTCGGATTATCATTCTATGCCATAAGAGAACTAGGTAAAGTAAGAAGCAACAGATTAAAATCTTCTTTTTTATTTTCTAACATCTTCACTATCAATATACTTTTAGTTACCTTTTCGTTATTTCTATATTTATTACTAATCTTCTTTGTAATTAAAGATCCAAAAGTACAAATCATATCATTGGTTCTTGCTTTAAAGTTATTTTTGCTTGCATTTGATATTGAGTGGGTCAATGAGTCACATGAAGATTATAAATTCATTTCAATAAAAACAATGTTATGCCGCAGTGTATCATTGATTTTAATGTTTTTCCTTATTACGTCATCTGACAATTATCTCATCTATGTCTGGCTAAATGTTTTCTTTGACCTAACAAATGCTCTTTTCTCTTTCTACTATATTATTTTTTATAAAAAAAGAGTTTTTTTCTCATTCAAATTAGTTAGGCTCAATAAGTTATTTTCACATTTTAAAAAGATAGCATCTACATTATTTTTAGTAGATGTTGGTTTTTTATTTTTTTCCTTTGACAAGGTTGCTCTGGGAGCATTTGTTTCTAATATTGAAGTAGCCTATTTTGCACTATCTGAAAAAATTATCGTCTTGGTAGTTGTTATTTCATCAACCATTACTCAAGTTACTTTACCCAGATTATCTATACTTGCAAAAACTAACCGCTCGGAATTTTTATTGCTCATAAATAAAATATATACTTCCTTAATGATGATAGTATTGCCATCTTTCATTGGTGTATATTTAATGGCCCCCGAATTTTTATTCATATTCGGATCTTATGAGTTTATGCCAGCTCTTGATACTATAAAAATATTTTCATTCTATATCCTATTCTTTTCATTATTAAAAATATTGGCTACTCAAACACTATTTGCACTTAACAAAGAAAAAATATATATCATTCTCCTTATAGCTTTTGCTTTAGTAAATGCTATCGTGAAATTAATTTTCCAAGGAAGTATAAATTCATCCATAAGCATTCTAATTACACTATCGCTACTACTACTGATGTCAATCATCATGTATTTTCATATCAGAAATAAGGAAAAAATAAAAATACCTATCATTAATAAAAACATATGCATATATATCACTGGCTGCCTGCCTATGTTTTTTATTCCTTTTCTTCGTGATTACATACATAATGTATTTATATTTTCGATTATATCTATAATTTTTTCTATGTCTTTTTATATAATAGCACTATTGCTTTTTAAAGAATCTATTTCCCAATCTCTCATTAAAAAAATATTGAAACGATAAATTTATCCGGAGTTAAAATGATCATCATTATCGGCGGCTCAGGCTTCATTGGTACTCGCCTGTCCACACAATTACAAAAAGACAATATCCCTTTCAAAATCGTTGATATTGAGAAAAGTACTGCATTTCCTGATCATTGGGAATTTGGGGATGTCACAAAACCGGAATCGCTTGTTGAGCCATTAACGGGTTCAGATGTTATTATCAATCTGGCTGCAAAGCACAAAGATAATGTGCATCCTATCAGTCTTTACTATGATGTGAATGTTGATGGTGCTAAGCATGTATGTGATGTCGCTGCCCAGCTTGGAATCAAACACATCGTCTTTACATCCTCTGTGGCTGTTTACGGTTTTGTTGAAAAAGAAACCGGTGAAGATGGTGCATATGAGCCATTCAATGACTATGGTAAATCCAAATTAGCAGCTGAACATGTCTATGATGCATGGCAGGCAGAAGATTCAGAGCGCACTCTGGTGACAATCCGCCCTACTGTGGTATTTGGTGAGAATAACCGTGGCAATGTCTATAATTTATTCCGCCAGATTGCATCTGGTCGTTTCCTGATGATTGGTGGTGGTAAAAACCAAAAATCGATGGCTTATGTTGAAAATATTGCTGCATTCTTAAAGTTTGCCACCACATTTAATTCAGGCCGTCATGTATTTAACTATGTCGACAAGCCTGATTTTAATATGGAAGATCTGACCGATATTATCTGTAAGGCAATGGATAAGCATAAGTCTAATATCCATGTACCATACAGTGTTGGCCTGCTTGGTGGTTACTGTTTTGATATCCTGGCAAAAGTCACTGGCAAGGAATTCCCGATAAGCAGTATTCGTATTAAAAAATTCTGTGCCCGTACTCAGTTTAAATCTGATTTTATTGCTGATACCGGATTTGTTGCTCCGGTAAGCCTGGAGCAGGGAATTGCTAATACTGTTCGCCACGAATTTAAGAAATAATATTATAACACCATGTTTTATTTGATAAACTATTGCCCCTTAAGAGAGGGGTAATATGCTCAACATCGTCTTATTCGAACCTGAAATACCACCAAATACCGGTAATATTATCCGGCTATGTGCCAATACCGGCTTTCGGCTGCATCTGATCCATCCGTTGGGGTTTACCTGGGATGATAAACGGCTGCGCCGGGCCGGGCTGGATTACAGTGAGTTTGCGGATATCAAGCATCACCATGATTATTATGCCTTTCTCGAAAACGAGGGGCTGAGTTCTGATAATGCGCAGTCGCCGACCGGCAACCGGGTGTTTGCATTGACGACCAAAGGCACACCACGCCACAGTAACGTCAGCTATCAGGCTGGGGATTATCTGCTGTTCGGGCCGGAAACCCGCGGGTTGCCGCCTTATGTCCTGGATAATATGCCTGTGGATCAGAAGATCCGCGTACCGATGCTGCCGGACAGCCGCAGTATGAATTTATCCAATACGGTCGCAGTGATTGTATTTGAAGCCTGGCGTCAGCTGGATTATGCAGGGGCGTTATTGCGGGATTAATGTGTTCTGTATTTCAGATATAAAAAAGACAGCATTAGCTGTCTTTTTTACTTTTGGCTACTGAGTCAGGAAACTAAATCCCCTCGCACCCGTTAAAGTGCTGATCCATATCCAGAGAGGGTTTTTCGCAGCCCGGTTTGCCGACTATCTTTGCCGGTACGCCTGCAACGGTGGTGTGTGCCGGAACCGGGTGCAGAACCACGGAGCCAGCGCCGATTTTGGCACCGCGTCCGATTTCGATATTACCGAGGATTTTCGCACCCGCGCCAATCATCACGCCTTCGCGGACTTTCGGGTGGCGGTCGCCGCCGGTTTTGCCGGTACCGCCGAGGGTAACGGATTGCAGGATGGATACGTCATTTTCCACTACTGCCGTTTCGCCGATGACAATGCCGGTTGCGTGGTCAAACATAATACCGTGGCCGATTTTTGCGGCCGGATGGATATCCACACCAAATGTTACTGAAACCTGGTTCTGGAGATACGTTGCCAGCGCACGACGGTTCTGATTCCACAGCCAGTTAGCGATGCGGTAAGCCTGTAAGGCGTGAAAGCCTTTCAGGTACAGCAATGGAGTGGAGTATTTATCCACTGCCGGGTCGCGCAGGCGAACGGCTTTGATATCCATTGCAGCAGATTTAATCATCTGCGGATCGTTGTGATAGGCATCTTCCACCACTTCACGGACAGAAATCGCCGGCATGGTCGGGGTTGCCAGTTTATTGGCCAGCATGAAACTGAGCGCGCTGCCCAGGTTTTCATGCTTAAGTAATGTCGCATGGAAAAAACTGGCCAGCATCGGCTCGCAATCAGCAAAGTCCCGTGCTTCCTGCTTTATATAGCTCCAGACTTCTTCCAGTTCTTCGTAGGACATAATTACCTCACAGACTTCGGATAAAAAACGGGATTAAAAGTGCTCACCTTCTTCTTTGGTGGCACGCCCCAACAGGGCACGGGCAGCTTCGAGCACATCTTTATTGCAGTAGAGTATTTGATAGATTTGCTCGGTGATAGGCATTTCCACACCTGCACGCTCTGCCAGCGCACGGACTTCTTTGGTATTACGGTATCCTTCCACGACCTGGCCGATGCGTTCCTGTGCTTCATCAACACTCACGCCCTGCCCCATCATCATGCCGAAACGGCGGTTACGGGACTGGTTGTCGGTACAGGTCAGCACCAGGTCACCCAGACCAGCCATTCCCATAAAGGTAGACGGATCTGCGCCTAATGCCACGCCCAGGCGGGTCATTTCTGCCAGACCACGGGTGATAAGTGCGGTTCGCGCATTGGCACCAAACCCCATTCCGTCAGAGATCCCCGCACCAATCGCAATGACGTTTTTCACGGCACCGCCAAGCTGAATCCCGATAAAATCCGGGTTTTTATAGACACGGAAACTTTTGCCGCAATGGAAAAGCTGCTGAACCTCATCCGCAAAGGCGGGTTCTGTCGCCGCGACAGCAATCGCCGTCGGCAGGCCGGCAGCCAGCTCTTTGGCAAAAGAGGGGCCGGAAATCATGGCCAGCGGGATTTTATCCCCGAGGACTTCACGCACCACTTCGCCCAGCAGACGCCCGGTTTCCGCTTCCAGACCTTTGGTCGCCCAGATAATCCGGGCATCCGGCCGCAGCAGCGGTTTGACGCGTTTGAGCACGTCCCCGAACACATGGCTCGGTACCACCAGCAGGATATTACGGCTGGCCGCGAGGGCTTTCTCAAGGGAGGCTTCCGGGATCAGGGTATCCGGGAACGGCACATCCGGCAGAAATGCCTGGTTGGCGCGATCCGCTTCAAGCTGACGGATATGTTCCGGGTCATGTCCCCACAGCACCACACGGTGCCCGTTACGGGCCAGTGTGATCGCTAAAGCGGTGCCGTATGAACCGGCACCGAGTACAGTCATAGAAGCGTCTGTCATTATGCTTCCTGTGTATCTTCCTGCGCAGCCTGCTGCTGTTCCTGCTGCTGCAGATAGTTCATGAACAATGCATCGAAGTTAACCGGTGCCAGGTTCAGCTGCGGGAATGTACCACGGCCGACCAGACCGGCGATGCACTCACGGGCATACGGGAACAGGATATTCGGGCAGTATGCACCCAGGCAGTGTGCCAGCTGGGTTCCTTCCAGACCACCGATGGTGAAAATACCGGCCTGCTGAACTTCACACAGAAATGCGGTTTCTTCGCCCATGGTCGCGGTCACAGTGACGCGCAGAACGATTTCATAAACGTCATCTGCCAGTTTGGTTGAACCGGTGTCCAGATCCATCTTCACTTCCGGCTGCCACTCCTGCTGGAAAACGGCAGGTGCATTCGGCGCTTCAAAAGAAATATCTTTGGTGTAAACGCGCTGAATGTTGAAAGACATTTCTGTGTTTTGTTGTTCTGACATAGTGTTACCTTTTGATATCCATATAAAGAGTGTGAGTTACAAAGGGGATGTTCCAATCATCCTTTGCCGGATTACTTTTTGCTGCGGGAAAGCGGCAGGTTATCACCGGTCCAGCCGGAGAGGCCGTCTTTCAGCACAAATACACGTTCAAAACCCGCTTTGAGCAGGCTTTCGGCCGGTTTAACCAGTTCCATACCGTTGGCGGAAACCAGGATAACAGGACGGTTTTTGTGCTTTTCCACTTCACCGAGATTGTTGTCTTTAATTTCTGACGGTGTCAGATTGACCGCGTCAATGATATGACCACGGCGGAAATCGTCCCGGGTACGGGTATCCACAACAATCGCTTCTTCTTTATTCATCAGTGCGATAGCCGTGGAACGCGGAATCGTTTTCACTTTTGAAAACAGTCCTTTAACAGTCAGTACGATGACTGAAATCAGTAACGCAACCCAGACAAGGCTGATAATAGGGTGCTTACTGACAAATGGCATAATTTCTTGCAGCATGGGGGACAATAACTCCCGTTGGTTAATAACAAAGATCAAAGGGCAGAAGTATACCTGTGTGCCGGTTCAAATACAGCCGGTCTTGCCCGGGTTACGGCTGTTTTCATCATAATTTTGCGGCGCATGCCGCGAAAATTCATTTTTCCGTCAGACAGAGGGGTTAATTTACCATTGATTCACGGTTAAGGTAAAAAACAAACGCAACAAATTCACCGTGAATCTCCGCCGCCGGATTGTCCCGAAGTGTAAATCCCGGATAACAGGACTGGTAACGCTTTAAATGGCATGGAATAATTGTAGTTTAGAATAGTTAAATACGATCGTTTCTTTGGCGCAACGGCAGGGTCAGATAAATTGGCGCATAAGCACGTTTTCCGCACACATTCACGCCGGGTATCTCCCGGTGTCCGCACATTGCTGGCAGCACTGCTGTTACCGGTCTCTTTTGCTGTTTCTGCCGCCAATACAACCACTGCGGATGCCAGCAAAAATGAACTGAAAAATCTCCAGCTGAATATTGCGGAGAAGGAAAAAAGCGTCAAAGAGCAGCAGGGAAAACGCGCCAGTCTGTTAACCCAGCTGAAAAATCAGGAAAAAGATATTGCCGCTGCCGGTCGTGAACTCTATTCCACTCAGAAAACCCTGAAACAGCTCGAGAATGAAATCGCGACGCTGAGCACGGAAATCAAACAGCTGGATTCGAAACAGAAAGCCCAGCGTGAACTCCTGTCAAAACAACTCGATGCCGCATTCCGTCAGGGACGTCATCAGGGCGTTGAACTGATTTTCAAAGGTGAGGAAGGTCAGCGCGATGAGCGTATCCTTGCCTATTACACCTATATCGGTGCCGCGCGGGAAAAAACCATCGCGGAGCTGGAAGAGACCACTCAGCAGCTGCACGCCCGCCGTCAGACTGAGCAGCAGAAACGTGCAGAGCAGAAAAATCTGCTCGGTAAGCAGCAGACAGAAAAGAAAAAACTGGACAGTGCCCGGGTTGCGCGGAAATCCACGCTGACCGAGCTGGAGCGCTCACTGAAAGCTGATCAGAAAGATTTGCTGGTGATGCGGGAAAACGAAAGCCAGCTGCGTAACAAGATAGCCAAAGCGGAGCGCGAGGCCAAAGCCCGTGCGGAACGCGAAGCCCGTGAAGCCGCCCGTATCCGTGAAAAACAGGCACAGGCGAAGAAAAAAGGTTCCACCTATACGCCGACACAGGACGAGCGCTCGCTGATGTCCCGTACCGGGGGACTGGGCCGCCCGGCCGGTCAGGCGATCTGGCCGGTTCGCGGTCCGCTGCTGCACCGGTTCGGTGACAGCATCTCCGGTGAGCTGCGCTGGAAAGGTATGGTGATCGGCGCACCGGAAGGCACACAGGTAAAAGCCGTGGCCGATGGCCGTGTCCTGCTCGCAGACTGGCTGCAGGGGTACGGTCTGGTTGTGGTGGTTGAGCATGGTAAAGGGGATATGAGCCTTTACGGATATAACCAGAGCGCACTGGTGAATGTGGGCGATCAGGTGAAAGCCGGTCAGCCGGTTGCACTGGTGGGCAACAGCGGAGGCCAGGAAAGACCGGGCCTCTATTTTGAAATCCGGCGCCAGGGACGGACGGTTAACCCGCAGCCCTGGCTGGGGAGATAGCACACAGTGACTTACCGGCAGAAAACCAAAAATATCTTACTGACTTCGTTAATTTTTATCACTTCGTCACTGATAACGTTTTCTGCCGCGGCGGCACAGCTCGCCATTGTGATCGATGATTTCGGTTACCGCAAACAGGATGATAACCGTATCCTGGAACTGCCGCCGCAGGTCTCGATCGCTATCCTGCCAAACTCCCCGTTCGGCAAAGAGATGGCGGAGAAAGCACACCGCCAGGGCCGTGAAATTCTGATCCATATGCCGATGGCTCCGATCAGCAAGCAACCGCTGGAACGCGATACCCTGCGCCCGTCCATGAGTGCCGCAGAAATTGATACCCTGATTAAAGCCGCGATTGCCCGGGTGCCGTACGCCACCGGGATGAACAACCATATGGGCAGTGCGATGACCTCTGATCTGGCCGCCATGCAGCATGTGATGACGTCGCTTTCCGGCTCCGGTTTTTACTTTCTCGACAGTGTGACTATCGGCAGCACCAAAGTCACACAGGCCGCACAGGGAACACCGGTTCGCGTGCTGCGCCGCCAGGTTTTTCTGGATAACGTGCAGACAGAAGAAGAAACCCGCAAACAACTGAACCACGCTGTTGCTCTTGCCCGCAAGCAGGGGTCAGTGATCGCCATCGGGCACCCGCATCCGTCGACGGTCCGCGCCCTGCATAAGCTTATCCCGCAACTGCCGCCGGATATTCAGCTGGTGTCTCCGGGGTATATGCTGACACATGCCGGTAAGCCGTCCTCCGTGAAACCACAGCCGGAAAAACCGGTCGTGCCGGTTAAACCCGCAGAGCAGGAAAAACCGTGGCTGACACCAATGACAGAGCAGTGTGCGGGTAAAGCGGAAATCGGCGGAGAGTTTTACGTCCGCTATATCAATCTGCTGGCCGAAGCCGTTATGAGAGATCAGCTGAACGGTAACGTGGCAGAAGTCCTGTCTTCCATCCGTATGGCGCTGCCGCAGCCGGATACAACGCCGCCTGCGGCAAAAGAATCAGTCAGCACTGACCTGAAGGCTGCGGAAAAAGCAGCGGAAATAAATAAAGAGCAGAACACCGGTAGTTAATTCGTCATCGGTTCCGATGCCGGGATTTCCCGGAACAGTTTTTTCACCATCATCCGCAGAATAAACCCGGCGATCACAAGGCTCAGATAACGGGAAACGGTAACTGAGCCTTCCGTTGCGTCCGGATTACCGTAAGTATTACCGCCGGTAAAATAAAACGAGATAAAAATCAGCCCGTAATACACCAGACCGATCACCAGTGCACCGGCCACAGCTGTCAGCAACAGTCGTTTTACCCGCAGCTGTTCCCCGCTGTATCCGAAGGCACTGTACAGTATCGCAATCAGAACAGAAGCCATGATCAGCAGTTGCAGCAATAAGTCCGTGAACCCGGAGGTAAACAGAATAAACACGAACTGTATGATCCCCTCACGGGACGAGCTGTCCGCCGCGGTTATAAAAATCAGGAATGACGTCAGAAAATAAATGACCAGCATCGGTATCACCAGTAATACACTGTTCACCAGACGGTGATTCTGCGGTGTCAGCCGGGATGCCGGGGTATTTTTACTGCATGCTCTGGTCATCAGCCACGTCGTCAGCCATACAACGGCAACCGCCACCAGCAATTTTAAAAACCAGTGCAGTGTCATCATCAGTACCGGCGGAGAGGAAAAGTGCGGCCTCTTTTCCATACCGGGTAATGTCATCATCAGTTGCAGAAAACCGGCGGCTTCAATCAGGACAAAACAGATAACTGCCATAATAATGACGCGGATAACCGCCCCGGAATCTGCCCGGCTGAAATGCCGCTGCAGGAAAACAAATGACGTCACCACAAAGAACAGCGGACTGTAAACAATCCACTCCGTGATGCTGTTAAGCTGAATCAGCGGCCAGAGGTAATAAAAGACATACCCCGTCAGCAGTTTCGGCAGAATAATATATACCCATAGGCATCCTGCCCCCAGCCAGACCAGCACAAATAACAGCGGCAGACGGAAAAATGACGTGTTATCCGCGGATGATTCTCCCTGCATGTATCACTCCTTTTTATATCAGCCCGTTACCGGCGGAACATCACACCGGTGACAGCACGGCTTATCCACAGTGTCAGCACGACACAGACCGCGGTTATAATCCATAACCCGGTCTCCCCGAAGTGCCGGAAATTATCGGTGACTAATACCATATAAATAGTACCGGCCGTGACAGCCACCATCGCCAGAAAACTGAGCACGGTACTGAGCAGAACGGAAATGACCAGCGGCCTGATTTTCAGTGTTCCTCCCGCAACCGGGAAACGGGAACGGACAACGAAAAAAATAACAGCGCACGAAATAATCAGACTCACCGCAGTGGTATAAGCATGTTCAGATACCGGATCCGGCAGTCCTCCGGGGAAATAAACCGGTATCAGTGCCGCCAGGAATAATGTGATCATCCACATCAGGTATACCATCCCGGTACTGAACAATAATGCATAAATATCCGGTAAATTTCCGTCCGGAATAACCGCCGGCTGGCTGACTTTAATATAATAATGCGCTACCAGGCGGGTTGCTATGCCCAGTAAGATAAATGAAGCCAGATACAGAAAAATATCTGCGGTTTTCATCATCAGGGCAATATCAGAAAAATCCAGATCATTATTTTGCATTTTTCCCAGCAGATAGCCGAGCCACTCCATTTTCAGTCCGCCGAGAATACTGTTCACCGCATACAGAAAAATAGTGAGACCAATAACACCCAACACGGTTTTCCGGTTCAGCTGTGTTATCCGGTAATGATAAAAAAATAAGGATGTCAGCGTGAAAAGCCCGGTCAGCTGAATCAGCTGAAAGGCAAATATTTTCGACAAATAGGCTGCCAGTGTTAATTCAGGGGAATGAGCACTGATATTCGGATAAGAGACCAGGATCAGCGAACCACTCAGGATAAGAACATAGGCCAGTACAAATAATAATGGTAACCGGAAAACAGTGGTCGTATTCATGCATATTCCTTTAAAGTCCGGAGACACTGTCCTGCCGGATAACATAATAAATAATATCCACGGTATAACAGATCACCGGCGGAAAACAACCTGATGACAGGAGGGATCTTCCTGCCGCCGCAATTTTTTCATCCACGTCAGACCCCCATCAATGCTATGATGAAAGCAGTGATTTTTTCATTTTCTTAAATGAACCGAACAGAGGAATGCGTGATGATTATTGTCACCGGCGGCGCCGGATTTATCGGCAGCAATATTGTAAAAGCACTGAATGATGACGGCTACACTGATATTTTAGTCGTGGATAACCTAAAAGACGGTACCAAGTTTGTCAATCTGGTGGATCTGAATATCGCCGATTACATGGATAAAGAAGATTTTATCGCCGGTATTGTGGCCGGGGATGATTTCGGGGATGTCGAGGCGGTTTTCCATGAAGGTGCCTGTTCTTCCACGACCGAGTGGGACGGCAAGTACATGATGGATAATAACTATCAGTACTCCAAAGAACTGCTGCATTATTGTCTGGATCGCCGGATCCCGTTCCTGTATGCCTCTTCTGCCGCCACCTACGGCGGACGCAGTGATAACTTTATTGAAGATCGGCAGTACGAAAAACCATTGAACGTGTATGGTTACTCAAAATTCCTGTTTGATCAGTATGTCCGCGAAATCCTGCCGGAAGCAGAATCTCAGATCTGCGGTTTCCGTTATTTCAATGTATACGGCCCGCGTGAAGGCCACAAAGGCAGCATGGCGAGTGTCGCTTTCCATCTGAATAACCAGATTTTAAACGGCGAAAACCCGAAATTATTCTCCGGCAGCGAAAACTTCCTGCGCGATTTCATCTATGTGGGTGATGTGGCGGATGTGAACCTGTGGTTCTGGAAAAATGCCAAATCCGGTATTTTCAACTGCGGCACCGGCCGTGCGGAATCTTTTCAGGCGGTCGCCGATGCCGTGACCGGGTTCCACACTGATCGCCAGTGTGCTCTCGATTACATCCCGTTCCCGGAAAAACTGAAAGGCCGTTATCAGGCTTATACCCAGGCTGACCTGACCAATCTGCGTGCCGCGGGTTACCCGGGCGAATTCAAAACGGTCGCCGAAGGTGTTCGTGAATATATGGCTTGGTTAAATCAGGGAAATTAATTAAACGCACATGAAAATTCTGGTGATCGGGCCGTCGTGGGTCGGTGACATGATGATGTCACAAAGCCTTTACCGTACCCTGAAAACACGTTATCCGCAGGCAACGATTGATGTGATGGCCCCCGCGTGGTGCCGTCCGCTGCTGGCAAAAATGCCGGAAGTGGATGAAGCCATCGCCATGCCGCTCGGCCACGGCGCGCTGGCGCTCGGTGAGCGCCGCCGTCTGGGGCATTCCCTGCGTGATAATAAGTATGATCGTGCTTATGTGCTGCCGAACTCGTTAAAATCGGCGCTGGTGCCGTTTTTTGCGAAGATCCCGGTGCGCACCGGCTGGCTGGGCGAGATGCGTTATGGTCTGCTCAACGATCACCGGAAACTCGACAAAGCCGCTTTTCCGCTGATGGTGCAGCGCTATGTTGCCCTCGCGTATGATAAAGCGGATGTCCCTGCCGCCACCGCCCTGCCGCAGCCTCTGTTGTGGCCGAAGCTGGTGGTGCGGGATGAGGATATCGCCGAGAGCATGGCGGCGTTTAATATCAGCGATCATCGTCCGGTAATCGGCTTTTGTCCGGGGGCTGAGTTTGGCCCGGCCAAACGCTGGCCGCATTATCACTACGGTGAATTAGCGAAGAAACTGATTGATGAGCGTGACTTTCAGATAGTGCTGTTCGGCTCGGAAAAAGATCACGCCGCCGGAGAGGATATTCTCGCCATGCTCAGTGATGAGCAGCGTGAAAACTGTCTGAATCTGGCCGGAAAAACCTCGCTGGAACAGGCGGTAAACCTGATTGCCGGTTGTCATGCCATTATCACCAACGATTCCGGTCTGATGCATGTGGCCGCCGCACTGGATCGTCCGCTGGTCGCCTTATACGGCCCGAGCAGCCCGGATTTCACACCGCCGCTGTCAGATAAGGCCCGCGTTATCCGCCTGATCACCGGTTATCACAAAGTCCGCAAAGGGGATGCGCATGAGGGCTATCACCAGAGCCTGATCGATATTCAGCCGGAACGTGTTCTGTCTGAACTGGATGATTTGCTGAAGAGTTCCCCGCCATGCGCCATGTGTTAATCGTCAAAACCTCGTCGATGGGCGATGTGCTGCATACGCTGCCCGCACTGACTGACGCCGTGCAGGTATTCCCGGATATCACCTTTGACTGGGTGGTTGAAGAGGGCTTCGCCCAGATCCCTGGCTGGCACTCTGCGGTTGATCGTATCATTCCGGTCGCTATCCGCCGCTGGCGGAAAAACTGGTTCCGCCATGATATCCGCAGTGAGCGCCGTCAGTTCCGCGAAGCCGTACAATCACAGACTTATGATGCAGTAATTGATGCACAGGGGCTGATTAAAAGCGCACTGCTGGTCACCCGGCTGGCTCACGGCCGCAAACACGGCTATGACCGGCACAGTATCCGCGAACCGCTGGCAAGTTTTTTCTATGATGAAAAACACGCTGTCAGTAAGACACAGCATGCCGTTGAGCGTATTCGTCAGCTTTTTGCCCTGAGTCTCGGCTATAAAAAACCGCAGATACCGGGCGATTACGCGATTGCCGCCCATTTTCTGAATAACCGCACCACGCCGGCAGAGACCACGCCGTATCTGGTCTGCCTGCACGCCACCACCCGCGATGCCAAACACTGGCCGGAGTCACACTGGCGGGCGCTGTTTGCACAGCTGTCTGACAGTGGTCTGCATATCCGTCTACCATGGGGTGCACCGCATGAACAGGAGCGGGCGCAGCGTCTGGCTGCCGGATTTACACATGTGCATGTGTTACCGAAATTATCACTGGCAGATGTGGCGGCAGAGATTGCCGGTGCGGAAGGCGTGATTTCAGTGGATACCGGACTGAGCCACCTGACGGCGGCACTGGATAAACCCAATATCACCCTGTACGGCCCGACTGACCCGGGGCTCATCGGCGGTTACGGTAAAGGACAGTTTGCCCTGACAGCAAAAGACGGGGATTTGTCATCGGTCAGTGCGGATGATGTGCTCGCCGCAATGGCAGAGCACATGCCGCGTTAAGATTACGATGCGTTACGCTGTGCGAGTTTCCGCTGATAAAACTCCGCCAGCGTCATCCCTTCCGCACGCTGAGCGATATACGCAAACAGCTGTTCCAGGTCATCATACAGTGCGTCAATCGCCGCCTCATCCCTGAATGTCGGGCTTCCGCCCGGCATAAACTCAGATGAATGCAGCATAAATTCAATGTGATCGTTTCCCTGAGCCAGACAGGCATCAACCACCTGCTGCATCTGCGCCAGATTCCCGCCTTTCGGCCGCAGCCAGTTTACGGACGGCGAACGCTTTTTGCCGCGTAACTTGTCGTAAAACTGTTTCAGACCGTTCATCAGCGGGGAATGGCGGAACTGAACACTCATCGGCACCTGTAACAGAGAAGAATCCCCGGCACGGCGGATATCATTCAGATCCATAAAATAGGCGTCAGACGGAAAGTTCAGGTAATTGGTGCCGCCGTTACCGATAGGGGCCGGTGCTCCGGGGGTATATGCCCAGTTCACCCGTGGTGTCACGGAACAATCGGTCTGATAACCAAACTCTGCCAGTAAGCGGGCGTATTTTTCATTGAATGCCCAGCGGCCTGCACGGTGACTGACCATTTTGGTCTGTAATTTATCTTCCAGCAGCGATGTCATGACATTAATTTTTTCTTTCATCACATCGTCAGGGTACTCAATCAGATAGGGCTGGAAACGGTCATCATCCGCTGTCAGTGCTTTCAGCGGCGGACTGTTCCAGGCGTGCAGATGCATACCGATCTCTCCGGTCTGCCGGGCAATCACATCCTGTGCAAATTCAATATAGGCATCATCAGTGGCCATTTCATAGTTGGTCAGCCAGACCGGCTTAAAGCTGTACTTCTCACACAGTGTCTGAAAACGCGGTAAAAACCGGGTGTTCTGCGTGGTGATCGCCGGACCGGATTCCCAGAGGTTATCCCCTTCCGTATCAAGGGTGATGATAAAAGCGGGTTTCGCCATGGTTGTGCTCCTCACGCGTGTGTTGACGGGACTGGCTGAATCAGGTCGCAGTACTGACTGACTATCGTCTGCTGCTCAAACTTATGATACATCTCCGGAGTGATCTCCGGCGGATGTTCATAAACCAGGCGGATTTTCTCCGCCAGGCTGACAGGGGTCAGGTCGGATAAATAAGCGGTAAGTTCACCGGTCATAATTTCACTGATCCCGCCCGGACAGCGGGTACTGACAACCGGTGTACCACAGATCAGTGATTCGATCAGAACAGAAGAAAGTCCCTCGCTGTCAGAACTCAGAACCACCGCTTTCGCACCACGGATGATCGGCATCGGTTTTGACTGAAAGCCGATAAATTCCACACGGTCTTCCAGCCCCAGTTCAGCCACCTGGCTTTTCAGTGTCTGTGTAAACGACTCACTGCCCTGCCCCGCCAGCAGCAGTTTGCACGGCAGATTAGCCAGCGCAAATGCGGTCAGTAATCTGTCCTGCCGCTTTACCTCATGAAAACGCCCGAGATGCACCATATAATCCTGCCCCTGATACGGATTATCTTTCAGCGACTGGCGCTGAATATCCGCAACATCAAACGGGTTATAAATAGTCACACACTGCTGCGGAGTCACCCCGACGTTTTCACATAAATCCCGGCACACCGCACCGGAAACCCCGATAATATTCCGTCCGTTATACACACTGCGGATTTTCGCCTGTTTCACGCGGCGGCGCAGACCGGTTTTATTCCCCAGATAACTGGCCGAAAACATACCGTGAAGACAGAACCAGACATTCAGCCCGGCCAGCACCTGTGATGCAGCCACAATACGGTCGGTTTTGTGCAGATTGGACACCACCAGTGCCGGTTTACCTTTACGGGCAAACAAGCCGGATAAAAAAGTGTCCATCTTTCCGGCACGACGCCGGATTTCAGTCTGACGGCGGAACAATCCCCGGTATGTGTCCGCGGATACCTGATAATCCACGCCTTCCGGAATATCATAATCACGGGTATTACTGAGTGATAACAGCGTCACATCATAACCGGCCAGAACCAGTCCGTGGCTCAGGCTCAGAACCACCCGTTCAGCGCCGCCGCCCGGTAAACCGTCAATAATAAATAAAATATGCTGTTTCATTATGCCAGGACCCGCCCGTAAAGATCGATAAGCTGCTGCGATAACGCCGCCGGTGTATAAGGTAAAACCCGCTGCCGGGCACATTCCGACATCCGGCTGCTGAGGTGATCACAAGGGAGTTGTGATACCGCCTCTGCCAGCCCGTCAATATCGAGCGCATCACAGACAAACCCCTCTTCACCCTGCGTGATAAACTCCGCTCCGCCGCAGGTGGTGCTGGTGATCACCGGCAGTGCGCAGGCCATCGCCTCCGGTACCACATTCGGGAACGGATCATACAGCGTCGGCAGCAGCAACCCGTCACTCATCTGATAAAACGGCAGTGTCTGTTTCTGCATGCCCGCAAAGCGGATACGATCAGCACACCCCAGAGATACGGCTAACTGACGATATTTTTTTTCTGCCTTATCCTGACCGATTACCAGCAGATACGCATCATTGCGGCTGACAGCCATAATCGCCGCGGCAAGCCCTTTGCGTTCAAACCCGGAACCGACATACACCAGACACTTTGCCGCTGCCGGGATTTGATAAGTCTGCCGCAGCGCAAGGCGCTCAGCTTCCGGTAACGGATGAAATTTCTCAGAATCAATCCCGTTATAGATGACGGTTATCTGTGACTCTGACAAACCAAAGTCTTCCATCACCTCTTTTTTTACCATCACGGAATTACAAATCACCTGCTTAAAGTGCGGATCATGGTACATCTCCTGCTCCGCCTTCATCACATAACGGTGGTACGGTGAGGCAAATAACAGTTTTGCCCGCCAGGCAGGCAGTACCCGCGCCCGCTGCAACAGCCAGCGTCGGTGCACACCATCGCCGGCCCGGTAAATATCACAGCCGGCAATACGCTCATGACTCTGCACAATATCAAATTTTTCTTTTTGCCAGCAGGTACGGGCAGCATTCGCGAATCCACGTTCGCGGCTGATCCGGCCCCATTTCGGCGGATTCACCACATGAATGTGCCAGCCGGGTGCTGCCGCGCCCTGCCAGGAGCGGGTGATGACATTCAGCTCCAGATTTTGATTATCCAGAGCCTCCAGCGCCCGGGATACAAAACGCTCCGCGCCGCCGTCCGGACGGTATTTCTGACGGACAATCGCCAGACGCATCTCTTTCATAAATATCTCCGTGCCGCTGCAATCACTGCTTCTGCCGGGATCGGACTCAGGTAACGCTCATCCGTCCCGGTATCCACATCATCCGGGTCCGGCTGTTCGCCGTAGTCTGATGCTTTAATGATCTCACCGGTAGCCTGCCACGGCGACCAGAACACCAGTTTTGTCGGGCCGAACAGGGCTATCATCGGGGTTTTCAGAGCGGCGGCCATATGCATCGGAACAGAATCCACGCCGATATACAGTTTTGCGCGATCAATCAGGGCTGCAAGCTGAGGCAGGGTCAGTTCTCCGGCAACGGAGACAATCCGTCCGTCTGCCACCGCCTGCTGACACCGCGCCAGAATGGATGCAATCATCTCTTTTTCACGCGCATCCGGCCCGCTGCTGAGGACAATCTGATGTCCTTCATCCGCCAGGGTGCGGATAACGTCACTCATTTTGTCGTCATCCCAGCATTTGTAGAACCAGCGGGACGTGGGCTGCACCACAATATACTCACCGGTCACCTGTTTACGCTGTAAAAGCTGCTCTGTCTTCTGCCGGTCTTCCTCTGAATACGCCATCGTGACATGACTGACAGTCACCGGCAGATTAAGCGGGGTTAATCCGTTAAGATTCTGCTCCACCGTATGCATGACAGATTCCTGTGAGGTATCTGCCAGCAGGGTGTAACACTTTTTCCAGAAAATACTCTGCCGTTTCCATAAATCCAGCCCGATACGGATACGGGCGCCGGTAAAACGGGTTACGATCGCGCTGTACCACTGATCGGCCAGATTCACCACCAGATCATAACGGCGCTGACGCAGGGATTTCAGTAAACGCCACTCATGCCCGATACGTTTACAGGTTCCTTCTTTACGCCAGGCTCTGTCCATGGCAAAAATATGGCTGATGCCGGGATGACGGCTGAGCATTGGTGCCGTTTCCTGATACAGGAGAACATCCACCTCAGCATCCGGGTAATTCGCTTTCAGTGTATTAATCACTGGTGTTATCAGCAGCATATCGCCGTGATGACGGAGTTTTATTACCAGAATACGCTGTACCGGCGCGGATGCTGTTTGCATAAGAGTTCCATTTAAGATCAGACAAAAATCAAAGAATACCAGGTATCAATATCTGAGGCACAGATTACCATAAATCGTTCCCGGCAGTATTAACAGATAGCGCAGTGTGTTGTGCCGGACAGCCGTAATTCCGCCCCCGGCACCACCGGGTTTATGCTTTTTAATGCGCTATTCGTGTTAGTTTTATGCTACTATTGCCGCAATCTTATCTGCGAAACTGATAAAATGTTACTGCGTGTATACCAGGTTCTGCTTTACCTGATCCAACCTCTTATCTGGTTACGTCTGTTATGGCGCAGCCGCCGCTCCCCGGCCTACCGCAGACGCTGGGGTGAACGTTATGGTTTCTGTAAAGGGAAAACCGGCACCGGCGGCATCATTCTGCACTCAGTTTCTGTCGGCGAAACACTCGCCGCAGTACCGCTGGTCCGTGCGTTACGCCATCATTATCCGACGTTACCTATCACTGTCACCACGATGACCCCCACCGGTTCAGAGCGTGTTTTATCAGCATTAGGGGATGATGTTTACCACGTCTATCTGCCTTACGACTTACCGGGTTCGATGAAACGGTTTTTCAATACGGTTCAGCCGAAACTGGTGATCGTAATGGAAACGGAACTGTGGCCGAACATGATAACCGAACTTCACCGCCGGAAAATTCCGCTGGTGATCGCCAATGCCCGCCTCTCCGCGCGCTCGGCTGCCGGTTATAAAAAAGCGGGCAGTTTCGTGAAAACCATCCTGAACCGGATCACGCTGGTCGCCGCGCAGAATCAGGAAGACGGGGAACGCTTTATTGAACTCGGGCTGCGCCGCCAGCAGCTGCATGTCACCGGCAGCCTGAAATTCGATATTTCTGTCACGCCGGAACTGGCCGCCAAAGCCGTTACCCTGCGCCGTCAGTGGGCCGCCCGCCGCCCGGTCTGGATCGCAACCAGCACCCATGAAGGCGAGGAAGAAATTATCCTCAGTGCTCATAAAACCCTGCTGAACCGCTTTCCTAATCTTCTGCTGATCCTGGTACCGCGCCATCCGGAGCGGTTTGCCAAAGCACGGGAACTGACCGAAAAAGCCGGTCTGACTTATGTGATGCGCAGCAGTAATACCATTCCGTCACCGGAAACACAGGTGGTGGTCGGGGATACTATGGGCGAACTGATGCTGCTGTACGGACTGGCGGATATCGCGTTTGTCGGCGGCAGCCTGGTTGAGCGCGGCGGGCATAATCCGCTGGAAGCCGCTGCACACGCACTGCCGGTACTGATGGGACCGCACACGTTCAATTTCAAAAACATCTGCGGTAAATTACAGCAGGCCGATGCCCTGCTGACCGTTACGGATGAACAAAGTCTGAGTGATGCCGTCAGTAATCTGCTTAATGATGAGGATTACCGGCTGTACTGCGGACGTCATGCCGCTGAGGTACTTCATGAAAATCAGGGCGCACTGCACCGTCTGATGCAATTGCTCGGGCCGTATCTGCCGCCGCGGAGCCACTGATGACAGAGAAAAAACGCCTTTCTGTTGTGATGATCAGCAAAAATAATGCCGATGTTATCGGTGATTGCCTGAACTCCGTTCAGGGCCTGGCAGATGAGATCATTGTGCTCGATTCCGGCAGTCAGGACGACACACTGACCATTGCCCGCGATGCCGGCGCGCAGGTGTATGAAAACCGGGACTGGCCGGGCTTCGGCCGCCAGCGGCAGATTGCCCAGCAGTATTCCACCGGGGATTATATCCTGATGCTCGATACCGATGAACGGGTTACCCCGGAGCTGAAACAGGCCGTTGAGCAGGTGCTTGCCGCACCGCAGAAAAATACCGTATACCGCTTCGCCCGCCGAAATCTGTTTCTCGGGCGTTTTATGAAACACAGCGGCTGGTATCCGGATCATGTTCTGCGGTTATATCCGCGGGAGCAATATCAGTACAACAGCAATGCTGTTCATGAATCACTGGAAACACAAGGTGCCAATGTCATCACACTGAAAGGGGATGTCTTGCACCTGACCTGCCGCGATTTACCGGAGTTTCAGCAAAAACAGTTACGCTATGCCGCTGACTGGGCAAAAGCCCGTCATCTGGCCGGTAAACGCTGCTCTTTCCTCTCTGTGCTGACTCACACTGCCGGTGCATTCTGCAAAACCTGGCTGCTGAGAGCCGGGTTCCTTGACGGTAAACAGGGGCTTATCCTTGCATTTGTGAATGCACAATATACCTTTAATAAATATGCCACCCTGTGGTCCCTGAGCAACAACGATGAGTCAGCATCATGAAAACACGCGCAATCTATCCGGGCACCTTTGATCCTATTACCTGCGGACATATCGATATTCTTGAGCGCGCCTCAAAAATGTTTGATCACATCCTGCTGGCGATCGCCAACAGCAGCCGTAAAAATCCGATGTTTACCCTGGATGAGCGGGTGGCGCTGGCCAAAGATGTGTGTGCGCACATCCCGAATGTGGAAGTGCTGGGGTTTTCTGAGCTGATGGCGAATTTTGCCAAAAAGCAGAATGCCAATGTGCTGATCCGTGGTGTCAGGTCTGTTGCTGACTTTGAATATGAATGGCAGCTGGCGAATATGAACCGCCATTTTGCGCAGGATCTGGAAAGTGTTTTCCTTCTGCCGTCGCAGAACCTCTCTTTTGTTTCCTCATCCCTGATCAAAGATGTGGCTCTGCACGACGGCGACGTCTCGGCATTTCTGCCGGAGTCCGTCGCACAGGCGATGATGCAAAAACTCGGTAAGTCGTAATCAGTGCTGACAGGCGGGGCAGAAAAACGTGCTCCGCTGACCGACTTTCACCACTTCTATCTTCTGTCCGCAGTTCGCGCAGCACTCTCCCTGTTTTCCGTACACAAACAGTTCCTGGGCAAAATAGCCGGGTTTACCATCTGACTGTAAAAAATCTTTCAGCGTGGTACCGCCCTGTTTAATGGATTCCGTCAGTACCTGTTTAATGATGGCAACCAGACGGATAACCTCATCCTCAGTCAGATCTTTGGCGGGGCGCAGCGGATGAATACGGGATAAATAGAGGGATTCATTGGCGTAGATATTCCCGACACCCACCACTATCTTATTATCCATCAGCCAGCTTTTGACCGGTGTATTCCGTTTGCGGGATTTGGCGAACAGATAAGCGGCGTCAAAATCATCACTCAGCGGCTCCGGCCCCAGATTGGCCAGCACCGGACAGGTTGCCAAATCATCTGCCCACAACCAGGCACCAAAACGGCGCGGGTCGGTATAACGCAGGATTTTACCGTCACCCAGCATCATATCCACATGATCGTGTTTCTCTTCCGGTGTTTCCTCCAAAAGAATACGCAAACTGCCGGACATTCCCAGGTGAATGATAATCCACCCTTCCGGCAGTTCGACCAGCAGATATTTGGCGCGGCGCTGCACGCTGAGCACAGGCCGGTCACTCAGACGCTCAATTTGCTCTGACACCGGCCAGCGCAGCCGCCGGTTGCGGACCTCAACATAACGTATAGTATTGCCAACAAGATGCGGCTCAATGCCGCGCCGGCTGGTTTCAACCTCGGGTAATTCAGGCACAGATAACTCCTCAGCGATTCATCGGCTGTGGCTGCTCTGCGGTATCTTCTTTACCGCCGGTCACCAGCGCCACGGCAATACACAGGAGATAAACTGTAATACTCTCACGGCTGAAGAACAAGACATCAGTCAGGCCATAACCGCCCAGACACAATGTAATCATAATCAGCAAGAGGTTCTTATTCCGGATACCGGCGTACAACAGCGAGAGATAAATCAGCACCAGCAGCACACCACCGATGATGCCCTGTAATGACAGAACCTCAATCAGCTCACTGTGCAGGTGTATGGTGAGATAAACAACTATTGAATCACTGATATTACCGGCCGCTATTTTTTCTGAAATAAAGTCATTACGGGCCTGAAAAGATTGTCCGAACGGTGCGTGCTTAAACGCAGACAGCCCGGCGTACCACATGGTATAGCGGTCGCCCAGTGACCCTCCCGGTTTTGTTACATCATAACCCTGAGTTTCAGTAATTGCCTCATTAATACGGGACTTATATAAGAACTCATATGATGTTCCTGCAAAAATCAGCAGAAGCACAACAACGATACTGACCTTTTTAATACTCAGGCTCTTGCGGAAAACAATGGCGGTATAAAAAACAGAAAGCAGAAGGTAGACAGCGATTGCCGCACGGGTCTGTGTCAGTATGATGATCGCATTTGAAACTATCAGATTAGCGAAAAACAATGAAATATTTAATTTATTTTTCACCTGAGCACAAAAATGAAGACTGACAAAAAAAATTGCGCTGACCAAATATGCAGTAACTGTTGCCCGGTTTGTATCTAATTCCACTCTGTCTTTATGTAAAACAAAAATATCATAAAGTGCATACAATAAAATATAAAGCGGCAGTACCTTGATGATACCTGATACATATATATTACTGAAAAATTTTCTTAGTTCATTCTTTAATAAAATACAAACACAAAAGATAAAGGCGCCGAGTATAATTCTTGATGCTGTCGGAGAATAACTTTTATAAATACCCGGCCCGTCATCATTCATCAAAAATGACCACGCAACCCGGGAGATACCAAACAACAGAAAGGAGGCTGCAACAAGCAGGGCTGCACGGTCACGGAAAAGTGATATCTTTCTGAAAAAAACCAGCCAGATTGTCACGATAACAGACAAATAACTCAATATAAAATAAGAATCCCGTGACCATGTATCTGCAAAAGAAGCAATAACCATCGAGAATGCCATTAACATACCAATAATAATTGGTAATGTTCTGTTCATTACCATTTAAAATGCTCCCGATGACTTTATTTTTAAAAACATTATTTTTCTGCTTAATCTTACTTTTGAACTGAACAAAAACCGAAATACCTTGATATCATTGAACCGTTCCATAACAAAACGCGGAAGCTTACGTTTATTATTTCGTGATAAATAATCAGAACAGACTTTAACAAACAGCCCTTCAAACATCACTTTTTCATTTGAATTTTTAACGAAGAAACTTTCCATCGATAAAACAATCTGCAGGAAAAGGACGGTTTTATTCAGACTTTTCTCTGTGGATAAACTGCCGCGATGCTTATAGTAACAATAGATCTGAGTGTCAGTGATCAGGATATTCTGAGCTGCACAAATAACATTTGCAGTAATCACCACATCTTCATAGCAAAAAATCTCAGGAAACATATCATCCGTCAGGATATCCCGGCGGATAAATCTGCCGAGTAAATGGCCTTTTACCGTCTTATGTTCCAGATATAATTCTTTCAGTCTGTCCTGAGTGATTGATACAACCGGTTTATCCTCAATGACTAATACCGGATTGCGGTCATGGTGTTCATCCAGACGGGTTATCAGCAAATCAAACGGATGCTCCCGTATAATATCCATAACCCGGGTCAGTGCACCGTTTTTCAGTACATCATCACTGTCTAATGCTGTGATATATTCGCCGCGGGACAATGAATACGCATAATGCCGGACTTTACCGACATTAGAAAAATTAACAGTTTCAACAACTTTAATAAAATTCCGCGGCTGATAACGACTGATAATATCTAATGATTTGTCTGTTGAGCCATCATTAATAATGATCGCTTCAACCCTCTCCGGAGAACCATTCTCATTCAGGGCATTATCCAGACTCTCTAATGCGGCCAGAATTGATGACTCCGCATTATGTACTGCAATCATGACCGAAATAACCGGGTTACCCATATCATATTCCAACATTCGTTTTGGTCTGCGAAGTAAACTGATTCAGATTCTGGCGGCCACTGACACGCCAACTCCGTAATCATATAAAAATTATATAAAAATAATAAATAAATCAGCTTTTGTCGTTGTATGTTCTGATAAAGCAATACTACCCGTAAATGATACAGTAATCATAATATTTTAATACTCTTACAATCAGTATTTAGGATAAGTATACGATTTATCTATAATTTTATCTTCAATTAACATTAAAAATGATACCATTTTATATAAAAACACTAATAATTTGTAAAATACCAGCCAATTGCACTACCCGACTCAAAGAATGAGTACAGATGAAAAGATAACCCTTTGTCAGCTCTCCTCCGCCGGATAACAGGCAATAAAAAACCCGGCCGGAGCCGGGTTTTTTCAATCAGAAAGCAGAAATTACTTAATTTTTGCTTCTTTGTACATTACATGCTTGCGAACAACCGGATCGAATTTTTTCATTTCCAGTTTTTCAGGCATAGTACGTTTGTTCTTCGTAGTGGTATAGAAGTGACCTGTACCTTCAGAAGAAACCAGTTTGATCTTTTCGCGAATACCTTTAGCCATTTTTCAGCTCCTTAGTACTTCTCACCGCGGGTACGTAAATCAGCTAAAACAGCCTCGATACCCTTTTTATCAATGATACGCATACCTTTAGCAGATACACGCAGAGTCACGAAACGTTTTTCAGACTCAACCCAGAAACGGTGAGAGTGCAGGTTCGGCAGAAAACGACGTTTGGTCGCATTTAATGCGTGAGAACGGTTGTTACCGCTCATCGGACGCTTGCCAGTAACTTGGCAGACTCGGGACATGTCTATTCTCCAAAAATCTAATCAGCTCGAGCTTTGTATTGGGTGAGGCTGCCTCGTCAGGCTTAGGAGCCCATCTCAGCTTACTTTTGACTCGCCGGGAAATTGCTCTGTCAACCAGCAAAAATATGCTGAGATAGGCTCTTCTCGCCAAACCCAAGATCCTCAAAGGTGGCGTAGTATACGCTTTCCGGCGCAAACGCTCAAGACCCGAACAGTAAAGATCGTGTGTTTCTGCGAAAAAAACTGCTCAGATCAGCTCGTGTTCTGCAAACGAAAACGTATTGAATTTCCCGACAATCAGGTGATCCAATACGTTAATCCCCACCAGCTCACATGCCTGAACAATTTTTTTTGTCAGCAGACGGTCAGCCCGGCTGGGATTTTCGTTACCGGAGGGGTGATTATGCGCCAGAATCACAGAAACTGCATTCACTTTGAGCGCCAGGCGCAAAATCTCTCTGGGATGCACTTCCACACAGTTTACCGTACCGGAAAACATCTCTTCATAACGGATAAGCTGGTTCTGATTGTTGAGAAAAAGTACAGCAAACACTTCCCGCTCCTGCCCGGCCATCCGCTGATTAAGGTATGCCTTTACGGTACAGGCGCTGCTGAGAAATTGTGTTTCCTGAAACTGGCTGCTGAAATAGCGCCGGGACAATTCCACAATCGCCTGCATCTGACAAAATTTACTATCCCCGATCCCGTTCAGGGGTTTGAATTCCTCATAACCGGCTGTCAGCAACCGGTGAAGTGATCCGAAAACCTCCAGCAGATACTCAGCAAACTGCCTGACCGGCCGCTCCCGGGTGCCGGTACGTAAAAAAATCGCCAGCAACTCTGAATCACTCAGTACCGATGCCCCGTATGCGATCAGTTTCTCTCTCGGCATCAATGCCGTATTTCCGGTTATGTTGTCCATTTTTTCCTCGTTTTTTCCTGTTTTACCGGAAAAAGTATGTCAGCTCCGGCTGTTTTTCCGCATAAAACCCCCTATTTTTGCGAGGCACGCCGAAGAAAAAACATTATTTAGCTGGATAAATACACAGCACCCTACCTATACGGCGGTGTTGTGGTAAAATCGCCTGTCTCCGAAAAATAACTGGATAAAACACAATGTCCGAACTGACAGGAAAACAGATAGTTCTGGGTATCAGTGGTGGTATCGCAGCCTATAAAGCCCCTGAGATTGTCCGCCGTCTGCGTGACCGGGGGGCAATTGTCCGTGTCGCTATGACACCTGCTGCAACCGCATTTATCACCCCGCTCACACTTCAGGCCGTTTCCGGCTTCCCGGTTGCGGAAAGTGTGCTTGACCCGGCAGCTGAGGCGGCAATGGGTCATATTGAACTGGGGAAATGGGCGGATCTTATTATTCTCGCGCCCGCCACCGCTGATCTGATTGCCCGCCTGAGTGCCGGTATGGCCAATGACCTGGTCACCACTATTTGCCTGGCATCAGATGTCACCATTGCCGTTTCACCGGCCATGAATCAGCAGATGTACAGAGCACAGACCACACAGGAGAACCTCGCGCATCTGGAACAGCTCGGTTTTGCCGTCTGGGGGCCGGACAGCGGCAGTCAGGCATGTGGTGACACCGGCCCGGGACGCATGCTGGACCCGTCAGAGATAGTCTCACGGGCAGAACAGCACTTCCGCAAAAAACAGGACATGACCGGTATCCGCCTGGCCATCACCGCAGGGCCGACACGCGAAGCACTCGACCCGGTGCGTTTCATCAGCAATCACAGCTCCGGTAAAATGGGCTTTGCCATTGCTGCCGCTGCCGCAGCACGCGGTGCGGATGTCACTCTGATAGCCGGGCCTGTCACATTACCGACACCACCGGGTGTTAAACGTATTGATGTCAGCAGTGCCTGTGAAATGAATGATGCCGCACAGCTGACAGCCCCGCAGCAGGACATTTTTATCGGCTGTGCTGCTGTGGCCGATTACCGTGCCAAAGCGGTTGCGCCTGAGAAAATTAAAAAACAGGGTGATGAAATTACTTTCACGATGGTGAAAAACCCGGATGTGATCGCCGGTGTCGGCGCTCTGGAAAAAAACCGTCCGTTTGTGATTGGATTTGCAGCTGAAACCCAAAATGTGGAAGAATACGCGCGCGGCAAGTTGGTGAAAAAGCAGCTCGATATGATTTGCGCCAATGACGTTTCTGTTGAAAACCAAGGGTTTAACAGTAACAACAACGCCCTGCATCTGTACTGGCATACCGGCGATATCAGCTTACCGAACATGAGCAAATCAGAGCTCAGCCACCATTTACTGGACGAAATACTGAAACACTATGACCAAAAAAATCGACATTAAGATTCTTGATCCGCGCATCGGCGGGGAATTTCCGTTACCGGCCTACGCCACACCGGGCTCTGCGGGTCTCGACTTACGTGCCTGCCTGGATGAAGCCACCGAACTGAAACCGGGGCAAACGCTGTTACTGCCGACCGGTCTTGCCGTCCATATTGCAGACCCGTCTCTGGCGGCAATGGTGCTGCCGCGTTCCGGGCTCGGCCACAAACATGGCGTGGTTCTCGGCAATCTGGTGGGCTTAATCGACTCTGACTACCAGGGACAACTAATGGTATCTGTCTGGAACCGGGGCGACACCACTTTCACGATTGAACCGGGCGAACGTATTGCACAGATGATTATCGTTCCTGTTGTTCAGGCTGAATTCAATATTGTTGAAGAATTTACTGAAAGTGAACGCGGAGCAGGCGGATTTGGCCATTCAGGCCGTCAATAATACTAATAACGCCGTTATCTCCGTCACTTTTCTGACAGTGGTACTGTTGTACTGCTGTCAGCAGGCAGATGTGTGTTTGCTTTAACGCAGGGGTTTTATCTGACATGGCAGAAAGTACAAAAAAGAGGAACAGGCGCGAGGAGATCCTGCAGGCGCTTGCGCAGATGCTTGAGTCCAGCGACGGCAGTCAGCGTATAACAACCGCCAAGCTTGCCGCCAGCGTAGGGGTTTCAGAAGCAGCGCTCTATCGTCATTTTTCCAGTAAAACAAAAATGTTCGACAGCCTGATTGTATTTATTGAGGACTCACTGATTTCGCGGATAAACCTTATCCTTCAGGATGAGAAAGAAACCATTTCGCGGATAAAACTGATTCTGATGCTCCTCCTGGGGTTCTCGGAAAAAAATCCGGGCCTGACCCGTATCATGACCGGTCATGCGCTGATGTTTGAACAGGATAAATTACAGAGCAGAATTAATCAGTTGTATGAACGAATCGAAGCTCAGCTGCGCCAGGTCTTAAAAGAAAAGCGAATCCGTGACGGCAGCGGTTTTACTTATGACGAAAGCCTGTTAGCATCTCAGCTACTCGCCTTTTGCGAAGGCATGCTGTCCCGTTTTGTTCGCTCAGAATTTAAATACCGGCCGACACAGGAATTTGAAGCCCGCTGGCCGCTGATCCTTGCACAACTTCAGTAACACCGTTTTTAGTTAAACTACTCACCCCGCCCGTTTTATTGGGCGAGGGCTTTTTTTTACCTGCTGTTACGCTCAGATTTCAATACCGTACTGCTCACGGTAAGCCCGTACAGCCTGTAAATGGGTATCCATCTGCGGATCTTCCGCCAGATAACTGATTAAATCATTCAGTGTGATGATGGAGAATACCTGACAACCGTAATCACGCTCCACTTCCTGAACTGCCGATAACTCGCCTTTGCCTTTTTCCTGACGATCAAGACTCAGCATCACACCGGCAAGTGTTGCATTATTTTGTCTGATAATTTCCATCGACTCACGAATTGCTGTCCCGGCGGTGATCACGTCATCCACCACCACAATCCGGCCATTCAGCGGACTGCCGACCAGTGTTCCGCCTTCCCCGTGGTCTTTGGCTTCTTTACGGTTAAAACAGTATGGCATATCAAGATCATGATGCTCCGCCAGTGCAACCGCAGTCGTCGTTGCAATCGGAATGCCTTTGTAGGCCGGCCCGAACAGGACATCATATTGCACACCGCTGTCACACAATGCCGCAGCATAAAAGCGTCCGAGCAGCGCCAAATCCCGTCCGGTATTAAATAACCCGGCATTAAAGAAATACGGGCTTTTCCGGCCGGACTTCAGCGTAAATTCACCAAATTTAAGTACCTGTTTTTTCATCGCAAGTTCAATAAATTCGCGCTGATAAGCTTTCATCGGGATCTCCTGATTCTGATTTACGGATAACGCGCCTGAATCACAGGCATAAAAAAGGCGACTATCACGTCGCCTTCTGATTAATTTTCTAATGCCGCCTTCTGGGCGGAAAAAATGGTTTCCAGCCCGCCCCTTGCAAGGGCCAGTAACGACAGCAACTCATCATGACTGAACGGCGCACCTTCTGCCGTGCCCTGGACTTCAATCATCCGTCCGTCATCAATCATGACCACATTCATATCGGTTTCTGCCGCAGAATCCTCGACATATTCCAGATCACAACGCGGCTCGCCGTCCACGATACCGACAGAAACGGCGGCAACCATGGATTTCAGCGGGCTGGCTTTCAGCTGGCCTTTTGCGACCATCTGATTCAGTGCATCCGCCAGCGCCACACAGGCACCACTGATAGCAGCAGTACGGGTGCCGCCGTCAGCCTGGATAACATCACAGTCGAGGGTGATGGTGAATTCGCCCAGTTTGGTCAGATCAACCGCAGCGCGCAGCGAACGCGCGATCAGGCGCTGAATTTCCATTGTGCGGCCGGTCTGTTTGCCACGGGCAGCTTCGCGGGCATTACGGGAATTGGTCGCACGCGGCAGCATGCCGTATTCGGCAGTGATCCAGCCCTGTCCCTGACCTTTCAGGAAACGCGGCACACCTTCTTCAACGGAGGCATTACATAACACTTTAGTGTCACCGAACTCCACCAGCACAGAGCCTTCGGCATGTTTGGTATAATGACGGGTGATAGTAATAGGACGCACCTGGTCTGTTCCCCGGCCAGCGGGACGTGATGACTGACTCATAGCGATTCTCCGGTTCAGTTAACTGTTGGGGGCGCATTATACGGCTTAAACCGGTGAATGCCTATGCCTTAACACCATAACAGCGCTATAATCAGAGCAATAAATCCATCACAGGACAGATATTATGATCCGTAGTATGACCGCGTTTGCCCGTCAGGAAGTCAAACGCCCGTGGGGCACCGCCTCATGGGAACTCCGCTCTGTTAACCAGCGCTACCTTGAAACCTACATCCGCCTGCCGGAACAGCTCCGCAGCCTGGAACCGGTGATCCGTGAGCGTCTGCGTCAGCGTCTGACCCGCGGCAAAGTGGAGTGTAACCTCCGTTTTGACCTGAGCAGCAACGCGCAAAGCGGGCTGAATATGAATGAAGAGCTGGCAAAACAGCTGGTCGCGGCAGCAAACTGGGTTAAAAACTACAGTCACGAAGGGGAAATCAACCCGCTGGAAATTCTGCGCTGGCCGGGCGTGATGTCCGCACAGGAGCAGGATCTGGATACCATCAGTGAAGAACTGCTGGCAGCACTCGATGATACCATCACAGCCTTTATTGATGCCCGCGAACGTGAAGGGGCGGCACTGAAAACCTTGATCGAACAGCGCCTTGACGGCGTGACAGAAGAAGTCCGCAAAGTCCGCGCACAGATGCCGGATATCCTGTTATGGCAGCGTGAACGTCTGCAAAGCAAACTGGATGACGCACAAATTCAGGTGGACCCGAACCGTCTGGAACAGGAACTGATCCTGCTGGCACAGCGTATTGACGTGGCGGAAGAGTTAGATCGTCTCGATGCCCATGTGAAAGAAACCCATAATATCCTGAAGAAAAAAGAGGCTGTCGGCCGCCGTCTGGACTTTATGATGCAGGAATTCAACCGCGAATCGAACACCCTCGCCTCAAAATCCATCAATGCCGGTATCACCAGTTCCGCCATTGAGCTGAAAGTGCTGATTGAGCAGATGCGTGAGCAGATTCAGAATATTGAGTAATACATAATACTCACAGCCCGCTGAAATACGCGGGCTGTCAGACGACTTTAATTAAACTTCCTCTTCCCTCACAGATTCTTCAATATCATCCGGTTCTTTTTCCTTACTGACCGGGATAATCAGATTCAAAATAATCGCGGTCACACCACCCATACAGATCGGGTTTTCTGCCAGTGCGTAAAGGGATGTCGGCAGGACGTGGAAAACCGCCGGGTCATAAGAGACACCCAGTCCAAGCCCCAGCGAGGTCGCCACAATCAGGGTTTCGCGGCGGCGCAGACCGTTCGACAGAATGATACGTATCCCCGCAATGGCGATCATAGAGAACATCAGTGTCATAGCGCCACCCAGCACTGGTGCCGGAATCGTCGTAAAGAACCAGCCGATCCCCGGAAACAGCCCCAGAATCACCAGGATAACCGCAATGATTTTCCCGACATGGCGGGAAGCCACCCCGGTCATCTGAATGACCCCGTTATTCTGGGCAAAGGTGGTCAGCGGCAGAGAACTCATCGCGGATGCCGCCACAGACACCAAGCCATCCGCCATTACCCCGCCTTTCAGACGGGACTGGAATTCCGGCCCCTGAATTTTCTGCCCGGACACCAGTGCGGTTGCCGTCAGGTCACCGACCGCCTCCAGCACACTGAGCAGATAAATAATGGCGACGACCAGGAAATGGGCGAAGTTAAACGAGAAACCATATTTGAACGGTACCGGAATCGTGATAAACGCGGCTTTGCTCATCTGACTGAAATCGACCATCCCCAGAAACAGGGCGCAGACATAGCCGACAATCAGCCCGATCGCGATCCCGCCCATGCGCAGCAGCGGGCTTTTGCAGCAGTTAAACCCGATAACCACCAGCAGAACCAGTAACCCGACACCGATATTCTGATAATCCCCGAAAGTGCCGGATGACTTGGCGGAGAAGCCGCCGCCGAAATCAATAATCCCGACTTTTATCAGGCTCAGCCCGATCATCAGAACCACAATACCGCTGACTGTCGGCGTAATCACCCGGCGCAGATAGGGCAGGATAAAAGACGATCCCACAACTAAGAACGCACCGGCAAACGAGATACCGAAGATAGTGGACAGTAACAGTTCCTCATCAACACCATCAGCCCGCATGCTGGTTCCGATGGCAATCATCACTGTCACAAATGAAAAGTTAACGGACTGAATCGATAATAACCCCGAGCCGACCATGCCGTAGCGGTTTACCTGCAGCCAGGTGCCGACACCGGAGGCAATCATGGCCATGGAAACAAGATACGCATTGGTCTCAGGCGATAACTGCAAGGCAGTACCGACAATCAGCGCCGGTGTGACCATCGGGACAAAAATCGCCAGCAGATGGGTCACGGCACCAATAATCGCCTGTAAAAACGGGGGTTTATCCTCGAGCTGGTAAATAAGATCAGATGCTGTGTTTTGTTGATCAGACATCTCTTCTCTCCTGTACGTGAATTTGACTATCTGACTCTGTTAATAACTATCTGTTTTTATTTAAGACTCTTGTGGAGAACAGACGGCTGTCATGCAATCTGTATCAACAGATAAAGCAATAACCACACCAGGAGAGGGTATAAACAGGGAAAAGGGTTATAAAATGTGATTAATAACGGAGTTTTTGATCACTTTGTGAAATTGTTCACTATTTGTACTGATGACATCAGGATGCCGGTGATTTTCAGTGCAGATATCATTATGAGAATGATGATTAATAAACAATCAAATTGATAACCGCCGGTAACCGGCGGCTGAATATCAGTTTTCCCCGCGGATACGGGCGCGGGTGATTTGTTTTCTGACCAGCAGACGCAGTGAATTCACCACCAGCAGCAGAATAAAGGCGTTGGAAAAGATAAACAGAGTGAATGCCAGCAGGTGGATAAATTCACTATCTGAAGACATGCTGATATTCAGAGAGGATTTTGCCAGTGCTGATACACCGAATGAAAAACTCCAGAATGATAAGGTAAATGCCTGCCGGGTAAACCAGGGGATCAGCCTGATCATAAATACCAGTTGCAATAACCCGTAACCGAGCAGCATTTTGGCAAAGAAATCAATATGATTCTGATTTACCGCCAGATAGGCGCTGCATGCCACCAGAGCCGGTGCCAGCTGAATACCGAAAGAGAGACGCGATTTTTCATCCATCAGCCCGTCACTGCGGATACGTTTCAGAATCGCCGGTTCCAGGCTCAGCCAGGAGAAAACCCCGGCGCCGAAAAAGAGAATACCAAGGTCAGTAAACCCGAGCGCACCACATGCCATGGCACAGATAAAATTATTAGCGACGGTCGGCAGATAAAGCACCGGGGTGGTTGCTGCTTTCGGGTACTCCCCTTTCCACTGAGAGCCCACCAGCCACGCAGCATAGGAGAGCTGCGCTACTGCACCAAGGGCAAATAATCCGGTGGAAAACAGCGGAAAATAAGGCGTCAGCCCCATCGCCACCAGTACGGTGGTTGCCGGTAACAGGCTGGAAAACCCACTGGCTACCGGATGACGGAACTCATCGGTCATTTTTTCCGGGAAACAGAAACTGCGGATAATAAACAGGGATATCAGCACCAGCCAGACCGCGCAACCGGCACCGATAATCACCTCACCGATGAATGCCGGATATCCCTGCTCAGCCGCGGCATAGCGCCACGCCATCCCGGTGCCGATAAGCCCCAGAACCATGCCGAAATACCCGGCCGAAAACCGGGAAGAAACGGATTTAATCTTATTTATCAGTGCAATGCTCATATCTGTTCAGCTCTGTCGTCCTGTCATTCCCGGTACAGGTGTACGGGAGCTAAATAATAGTACAAATTTTATAATTTATTTTGATAAGGGTCATTTTGTATACATGTTACATCACATCATTTTTTCCGGTCATTTCCGGAATCAGCCCTGTCAGCCCCCAATGATGCGTAATTTCACGGATAATCAGTAAAAAAGCCGTGAACTGCTTATCTGAGGGGAGGGATGTTGATGAGACCGGGCTGCCGCTGATAACATTCACGATCTCATTAAACCCGCGTTCTATTTCCTCTGTGGATAAGAAATCCGTTTTATCACCGGCAAGTAAATAGTTTAGCCGCAGGTCCGGACAATGCAAAATAAGCTCGCCTGCCGGTAATGTGGCCCGCGCCGGGATAATCCTGTTTTCAATATGCTCAATCGCCACTTCCGCTTCATACGCGGTCACCGGCGAATGCTGAAAAACAAATCCGTCAATCACACTGTCACCGAGCGGAAGCCGCACATCAGCCTCCGCAGAAAAAATCCTCGTTTCTGTTGCTGTTATCTGTAATGTCAGGTGAGTCATACTGTTACCTCCGGGTCAGGATTGTGTGCCGCAAGCAAAGCGTCCACCACTACGCGGATACGCGGGGAGAGATCACGTGAGCGCGGCCATATCGCAAAAACCGGTGCAGGCGCATCATCTTCCGGGGTGGCAACCGGCAGTACCTGCAGCCGCCCCTGTTCAATATCCCGTGCTGCCAGCCAGGTGGTCAGATATGCGATCCCCATTCCGTCCGCTGCTGCGTCACGCAAAGCTTCGCCGTTACTGATAATATGTTTCGGGCGGATAGTCAGCCGGTTAACGGTGCCGTCTTTGTTCATCACCGGCCACGGCAGAATCTGCCCCCGGGATATAAATCCCAGGCAATCATGCTCTGCCAGGGCTTCCGCCGTCTGTGGTATACCACGGCGGGCAAGATAATCCGGTGATGCGCAAATCACGGCATGCTGTGTTCCCAGACGGCGGGCAACCAGTGTTGTGCTGTCCTGCGGATACCCGAGGCGGACCGCAATATCGGTATTTTCTTCTATCAGATCCACCCGGCGGTCAGTAAAGCTGACTATCAATTTTAATTCCGGATGTAATTTTGTCAGTTGTGTCAGGACCGGCATCACATACAGCCGTCCGTAAGAGACCGGCAGACTGATCCGCAATGTGCCGGAAACTGTATGACGGCGGGCAGACAGCAGTGATTCCGCCTGATGCAGCTCATCCAGCACAGATAAACAACTCTGATAATAAATCTGCCCTTCTTCCGTCAGGCTGACACTCCGCGTTGTCCGGTGCAGCAACCGTACTCCCAGGCGCTCCTCCAGTTTTGCCACACTTTTGCCGGTCGCAGATTTGGATACTCCCATCCGCACCGCTGCCGCCGTAAAACTGCCGGTCTCTGCGGTGTGCACGAATGCCGCCATATTTTTCAATTGTGAATACAGATTCAGATTCGCCATGATTGTCTACTTTCAGGAGTCATTGCTACACCAAAACATCAGCATACACGCAAAAAAGTTACCAATAAAATAGCAGAACAGATTAAAAGGAGCTTTTTATGCAAAAAATGATGAAACGCTGGCAACTGACCGGCACCGGACTGAATAACCTGACCCTTGCAGATGTCCCGGTACCTGTACCGGGAGATCATGAGGTACTGATCCGCGTATCCGCAGTCTCCCTGAACTACCGCGATCTCCTGGTTATAGACGGAAAATTGTTACCGGAGCTGCCGGAAATGCCGTTCACACCGGCCTCGGATATGGCAGGAGAGATTGTCGCTGCCGGGGAAAAGGTCACCCGGTTTCATACCGGTGAACGGGTGATCGGCAATTTCTGGACACAGTGGACAGATAACGCCCCGCCGGCAGAAATGGCACATCACGGGATGTCACTCGGCGGCCCGCTGCCCGGCGTACTGGCAGAGTATATTGTACTGCATGAGGAAACGCTGGTCGCCGTTCCGCCGTCACTGACAGATGAAGAAGCCTCCACACTGCCGATCACCGGGCTGACCGCCTGGTTTGCCCTGACAGAGAGCGGGCATCTGCAACCCGGACAGACCGTATTACTCCAGGGTACCGGTGGTGTATCACTGGCAGGGTTACAGATAGCACTGGCAATGGGGGCGGAACCCGTTGTACTGACCCGTTCCGCAGAAAAAATCGCCCGTCTGAATGCATTGGGTGTAACCCGCATTATTGATACCGGGACGACACCGGCATGGGCTGATGCCGTAATGTCACTGACCGGCGGTCACGGCGCAGATCATATTCTGGAAGTTATCGGCGGGGAAAACCTGCGTCAGTCCGTGGCAGCACTGGCACCGGGCGGACACATTGCACAGATTGGTTTTATGCAGAGCGAAGAACTGGTGATGCCTGCCGTTCCGCTGATGCTGAAACAGGCAACTCTTCAGGGGATCACGGTCGGTCACCGCCGGGCACTGGAACGGCTTTGTGCCGCGGTTGAGCGGTATCAGATCAAACCGGTTATCGATACTGTCTATCCTTTCGGTGATGTTCCGGCTGCTTTTGCTCATCTTCAGCGCGGCCCGTTCGGTAAAATAGTTATCCGTATAAAATAGTATTTCCCGGTTCCGGCAATTTCCCGCGCCGGAACCTTTACACTTCTCTGTATAACTATACGTTCCCTGTATTGACCTTCCCCTAAGGTAAACCATTAATCTCATCATTATTATCCGACTCATTACAGGGAATACCGATGAAAAAATCCGTCTGGGCGTTATCTTTATTATTAACCACATTATCTGCCGGTGCCATGGCGGCAAAAGGGACAGTCACCGTGTATAAATCCCCGACCTGCGGCTGTTGCGGCCAGTGGGCAGAGGGTGTGGAAAAAGCCGGTTATGATGTGGAAACCAATATTATTCCGCAGGCGCAACTGGAGAAAATGATGCTCGATTCCGGTGCCACCCCGAATCTCATGAGCTGTCACCTCGCCACACTGAACGGTAAATATGTGATTGGCCACGTCCCGGCTGACAGCCTGGATGCTATTAATACGCTGCCGGAAAGTGCCAAAGGGATTTCTGTTCCGGGAATGCCGGTCGGCAGACTCGGCATGGAATATAAGGATATGAAAGAGCCGTATGATGTGATCGCGTATGATGCGGAAGGAAACCAGGCGGTATTCCGCAGCTACTGATTTTCGGTCTGAGCCCGCAGCGAACTTTGGAGAAAATGCAGGAATTTGTCGACAACCGGTGATAATGCACGACGGCTGGCATACACGGCTCTCAGTTCGATGGGAGCCGGTTCTTCATTCAGCCGGACAGCCTGTAATGTGCCGTCACGGAAAGCCTGCTGACACAAATGCCCGGTCAGAATCGCAAAACCCAGCCCTTCAATGGCGGCGGCGGCGGCCAGTGCCGCGCCGTTAACCTGATAGCGGCTGCTGATACGCACAGTCAGCCATCCGCCGTCCGGTTTGCGGAAAACCCACGGCTGGCCGTTCAGGGCACTCAGGCTGGAAATACAGGGCAGCCGGGTCAGCTCAGCGGCAGAAACCGGGATGCCGGTCCGGGCCAGTAATGACGGTGCGGCCACCACCACACACGACCATGACTGAATCAGACGACTGTGATAACTGCTGTCTGCCATCTCCCCGCGCTGATAGGTCAGCAGCAGATCGATATCATCACTGATAATATCCGCCGGGGTCAGCCGGGTATCACACCGGATCTGCAAATCCGGATGCAGTGCGGCAAACCGGGCCAGCACCGGCGCCAGCATTTCCCCGACGCCTTCACCGGGCACCGTCAGCCGGAAACAGCCGGTCAGCACATCATCATTACGGATCTGTGAAAAGGTTTCCCGCAGCATGACGTCCGTTTTTCCGGCACACTGATACAACTGCTGTCCCTGTGCCGTCAGGCGCATACGCCGGGTTGTCCGCTCGATAAGACGGCAGCCGGTCTGGGTTTCCAGCTGTCTGATGGCCCGGCTGACATTAGACGACGGCATCCCCAGCCGGGTGGCCGCACCGGTAAAACTGCCCTGTTCCGCCACAGCCAGAAAAACCGGCAGCAAATTAAGATCGACCGCCATGACAGCGTCCCCGTTGTGAGAGATATCCGGCTCTATTGTTATCACAAACAGGTTAATCTGTCTTCAGCAATGGCCGAAAGACATTAATTTCTGATAGCGCTGCGCCAGAAGTTCGTCTTCCGGCAACGCTGATAATACCGCCAGATCCTGCAACAGCTGTTCACGCAGATTATCCGCCGCCAGCTGATAGTTGCGGTGAGCACCACCTGCCGGTTCGGGAATAATGGTATCGATAATACCCAGCGCTTTCAGGCGCGGCGCGGTCATTCCCATGGCTTCGGCAGCCAGCGGTGCTTTATCCGCACTTTTCCACAGGATAGAGGCCCCCCCCTCCGGAGAAATTGCCGCATAGGTACTGTATTGCAGCATATTGATACGATCACCGACACCAATCCCCAGCGCGCCACCGGAACACCCCTCGCCGGTGATAGTGCAGATCACCGGGGTTTTCAGCCGCGACAGCTCAAGCAGGTTACGGGCAATCGCCTCCGCCTGTCCGCGCTCTTCCGCGCCCACGCCGGGATAGGCACCGGCGGAATCAATAAACATCAGCACCGGCATATGAAAACGTTCAGCCATTTTCATCAGTCGCAGCGCCTTGCGGTACCCCTCCGGTGAGGGCATACCAAAATTGCGCAGTAACTTTTCTTTGGTATCACGCCCTTTCTGGTGACCGATAACCATCACCGGGCGGCCCTCAAAGCGTGCCAGCCCGCCGACAATCGCTTTATCATCCGCAAAGGCGCGATCACCGGCAAGCGCCTGAAAATCGGTAAAAATAAGACTGATATAATCCAGGGTATAGGGCCGCAGCGGGTGGCGGGCCAGCCGGACAATTTCCCATGCACCGAGATCAGCATAAATCGACTGCGTCAGCTTTTCGCATTTTTTCCGCAGACAGGCGATTTCATCATCCGGATCAAACCCCAAATCGCTGCTGCGCTCTTTAAATGACTGCAATGCAGCGATTTTCTCTTCCAGCTCAATGATTGGCCTTTCAAATTCGAGATGATACTGAGACATAACGGACATTACCCTGACAGAAAACATCCGGTCAGTGTAAAAAAAGGCCGGAACAGGATACAGTCCTCATTCCGGCATACACTATTATCAGAAACGGGATAATCAGCCGTAAGAAATGGCCGCGCAGCGGCGGGCGGGGAAAATCGCAATCAGCGGGGCAATCGCCAGTAACATCATCAGCCAGTAGGCTGAAGACATCACGCCCGTCAGTGTTCCGTCATTGAAACCATTGACGTTCACAATCATACCGGCCAGAGCGGCACCCAGCGCCGTGGCAAAGAGCTGTACTGTGGTGATGGAAGCGGCGGCAATCTCTTTATCCGCAGGTGCCGCAACCTGTAAAATCCGGGTCAGCAGATGCGGCCAGCCGAATCCGATCCCGAACCCGACCAGCGATAATCCCAGCAGGATCGGCGACATAATGGCCCATGTTCCGGCAGACGGTACAGAGAGTGTCAGCGCCAGCAATACCAGCCCCGCCAGCACAAAGATCGGCCCGAGCAGAATACTGGCACGCATTTTCGCTCCTTTCCATCCCGCACTGATAATCTCACTGACTGTCCAGCCCAGTGCCATCAGTGCACTCATATAACCGGATGCCAGCGGCGACTGGCCGTGCAGGCGTTGCAGGAAATACGGTACGAACACTTCACAGGTCATTCCGATAGCCAGCAGAGAGATAGTGACATACAGCGCGGCATGATGACTGCCGCGCCGGAAAGTATTCTCCGGTAATAAGCGGGTACTGCTGCGCTGCTCAATCACCGCAAGCACAATCAGCAACAGAAGGGAAACCACCACGCCGCCCACATTCAGGAATACATCCGGACTGAGACTGCCGGCGGAAACCACCAGTACCGCAGCGGTCAGTAATGTCAGCTGGATCAGGGGAAGATGTGGCCGGTTACCGTCATTATTCTGCTTTTTAGGCATAATCGTAAGCAAAAAGAGCCCATAAACGACCATCAGCGGCAACATCACACCAAAAGCATAACGCCAGGCATTTAACTGGGCAAAAATACCTCCGACAGCCGGACCGACTAATGTGGCAACTCCCCACATCCCGGAAATCAGTGCCATTGCTCTCGGCCACAATGCCGGAACATACACTAAATTGATCATGGCATAAGACAATGCGAACATAACACCGCCGCCGAAGCCCTGAATGGCGCGACCCAGCAACATAATTTCCATCCGGGGAGCCAGGGCACAGGCCAGGCTGCCGGCAAAAAAGGCAATGACAGAAAGAAGATAGGCGATACGGGCACCATATACGGCCAGCATGCGGGCAGAAAGTACTGAGCCGATAATGGATGCCGCCACAAACAACGTGGTGTTCCAGGCGTACAGATTCAGGCCGCCGATATCGGCAACCACAGATGGCAAAATGGTGGTTGCCATTAAAATATTAACGGCGTGGATAACAACACCGAACGAGAGAGCGACTGAAATCGCAGCGTTTTTCCCTGAAAAGAGATCACGCCAGCGGCTGTCATCAGGCAACATAGAACCATCCTTTAGTCTTGTGATACTTTGCTGAATACGATAAATTAAACAAGAATTAACTTGGATAAATAGATACCGGGCACGAGAATATGTCAAGAACTAACCTGGAAAGCAACCTCAGTTCCGCACAATCGGTCGGGGAAAAATTGCTTATTCTCCTGAAAAAGCATGGCCCGATGCAGGCATCCGAGGCCGGGGAGCACCTGGGTACCACCGGGGAAGCCGCCCGTCAGCAGTTTACCAAGCTGGCCCGGGACGGCATGGTTGAGGCACATTCCGAATGCCGGGGTGTCGGCCGTCCGGTGCAGCGCTGGCACCTGACCGCGCTGGGCAACAAACGCTTTCCGGATTGTCACGCTGAGCTGACCGTCAAAATCCTGACTACCATCCGCCGTGAACTCGGCGAGGATGCTATCGGCAAAATTATTACCGCCCGTGAAAATGAAGCCCGCCGCGACTATTTTGATAAACTTCAGGGCGCTGACACCCTGGAGGAACGCATTGTCCGCCTCGTTGCTATCCGCACAGAGGAAGGCTATATGGCACAGTGGGAAAAAGAACCGGAAGGGAGCTGGCTGATTATTGAAAATCACTGCCCTATCTGCTCCGCCGCCCGTATGTGTCAGGGATTCTGCCGTGCTGAGCTCGAACTGTTTCAGACCGTTTTGGATGCAAATGTGGAACGGGTCGAATATTTACTGACGGGTTCTCGCCGCTGCGTATATCGTGTGATACAACAGGAAGATTAACCATTCCGGCTAATCACTGAAAGGAAAGAGGTCACACAATGAAAATTTCCGCCCGTAACCAGCTCACCGGTAAAGTTTCCCGTATTGTTACCGGTGCTGTTAATAATGAAGTGGAATTAACACTTGAGCATGGCGAAATCCTGACAACGGTTATCACCAAAGAGAGCTGTGACGTATTAGAAATCCGCGAAGGAAAAGAAGCTGTCGCGATTATTAAAGCGCCGTGGGTGGTTCTGGCAAATCCGGATTGCGGTCTGCGTTTTTCCGCCCGTAACCAGTTCCGCGGTAAAATCAGCAAAATGGTGAACGGCGCGGTCAACAGCACGATTCATCTGAGAACCGAAAAGGGTCTGCCGCTGACAGCGGTTATTACCAACGAAAGCCGTGATGAAATGGAATTACATGAAGGTAATGAAATTCTGGCACTGATAAAAGCATCCAGTGTAATAGTTGCGACTAAAGCCTGATAACCGCAAATACAGTACAAAACAGGCCGCAGTTGCGGCCTGTTTTATTTTCAGTAAAAAGGCAGTTGTTCCGGGCTCTCTTTTCCTTCATAAACCACATCATAACTGTTTGTTAAATGGCCGATATCCAGCGCCATCCTGTTATTCTCTGCCAGCCGGGCAGATAATACTGTTCCGACTGAACCGGAAGCAATTAAAAAGATATTAATATCCTTTTTTTCCAGGCATTGTTCTGTCAGAAAATCGATATCATCATAAGAATTTATATTTTTAGTATGAATAATTTCCTTATTTTTTATATTTGACAACATAAAGTGTTCACAATCCAGCCGGGATTTATCACCGGTAACAATGCAGACATTTTTATCTTTCCATATATCCATCCAGGCATTAACTAATTCATCACCAAACTGATAAAACGCTTCAGGGCGGCTGACAAATGAATCGCCATATACCGGCTGGTCAATAAAAAACTTACACAGAAACCAATATTTAACCCAAAGTTTATGCCAGAAACCATTTGCTATCGCATTATGTGGCATACATACCAGGATATCATTTTTTGCTGAACATATATTTCTTAACTCATATGCCAGCTTTGTATCTGATTTCTGATAATACATACTCTCCTCCAGCATAAGCCTGATTTCAGCATCACCAAACCGGCTGAGACTACAGTTCTTTTCCTTTATCCATTTAATTGTTTCCAGCGCAGATAATCGTTTTCCTTTAAAGAAATGATATACATCATTCCAGGTTTCATTTTCTGTTTTCTGACGAAGGAGTGACTCTATATTACCGGCTGACTCCCGCTGTTTTTTATTATGGTAATTCTGATAAATATCATTATAAAACTCAATAATATTTCTTATAGCACCATACGTTATTGAAAGAGTATCAAAACCCTGGCCGGGAATTGTTCCAAGTTCATACTCATTACTCTTCTGGTTATAAATCATCACTCTTTCTTCAAAATCACGATGAAGAAATTCATTAAAAATACAGCGGGATTCATGATCCCGGAAGACAAGATAAATATTCCCTCTGATATCGATATCCAGCGCAACATTAAATACGTCAGTTTTTATATCGATATATACTATATCCCATCCATAAGCTTTAGCCTTTCCGACATAATAGCTTGGAAATTTATTTTTATTAAACTCATCGAGGAGTTTTTCCAAATCAATCTTCATACCTCAAATCCTTTTCGAAGAAAATTAAAATAATCCCTCATCCCGCAAAATATGTTTGTCCCCTCTGCGGCGGGTAAAACCGGTCCTGTCAAAAAACTCCAGAATCTGTACGGCCAGCTTACGCCCCATGCCGTATTTATCCCTGAACTGTGCCGCGCCGATACCTTCTTCATGTGACAAGTTATATTCACGGATCACCTGAGCAAATTCCGTGAGTTGTGACCGGTGGTAATAGCGGTCCGGCACAATCGCCATAATATGACCAAGCTGTGCGGCTTTTTTCAGAAACTGACGGGCGGTTGTTTCATCGGTACCGAGTTTTACAGCCAGATCCCGCACCCACCACGGTTCCTGCTGAAACAACGGTTCGGCACTCAGCCAGAGCGCGCTCTGAGCCGGATCAAACGCCAGCCCGTGATCCGGCAGATGCAGCCAGCCGCGGGTTCTGACAATCTGTTTTTCATCCAGTAATTGTGCAATAACCGGAAACACAATGGCATCAGAAAGCACCGGTAATGCCATCCGTTTCAGTCTGTCACGCCCGACGCCCATCTGGTCGCTGTGTGACTGGTGGTAATCCGCCAGCGTGGCCAGCAGAATGGCTTTTGCCGTTTCAACCCGCTGCGCGGAAAGGGCGTAACCATCGTTGATCAGCAGACTCAGACCATCAGTGCATTCTGTCAGTTTTTCCGCTGTCAGTTGCCGCGCCCAGGCAAATACCGGCAGAGAAACCTCCCCGCGCGGTAGTTCGCACAGCAGAACATCACGATCATCCTGTGCCGCAGCCCGTTCCGCTAACCACGCCAGAAACTCCGGACGGCGTTTTCCGCGGCGCGGGGAGGATAAATTCAGTACCCGTGCCCCTGCCAGTGTGCGCTGTGCACTGATATCGCGCAGGATCAGCCGGTCTTCCTCCGCCAGCCAGAGCGGGGTATCGAGGGTGATTTCCGCCAGCAGCGGACGGGTGTTATCGTCATTCAGGAGAGACACGCGGCCGGTAATATGGCTGGCACCGTGGTGAATGTGCACCGGTTGCCAGCTTTTCAGACCTTCGTCCGTTTCAAGTTCAGCCAGAATGCGGTGTGCAGGCTGCACCGGTTTTTCACTCAGCAGCCAGTCACCGCGGGAAACAGTCTCTTTACTGACATCCCCGCTCAGGTTGATCGCCACGCGGTCACCGGCCTGTGCCGTCTCCTGCGGGCGGTTCTGGGCATGAATACCGCGCACACGGACAGATTTGTCACTACCGGTCACCCATAATGTGTCACCGGTGCTGACCCGTCCGGCCAGCGCGGTACCGGTTACCACCAGCCCTGCCCCTTTGACACTGAAAACACGGTCAATCGCCATCCGGAACCGTTTTTCTGTCCGGCTGTCTGAAGATTGCTGCTGATGGTGCAGACGCAAATGTGCCCGCAATGCATCCAGCCCTTCACCGCTGTGGGATGACGTGACAAATACCGGACTTTCCGGCCAGCCGTCAGATAACAGCAATTCTGTGATTTGCTGCCGGACTTCCTCAGCCCGTTCCGCCGGAACACGATCCGCTTTGGTCAGCACCACCGAGATTTGCGGACGTCCCGCCAGGCGCAGAATCGCCAGATGCTCGCGGGTTTGTGCCATCACCCCGTCATCACAGGCTATAATCAGCAGCACATGGCGGATACCGCCGATGCCCGCCAGCATATTGCCGAGAAACTTTTCGTGGCCCGGCACATCCACAAAACCGATAACAGTATCATCATCCTGCGGCCAGTAGGCATAGCCCAGGTCGATGGTCATTCCGCGTTTTTTTTCTTCCGGCAGATGCGTGGTATCCACACCGGTGACGGCCCGGATAAGTGCTGTTTTTCCGTGGTCAACATGGCCGGCGGTAGCAAAAATCATGGTAACAGTGCCTGTAAAAGTCGGTTTTCATCTTCAAGGCAACGCAGATCCCACCACAGACGCCCGTCACTTACCCGTCCGATCACCGGAATGGTCAGCTGACGGTGAGATTGCGTCAGGGTGGCTAAGGCGCTGCCTTTTCCGTTTTGCGGGGTAAACGTCACTGCCCAGCCGGGCAGACGTTCCACCGGCAGTGATCCGCTGCCAATCTGCGAGGAGCAGGGCTCTGCGCGGATCACCCATTCATCACCGTAATATGCCTGAATTTTCGGCACAAGCCGTTGTGCCATATCATAAATATCGTCAGCAGACCGGGTCAGCAAACGCAGTGACGGCAGTGTCTGCGCCAGTTTTTCCGGACGGCGGTACAGACGCAGCGTGGCATCCAGTGCTGCCAGGGTCATTTTATCTGCCCGCAGGGCGCGTTTGAGCGGATGACGCTGTATTGCCTCAATCCACGCTTTTTTACCGAGAATAATCCCCGCCTGCGGCCCGCCGAGCAGTTTATCGCCGGAGAAAGTGACAATATCAATACCCTGCGCCAGATAACGCTGCGGCATCGGCTCTTCCGGCAGCCCCCACAGTGTCATATCAATCAGTGCACCGCTGCCCAGATCAATCACTGACGGGATATTCTGTTCCCGGCCGAGTTCCGCCAGTTCCTGTCCGGAAACTTCAGCCGTAAAACCTTCAATATGATAATTACTGGTGTGGACTTTCATCAGCAGCGCAGTCTGCTCGCTGATCGCATTTTTATAGTCATGCAGATGAGTACGGTTTGTGGTACCGACTTCTCTCAGCCGGCATCCCGCCTGACTCATCACTTCCGGCACACGGAAAGCGCCGCCGATTTCCACCAGCTCACCACGGGAAACAATCACTTCCCGTCCGGCAGCCATCGTTGCCAGCACCAGTAATACCGCCGCCGCATTATTATTAACAACACAGGCAGCTTCCGCGCCGGTCAGCTGACAGAGACGCTCCGCGACAGTGCTGTCGCGGTGGCCGCGTCCGGCATCATCGAGAGAATATTCGAGCGTGACCGGCCAGCGCATGGCATTGGTCACCGCCTCAATAGCCGCTTCCGCCTGGAGGGCACGGCCGAGATTGGTATGCAGCACGGTACCGGTCAGGTTGATGACCGGACGCAGTGCCTCCCGCTCGCTGTCCAGGCGGCGGGACAGTTCATCCGCCCAACTGCCGTGCCAGTCCGGCAGTTGCTGCCGCTCACGGATCACGTCACGTGCATCATCCTGCATTTCCCGCAGCACACTGACGATACAGGTCTGGCCGTACTGTTCTGTCAGTGCGGTGACCGGTGTTTCATGTAATAACCCGTCAATGGCAGGTATCTGACTGTATAATGCACGTTCGTTCATAGCGGGCTCACTTCCGGGCTTATTCGTTCGGGAACAGGAACGGGTTAATACTGCTGCGGGCAAAACCTTCTTCTTCCATACGGGCATCCAGGATCAGGGTTGCCAGGTCATCTGCCACAGTATCCACTTTCGCGTCTTTTTCCTGAGACATAATTTTCAGATAACTGCCGCAGTCACCGCAGCTTTCGGCTTTCACTGCCGCCTGCTCACTTTCCAGTGACCAGTAATTCAGATCGCGCGTCTGTTCGCAGTTCGTACACTTAATACGGACCACATGCCATTCGGTTTCACATAATCCGCAATGCAAATAACGCAATCCCTGTGTGGTACCGATCTGGATCACACCGGAAACCGGCATCGCTGCACAGACCGGACAGAACTGACGATGTTCGCCGTGCTCTTCACGGCCTTTACCCGGAATCATCGATGCCATCTGCGCCCAGTACAGGGATAACGCTGCCCAGATAAACACGGACTTATCCGGTGATACAGCAGAAAATTCCTGATTAAACAAGGCAGTTGCCATATCTTCCAGCTCATTTTCAGAGGCTTTGTCCAGGTTTTCGAGGGTCGGACGGGCATGATCCGGAGCGACCGGCAGCAGCTCAGCAATAATGCTTTTCAGCAGTTTACGCCAGTGTTCAGTGCGCTGAAAAGTACGGCAGTCGAGCAGGGCTTTACCCGGCATATTCGCGGCCATCAGGGCATCCATATCCATACTGAGCGGATTGTCATACAGGGCTTTCTGCTGAGCACGGGTGATTTCAGCGGCAAATTCCAGGTAATCCGCAAACGGGTTATCTTTGGCCAGCTCATCAAAGCGTTCGGCACGGCGCTGATACAGATTCTTCAGATTAGGAAACAGCACCGCCGGGATAAAACCAATCCCTTTTTCATTTTTCTGAGCCTGTCCCAGCTCTTCTTTGGATACAATTCGGATACTCATGATCTTGCTCTTCTTCTGATATGGAGAGGATAAGCCGGTCCGGCAAATAAAATCCTATTATGAACCGGCTGCCTTCAAATGTCGAAAAGGCAGGGATCTCCCTGCCTTCTGAATAATCACACGAGAAGATTAAAAACGGTCACTGACCTTTTTTATCTTCTTCGCGCTCTTTTGCCACAATCTGACGGTACCAGCGCGGGTGATGTTTCTTCGCCCAGCCGCGGGTTACCCAGCCTTCCGTCATCGCACGCACAGATCCTTTCACCCAGATTGCCGCATAAGCGTGAACAATAATGGTGATAATCAGCCCGATAGCAGAAATTGAGTGTACCAGCAGCGCGATGCGGATCACCGGAATGGAGAAATACTCCGCAAAATAAGGACGCCAGATAACAATACCGCTCAGCAGCAGCAGGAACAGGCAGATACTGGCCGCCCAGTACACCCCTTTCTGACCGAGGTTATACTGACCGACATCTCCGGCTTCCTCATTTTTCATGATTTTGCCGATCTGCTTCGCCCACTCGATATCATCACGGTTGATAAAGTTGTGTTTAAAGTAACGGAAGAACATAAACACAAACAGTAAGAACATCACCACACCGGTAAACGGATGCAGCAGACGTGATAACTGCGGGGTACCCAGAATGTTCATAAACCAGTTAAGCGACGGGAAGAAAAACCCGAGCCCGCTGATGGCCGTGAACAGAAAACAAATGACCACAGCCCAGTGATTCACACGTTCAATCGGTTTGTGGCGGATAATTTTTTCGCGATCATCCTGTTGCATTATTTCTGCTCCTCCTGACCTGCTGATTGCTCAGTCTTTGCCGGAACATCCTGAATATCTTTCAGGGCCTCTTCTTCCTCGCGTTTTGATACCCGGTTCGGGCCGATACCCACGTAATGGAAGATTGCCGCCGCAAAGGTCGCCGCAAAACCGACTGCTGCCAGTGGTTTCCATGCGCCTTTCCAGAATTTCACCGCCGCACTGATTTCCGGATTCTCCGGCAGACCGTGATATAACTGCGGTTTATCAGCATGGTGCAGCACATACATCACGTGCGTACCGCCGACGCCCTGCGGATCATACAGACCGGCTTTGGCGTAACCGCGGCTTTGCAGCTCAGTGACCCGCTCACCCGCCAGCGCCTGCATATCCTCTTTCGAGCCGAAATGAATCGCCCCGGTCGGACAGGTTTTCACACACGCCGGCTCCTGACCCACATCCACGCGGTCAACACACAGTGTGCATTTATAAGCGCGGTTATCTTCTTCGTTGATACGCGGCACGTTAAACGGACAGCCCGCGATACAGTAACCGCAGCCGATGCAGTGCTCTGACTGGAAATCGACAATCCCGTTGGCGTACTGAATGATAGCGCCTTCCGCCGGACAGGCTTTCAGACAGCCGGGGTCCGCACAGTGCATACAGCCGTCTTTACGGATCAGCCACTCAAAGTTGCCGTTTTCTTCCACTTCGGAAAAACGCATCACGGTCCATGACTTGGCGGTCAGATCCTGCGGGTTGTCATACACCCCCACGTTGGTACCAATCTTGTCACGGATGTCGTTCCACTCCGAACAGGCTACCTGGCAGGCTTTACAGCCGATACAGGTAGTCACGTCAATCAGCTTCGCCACTTCTTCCTTAAAATCCCGCACCTGAGGTGCGGGGGTCAGGGAATTGGTGGCAGAGCGACGAATAATGTCCTGTGATTGCATTGACATAATTTATCTCCTTACACCTTTTCCACATTAACCAGGAAGGCTTTAAATTCAGGCGTCTGGGTGTTCGCATCGCCGACAAACGGCGTCAGCGTGTTGGTGATAAAGCCTTTCACCGCCACACCCTCAAAGCCCCAGTGAATCGGAATACCGATGGTATCCACTTTCTGACCGTTCACATCCAGCGTCCGGATGCGTTTGGTGACCACTGCTTTGGCCTTGATATAGCCGCGTTTGGAGCTGACTTTCACCGTATCACCCTGAGAGATACCTTTCTCATTCGCGAGACGCTCACCGATTTCGATAAACTGCTGCGGCTGAATAATGGCATTTAACCGCGCATGTTTTGTCCAGTAGTGGAAATGCTCCGTCAGACGGTACGTTGTACCGACATACGGGAATTCCTCTGCTTTACCCATCTGCGCCCAGTCATCTTTAAAGATACGGGCGGCCGGGTTGGAAACCACATCCGGATGAAGCGGGTTGGTGCCGAGCGGGGTTTCAATCGGCTCGTAGTGCTCAGGGAACGGCCCTTCCGCCATCTTATCGATAGCAAACAGGCGGCCCATCCCTTCCGGCTGCATGATAAACGGCCCGACATCCGAATCCGGCGCGGCGTTGCTGTAGTCCGGCACATCCATACCGATCCACTTGCTGCCGTTCCATTCAAGAATCTGACGTTTCGGATCCCACGGTTTACCCGCCGGGTCCGCAGATGCACGGTTATAAATAACACGGCGGTTCAGCGGCCATGCCCACGCCCAGCCGAGGGTATTACCCAGCCCGGTCGGGTCAGCGTTATCACGGCGTGCCATCTGGTTACCCTGCGGCGTCCAGCTGCCGGCAAAAATCCAGCATCCGCTTGCCGTAGTTCCGTCGTCACGCAACTGTGCGAATGAGGTGAGCTGCTCGCCTTTCTTCACAATCACGTTGCCGTCAGCATCTTTCAGATCGACCAGCGCCAGACCGTTACTCTCCTGCGCGACCTCTTCCGGGGTCGGATTATCGCGATCGAAGTAGTTCCAGGTCATGTTCAGTACCTGCTCAGGCACTTTACCGCCTTCCGACTCATACAGTTTGCGGACACGGTGGAAAATACCGGAGAGGATTTCGCCGTCGCTGATCGCTTCGCCCGGGGCATCCGCACCTTTCCAGTGCCACTGTAACCAGCGGGCGGAGTTAACGATAGAACCGTTCTCTTCCGCAAAGCAGCAGGATGGCAGGCGGAACACCGTGGTCTGAATCTGTGCCGGATCAACATCGTTCATCTCGCCGTGGTTCTGCCAGAAGTTCGATGTTTCGGTATTCAGCGGGTCAACCGTGATCAGGAACTTCAGTTTTGAAAGCGCCTTAACTACTTTGTTTTTGTTCGGGAATGAGGCTAACGGGTTGAAGCCCTGGCAGATATAGCCGTTGACTTCCCCTTTATCCATCATGTCGAAATAACGCAGGACGTCGTAACCTTTGTCCCACTTCGGCAGCCAGTCAAAGCCCCAGTTATTCTCTTTCTGTGCTTTGTCGCCGTAGAAGGTTTTCATCAGACTGACAAAGAACTTCGGATAGTTACCCCAGTAGTTGACCTGCCCCGGCACCGTTGGTTTCGGTGTGTTGGCAGCCAGATAACTGTCCAGAGACGTCTGTTTGTCAGACGGCAGTGTCAGGTAACCCGGCAGGCTCTGTGACAGCAGACCCAGGTCAGTTAAGCCCTGGATATTGGAGTGACCGCGCAGCGCGTTCACACCGCCGCCCAGCATCCCCATATTCCCCAGCAACAGCTGGATCATCGCCATGGTACGGATGTTCTGCGCACCGACGGTATGCTGGGTCCAGCCCAGTGCATACAGGAACGATGCGGTTTTATCTTTCGCGCAGGTTTCGCCGATATATTCACAGACTTTCAGGAAGTCGTCTTTCGGCGTCCCGCAGATATTGGTTACCACATCCGGGGTATAACGGCTGACGTGCTCTTTCAGTAAATTCCAGACACAACGCGGATGCTGCAATGTGGTGTCGCGTCTGGCGAAACCACTTTCATCCAGCTCGTAGTTCCAGGTTGTTTTATCATACTGACGTTTTTCCGCATCATAGCCGCTGAACAAACCGTTATCGAACGCGTAATCTTCACGCACGATCAGGCTGGCGTTGGTGTACGCCTCAACATACTCACGATTGATTTTTTCATTTTCCATCAGATATTTAATAACACCTGACAGGAACGCAATATCGGTACCGGAACGGATAGGCGTATAGAAATCCGCCACCGCCGCAGTACGGGTAAAGCGCGGGTCAATGACGATCAGTTTGGCATTGTTATGAATTTTGGCTTCCATCGCCCAGCGGAACCCGACAGGGTGAGCTTCCGCGGCGTTTCCGCCCATCACGACAACAAGGTTGGCATTTTTAATATCAACCCAGTGGTTGGTCATGGCACCGCGACCAAATGTCGGAGCAAGACTTGCTACCGTAGGTCCGTGTCAGACACGCGCCTGGTTATCCACGGCAAGCATGCCGAGGGCGCGGGAAAATTTCTGGGTGACAAATCCGGTTTCGTTACTGGCGGCTGATGCGCATAACATCCCGGTGGTTAACCAGCGGTTGACGGTGACGCCATCGCTGTTCTTTTCAATAAAGTTACTGTCGCGGTCATCTTTGATCAGGCGGGCGATACGATCAAACGCCTCATTCCACGAGATACGTTTCCACTCGTTGGTGCCCGGCTCGCGGACTTCAGGATATTTAAGACGGCTTTCGCTGTGGATAAAATCAATCAGACCTGCGCCTTTCGGGCACAGTGCGCCACGGTTTACCGGATGATCCGGATCCCCTTCAATGTGAAAAACAGATTCTTTGGCGTTTTTTGCCCCGTCACCCAGACTGTACATTAACAGCCCGCAGCCGACGGAACAGTACGTGCAGGTATTACGGGTTTCACGTGCGCGCAAAAGCTTATACTGACGTGAACCGGCAATAGCGACCGCCGGGGCAAAACCCAGAGCCGCTGCCGTTGTACCCGCCATACCGCCAGCGCAGATCTTAAAGAACTGCCTTCTGCTGACTTGCATGGAGATCTCCTTATTACATTGCTCTTATGCCGCTGCAAAATAAGCCACAGCGAACTTTCTTTTTATCCGCACAGTGGTGCGTGCGATCAGGTTCATTGCCTGGTGGAATGGTGTAAACTTTTACCCATACTATTATTATGTATTATTAAGCGCAGGAATTCATCTGATGGATGACATTTATTCCATAGAATCGTTACATAATTGTCTAATTCGCGGTGCGCATCTCACAAGTGTGCAACAAAAAAGTAAACCCGGGCATAATGAAAATGACTGGGTCGCGGAAGAGACGCCGGTTGCTCTGGTGTACAACGGTATTTCACATGTGGTGATGATGGCCAGCCCGAAAAACCTCGATGATTTTGCTGTCGGTTTTTCACTTTCCGAAGGCATTATTGAATCCGCCGCCGACATCCGCGGGATTGATATCACGGATGCCTGCCACGGCGGATTTGAAGTCCATGTGGAATTATCCGCCCGCCGTTTTGCCGGACTGAAAGAACGCCGCCGTAATATGGCCGGACGTACCGGCTGCGGTATCTGCGGTACCGAGCAAATCAGCGAAATTTTCCGTCCGATCCCGCCGCTGGATTTCACGCAGACTTTTTCCCTCAGTCACCTCGATGAGGCACTCAGCCTGCTTCCGCAGGTGCAGGAAATAGGAAAACTGACCGGTTGTACCCACGCCGCAGGCTGGATCTCTCCGCAGGGCGAATTACTGGGGGGCTGTGAGGATGTGGGACGCCATGTGGCGCTTGATAAACTGCTGGGTATGCGGGCAAAAGCACAATGGACAGACGGTGTGATACTGGTATCCAGCCGCGCCAGCTATGAAATGGTGCAAAAAAGCGCGCAGTGCGGCGCGGAAATTCTGTTTGCGGTTTCCGCACCAACCACGCTGGCGATTGAAACCGCCAAACGCTGCCGCCTGACGCTGGTTGGATTCTGTAAAAAAGGGCGGGCCACCATCTATACCCACCCGGAACGCCTGATCCCCTGACTATTCAGCCAGCGGATGATATATCCACAGATTCGGCTCATGATAAATGACCCGGTCCGTTTCAGGATCGGCCTGAACCGGCACCAGAGCACCCGGCACAATGTACTGACCGGCGTGCGGAAAGGCCATACCGGTCCATTCCGACCAGTTATCAGCGGAGGATGTGATATCCATCGAACGCATCGCCGGTTTGATAATCTGTCCGCCCAGCCGGACATGCGTGCGTATCCACGGGTCAAACGGCTCGCCCTGCGGGGTCTGCCACTGACAATATTCCGCGAAATCCTGTAACGGATACTGAGCCTTGAGCGTCGGACGCACCGGTACCACCACCCCCTTCAGCCCGGCCTGCACAACAGCCGCTTTCAGCGCGGTGATAAGTTGTGCCGGGATACCTCTCCCGCGAAAATCCGGGTCAACGGTCACCGACAGTGCGGATACAAATGTCGGTTTCCGGGTATCGGTTGCCCCCAGGGTCAGTACCGCATCCCAGCCCTCATCCGGCAACTCAGTCAGTGGTGCATCTTCCGGAAAATAAAACGGAATCGCACTCAGAAGCCCGACAACCTGATCTTCTCCGGCAATAGTCGCAACCGCAACCTGCTGAAAAGGCAGATTTTCCTCAAGATACAGTGTATCCCAGTACTGGTCGGAGACCGGACTGGCTAACATAAACAACGGCCATTGTTCCGCAACCAGTGCTTCCGCGCTGTTCAGCAGTGACTCATGGCACTGTGCGACACTGAGGATCCGGACTGACGACATATGATTCTCCGCTTACATACTCTGTTGCGTATATATTAATGGTTTTCAGCTAAAAATAATTAACGTTAGCTTTATAATTCCGCACTTAGTCCCGCCGGGAAAACCGGAATCCCTTCCCTGTCCGCTTTCCGTTTTTATCCAGAATTTCGTAATACTCTTCCGTCACCACCGACTGCCCTTTATCCCACTGCCCGCTATCTGACAGATTATCAGTCCGGTAAACATCCCCGACGACCCGGTACTGCCGCCCGTTGTAATGAATGCGCTTAGTCGCGCCGGAGGAAAACTGGCGGGTGACCTCTGTGTACTCCCCGTTACCGTCACGCCGTAACCCGATCAGACGCAGCCCCTGTGTTGCAGGGTCATTATTGACTGAGCCGGGCACCGGCATATCAGGTGTCAGAGTAATAACGTCATAACGCTCAGAAATATCGTTTCTTCCGGTTTGCGGCCATGCGGCCGCGGCCGGGTTGCCGGTCAGCATCAGCACCGTTAACAGCAAGAATGTCAGAGTGTGTTTCATCATCAGATTATCTGTTCAGCCTTCATATACCGGACAGTATGAAACATAAATACAAAATCAAATGCGATAACAGCCGTTAATTAAATGCATTATTATTGCTTTTGAAATTCAATCATTAATAAAACAAAAAAATAACATCAGAATTTAAATTTCCCTCATGAATTAATAACCGGATTTACCGTACAAAAAAACTCTGAATGCGCATCACATATTTTCATTCTTATATTTGGAATAAAACTGTCACAAAAAATAAAAAAGAGTGATTTTTTAGTTCGTTACTTAATTAGCAATCTAATCAAATTATTCCCATTGCAACGGATGATAATAATTCTCATTTACACAAAATTCATTCTCCTTTATCGTTTATTTGTTTTCCGGAAATACACCGGAAAATACCTTTTTATTCACCCGACCATTCATGAAATTATAAGGAATTTAATTTATGAAGATGTTTAACCTGAAAACCCCGCTGGCGACACTGGTTACCCTGTGTGCCGCATTCTCCGCTGCACAGGCTCAGGCAGATGCAGGCTATGGAGCATCATCTGATGAAGGTTTAAGTAGCTATATATCTGTTGGTGTAACTGCACCATCTGAACGTCAGGGGCATCCGTCACCGGGCGGAGAACCGGGAATCGGTTATTCCGGCATGCGCGGCGGAATGAAAGTCAGTTTTGCCGGGCTGCAGGGGCCAAACCGTGCAGTTCCTAACGATAATGGTGTTTCTGTTATCACCTCTGTTCCGCAGTCACACGGCAACATGGGCTCTTTTAACTTTGCCAAAATAGCCGATGCCGATATTTATTACGGTGAGTGGGTTTCCGGTACGGATTTCAGTGATGATTCCCATATGGCGTATTACGCAGGGAAAGATATCACGACCGCCATGCCATCCGAAGGCACAGCACAGTACAGCATTAAAGGACTCAGCGGCTACAGCAGCGGCGAACAGATCAGCGGCACATTCAGCACCGATTTTGATGCCAATACCTTTACCGGCTCTCTCAGCTCAACCGGCCTCAGCTACAGCCTGAGCGGCACTGTCAGTGGTTCAGCCTTTGATGGCACCGCATCTGTCAGCACCACCGGTACCGATACCACAACCGTCAGCGGGATAACCAACGGGCATTTCTTTGGTGACAATGCACAACAGGTTGCCGGTTATGCTGAGTTCAGCAGCGATAAAGCGAAGAATATCGCGTTCGGCGGAACCAAATCTTAATTTATTATTGATACATTTCATCAGGAACAGATTCTCTGTTCCTGGTGTTTACCGGATATAAATATGTCGTCGCAGATAAAGTTAATTTACGGATTTATTCTTTTTTTATTATTACTTATTTTTTCATTACCGGCATCTGCAACTATACAAAAAAACAATCATTCAGAAGATAATAATACCGCACGTAATTTATACCTTTCACTAAAGAAAAATAACCTCAAAGCGATTTATCATTACTTATCCATTTATCAGCATGAACACCAGACTGATCCATTACTGATTATCTTCAGCCAGGCAAAACTGGCCTATTTAAACCAGCGCCCCGGGGTTGCTATCGTGTTATATAACACCATTCTGCAACAGAAACCCCATTTCTTTGCCGCACAACTGGAACTGGCCCGCAGCTACCGGGCCGATCGCCAGATCGGGAACGCCTTGCTTTTGTTCCGGGAACTGAGCCAGCGCCTGCCGGTGACCTCTCCCCACTATCCGGAGATTACCCGCACCATTACCGAACTCACCCGGGCACTCAGCTGGTCATTACTGCTCAGCGCCGGCAGCCATTACACGGATAATTATTATCAGACCCCGCTGCCGACAACACACTGCCTGCACTACAGCCCCGATGGTTCCTGTTATGCCAGCCTTATCCCGCAAATCCCCCACACCGTCTTGCAATGGCGCAGCGACTGGGATCTACGCAGGCTGACACCGCTGTCCGGCTCTCATTTTCTGACGCAGCACTACCGGGTATCCACCCGGTATGATGCCGCGAATCAGGTAGCCAACACCGTAACACTGACCGCTAAAACGGGTTATCACTATCAGGATCGCCATACTTTATGGCAACTGACCCCGCTGCTGGAGCAGCATTTTTCCGCCGGACGCCGTTTTTCCTCTTCTTACAGTTTACAAACGTATCTGAATCATCAACTCAGCCCGGAGTGGTCTCTGAGCGGACTGGCTGCACTGCGGCAGCACCGTTATCAGCCTTATCTGCATTCACATAACGGCACTGAATACCAGTTGATGCCGCAGATATCCTGGCACCCGCATCCGGCAGCCACACTGTATTTACAGACAGAAACCACCGTTCATAAAAAAAATGATCCCTATAAACATTACCGGACGGCTGCCCTGCATACCGGCCTGACCTACCTGTGGCACCCGTTTGTGTCCCAGTCTGTTCATGCCGTTTACACCCGTAAACGTTATCACCACACACATCCGTTACACCGCCAGGCCAGGGAGGATTTCACCCGACAATACAGCACAACACTCGCGCTCTACCCGCCGTCATTCGCGCAGATTTCACCTCAGCTTTCACTGATCCACACCCGTAGCCGCAGTTCTGTACCGTGGCTTTATAGCTACCGGCAGACTGAAATCATGCTGCGTTTTGAACGGCTGTTTTAACCCTTTCTGATTATTTATTTTTTATCATCCGGGAATCGTTATGTCTTCGCATTCACCATTATCTGGTCACCCATATAAAACCATCACACTGCTTCTGCCCGTGTTATTTATCCCGCTGCCGGGACTGGCGACAGAGGAAAAAAATCAGCAACTGGGCGACATTACGCTCCGTAATGAACAGGCTGCTGCTGACAGTGCCAAAGATAAAATCTATGACAAAAATGTCTCCACCCTGATCCTCACCAAAGAAGAAATAGAGCGCTATAAAGGCGCCTCTGCCGCCGATATTCTCAAAGGCGCCAACGGGGTATTCAGCGGTGATGCCCGCAACGGTAATGCGCTGGATGTCAATATCCGCGGAATACAGGGGCCGGGCCGTGTACCGGTCACCATCGATGGCACCGAACAGGCCGTGACGGTGTACCGGGGTTATAACGGTGCCAATAACCGTAATTACCTCGACCCGATGCTGATCAGTGAAATTGAGATTGAAAAAGGCCCGTCCCTTAATCCGCTCCTGAAAACGTCGGTAGGCGGCGGTGTTGCCATGAAAACACTCACCATCAATGACGTGGTGAAAAACGGTGACCAGTTTGGTGCTGCACTGATGCTGGAAAACAGCAGTAACACCACCAAAGCCCGGATACCCAATCTGGGGATCGGGGAAGATTACCGCCTTGTGGATAATATGCAGTTCGATTGGCTTATTATTGACGACCCCGGCACCCATTTAACCCCGGAAAATCGTGATAATGCCCCCGCACTGAATAACAGTGATTACGCCTGGCGTCTGGCAGTGGGTACCCGTCAGGAAAATATGGATCTGTTACTGGCTTATGCCTACCGTGACCGGGGAAACTATTTTGCCGGTAAACGCCACAGCGAAAACTATAATGATGAAATGTCTGACAGTGATATCGGTATTCTGCAAACATCCGACAAAACCTATGACCCGTATATGCCGTTTGTGTCCCGTATTTACCGCAAGGGTAATGAAGTTCCCAATACATCGGTAAAAACGGAATCCTGGCTGATAAAAAATACCTGGTATCTGAATGATGACCATGCGCTGCAACTCAGCTGGCGCGATACCCGCTCGGATTTCGGCGATATTATGCCTTCCCGGCTGGGCTGGATCCGCGCTGAGGATAATATCATTCCACAGTGGCCGCTGGCTGACCTGCATGCACAGGCCGGTTATCTTCACCTGAAATCCCAACCGGCGCATCTTGCCTATATTGATGCAGATATCCGCCTGTGGACCACCCTGACCACCAGTAATACCAACTCCGGCGGCGGCTGGCCGCGCTACCCAAAAAATATGGACTACGGCTATAAACAGGGGGATATCAGCACCATCAACCCGGCAATCGACGGCACACTGATTAACACTGCTGCCCTGAATGTACAGAATCAGCGCTACGGGCTGGATTTCAGCAATAAGTTTGCTTTTACCCCGGAACTGTCAGTAACCCTGGCCGCTAATATGCAGTTTGAGCATCTGGACAGTAATACCAGCCAGGAAAACTATAAACTCTTTATGTTCGCTGTTCCCGCCCGTAAAGGCCGCCGCTTTGAATATCAGCAATCCGTCAGCCTGGACTGGCAGCCGGTCTCCTGGTTGTCACTCAGTGCCGGCGGCAGACAAACCGTATACTGGAGTGTCGATGATCTTTCCAATGAGTGCGCCGCCCGTAAAGACCCTTACTGTAAACAAGACTATGAAGTTACCGGTTATTACCTGAATTATTACCGGAATATGACCGAAGCAGAATCACAGATTTATAAAAAGCGGCAACAGGGCCTGTGGCTCGAACTGACTCCGGAAGAAAGAAAAATAGTATCGCAAAAAAAATTTTATTCTGTATATCCCCAATGGCGTCGTGATTATCTTGATAACCGAAAAGACCGGCCAATGGTACATGAACGGGCATTCTGGCCGGTGGATACCAGTGACGGACGCCTGAAACAGAAAGACCGGCCGGATATCGATACCGCATTGCGGGGTATTGATCCCTATACCGGGCAGGAAACTTATCTCTATGAATATGGCCCTCATCCTATTCAGCATAGTGACAGAGAAGAACAACCCGTCACCCATACCTGGAAAGAAAAGCCCCGCCGCCAGGCCAGCGCCTGGACACCGATGCTGTCTGCCTCGGTTCATCTGACCGATGATCTGCGTCTGTATGGCCGCTATGCGGAAACCGTACGTATGCCGAGCCTGTTTGAGGATACTGTCGGGTTCTCCGGTTCCTCTGTTCCGCATATCGGTTACCGTTATAAACCGGAACGTGCGGTAACCCGGGAATACGGTGTTGTTTTTAACGGAAAATCACTGCTCCGTGCCGACCGTCATGCGGATATCCGGCTGAATTACTTCCATACGGATATCCTCAATGTCTTTGATCGTGATAACTATTTCCGTTTTTCACAGATGGATAAACAGATCCTGAAAGGGATTGAAATCCAGGCCCGCTATGATCATGGCTGGATCTTCAGTGATCTGGGTGTGACCTATAACCTCGCCAATAAAGTCTGTGATGAAACATCCCATGCCTTTATGGATCCGACAGGTCTGAAAGGTATCCCGTCATGCATTGACGGTGGTTATCCGGGCGGGTTCCTGCGTACCCAAATTCAGCCGCATTATTCTGTAACCTTTAACCTCGGCGGGCGTTTATTGCAGGAGTCATTAGAAATCGGCAGCCGCTGGCTCTACCACAGTGCGGTGGAAAACAGCCAGGAGAAACGCCTGATGGGTATTGTTCCGGGAAAATACAGCGATTTTAATAACTACCCGATGCGCTGGAATTCGGTACTGACCGTGGATGCTTACGCCAAATATAAAATCACCCCGGATGTTGCTCTGGAACTGACCGCCACCAACCTGACCAATGAATATTATCTCGACCCGCTCACCCGTTCGATGATGCCGGCACCGGGCCGGGCTGTAAAATTCAATATCTCCGCGAGGTTCTGATTTATGTACGGCGTAACAACATTACCTCATCCGCCGTTCGTGTTTGACCGGAAAAAATGCGGAGCATGGCAGCAGACGACATCGTCTGCCGCAATCGGTATTTGTTTCTCCGTCGCCGGGCTGCTCATTATGAGCAGCCCCCGGGTGACCTCCCCGCAACTGCATCAGCTTGATAACCGGGGACAAACCCCGGTGGCTTCCATTGTCATTCAGATGAATGCAGCACCGGCATATCAGGAAACAGAACCGGAAGCGGAACAATTACCACCCCCGCAGGAATCACCGTCACAGGCAGAACTGGCAACCGCCCGCCGGAAAGCGCCGGTGAAAACAGCAAAGCCGCCGTCAGAAAGCCCGGCAGTAAAAGCCGTGAACAAAAAAGCGGAGAAATCAGAACCTGTTACCACAACAACTACAGCAGATACCGGAGAGGATAAAACAACACTTCAGCAATCCGGCGGACAGGCAGTATCCCCGACAAATTCTGCCACCGCAGGAGCCGATAACCGGAAAGCACAGGAGGATTACTTTAATCTGCTGCGGCAAAAAATTGAGGAGCAAAAACATTACCCCCGCCGGGCCCGCAGTGCCGGACAACGGGGGATCAGCACCATCTCATTTTCACTCGACGATAACGGCAAACCTTTTGCACCGGCGGTTACCCGCTCTTCCGGTTATGAATTACTGGATAACGCCGCAATGGATGCTGTCATCAGAGTTGCTGCTATTGGTGATCCTCCCCCGGGTGCCAAGCGGAGGGTGACATTTTCATTACGTTTTCAGCTGAATAAGGGATTTTAGTCACAACGGTGTTTAACAGCTGAATATATTTACGGCAATGATTATTTCTTGTGCATATAAAGTTAATAGGTATACTGGTCTACCTACCATTTAATCGCAAGAGATTTTCCGGATGAAAGACACCGACACAACACAGACCCGGCTCAGCGCCAGAGATCGTTTACTGGAAGCCGCAGGCATCTTGTTTTACAACGAGGGCATTGCGGCAACCGGTATTGATACGATCACCAAAAAGGCCGGTGTCGCCAAAAAAAGTCTGTATAACAATTTCAGCTCCAAAGCTGAGTTGGTGACCACTTACATCCGGCTGCGGCATGAGGAATGGCTGGCGTTATATGACACCCGCCTGCAACAGGCAACAACCCCGGAAGAGCGGATCCTCGCGGTATTTGATGCTTATCACGACCATGCTGAGTTTGCCTATGAACGGGGATTTCGGGGATGTGGCCTGCTGAACGCAGCCGCTGAGTTTCCGGCCGGTAGTGAGGAACGCCGCGAAGTGTGTGCTCACAAATCTGAAGTAGCTGATATTATCCGGAAAAATCTTTATCAGCTGCTGCCGGATGACACCGCGAAAGCAGAACAGCTGACAACACACCTGACATTCCTGCTGGAAGGTGCAATTGTGCTTGCCGGACTGGAAGAGCACGGTGAACGGGTATTACAGGCTGCTGCTATGGCAAAAACCATGCTGGAGGCACTGTGATTCAGACACCCAAAGGCCACTTTACCGGCATTGCCGCCATTATCCTGGCTTCCTTCTTATGGGGAACCACCGGGGTTTCTGCCACCTTCGCACCGGATGTCAGTGCTATTGCTATCGGTGCTGCCGCCATGGGTTTCGGCGGGCTGCTCCAGGCTGCGATTGCCATCACACCTATCCGCCGCAGCCTCGGCACTTTCCGGCAGCAGTGGCATTTATTGTTATTAGGTGCCGTTGCCGTTGCGGTTTATCCGCTCGCCTTTTATGGCTCAATGCGACTGGCAGGGGTAACTATCGGCACCGTAGTATCTATCGGTACGGCACCGGTTTTATCGGCAATTATTGAAATTATCATGGACGGTGCCCGCATGACACTACGCTGGCTGAGCGGCGCCGTACTCGGCCTGACAGGTATTGCGCTTCTTTCCCTTTCCGGCGGCACGGAACAGATTGCCGCCGCAGACACATCCGCCACTCTGACCGGTGTCATACTGGGGTTACTCGCCGCCTTTACTTATGCCCTCTATTCCTGGGCCGCACGCCGCCTGATGCAGCGCAACATTCCGTCACGGGCAGCAATGGGCGGTATTTTCGGGATCGGAGGGTTACTGCTGATGCCGGTGTTGGTACTTTACGGCGCGCCATTCCTGGATTCGTGGCAAAACGCCGCGGTCGGCATTTATATGGCTTGTGTGCCGATGTTTATGGGTTATGTCTGTTTCGGCTATGCGCTGGCGCGTATTCCCGCCAGCACCGCCACCACAATTACACTACTGGAACCGGTTATCGCTGCCGTACTCGCCGCTCTGATTGTCGGCGAACAACTCACCACCGCAGGCTGGGCCGGAGTCGTGCTGATTTTCTCCTGTCTGGTCTGTATTACACTGCCTGCACGGCGTAAGGCACAGGCGGTGAATGTGGCAATCGTTAAACCGGATCAGTGTTAGTTTTCAGCTTACTTCCCGATACAGAAACTCGAGAAAATACGCCCCAGCAGATCGTCGGAGGTGAATTCCCCGGTGATTTCGCTCAGCGCCTGCTGAGCGAGACGCAGTTCTTCTGCCAGTAATTCGCCGGAGCGGGCAACCACTAACTGCTCGTGGCCGGAGATCAGATGCTCTGCGGCAGTATTCAGTGCCTGTAAATGACGGCGGCGGGCGAGGAATCCGCCTTCGGTGTTGCCTTCAAATCCCATAGTGGTTTTCAGATGATCGCGCAGCAAATCAATACCGTGACCTTCGCGGGCAGAGAGTTTAATCAGCGTATCGCCGTTCCGCTCTGTGATACCGGTGGTTTCCCCGGTGATATCCGTTTTATTGCGGATAATGGTGACCGGAATACCAGCCGGTAAGCGGGACATAAATTCCGGCCAGATTTGCTCCGGCGTCTGTTCATCCACCGTGGTGCCGTCCACCATAAACAGGACACGGTCCGCCTGTGCAATTTCCTGCCAGGCACGTTCGATACCAATCCGCTCCACTTCATCCCCGGCTTCGCGCAGACCGGCAGTATCGATAATATGCAGCGGCATACCGTCGATATGAATATGTTCACGCAGCACATCACGGGTGGTCCCGGCAATATCAGTCACAATCGCGGCTTCGCGTCCGGCCAGTGCATTCAGCAGACTGGATTTTCCGGCATTCGGCCGGCCGGCAATCACCACTTTCATCCCTTCACGCAGCAGACTGCCCTGACGTGCCTGAGAGCGTACCCGCTCCAGATCAGCGATCACAGTATCGAGTTTGGCTTCAATCACGCCGTCAGAGAGAAAATCAATCTCTTCATCCGGGAAGTCGATCGCGGCTTCCACATAGATCCGCAGATTAGTGAGTGCTTCCACCATCTGATGCACTTCACCGGAGAAAGCGCCCTGTAATGAATTCATAGCAGAACGGGCAGCCTGTTCCGAACTGGCATCAATCAGGTCGGCAATGGCTTCCGCCTGCGCCAGATCCAGCTTGTCATTAAGGAATGCACGCTCGGAAAACTCACCGGGATTGGCGATACGGATATTATCGATAAGAAGAATACGTTTTAACAATAAATCGAGGATAACCGGCCCGCCGTGCCCCTGGAGTTCCAGCACATCCTCACCGGTAAAAGAGTTCGGGCCGGGGAAGAAAATCGCGATCCCCTGATCCAGCACTTTGCCGGTTTCATCACGGAAAGGCAGATAATCGGCATAACGCGCTTTCGGGAGTTTCCCCAGTACAATCTGAGCTACCTGTGCCGCCTGCGGGCCGGACACACGCAGAATACCGACTCCGCCGCGTCCCGGCGGGGTTGCCTGTGCCACAATGGTATCGGTGCTCTGAATTTCAGCGTTATTCATGGCCATCTCTCTCTTTCTCACCGTGTGATAAACAATAAAGGCGGTCAATATGACCGCCTTTAAATAATACTATAAGACCGGCAGAGATTCCCCGCCGGTCACGGGCTTATTTTTTGTCGCGGCTGTGAAGACCGCGTTTTTCCAGACCGCGATAGATAATCTGCTGCTGGAGGATAGTCACCAGGTTACTGACGATATAGTACAGAACCAGACCTGACGGGAACCACAGGAAGAAGACTGTGAAGATCACCGGCATGAAGGTGAAAATCTTCTGCTGTAACGGGTCTGTGACCGCTGTCGGAGACAGTTTCTGGATCACAAACATCGTTGCACCCATCAGAATCGGCAGGATGTAGTACGGGTCCTGTGCGGATAAGTCATGGATCCAGCCGATAAACGGTGCGTGACGCAGTTCTACCGAGCCCATCAGCATGTAATACAGCGCCAGGAAGATAGGCATCTGGATAATCAGCGGTAAGCAGCCACCCAGCGGGTTCACTTTCTCTTCTTTGTACAGCGCCATCATTTCCTGACTCATGCGCTGTTTATCATCACCGATACGCTCACGCATTGCTTTCAGCTTCGGCTGAAGCATACGCATTTTCGCCATAGAGGTGTATTGCGCACGGGTCAGCGGATACATGATACCGCGGACAATAAAGGTGATAACGATGATGGAGAAGCCCCAGTTACCGATGAAGCTGTGGATAAACTTCAGTAACTTGAACAGCGGCTGGGAAATAAACCATAACCAACCGTAATCCACGGTTAAGTCCAGGTGTGGTGCCACGGCTTCCATTTCGTTCTGCAGTTCCGGTCCGACCCACAGTGTTGCGTTATATTTCGCTTCGCTGTTTGCCCCGATACGGATTGCATCACTCTTATAACCGATGAATGCATCGCCGGTTTTAGCGCTGTACAGCGTATAGAAGTTATTGGTGGTCCCTTTCTCAGGAACCCACGCTGTCGCAAAATACTGCTGTAACATCGCCACCCAGCCAACATTGGTGTTGATGTTCAGTGGTTTATCTTCGATATCACTGAAGCTGTATTTTTTGTAGTTGGTTTCTTCGGATGAGTACGCCGCACCACGGTAGGTATGCAGCGCAAAGTTGCTGCTGCCGTTGTTAAGACGTTCCGGTAAATTCACAGACTGTTTTAACTGACCGAAAAACGCCATTTCCAGCGGAGCTGAGGTGTCGTTTTTGATGGTGTAATCAACACTGATGGCATAGTCTTTGCGCTTCAGGGTGTAGGTTTTCACATACGTGACACCATCCTGAACGAAAGTCAGAGGAACACGCAGTTCATCCTGACCTTCCGGCAGCACAAAAGTATCGCTTTCAGTGGTATACAGCGGGCGTTCTTTGTAATTATTCGGGTTATCCGGACCATTCGCACCGGTTAAACCACTGATTGCCTGGTAAGCAAATTCAGGAGTTGTTTCCAGTAAACGGAACGGATCTGCGGATTTTAAGGTTGCCGGGTAAGCCAAAAGGTCAGCTTCATCAATATCACCGCCGCGCAGATTGATGTTCAGTGACAGCACATCTGTTTTGACCGTAATATATTTGTTCTGCCCGCTGCTTTCACCACTTGGCGTTGTCGTCTGCTGCGTTGCCTGAACAGCCGCGTTAAGTGCTTGTGTCTTATCACTTTCCCACGTCTGCCATGCAAAGAAGGATACGAGTAGCAAAGCGATGAATAGAAGATTACGTTGCGAATCCATCGTTAATGTTCTCTGTTATCATCATTTTTAGGTGGGACAGGATCATCACCACCTTCGTGTAAAGGGTGGCATTTTAATACGCGTTTCACCGTTAACCAACCGCCTTTTATCATACCAAACCTGCGCAATGCCTCAATTCCGTATTGCGAACAGGTTGGTGTGAAGCGGCAACGTGGTCCCAGCAGCGGACTTATCACCAGCTGGTAACCTCTGATTAACAGGATCAGGAAGCGTGCGCCAAGCGACTGTGACGACGCCATAACTTACCCAATGCTTCCGTAATCTCGCGATTACTCAACTCCGATACCCCTTTTCTTACCAGAAGCACGAAATCCATATCGGGCAACTCATGTTGGTGCAGACGAAAGTATTCACGCGCTAACCGTTTAATGCGGTTGCGCTCATGAGCCCGTTTCACGTTTTTTTTAGCGACGGTAAGACCAATGCGGGGATGTTCCAGCTCATTACGGCGTCCCAGAAGTGTTATTTCAGGAGTACTTGCCCGTTGTGGTTGCCGGAAGACAAAGTTGAAATGCTCGGGAGTTAACAAACGTAACTCCCTCGGAAAAGCGAGCTTAACCACGTCAGATGGTTAGCTTTATTACTTAGAAACGGTCAGACGAGCGCGGCCTTTAGCACGACGGCGAGCCAGAACCTGACGACCATTTTTAGTGGCCATACGAGCGCGGAAACCATGGGAACGGTTACGCTTCAGTACGGACGGTTGAAAAGTGCGTTTCATAGCGGTTTCTACCTAAACTTTAAATTATTACTGATTCAGTAAACGCATCGGCAAACAGTAAATTCAGCGTCGGATTCACATCTTTCTGCTGAAAGGGCCATCACTGAAAGTGGCTGACCTCTGTGCCTTATCGCAACATCAATATGGAAAGATGCGAGATTGTAATAAAATCCGGGCCTGTCCGTCAATCAAAGATGGCGCGATAACACAGATTTCTGCACATAATTGCATTTACCCATAACCTGCCTGTACACATTACCGCATCAAGACACAGATAACACGCACAGGGTGCAAGATTATACGGACTCCCCGGCAAAGCGCAAGGATCGATCAGCGATCTGTGAATATTCGATCGATACCCCGATCCGGGCCACTGATTTTCTGCCTGAGGATAATTCACCAAAACTTATCCCCAAACGGGATCTTCCCGCTGTATTCTCCCGCCGGGATTCGTTATACTCCGGCCTGAATCCCGCTCCGGACGGGCTGACAGCCCCTGTGGATAAAAACCCGGAAAACTGTGTAAAAGGATGAGGATCTTGTCCCGCTTTTGCGATATGATCCGTCGTCACGATCATTTTCACCCGTGCGGTGATCGCCGGTGCAGGGAATGATCGTCCATAACACAGCCTCATTTTTGTACACTGAAGTGTCCGTTGAAACATGCAGAGGACAATACGTCTGTATGTGCTGTGTCTGCGTGAAAAATCTTATTCTGTTTCTTTGACTGGTCTTGTTTAGGGGAGTTCACCGTGTCTCTTTCGCTTTGGCAGCAATGTCTTGCCCGTTTGCAGGATGAATTACCTGCCACAGAATTCAGTATGTGGATACGCCCCCTTCAGGCTGAGCTGAGTGATGACACTCTGGCGCTCTATGCCCCTAACCGGTTTGTGCTCGACTGGGTACGGGAGAAGTACATTAATAACATTAATGCGCTCCTGTCTGATTTCTGCGGTAACGATATCCCGCAGTTGCGTTTTGAGGTCGGTAATAAACCGGTCAGCGCGATCAGCAGCACACCGGAAAGAAGTATTCCCCCGTCACGGACGATGAAACAGCCGCCTTCGCGGGAAAAAGCACCCGCACTGCGCCCGAGCTGGCATGATAACAGCGCGGAGCCGGATGTGGCTTACCGTTCCAACGTTAACCCGAAGCACACCTTTGACAGCTTTGTGGAAGGTAAATCGAACCAGCTGGCGCGCGCAGCCGCCCGTCAGGTGGCAGATAACCCGGGTGGCGCATATAACCCGCTGTTTTTATACGGCGGAACCGGTCTGGGTAAAACCCACTTATTACATGCCGTCGGCAACAGCATTATGGAAAATAAAGCCAACGCCAAAGTGGTCTATATGCACTCAGAACGTTTTGTGCAGGATATGGTCAAAGCCTTACAGAACAATGCGATTGAAGAGTTCAAACGCTACTACCGTTCTGTCGATGCCTTACTGATTGATGATATTCAGTTCTTTGCTAACAAAGAGCGTTCTCAGGAAGAATTTTTTCATACCTTCAATGCGTTACTCGAAGGTAATCAGCAGATAATCCTGACCTCCGACCGCTACCCGAAAGAAATTAACGGGGTGGAAGATCGCCTGAAGTCGCGGTTCGGCTGGGGATTAACCGTTGCTATTGAACCGCCGGAACTGGAAACGCGGGTCGCGATCCTGATGAAAAAAGCTGATGAAAACAACATCCGCCTGCCGGATGAAGTGGCTTTCTTTATTGCGAAACGTCTGCGCTCCAACGTCCGTGAACTGGAAGGTGCACTGAACCGGGTCATTGCCAACGCCAACTTTACCGGGCGGGCGATTACCATCGATTTTGTGCGTGAAGCGCTGCGCGATCTGCTGGCACTCCAGGAGAAACTGGTCACTATCGATAATATTCAGAAAACTGTTGCTGAGTATTATAAAATTAAAGTGGCTGATCTGCTCTCCAAACGCCGTTCGCGCTCTGTCGCCCGGCCGCGCCAGATGGCGATGGCTCTGGCAAAAGAGCTGACAAACCATAGTTTGCCAGAAATCGGGGATGCTTTTGGCGGCCGTGACCATACGACCGTTCTGCACGCCTGCCGTAAAATCGAGCAGCTGCGTGAGGAAAGCCACGACATCAAAGAAGATTTTTCTAACTTAATCCGGACATTATCATCATAGCGCTATGAAATTTATCATTGAACGTGAGCAATTGTTAAAACCCTTACAACAGGTCAGCAGTCCGTTGGGCGGTCGCCCGACCCTACCGATTCTGGGTAACTTACTGCTGAAAGTCTCTGATGGCGTACTGCATCTCACAGGGACAGACCTTGAGATGGAAATGATGGCAGCGGTTCCGCTGGATCAGCCGCATGAAAACGGTGAAACCACGGTACCGGCACGGAAGTTCCTGGATATCTGGCGGGGTCTGCCGGACGGCGCACAAATCAGCGTTGAGCTGGATGGTGATCGTCTTCTGGTCCGTTCCGGCCGCAGCCGCTTCTCGCTGTCCACCTTACCGGCCTCGGATTTCCCGAATCTGGATGACTGGCAGAGTGATGTCACTTTCTCCCTGTCACAGGCGACATTAAAGCGCCTGATTGAATCCACACAGTTTTCCATGGCGCACCAGGATGTCCGCTATTACTTAAACGGTATGCTGTTTGAAACCAGCGGTTCAATTCTGCGCACCGTCGCCACTGACGGGCACCGCCTGGCGGTCTGCTCACTGGATATCGGGCAGGAACTGCCGGACCATTCGGTGATCGTACCGCGTAAAGGTGTTATCGAACTGATGCGTCTGCTGGACGGCGGCGATGCCCTGCTGAAACTGGAAATCGGCAGCAATAATATCCGCGCCCATGTCGGCGGGTTTATTTTCACCTCCAAACTGGTGGATGGCCGCTTCCCGGACTACCGCCGTGTCCTGCCGAAGAACCCGGACAAAACGCTGACGGCAAATTGTGATATGCTGAAGCAGGCTTTTTCGCGGGCGGCAATTTTGTCGAACGAGAAATTCCGCGGTGTGCGGATTTACCTGAACAACAATCAGCTCAGAATTACCGCCAATAACCCGGAACAGGAAGAAGCCGAAGAAATCGTGGATGTCACTTACGACGGAACGGATATGGAAATCGGTTTCAATGTCAGCTATGTCCTTGATGTTCTTAATACACTGAAATGTGAAGATGTCTCAGTGAAACTGACTGATGCCACATCCAGCGTACAGATTGAAGATGACGCCAGTGATGCAGCCGCTTACGTTGTGATGCCGATGCGCCTGTAACACGATGATCCTCTCGCGTTTACTTATCCGTGATTTTCGCAATATCGAAAATGCGGATTTACCGCTGGCTGCCGGGTTTAACTTTCTGGTCGGCCCGAACGGCAGCGGTAAAACCAGCGTTCTGGAAGCCATTTACACACTCGGCCACGGCCGGGCATTCCGTTCAGTGCAGGCGGGGCGTGTTATACGCCACGATAATGAAGAATTTATTCTGCACGGGAAACTCGGGCAGGAACAGACAGACCGGGCCACCAGCGTCGGCCTGAGTAAAAACCGCCAGGGTGACAGCAAGGTCCGTATTGACGGCACCGACGGCCATAAAATTGCCGAACTGGCAAAATTACTGCCGATGCAGCTTATCACCCCGGAAGGCTTTACACTGCTCAACGGCGGACCAAAATTCCGCCGCGCCTTTATTGACTGGGGCTGTTTCCACAATGAGCCGCAATTTTTTGCGATGTGGAGCGATTTAAAACGCCTGGTGAAACAACGCAATGCCGCGCTTCGCCAGGTATCGAATTATGGTCAGATCCGCCACTGGGATCAGCAGCTGATTCCGGTTGCTGAACAAATCAGTCAGTGGCGGGAGCATTATGTGACAGCGATTGCGCAGGATATTGAGCAAACCTGTCAGCAGTTTTTACCTGAATTTTCGCTGAGTGTCTCTTTCCAGCGCGGATGGGATAAAGAGACCGATTATTCAGAGCTTCTGCAGCGCCAGTTTGAACGGGATCGCGCACTGACCTACACCGCCTCCGGCCCGCATAAAGCGGATTTACGGATCAGGGCGGATGGGGTGCCGGTGGAAGATTTACTTTCACGTGGTCAGTTAAAACTGCTGATGTGCGCGCTGCGGTTAGCACAGGGTGAATATTTCACCCGTCAGAGCGGGCAGCAATGCCTGTATCTGCTTGATGATTTTGCCTCAGAACTGGATGCCGGGCGCCGCCGTTTACTGGCTCACCGGCTGAAAGCCACACAGGCTCAGGTTTTTGTCAGTGCCATCACCCCTGAACAGGTCAGTGATATGACAGATGAAAACAGTCGCCTGTTTGTCGTGGAAAAAGGTAAAATACAGGTTCAATAATCAGGATTAGATGAGCGGGAAACGTTGATGTCGAATACCTATGACTCCTCAAGTATCAAAGTATTAAAAGGGCTGGACGCGGTGCGTAAACGCCCGGGAATGTACATTGGTGATACCGATGACGGAACCGGTTTACACCACATGGTCTTCGAGGTTGTTGACAACGCTATCGACGAAGCCCTCGCCGGTTACTGTAAAGACATCGTTGTGACCATTCACAATGACAATTCAGTCTCCGTACAGGATGACGGCCGCGGTATCCCGACCGGGATCCATGAAGAAGAAGGCGTCTCCGCCGCAGAGGTTATCATGACTGTTCTGCACGCCGGCGGGAAGTTCGATGATAACTCCTATAAAGTCTCGGGCGGCCTGCACGGCGTCGGGGTCTCTGTTGTTAACGCCCTGTCTGAAAAACTGGAACTGGTTATCCGCCGTGACGGCAAAGTCCACGAGCAGATCTACCGCCACGGTGAGCCGCAGGATCGCCTGACCATTGTCGGCGAAACCGATAAAACCGGAACACGCGTGCGTTTCTGGCCGAGCATGGACACCTTCAAAGGCGAGACTGAATTCCAGTACGATATTCTGGCAAAACGCCTGCGTGAACTCTCCTTCCTGAACTCCGGTGTGTCGATCCGTCTGGTCGACAAACGCGACGGCAAAGAAGACCATTTCCATTACGAAGGCGGTATCAAAGCATTCGTGGAATATTTAAGCCGCGCCAAAACCTCAATTCATAACAATGTTTTCTATTTCTCCACCGAGAAAGACGATATCGGCGTGGAAATCTCCATGCAGTGGAATGACTCCTTCCAGGAAAACGTATACTGCTTCACCAACAACATTCCGCAGCGTGACGGTGGTGCTCACCTCGCCGGTTTCCGTGCTGCTATGACCCGTACTCTCAACAGCTATATTGAGAAAGAAGGGCTGAATAAAAAATCCAAAGTCAGCACGACCGGGGATGATGCGCGTGAAGGGCTGGTGGCGGTTATTTCCGTCAAAGTACCGGACCCGAAATTCTCCTCACAGACTAAAGACAAGCTGGTCTCTTCCGAAGTGAAAACCGCGGTTGAAACCCTGATGAACGAAAAGCTGTCTGAATATCTGGATGAAAACCCGAACGACACTAAAATTATTGTCGGCAAAATTATTGATGCCGCACGTGCCCGTGAAGCTGCACGCCGTGCCCGTGAAATGACCCGCCGTAAAGGCGCGCTGGATTTAGCCGGTCTGCCGGGTAAACTGGCGGACTGCCAGGAACGTGACCCTGCATTCTCCGAACTGTACTTAGTGGAAGGGGACTCAGCGGGCGGCTCTGCAAAACAGGGGCGTAACCGTAAGAACCAGGCCATCTTACCGCTGAAAGGTAAAATCCTGAACGTTGAGAAGGCGCGTTTTGATAAAATGCTGGCTTCTCAGGAAGTGGCCACCCTGATCACCGCGCTCGGCTGCGGTATCGGCCGTGACGAATACAACCCGGACAAACTGCGCTATCACAGCATCATCATCATGACCGATGCCGACGTCGATGGTTCACACATCCGTACCCTGTTACTGACCTTCTTCTACCGTCAGATGCCGGAAATCATTGAGCGCGGTTATGTGTATATCGCACAGCCGCCGCTGTATAAAGTGAAAAAAGGCAAGCAGGAACAGTATATTAAAGATGACGAAGCGATGGAGCAGTATCAGGTATCTATCGCACTGGATGGCGCGGCACTGTATGTAAATGAAACCGCCGCACCGATTCAGGGCGAACATCTGGAAAAACTGCTGCACGAATACAACGGCGCACACAAAATTATCCGCCGTTTAGAGCGTCTCTATCCGCTGGCACTGTTAAACAGCCTGGTCTACCAGCCGAAACTGGAAGAATCCGCGCTGCTGAACAAAACCGAGGTAGAAGCCTGGGCACAGAGCCTGACAGAACGCCTGACCCGTCATGAAGAGCACGGCAGCACCTACAGCTACCATATTGCGGAAAACAAAGAGCGCCAGCTGTTTGAGCCGGTACTGACTATCCGTACCCACGGTGTTGATACTGACTACAATCTGGATTTCGATTTTGTTCACGGCAGCGAATATGCCCGTATCTCCAAACTGGGTGAGCTTATCCGTGGTCTGATTGAAGAAGGTGCTTATGTTGTCCGTGGTGAGCGCCGTCAGAACGTCAGCAACTTCGAACAGGCCCTTGACTGGCTGATGAAAGAATCACGCCGTGGTCTGGCTGTACAGCGCTATAAAGGGCTGGGTGAAATGAACCCGGAACAGCTGTGGGAAACCACCATGAACCCGGAAACCCGCCGTATGTTGCAGGTCACGGTAAAAGATGCGATTGCAACGGATCAGTTATTCACCACACTGATGGGTGATGATGTTGAACCGCGCCGAGCCTTTATCGAAGAGAATGCCCTGAAAGCGGCAAACATCGACGTATAATTTTTTCCTCTCTCTGAGACCTGATAAAGCCCGGATTTCCGGGCTTTATTTTTTTCCGGCGATCCGCCGCAGCCCCTCATCCCGCAAAGTCAGCGATATGCTTCAGGTTCGTGGTAATAATACCGACCATCCCCGAGACCAGTAACTGAATCGCCAGCGTGACCAGAATAATGCCGGAGATCCGCGCCAGTGTATCCATCACACCGGGCGATAAACGCCCGTGCAGCGGCCCGGTTGCCAGAAAAGTCAGGGCAATAGTGGGCAGCATCAGCAGAATCACAACGGAAAGCTGAATCAGGCCGGACAGCGAATCACTGTGTCCCGCCAGCGAGATCCCGACCGCTATCGTTCCGCCGCCCATCGAGAGCGGAAAAAGCAGCGGTACCATCGCCAGCCGCATAATATCTTTCGGCGGCGTGACACTGACCGGAATATCACTGTGCTCCTCTTTGACACCGCGGATAAGCATCGGCCATCCCTGCGCCAGCAACGCAATACCGCCGGTAACGGTCAGTGCATCCGCACTCAGCCCCAGCGCCGTCAGCAGCCAGTTCCCCAGCCAGATAACCACCAGCATGACCAGTGTGTATCCGGCCGCAATTTTCCAGGCAATTTGCCACAGTATCCCCCGATCAATCCGGCCGAGAATAATCGTGGCGGCGGTGATCGTCGCCGGGGGACTGAACAGCGATACAAACGTCACATAGTTAAGAAGAATATTGTCGAGCCATTCATTCATCTTTCCGGCTCCGTGTCCGCAGATAACCGGCAGCCAGACAAAGAACCAGCGCCGCGGCAATCACACTGACAGCGATCATCCCGCTGCTCAGCAGTGTCACAACAAAACCAGCCAGTACCGCGGTGACCAGGATAATCCCGGTCCCGGTAATGAATTTTGAAGCGCGGATAACGCTGCTCTGACGCCACGCCACCACCAGTACCATCAGATAGCACAGGAGAAACGTAAAACTGGCGACATTTGCCAGGTCGCCGAGATTCAGGAACAACGCCAGCAACAGTGTCAGCAGAATAAGCAGGATATTCACTGTCGTTCCCTGACGGTATATTGTTTTGCCCCAGGCAGCCGGCAGAATTCCGGTGCTGCACATTCTGTCAGTAATATTGAATGCAGAGAACAGCGTGGCATTTATCGCTGATGTTGTCGCCAGCAGTGCGGCGGCGGCAACAATCACAAAACCGGCTTTTCCCCATACAGGATAAGCCACCTGAGCCACCGCGGTATCGGCATAACGGACCAGCGCAGACGGAGAAAGGTTGCCGAGTAATACCAGTGCCAGGCTGATATAAAGCGCAATCGTGAACAGAATGGCTATCATAAATGCCTTCGGCATTACCCGGCCGGGATTTGCCACTTTGTCAGAGGCATTCGCCATCATGCCGAACCCGGCATAGGCGAAAAAGGTCAGTCCGACGGCGGAAAAAAGCGTATCACCGGAGAACGGGGTTATATTCAGCAGTGTTGTGTCCACCGTAAATATTCCCGTTGCCACCAGTGCAATAATAATCACCAGTTTGGTGCCCACCAGAAGGACTTCAATTTTGCCGACAGCATGACTGCCGGTGATATTCATCAGGGCGACCACGATGATAATAAAGGCCGTATACACTTCCGGTAATAAGGCGGATTCATTGCCCTGATGAAAAAGCTGAACAGCATAGGCCCCGAATGCTCTGGCCACCATCGCAACTGTCAGGATCAGCGTGACGAGATACAAAAAAGATAAGGCAGTCGTCAGTACCGCAGGAAAAGACAGCCGGAAGAAATCAATAATGCCGCCCGGAGAAGGATAACAGGCGGATAACCTGGCATACGCATAACCGGCAAATAACGCGACCACGCCGCCGCAGGCAAATGCAATCCATGTTGCAGACTGCATAATCAGCGCTGTCTGCCCCAGCAGTGCAAAAATCCCTGCTCCCACCATCGCGCCGATCCCCAGCGCAATGACCTGTAATAGTGTTAACGGTTTTTCTGATGATACTGACGTCATACCCTGCTCCCGAAACAAAACCCGTGCTGCCGCTGATGTTTATTTATATCTGACAAAGCCCGGAAATCCGGGCTTTGTCGTTATCCGCGGGATCACCGGTAAAGGTTATATCCCAGCGCGGCGGCAACCGAGGCCACCATTTTCTGGCCTCTGACACTGTTTCCGTCATCATCCAGCGGCGGTGAAAATGCAGCGATTCCCATCACGCCCGGTACAACCGCCAGAATCCCGCCGCCGACACCACTTTTACCCGGCAATCCGACGGTGTATGCCCAGTCACCCGAGCGGCCGTACAGCCCTTCCATCGTCATTTCCGCCAGGATAAACGGCGTATGGGCCGGATTCAGCACCTGCTCACCTGTCACCGGGTTTTTGCCGTGTCCGGCCAGTGTCGCCCCCATCGTGGCCAGCTCTTTGGTGGTCAGCAGCGTGGAGCACTGGCGGGTATACACATCACACGCCTCCATCGGATCACAATAGAGATTTTGTGCCGCGTAAAGCAGCCAGGATATACCACGGTTATGGAAATTAGTGGTCTGCTCCGACTGATTCAGTTCATCCGACAATGCAATCGCATCTGATCCGAGTCGGCGCTGCATCGTCAGTATCCGCTGCCAGCGTTCTTCGGCCGATTTTGCGGTTACCGCACTGACAGTCGCGATTGCACCGGCGTTCACCAGCGGCGACAACGGTTTATCATTATGCAGCTCCAGCGCCATCACCGAGTTAAACGGCAGGCCGGTCGGGTCAGCACCGATCTGGTTCTGCACCGCCTCCGGACCAATATCCTCCAGCGCCAGCGCCAGTGTGCAGACTTTGGAAATCGACTCGATGGCAAACCGGTAATCCGCGTCGCCGCTGCTGATAACATCGCCCTGCACTGTTACCACTGCGACAGCCGCCAGGTCGGACGGAATATTAGCCAGGAACGGAATATAGTCCGCATTCGCACCGCCGGGAGCCTGATGAAACTGCTGAAAGGCATTGGTTACCGCCTGTTTGATAGCTGTTAAATCCGTCATGATACTTTTCCTTTGTTTTCCCATGTAAACGGTGCGAAATCACTGTCCGGATCACGCCAGCCCGGTTTACGAATCTGATAAACAACAAACGGAAGAAGAACGAACAGAACGGTCAGTCCGATCAGCGCCCCCACATACACTTCCGGGCTGCCGACCGCAATCTGTGCCGGCGGGATAAAGCTGAACAGAAACGCGGTTAATGAACCGAGAAGCCCCATACCACCGAGAATAATCATCCCCGCATTACCGCCCGGGATACGGTACGGACGGGCACGCTGCGGCTGACTGAAGCGCAGATAAATCGCGGCACTGAACATCAGCATATACATAATCAGATAGAGAATGACGGTCAGCTGACTGAGGATCTGATAAGCCGCCTGTACGGACGGAAGCACCACAAACAGCACAGCCAGCAGAGAGACGAGCACCGCCTGCACCAGCAGGATATGTGTCGCCATCCCGTTCTTGTTGGTATGCTGGAACCAGTGCGGCAGATAGCCCGCTTTCGCCACTTCCAGAAGACCGGAAGACGGCCCGGCAACCCAGGTCACGACACTCGCCAGCACGCCGATAGCCAGCATGACGGCAACAATCGGCCCCATCCACGGAATATGCGCCCATTTGAACATATCATCGTAAGCCACCAGCAGGCTCTGGGTCAGACTGATATCTGACTGAGGAATGATAAAGGCGATCGCCAGTGTGCCGAGCACAAAGATAGCCACCGTACCCGCCGCCGCCAGAATAATGGCTTTCGGGTAGTTTTTGGTCGGATTATCAATGTCTTTTACGTGAATGGCGTTCATTTCCATCCCGGCGTAGAACAGGAAAATACTGGCCGCCAGCACAATATTATCGAAGTTTGAGAAATCCGGCAGAACCTGATCCCACGCCAGGTCAATCTGCGGCGTCTGGCCGCTGAACAGGTAAGAGAAACCGAGCACAATCAGAATGATCGCCGGAACAATCGTCCCGATAATCCCGCCCCATTTTGATACCCGGGCGAATGCGCCGACCCCTTTAAAGGCAATAAAGGTTGCCAGCCAGTAGATAAACAGCACAACACCAAGCACAAAGAATTTATTTGCCGCCAGCGCTTCATCAAATGCCTGATGCGGATTGATAAAGGCAAGTGACACCGCCCCGAATGTCAGCCCGGTCGGGAACCAGACAGTCACCTCAATCCACAGCATCGCCATCGCCAGAAACGCCAGACGCGGCCCGAACGCTTCGCCGACCCAGCGGAACACCCCGCCCTTCTCTGACCAGCCGGTGGCCAGTTCAGCCGCGACCAGTGATACCGGGATCAGGAAGAACACTGCCGCAAACAGATAATAGAAAATCGCACTGAGACCGTATTCCGCTTCGGCAGGCAAACCGCGCAGACTCACCACCGCCACAATATTCATAACGATAAGTGTGCCGACAGTCAGTTTTGCTGCACCGGAAGACGGTTTTTTTGTTGAAGTATCAGTCATAAAGCACCCCGGAGGATAATGAGTGAGAGCCTCCGGCCGCTGATACCGGCCGGAGGTCATGGTTAATTAACTGTGATGGTCATTAACCATGATGGAAATTAACCGTGATGGAAGGTTGCTTTGGCCGTGGAATTCACCACCGGATTTTGTCTGAAATGATCGATAGCCCGCTTAATATCATCCAGCAGCAGGGCGGCCAGATCACGGCTGACACCGTGGCGGATCATAATACGCTGAACAACGGTTTTCTCTCTGTCCGCCGGGAGCGGATAAGAGGCTATCAGCCAGCCGCGTGTGCGGATGCGGTCGGAAAGATCGTACAGATTGAACTGCGTCACGCCAGGTTTCAGCTTGTAAGCCACCGCCGGCAGAGCGCCGCGGCCGTCATACACCAGATCGAAAATGCCCAGCTTGTTCAGTTCATCCGCAAGCCATTGCGCAGTATCTGCACACGCCTGCTGAATTTTGGTATAACCGGCGCGTCCCAGACGCAGGAAGTTATAATACTGTGCAATGATTTGCCCGCCGGGACGGGAGAAATTCAGTGCAAATGTCGGCATATTACCGCCGAGATAATCGACATTGAAAACCAGCTCTTCCGGCAGGTCTTCTTTGCTGCGCCAGACCACCCAGCCCACACCCAGTGGTGACAGACCGTATTTGTGACCGGAGCTGTTAATGGATTTCACCCGCTCAATCCGGAAATCCCACACCAGTTCCGGCTGAATGAACGGAGCAATAAACCCGCCGCTGGCACCATCAACATGCAGAGGAATATCCAGACCGGTATCCCGCTGTATTGCATCCAGCTCTTTCGCCAGTTCCGCAACCGGTTCATAAATCCCGGTAAACGTCACACCCAGCGTCGCCACCACACCAATGGTGTTTTCATCACAATACTTACGCAGATCAGACGGCTGCATACCAAGTGCATCGCCTTCCAGCGGGATTTGCCGGAGTTCCACGTCAAAATAACGGGCAAATTTTTCCCAGCATACCTGTACAGGGCCGGTCACCAGATTCGGTTTACCGGTATCTTTCCCCTGTTTTTCGCGGTTTTTACGCCAGCGCCATTTCATAGCCAGTCCGCCAAGCATCGCAGCTTCGCTGGAACCGGTGGTAGAGCAGCCGATAGTTTCCTGAGCCTGCGGGGAATTCCACAGGTCGGCAATAATATGTACACAACGGCTTTCAATTTCAGCCGTTTGCGGATATTCATCTTTGTCGATCATGTTTTTATCGACACTGTCCGTCATCAGCTGTTTGACTTCATCCTCAACCCAGGTTGTACAGAATGTCGCCAGGTTCTGACGGGAATTACCATCCAGCAGTAGTTCATCCCGGACCACGCTGTAAATAATCCGCGGGTCACTGCTGTCTTCCGGCATTTTGTATTTAGGGAGTTTTGCATCCGAGTCTGTTGATGCGTAAATATCAATAAATTCTGAACTATTATTACCTTTCACAGCATGAAGAGACATACAACCTCCTTCTCAGACTACTTATTGATAGTTAAAATTAATTAACACTACTGTCACTCTGAACACATTAAATTACGGAAAAACAGGGTATACCCTGCTGAAAAATGTGCATTCAGTGAAGCAACATACGTATATTAGCTTACAGAATGCGCAATTTTCAAATCCGTAAAACAGGTTAATAATTACGTTTTCTTATGTAACCTGATTTAATCACTGCGATAATAAATAAATTCCGTTAATAAAAAACCGGATTAACACAAAAGAAACATTTATTTATTTCGTTACGGTTTTGTGAAACGGGAGTGTGTTTATATAAGAAACTCACAGACTAAAATTAACGAAGGAAGAATGAGCAACAGGAAAAAGCGGGCAGTACGGAGGATCAGAAATCAGCGCCTTTTTTTATTACCCGAATCAAGCCATTTTTACAGCGCCGGGAACAGCAGACAAAAAAACAGGAAAGAGACAAATACAGCGGGTGATTTAAAACATACAACTAAATATAAACATTAAGTCAGTCTCTCCGGCTACTGACGCGGATTTTAATTCTCAGAAAGATTAAATAACGGCTATAAAACAGCCCCGGGAATATACAACACATTATATGTACAGTTTTAACAATAAAATAAAAACGGAACAGGAATGAAATGTTACCGGCGCATTTTGCGCAAATAACAAACAATAAACGGAATATACCAATGCTCCCGGTAATATAGACCTGACAAGTATTTTTCAGCCGCAGAAAACACACACATCCCGTTGTTTAACCGGTTCAGTCAGTAAGAAGATGCAGATACTGCAAAAGAAGCAAAGCACAAACAAAAAAAACAACCCATGTGAAAAAATCAACACATGGGTCTACATAAGAACCTATCTTTAGATTATTATCGTTATTTCAATAAAATATTCAGCATTCTGCGTAATGGCTCTGCGGCTCCCCACAGAAGCTGATCACCCACAGTAAATGCCGAGATATAATCCGGCCCCATATTCAGTTTACGGATGCGCCCGACCGGCGTTTTCAGAGTGCCGGTAACCGCCGCCGGCGTCAGCTCACGCACGGAGATATCACGATCATTCGGTACAACCCGTACCCACTCGTTATGGGCAGCCAGTAAAGACTCAATCTCTGCAACCGGCAAATCTTTTTTCAGTTTCAGGGTAAATGCCTGGCTGTGGCAGCGCAGTGCCCCGATACGGACGCACAAACCATCCACCGGGATAATATTCTGACCGCGTGACAGGATTTTGTTGGTTTCCGCCTGACCTTTCCACTCTTCACGACTCTGACCGTTATCCAGCTGCTTATCAATCCACGGGATCAGGCTTCCGGCCAGCGGTACGCCGAACTGTTCCGCCGGTAATGCACCGCTGCGGGTAAATTCAGTCACTTTGCGTTCAATATCCAGGATTGCGGAAGCCGGGTCCTGCAACTCTTTCACCACATGCGCATTCAGTGCGCCCATCTGTACCAGCAGCTCGCGCATATGACGGGCGCCGGCACCGGATGCAGCCTGGTAGGTTGCCACAGAAGCCCACTCCACCAGATCCGCCTCAAACAAGCCGCCCAGAGACATCAGCATCAGACTGACTGTACAGTTACCGCCGACAAATGTTTTAATGCCGCGGTTCAGTCCCTCTTCTATATGCTTACCGTTAACCGGGTCGAGAATAATAATGGCGTCATCATTCATCCGCAGAGCCGATGCCGCATCAATCCAGTAACCGTCCCAGCCGCTCTCACGTAGCTTCGGATAGACATCATTGGTGTAATCACCGCCCTGACAGCTGATAATAATATCCAGAGCACGCAGTGCATCAATATCAAAAGCGTCCTGTAACGTACTGCGGTGTCCGCCGAATGACGGCGCTTCCCCGCCGCTCTGCGAGGTTGAGAAAAACACCGGACGGATACCGTCAAAATCCCGCTCTTCTGTCATGCGCTGCATCAGCACAGACCCCACCATCCCGCGCCAGCCGACAAATCCCACATTTTTCATCGTGATGTTTCCTTTTATTCTCATCTGAACTGCGTTTGCAATACTCTTAACCTGACAAAATATGAATAACGGTGCAAGTGAATTTATTGATGATCCCCCGCGGTTCAGAAGCCGGACTTATATCAGGCAGCGGGTTCTCATCCGGCCGCCGGTGCTTTATGCTGGAGATAACACCACAATGATCAGAACAGGGCGGAATCATCATGTATTACGGTTTTGATATGGGCGGGACAAAAATTGAGCTTGCCGTTTTTAATGAAGCACTGGAGCCGGTCTGGCAAAAACGCATCGCGACCCCCAAAGAGAGCTATGCCGCGCTGCTTGAAGCATTCCGGCAACTGACAGAACAGGCGGATACCGAACTCGGCTGTAAAGGAAAAATCGGCATCGGCGTTCCGGGTATTGTGAATCATGAAAAAGGAACCGTATTTACCACCAATGTGCCCGCCGCGCAGTATCAGCCTCTGCGCCATGATCTGGAAACGATACTGCAGCGTCCGGTAAAAATTGAAAATGACGCCAACTGCTTTGCACTTTCCGAAGCCTGGGATCCGGCATTCCGCCACTACCCGACAGTACTGGGACTGATCCTCGGTACCGGTGTCGGCGGCGGCTTTGTGATTAACGGCACCGTGTTACCGGGGAAAAACGGGATTGCCGGAGAGATCGGTCATATTAATATGACCCTGGAAGGGGACAAACTTCTCGGGCATCAGGTTCCGGAGACTCTCTGCGGCTGCGGAAAAACCGGTTGCTTTGAAACCTATCTTTCCGGCCCGGGATTTGAGCGGATTTTTACGGCATTTTACGACGAAAAACTCAGTGCGGTTGATATTATCACCCGTTACTACAACGGTGATCATCATGCAAAACTGCACGTTGAACGCTACATGTCACTGCTCGCGCACTATCTGGGGAATGTACTGAGTGTTTTTGATCCTGATTTACTCGTGATCGGCGGCGGATTATCGCAATTCGAGGAAATTTACCGCCTGCTGCCGGAATACCTGCCGCAGTATCTCTACGGTGTTGCCTCACTGCCCGCCATTCATAAGGCCCGTTACGGGGATTCCGGCGGTGCCAGAGGAGCAGCCTGTCTGAATTTTTCCGTCTGACCGGCATATATTTACCGCCTGCGGATACAGGCGGTAAATATTTAAAATAATATAGGCTAACTCTTATCTTATTTATCCCGGAAAAAGGTTAGATTATCTGTATTAAAAGCCGGCTGAATCTGCAACGTACCGTATTTGTACATAGAATATCATTCTGTTTTCTCTGTATTATATCAGTCCGTGTTAAATTACGTATTCTTGTGATTATTATATATCATAGGTGAGTGGATAATGAATTTCATCAATCATACTATTTTTCCGGCACTGAATTTTGACTGTCATAACCCGCATCATGATAAATTTCATGTTGTTGCATCACGTATCACTTATGATATCCGGATAAATAATCGTAATGGTCAGAGTCAGCTTATTATTTCTCCCGAACAATCCCCGCTGAATTATACAGATATCAGCTACAGCGAAATGGTTGATGCCAGCATTGAATATGAAAATGATTTGGCACCCTATAAACCAAAAACGGATATTGTCATTAACGCCACTGCGTTTGCGCCGGAAAATAATCCGGTTCCGGTTTTTGATGTGGGGATTCAGATAGGAAAATATCAGAAAGCCCTGCGTATATTCGGTCCCCGCAACTGGGTAAAAGAGGGCAATGAATGGTTTCTGACAGAGCCTGAGCCCATCAGTTATCTTAATATCCGCTATGAGCATGCCTCCGGTGGTACATACAGTACCGGTGATACTGTTTTTACTTCTCCGGCAAATCCGATTGGTATGGGCTGGTATCCGGCAGAATTTCTGGCGGGAAGTGATAAAACACAACTACCGGCGCATCAGATAGAATCCCCGGATATCCCGGCACAGCATATCAGTCAGATACTCCGGCCGGACGGTTTCGGCTTTTTTGGCCGGACCTGGCAGGGGCGTGCGGAATACGCCGGTGATTACCATCAGAACCCGCCGTCACAGATGCCGGATAACCTCAATTACTGGTGTGGTGCACACCCGACGCTGCAGATTCCCCATCTTAAAGCCGGTAATAAACTCCCGCTGAAACTGTTTGGTCTGGTATCCGCGACCGAGATTGAGCGCCAGCATGTCCTGTTTTATGTTCCGGTGGAAAATCTGTTTGTTTTTATCGGCTCCGGCCTCGGGTTTTCTATCCCGAAAAATTTACAGCTCGACACCATTGTTGTGGATATGAACCTGAGAAAAGTGTTCTGCACTTACCGTATTGCCCTGCCGGACTCTCTGAACATCACAGAGGTGACGCTGCGCTACATTCCGGATCATCCGGCCATATGACCGGTACACATTGCACGTAAAAAGCGGCGCTATTGTCTCCGCCAAAAATTACGGTTAAGTAATGATTTTACATTTCCGAAACTGAGATTTATTTATATTAAAAACACCTATCAGATATAAACAACAAATAACATAAAATATGTTGCTACATCAATAAAAAAGAATAACCGCAATATTGATGCAATAATTAAGTATCTCTTAAATTATTTCATTTCAATGACAAAAAATAATTTTTAAAAATAAAAAGTCATATATTTCCCGGCTATTTGAGAATATATTACCGCAAAAATAAAATAACCTATTCCGTGCTGTCTTCTTACAGTTCGGAGGACTCTTTTTAATTGTTTTACATTATCCCGGGGTTATCATGAAAAACAACATGCCTGTCACACAGCATGAGTATTCGCTTAACGATAATGCAATATTAATGTCAACCACTGACACTCAAAGCCATATAACCTATGCAAACTCTGCATTTATTACAGCAAGCGGATTTGAGGAAGAGCAGCTTACCGGACAACCTCATAATATTATCCGTCATCCGGATATGCCACCGGCTGCCTTTGCTGATATGTGGTATACCCTGCAACAGGGTGACAGCTGGACAGGTATTATCAAGAACCGTTGTCGTAACGGCGACCATTACTGGGTAAGAGCAAATGTCACCCCGGTATGGCACGATAAAAAATTAACCGGCTATATTTCCGTCCGTACAGTACCATCCCGCGATGAAATAAAAAAAAGCGCATCACTTTACAGCCGGTTAAAGAATAATAAACTAAACGGATACCGTCTTTTTAAAGGCGTTATTATCCGCAAAGGCAAACTGGCATTTTTATCATTAATGAAATGGCTGCCGGTCGGAAAGCGGATCAATTATTCCTTATTAAGCGTCATGTTATTAACGCTGGCTCTGTTATTTTCACCGTTAAATCCGTTTATTCAGGCGGGTGGCGTAGTGACTCTGTTTATTCTGTTATCGCTTTACCTTCAGTCACACGTTTCTCAGCCGGTTAAATTACTGCTGTCACAGATGAAAAAAGTGGTTTCCGGCCGTAAACCGGCACCCGTACACATGGACAGAGTGGATGAAATCGGCCTGCTGATGCGCATGGTGAATCAGTCAGGGCTTAACCTGAATTCGCTGGTGGATGATGTCAGCACCCAGGTTGCCGGGATCAAAGCTATCAATCAGCGGGTTTCACAGGAAACGACTGCGCTGCATACCCGTTCAGAAGAAGCATCCGCCCATTTGCAGCAAACTGCCGTTGCTATCGAGGAGATCAGCAGTGCGGTGCAGCAGACGGCCGAAAGTGTCTATCTGACTATGAATATCGCCGGTAATGCGAGCAACAGTGCGACACAAAGCAACGAAACCATGCAGAAAACGATCGATATGATGCATACCATTTCTGCGGACAATAATCATATTGTCGATATCATCGGTGTGATTGACCGTATTGCTTTTCAGACCAATATTCTGGCGCTGAATGCGTCGGTGGAAGCCGCCCGTGCCGGAGATGCCGGACGGGGATTTTCTGTGGTGGCTGCAGAGGTACGCAACCTCGCACTGCATTCCGCCTCTGCCGCCAAAGAGATCAAAACCCTGATTGAGAAAAATGCGGCCAATGTCCGTACAGGTGTGACAATCGCAGAGCAGACTGAAACCCAGCTCGGGGAAATGGTCACCGATGTGCTGAAAATGTCATCCATGATCAATGAAATCGGCCTTGCCACCAAAGAACAGACTCAGGCGCTGGAGCTTATCAATGAATCTGTCGCCCGTATCGGCACCATGACCGGCAACAATACTGAAATGGTCAATAATGTTACCGGTGCCACCTCTGAACTGACGCGGCGGGCCTCACGGTTGCAGCAGGCAATACAGGTCTTCGGTAATCATGCCTGAGCAGATGCGGCAAACCGCGCTGCCCGTTTGCCGGTATTTAATACCGGTTTGCTGTGCGGCTGAGCAGCGGCATGCTCCGTCAGGCGGAAATCCCGTGTCCGTGACTGTAAATCCGCAACCTGAGCCTTAAGTGCATCAGAAGAACCGGCAAGCTCATCGGCGATCATCACACTGCCCTGAGTTGCCTGTTCCAGCTCGGAAAGGGCCGTTGCTATCTGCTCAATCCCCTGTTGCTGCTGCTGTGTGGAAACAGAGATCTGCGCCATCAGGCCGTTTACCCGCTCCGCTCCCTCAACAATCTTATTCATATTCACTTCGGCGCGGTGAACAATCTCCTCGCCCTGCTTTACATTATCTGTTGTTAATGAAATCAGTGATTTAATATTTTTTGCGGATTCCGAACTGCGGTGAGCCAGATTTCTGACTTCACCGGCAACCACAGTAAACCCTCTGCCGTGCTCACCGGCACGGGCCGCTTCCACTGCCGCATTCAGGGCCAGAATATTGGTCTGGAAGGCAATGGAATCAATAAGGGTGATGATTTCAGTCATCTTATTGGTGCACTCATTAATAGAATGCATATTGGTGGCAACTTCCTCCATCAGCTTGCCGCCATGCCCGGCAAACAGGGTTGCTTCCTGCGCGTGCTCACTGATCAGAACGGTATTTTCTGCATTATTTTTTGTTCCGGCGGCAATTTCTTCCATATTGGCTGCCGTTTCCACCAGCATGGCTGATTGCTGCTCTGTCTTGGCAGACAGTTCAAAACTGCGCATTGCCAGTTGTTCAGATAACCCGGATGCCGAATCCGATGAGTTGCGGATCTCCCTGACCAGCAGAGAAAGGCTTTCCGCCAGCTGATTCACCCCCGGGATCAGGCGTCCGGGACAGTTATTGCCAAATACCGGTATCCGTACTGATAAGTTACCGGCGTTGACCTCATCAATACTTTTTTTCACCGCGTTGATCGGCATCACCAGATACTTCGTGATGTAAAGCCATGAGCAGACAAACGTAAAAACACTCACAATATTAAGCATCACTAATTTGATCAATGCTGACAGGGGTAACAGAAATATAATATTAATTGTAGTGAAATTACAGATAAGAAATACAATAATAACCGTTCTTACACTGATGTTTTTAAGCATAACTCACTCCATAATTTGAATTTTGCGATATTTTTAGTTAATGAATCTTAATTTACTTTTTGTTTTATCTTTCTATATAATTGATTATTAACAGGGTAAATTCAAATTTTATTACTGATAAGTAAGTGAACTTAATCACATTTAGTTTACAAATATGATTATTGGTCAAATAATGATGTTATTTTTCTTAACAATGGAAATCCTCGGGTAAAAAAAAGCCCGGAGTGCATCACAGCGATGCGCTCCGGGCCTGAATCTTCAATTCTCTGAAACTAAATCAGACTCCGGTTTATTCCACCGTCACTGATTTTGCCAGGTTACGCGGCTGATCCACATCGGTGCCTTTAATTAAGGCGACGTGATAGGAAAGCAGTTGTAACGGGATGGTGTAGAAGATTGGGGCAATAAGCTCTTCCACATACGGCAGCGGAATAATTTTCATATTTTCGCTGTCGCTGAAACCGGCGTCTTTATCCGCGAAGACATACAGCAGACCACCACGGGCACGGACTTCTTCAATGTTGGATTTCAGTTTTTCCAGCAGTTCGTTGTTCGGTGCCACGATAATAACCGGCATATCCGCATCAATCAGCGCCAGCGGGCCGTGTTTTAATTCACCGGCTGCATAGGCTTCTGCGTGGATATACGAGATCTCTTTGAGTTTCAGTGCACCTTCCACGGCGATCGGGAACTGATCCCCGCGTCCGAGGAACAGTGCGTGGCTCTTGTCAGAGAAATCTTCCGCCAGCTGCTCGATGACTTTGTCCTGGGACAGCATGCTTTCGATACGGCTCGGCAGAGCATGCAGCGCAGTCACAATGCTGTGCTCCAGTTCTTCACCTTTGCCTTTCAGACGACCGAGGTAAGCCACCAGCATCAGCAGAACAGTCAGCTGAGTGGTAAATGCCTTGGTGGAAGCCACACCGATTTCGGTTCCGGCTTTGGTCATCACGGCAAAATCAGATTCACGCACCAGCGATGAACCGGCAACGTTACAGATAGCCAATGAGGTCAGGTAACCCAATTCTTTACCCAGACGCAGTGCAGCCAGAGTATCTGCGGTTTCACCGGATTGTGAAATCGTGATCAGCAGGCTGTTCTTGCGGCAGGCCGGTTTGCGGTAACGGAATTCAGAGGCGATTTCGACATCACACGGAATACCCGCCAATGCTTCAAACCAGTAACGGGATACCATCCCGGCGTTGAATGACGTACCACAGGCGACAATCTGGATATGCTCGATACCGGACAGCACATCACGGGCTTTTTCACCCAGCTCGCTGAACTCAACCGTTTCATTGCGCAGACGCCCTTCCATCGTGTTTTTGATGGCCAGCGGCTGCTCATAGATCTCTTTTTGCATATAATGGCGGTAAATACCTTTATCACCGGCATCATACTGAACGTTGGATTCAATCACATCACGTTCTGCGGCATCACCATTGCAGTCAAAAATATGCACATGACGGCGGGTGATTTCGACGATATCCCCTTCTTCCAGGTAGATAAAGCGGCGGGTCACCGGCAGCAGAGCCAGTTGATCAGAGGCGAGGAAGTTTTCACCGACACCCAGACCAACCACCAGCGGACTGCCTGAACGGGCAGCAACCAGCAGTTCCGGTGTGCGGGAATCCATAATCACCGTACCGTAAGCACCGCGCAGCTGCGGAATAGCACGCTGCACAGCTTCACGCAGTGTACCGCCCTGAGAAAGCTCATGGTTTACCAGATGAGCGATAACTTCAGTGTCTGTATCGGAAGTGAACTGATAGCCGCGGCCTTTCAGTATTTCCCGTAATTCACTGTAGTTTTCAATAATACCGTTATGAACAACGGCGATAGTCCCGGAAACATGCGGGTGCGCGTTACGTTCCAGCGGTTCGCCATGCGTTGCCCAGCGTGTGTGCGCGATACCGGTGCCGCCGGAAACCGGCGTTTTTTCTGCTTCTTCCGCCAGCATTTTTACTTTGCCGACTTCACGCAGACGTGTCAGATGTCCTTCGCTGTCCACAACCGCCATACCGGCAGAGTCATATCCGCGGTATTCCAGACGACGAAGCCCTTCTAACAGAATTTCAGCGATATCACGTTGTGCTACTGCACCAACAATTCCACACATAGTTGTAAATTCCTGATTTAACGATGTCCTGCCTGATTGTTTTTACGGCGTTGCCGTGTCCCCGGGCTGTGTAGATATGGGGTTATTATTGTATTTACTTCTTCATTTTTACCGGACGTTTCCAGCCGGCAATCTGGGTTTGTCTGACCCGGCTTATCACCAGTTCATTCTCACCCACATCTTTGGTTACGGTCGTACCGGCACCGACAGTCGCGCCTTTCCCGATAGTGACAGGCGCCACCAGCTGGGTATCAGAGCCGACAAAAACATCATCGCCGATTACCGTTTTAAATTTGTTCGCACCATCATAATTACAGGTGATGGTTCCGGCACCGATATTCACATCATTGCCGATTTCCGCATCCCCCAGATAGCTGAGGTGCCCGGCTTTGGAGCCGATACCGAGTGTCGCTTTCTTCATTTCCACGAAGTTGCCGACATGGGCTTTATCCGCCAGCACAGAGCCGGGACGCAGACGGGCAAACGGCCCGACAGTACAGTCACGTGCCATTTCAGATGATTCAACCACGGTATACGGGCTGAGCACAGAGCCGTCACCGATAACGCAGTCTTTCAGCACACAACCGGCACCAATCACCACATTATTCCCGAGGGTCACATCCCCTTCGATAATAACATTCACGTCGATGATGACATCTTTACCGTGTGTCAGGGTGCCGCGCAGATCAAAACGCGCCGGATCGAGGATCATGACACCTTCGAGTAACAGACGATCCGCCTGTTCACGCTGATAAATACGCTCCAGCGCCGCGAGCTGAAGGCGGTTATTCACCCCTTCCATTTCACTCAGTTTTTCCGGATGAGCGGTCTCAATACGACGCCCTTCCTGATGCGCAATAGCAATAATATCGGTGATATAAAATTCACCCTGCGCATTATTGTTGTTCAGTTTTGCTAACCAGCGTTTGAGATCACCGCCGTTGGCCACCAGAATACCGGTGTTGATTTCGTTGATTTTCTGCTGTTCTTCAGAGGCATCTTTCTGTTCGATTATCCCGGTCACCTGACCGTTTTCGCGGATAATACGTCCGTAACCCGCCGGGTTATCCAGGATCACCGTCAGCAGACCAATCCCTCCTTCCGGTTTGACCGCCATCAGGCGCTCCAGGGTTTCAGCCGCAATCAGCGGGACATCGCCGTACAGCATCAGAATATCTTCGTCATCGGCAAAGTGAGGTGCAGCCTGCTGCATCGCATGCCCGGTTCCCAGCTGTTCAGCCTGTAACACCCAGTTCAGATTCTGATCCGACAGCGTATTCTGTAATAAATCACCGCCGTGTCCGTAAACCAGATGCACGTTCTGTGCGCCCAGCGAAAGGGCTGTATCAATCACATGCTGAACCATCGGTTTGCCTGCCAGGTGATGTAACACCTTCGGCAGCGCGGAGTACATCCGGGTACCTTTACCCGCAGCGAGAATTACCACACTTTTAGCATTCGTAGACATAAGAAATCTGATCGCTCCTCTTTTAGAGTGCCAAGTAAACCTGTTTACACACGAAAATACCACATATTTCGCAACGCAAAAAAGCCAGTCAGCGGATACTGACTGGCTTTTATATTTTAACTGCCTCGGTTACATCATCTTCTTGGCTAATTCGTCAATTACACGTAATTTTGCAATTGCTTTTGCCAGTTCGGCTGATGCCTGAGCATAATCCACGTCACCATGTGCTTTCCGGATGTTTTCTTCTGCGCGGCGTTTTGATTCCATCGCCAGTGCAGCATCCAGATCATTTGCACGGATAGCCGTGTCCGCAAGTACGATAACGCCGTTTGGCTGTACTTCGAGCATTCCGCCTGAAAGGTAGATCAGCTCTTCTTCACCAAATTGCTTAACAATCCGTACCATGCCCGGTTTTATGGCAGTCAGCAGCGGGGTATGCATCGGGTAAATACCCAGCTCACCTTCACTGCCTGTCACCTGAATCTTCTGGACTAAGCCCTTAAACAGTTGTTTCTCGGCACTTACTACCGTCAGGTGAAACGTCATTGCAGACATATCAGCCTCCTGTCAACCGGATTAAATCTTCTTCGCTTTTTCCACAGCTTCTTCGATGGTACCAACCATGTAGAACGCCTGCTCCGGCAGATGGTCGTAATCACCTTCCAGAATACCTTTAAAGCCACGGATAGTGTCTTTCAGGGAAACGAACTTACCCGGTGAACCGGTGAAGACTTCTGCCACGAAGAACGGCTGAGACAGGAAGCGCTGGATTTTACGGGCACGGGCAACAACCAGTTTATCTTCTTCTGACAGCTCATCCATCCCGAGGATTGCGATGATATCTTTCAGTTCCTGATAACGCTGGAGGATTGACTGTACGCCACGGGCAACATCATAGTGCTCCTGACCAACAACGAGCGGGTCAAGCTGACGGCTGGTGGAATCCAGCGGGTCAACCGCAGGGTAAATACCCAGAGACGCAATCTGACGGCTCAGAACAACGGTCGCATCAAGGTGGGCGAACGTGGTTGCAGGAGATGGGTCAGTTAAGTCATCCGCAGGGACGTAAACGGCCTGTACAGACGTGATAGAGCCTGTTTTGGTCGATGTGATACGTTCCTGAAGCACACCCATTTCTTCCGCCAGTGTCGGCTGGTAACCTACCGCTGAAGGCATACGGCCTAACAGCGCGGATACTTCAGTACCGGCCAGGGTATAACGGTAGATGTTATCAACGAACAGCAGTACGTCACGGCCTTCATCACGGAATTTTTCCGCCATGGTCAGACCGGTCAGTGCAACGCGCAGACGGTTTCCCGGTGGCTCGTTCATCTGGCCGTACACGAGTGATACTTTGTCCAGAACGTTGGAGTCTGTCATTTCATGATAGAAGTCGTTACCTTCACGGGTACGCTCACCCACACCTGCGAATACAGAGTAACCGGAGTGCTCGATCGCGATGTTACGGATCAGTTCCATCATGTTTACGGTTTTACCCACACCCGCACCACCGAACAGACCGACTTTACCACCCTTCGCGAACGGGCAGATCAGGTCCATTACTTTGATACCTGTTTCCAGCAGTTCCTGGGAGTTAGACAGTTCTTCGTATGTTGGTGCAGCACGGTGAATAGACCATTTTTCTTCTGCGCCGATGTCACCTTTCATATCGATCGGATCACCCAGAACGTTCATGATACGTCCTAAGGTTTTCACGCCGACAGGGACTTCGATCGGGTGGCCTAAATCGGTTACTTCCAGATTACGGCTCAGACCGTCAGATGTACCCATAGCGATACAACGGACAACCCCGCCGCCTAACTGCTGCTGAACTTCCAGCACCAGTTTTTCATTACCATTTTTTACCTCAAGCGCATCGTACACTTTCGGTACTGCATCCTGAGGAAATTCGACGTCCACAACGGCGCCGATAACCTGGATGATTTTTCCAGTAGCCATCTTGAATCCTCTACGTAATTCGTAAAACCCGGGTGTTAAACCGCGGCAGCACCGGACACAATCTCGGTGAGTTCTTGTGTAATGCTTGCCTGACGCGCTTTGTTGTAAACTAAATTCAGCTCTTTGATCATGTTACCGCCGTTATCAGTTGCAGCTTTCATTGCAACCATACGCGCGGCCTGCTCACTGGCCAGGTTTTCCACAACGCCCTGGTATACCAGCGCTTCGATGTAGCGCCGTAAAAGGGAATCCAGTAACGCTTTAGGATCAGGTTCGTATAAATAATCCCAGGTTTTCTTCTTCAGGTTTTCGTCATCGCTTGGCGGTAACGGCAGAACCTGAACAATGGTCGGAACCTGTGACATGGTATTCACAAACCGGTTAGTTACAATGTACAGCTTGTCAAGACGACCTTCGTCGTAGGCCTGAAGCATGACTTTTACCGAACCGATAAGGTCAGCCAGCGAAGGTTCATCACCCATGCCGTTAACCTGAGCAACCACATTACCGCCCACAGAGGCAAAGAATGACGCTGCTTTGGACCCGATAAGTGCCAGATCAATCTGAACACCTTTGTCAGACCAATCTTTCATTTCGACAATCAGCTTCTTGAACAGGTTAATGTTCAAGCCACCACACAAACCACGGTCGGTAGAAACAACCAGGTACCCGACACGCTTAACCTCGCGTTCTTCGAGGTATGGATGTTTATATTCCAGATTACCTAACGCAATGTGACCAATCACACTGCGGATGGTCTCTGCATAAGGACGGCTGGCCGCCATGCGGTCCTGCGTTTTACGCATTTTGGACGCCGCGACCATTTCCATCGCTTTAGTGATCTTCTGCGTATTTTGTACGCTGGCGATCTTAGAACGTATCTCTTTTGCGCCGGCCATTTGCTCTCCTCATGAACCAGACGGCCTGTACTGTTCACACAGGCCGTTTAGTATTACCAGGACTGAGTCGCCTTGAAGGTATCGAGCACGTTTTTCAACTTCGCTTCGATATCATCGTTATAGCTACCCGTCTGGTCGATTTCTTTCAGAAGATCAGCATGTTCACGAGTGGCATAGCCAATCAGAGCAGCTTCAAACGGCACGACTTTCGAAATTTCGATATCTTCCAGGTAACCACGCTCAGCTGCATACAGTGACAGAGACTGTTGTGCCACTGACATTGGTGCATACTGTTTCTGTTTCAGCAACTCGGTAACTTTCTGACCGTGGTCAAGCTGTTTACGGGTTGCATCATCAAGGTCAGATGCGAACTGTGAGAACGCCGCCAGTTCACGATACTGTGCCAGAGCGGTACGGATACCACCGGACAGTTTTTTCATGATCTTGGTCTGTGCTGCACCACCCACACGGGATACGGAGATCCCCGGGTTAACCGCAGGACGGATACCGGCGTTGAACAGCGCAGATTCCAGGAAGATCTGACCATCAGTGATGGAGATAACGTTTGTCGGAACGAACGCTGATACGTCCCCTGCCTGAGTTTCAATGATTGGCAGCGCGGTCAGAGAACCGGTTTTACCTTTCACTTCACCCTTGGTGAACGCTTCCACATATTCCGCGTTAACACGCGCAGCACGTTCCAGCAGACGGGAGTGCAGATAGAAAACGTCACCGGGATATGCTTCACGTCCCGGCGGACGGCGGAGCAGCAGGGAGATCTGACGGTAAGCAACCGCTTGTTTTGACAGGTCATCATAAATGATTAACGCGTCTTCACCGCGGTCACGGAAGTATTCACCCATTGCACAACCGGAATACGGAGCCAGATATTGCAGTGCCGCAGATTCAGACGCACTCGCGACCACAACAATCGTGTTGGCCAGCGCATTGTGCTCTTCTAATTTACGGACAACGTTAGCAATAGTGGACGCTTTCTGACCAATTGCGACGTAAATACATTTGATGCCGGAATCGCGCTGGTTGATGATTGCATCGATTGCCAGTGCGGTTTTACCGGTCTGACGGTCACCGATGACCAGCTCACGCTGACCACGGCCGATTGGAATCATCGCATCGACAGACTTATAACCGGTCTGTACAGGCTGATCAACGGACTGACGGTCGATAACACCCGGTGCGATAACTTCGACAGGTGAGAAACCATCGTGCTCAACCTGGCCTTTACCATCAATAGGCTCACCCAGGGTGTTGACCACACGGCCTAACAGGCCACGGCCAACCGGCACTTCCAGAATACGGCCGGTACATTTTACTTTCATGCCTTCTGCCAGGTCGGCATAAGGACCCATCACAACCGCACCAACAGAGTCGCGCTCCAGGTTCAGTGCGATAGCATAACGGTTGCCCGGCAGAGAGATCATCTCACCCTGCATAACTTCGGCTAAACCGTGGATACGAATGATACCGTCGTTGACGGAAACAATCGTACCTTCGTTGTGAGCTTCACTCACGACATTGAACTGAGCAATGCGCTGCTTGATCAGTTCGCTGATTTCGGTGGAATTCAGTTGCATATGCTCCAGTCCCCTTAAGACTGCAAGACGTCGGTTAGACGCTCGAGTCGATTGCGAATGCTGTTGTCGATGACAAGGTCACCGGCGCGCAATACAAACCCCGCGATAACTGACTTATCAATTTTGCAATTCAGCTTAACTTTGCGTGACAGACGTTTTTCCATCGCTGCAGAAATTTTCGCCAGCTGCTGTTCATTGAGTTCGCCGGCTGAAGTGACTTCAACCTCAACAGTTGACTCCAGCGCAGCCCGCAATGTTGCGAACTGACGGCTAACTTCCGGCAGGGTCACTAAGCGACCATTCTCAGCCATGATACGAACCAGGTTCTGCACATGCTCGTCAATCTGCTCACCGCAAACAGTGATAAACGCCTGAGCCAGGGTTTCCGGAGCAAAAGAACCGGAAATCAGATCTTCGATCTGCTCATTGCGAGTCACTTCAGCGGTAAATGCCAGCATGTTCTGCCATTTTTCAACGGCCTGGTTTTCCACAGCAAAGTCAAAAGCTGCTTTGGCGTAGGGGCGAGCTACAGTAACGATTTCTGACATGCCCCATCCTCCTTACAGTTCAGCGACAAGTTTATCAACGATGTCGCTGTTAGCAGCTTCATCCACGGAACGTTCAATAATTTTCTCGGCACCCGCGACAGCTAAAATGGCGACCTGTTTACGTAACTCTTCGCGAGCACGTTTGCGTTCGGCGTCAATTTCCGCCTGCGCCTGTGCTACGATTTTGCTACGCTCAACTTCCGCTTCTGCTTTTGCCTCATCGATGATCTGAGCGCGTTGTTTATTCGCTTGATCGATCAGGGCAGATGCTTCCGCTTTCGCTTTTTTCATTTGGTCGGTCGCATTGGCTTGCGCTAAGTCCAGGTCCTTTTTAGCACGTTCTGCGGAAGATAAACCGTCAGCAATTTCTTTCTGACGTTTTTCAATGGCCGCCATGATCGGTGGCCATACATACTTCATACAGAACAAAACAAACAGGACAAACGCGATGGCCTGGCCGAGGATTGTTGCGTTAAGATTCACAGCACAATACCTCTTTATCTAATTGAGTTGATGTAAATATCCGGGAGTGGCCGTATCACTACGCAACCGCAAACATTACATACAAGCCCAGACCTACAGCGATCATCGGGATGGCGTCAACCAGACCCATTACGATGAAGAACTGAGTACGCAGCAGAGGGATTAAATCCGGCTGGCGTGCAGCGCCTTCTAAAAATTTCCCACCGAGGATGCCGATACCGATCGCAGCACCGATAGCCGCCAGGCCCATCATTACAGCGGCAGCCATGTACAGCAGATCCATATTCAGGTTTTCCATGACAGTCTCCAGTTTGTTTCAGTTAAATCACAGTTATTGATAATAAAATTAATGCTCTTCAGACGCCATCGACAGATAGACGATCGTCAGAACCATGAAAATAAAGGCTTGTAACGTAATAATCAGTATGTGGAAAATCGCCCACGGAAGGCTCAGTAACCATTGTGACCACCACGGTAGCAGACCTGCAATAAGAATGAAGATCAGCTCACCTGCATACATGTTCCCAAACAGTCGCAGACCGAGGGAAACAGGTTTTGACAGCAGGCTTACCCCTTCCAGAATCAGGTTGACAGGAATGAATAACGGATGGTTAAAAGGCTGTAATGTCAGCTCTTTTGCAAATCCTTTCACGCCTTTCATCTTGAAGCTGTAAAAGAGGATAAGAACGAATACACCAATCGCCATCGACAGTGTGATACTTACGTCTGCGGTCGGAACGATACGCAGCGCAGGTAAACCGAGGATGTGTTCACCGATATACGGAATGAAGTCGATTGGTAATAAGTCCAGTGCGTTCATCAGCAGCACCCACACGAACACAGTTAATGCGAGAGGTGCAATAACCTTGCTCTTGCCGTGATACATATCACGGACGTTGCTGTCAACGAAGCCGATAAGCATTTCTACCGCAGTCTGAAATTTCCCGGGAACGCCACTTGTCGCTTTCTTTGCCACCCTTCTGAAAAGCCATAAAAAGAAAATACCTAATACGACTGAGAAGAAAAGGGAGTCAATGTTCAGCGTCCAAAAAGATGGAGTCGCGTTCGCATGGGGATTGACCAACTCGAAAGTATTCAGGTCCAGCTGAAGGTTATTCAGATGGCCACCGATATACTCTTTTGTGGTTAAACTTTCTCCTGATGCAGACATGATGCCTCTTACCCTTTGTTGTTAAAACCGCTAACCGCTTAGCACGGCCGGTGCGATAATCTGCACGAAAAGCACCGCTAAATAGGTCAAGACCAGTGGTGCAACTGCCGCTTTAAACACTCCTAAAGCAATCATCAGTATCGCTATCGCGAAGATAACTTTAAACCCTTCCCCCACCACAAAAAACCATGCAATCCGGTACGACTGCGGTTCCTCATGCGCTTTCTGCCGGTTACTGATCAGCAAAAAAATCGCATTCGGTATCCATGCGGCAACTCCCCCGGCAAGCGCGGAAGCCCCCCATTCGATACTTTTTATGCAAAAAAGCGCACTAAGAACAACAAACGTCATAAACTGCAAAAACAACAGTTTTTTGGTCAATTTTCCGTTGAAAAGGGAGACAGACATGACATTTAGTTTCTCCGTGTGCACCTTCCGGGGTCAGGCTTACTGAATGATGTATAAAACTGCCTTTGAGCGAGAGTGTCAAGAGACAAAAACGTGCAAATTATACGGGCAGCCAGATTGTTTTCAATCAATAAGTAGCGAAAAAGTGAATAAAAATTTAATTTCTTTGCCGCCGCCACAAATCGTACAAAAAATAGAGTCTACCCTACCTCGGAATACGACGTGCAACTCATTTCTGAAACGTGACAAAAATCACATAACATAAAATACATTAGTTGAATTAACATTTTATAGCGATTAGCAGCTGTAAAAATAGCAATATCAATCAACCAGTTAATCAAAAAAATAAATATTTAACTGATATTTACAGATTAATTTTAAATAAAATAAATAATTTTGAAATAATACGTTATCCGTAAAAACGATTCGGCATAAAATTTTTCGCAGATAAACTTGCCGGAAAGTAACCAATCAGCCGTTGTTACTTTGTAACGGCCCGGTTACGCATTTTATTTTCGTCTCCGGAAAAACAAAGGGACGGTGCAGAAAATGCGCTGACTCCGTCCCCTTAAAAATATTTCTGTTTTTTGACGTACAGCAAACTCAGTTTGGCTTAAGAATCACCAGATGACGCTGTTCATCAAGTTGCGGCACGACCAGTTTTTCGACACTGACGAGAGAAATACCGGCCGGTAACCGGGTCAGTTCCTCTTCAGGCACACTGCCTTTCAGTGCAAAAAAGCGTCCGGTTCCGGATGCCGGCAGGTGATGACACCAGCTGAGCATATCGTCCAGTGATGCAAACGCACGACTGATAACCCCGTCAAATGGCTCGCCTTGATACTCTTCCACGCGGCTCTGAACCGGTTCGATATTTGTCAGCCCCAGTTCATGCTGAACCTGTTTCAGGAAGCGCACACGCTTGCCCAGGCTGTCGAGCAGGACAAAGTGAGACTCAGGCCGGACAATCGCCAGCGGCACGCCGGGAAGCCCGGGACCGGTTCCGACATCAATAAACCGGCTGCCGGTCAGATGCGGCTCCACCACAATGCTGTCCATGATATGACGTACCAGCATCTGTTCCGGCTGGCGGACAGAGGTCAGGTTATAGGCCTTGTTCCATTTGTGAAGCATCTCCACATAACCAATCAGTTGCTGTTTCTGCTGATCGGTCAGCCGGATATCCGCACTGCGCAGCAGTGCGGTAAGTTGTTGCTGTAAATCACTCATTCGTTATGCACTCCGGCGCAGGAGGCCCTGCTTTTTCAGCCAGACCAGCAGAATCGAAATGGCGGCCGGTGTGATACCGGAGATCCGCGATGCCTGACCGATCGATGTCGGTTTGTGGTCATTCAGTTTTGCCACGACTTCGTTAGACAGCCCGCTCACCTGTTTGTAATCGAGATCAACAGGCAGTGTGGCGTTCTCATTACGCAGCTGACGCTGAATTTCGTCCTGCTGGCGGGAGATATACCCCTCGTATTTCACCTGGATTTCCACCTGTTGTGCTGCGGCCGGTGAATCAACGCCCGGCGCAAAATCACTCAGGGTCATCAGGCGGTTGTAGTCCATTTCCGGACGGCGGAGAAGATCCTCCCCGGTCGCTTCTTTGGAGAGAGGGGTGTTCAGGATCGCGTTGATCTCTTTCACGCTTTCGGATTGCGGGTGAACGCGGATATCTCTCAGGCGCTGACGTTCTTTCTCGATCAGCTCCATTTTTTCACTGAAGTGTGCCCAGCGTGCGTCATCCACCAGACCCAGTTCACGACCGGTTTCGGTCAGACGGGCATCTGCGTTGTCTTCACGCAGCATCAGACGGTATTCCGCCCGTGAGGTAAACATCCGGTACGGCTCTTTGGTGCCGAGTGTGCAGAGGTCGTCCACCAGCACGCCGATATACGCCTGATCACGGCGCGGGAACCAGCCTTCCTGATCAGCAGAATAACGGGCGGCGTTCAGACCGGCCAGCAGCCCCTGGGCAGCAGCTTCTTCATAACCGGTGGTGCCGTTGATTTGTCCGGCAAAGAACAGGCCGTGCAGATATTTGCTTTCCAGGGTCTGTTTCAGGTCGCGCGGGTCAAAGAAATCATACTCGATAGCATAGCCCGGACGCATAATCCGTGCGTTTTCCATGCCTTTCATCGAGTGAACAATCTGCATCTGCACATCAAACGGTAAGCTGGTGGAGATACCGTTCGGATAAATTTCATGGCTGGTCAGCCCTTCCGGTTCCAGGAAGATCTGATGCTGGTTACGATCCGCAAAGCGCATCACTTTGTCTTCAATGGACGGGCAGTAACGCGGACCGATCCCTTCGATCACACCGGCGTACATCGGGCTGCGATCGAGGTTATTGCGGATCACTTCATGGGTTTTTTCATTGGTGTACGTGATATGGCACGGCATCTGTTCAGGATGCTCATCCGCACTGCCCATGAAGGAGAATACCGGCATCGGGTTGTCACCGAATTGTGGTGTCAGTTGGGCAAAATCGATAGTCCGGGCGTCAATACGCGGTGGTGTCCCTGTTTTCAGGCGACCGACACGCAGCGGCAGTTCCCGCAGACGGTGTGACAGAGAGACTGACGGCGGATCACCGGCACGGCCGCCGCTGTAGTTTTCCAGTCCGATATGAATTTTACCGTCCAGGAATGTCCCGACAGTCAGTACCACCGATTTGGCTCTGAATTTCAGTCCCATCCGGGTTACCGCACCGGTAACAATATCGTTTTCAACGATAAGATCTTCAACCGGCTGCTGGAAGATCATCAGGTTAGGCTGGTTTTCCAGCGCAGTACGAACGGCCAGCCGGTAAAGCACACGGTCAGCCTGAGCACGGGTGGCATGTACTGCCGGCCCTTTGCTGGCGTTCAGGGTTCTGAACTGAATACCCGCACGGTCAGTGGCATGTGCCATTAATCCGCCGAGTGCATCGATCTCTTTAACCAGATGCCCTTTACCGATCCCACCGATAGCAGGGTTGCAGGACATCTGACCCAGAGTGTCGATATTGTGAGTCAGTAAAAGTGTTTGACGGCCCATACGTGCCGCTGCCATTGCAGCTTCAGTACCGGCGTGGCCACCGCCGATAACAATGACGTCAAAATGATCCGGATAAAACATGTTAAACCTTCATTACAAAATGCAGTAGCGCATCGGGGGAGAGAATATAACTCAACTCTTGCCGTCTGACCATGAGCGGTAAAGACGCAGGTAATTATATAAAGATCTTTTTATTTAAAGATCTCTTTATTAGATCTTTTATTAGGATCACGATCCTCTGTGGATAAGTGATAAATCCCCATAAAGATCATAAAACTGTAAAGGATCATTTCCTGTGTGGTACCGTTGATCCTGTTCAGTATAAGCTGGGGTCAAAACGGGTACTTATTCACAGGGCCTGGCGGAGAGTGATCTTATACAGTGAATAACTACGGGTTGATCGCAAGTTGATCCCCGGGTTATCCACAGTTGATCGCTGTTTTTATCAGCAAATCAGAGTAAATTTTTCCATTCTTCGATCCAGATCTCAGCCGGATCTTCAGGAATATCGTGTTTCTGAATATCAATTTCGAGTGACTGACCAATTTTTTCCGCACCTAAAGAGGCAAGAAGGGTATCCAGTGTACGGATCGCACCGCAGAAAGTGTCATATTCACTGCTGCCGATCCCGATGGCACCGTAACGGACAGTGCTGAGATCAGGCTGCTGTTCACGCAGTGCATCGGCAAACGACTGTATATTTTCAGGGAGATCACCGGCACCGTGTGTGGAGGTGACTATTAACCAGGTACTGTTCTGCTGCGGTACGTCATCCGCTTCAGGCCCGTGCTGCACATCTGTGGTAAAACCGGCGTTTTCCAGTATTTCAGCAACATGCTCAGCGACATATTCTGCGCTGCCCATTGTACTGCCTGTGATGAGAGTAACTGTGGTCATGGTGATCCCCTGCTGTAAAGAGCGGCTATTGTACGCTGTGAAACAGCTGGGATCTACCTGTGGATAATGTGGTTATAAGAAATTTTTTTTACGGGCGGATCGTCCGTATGATCGGATTCTGTAAGGAGATCAGGGTTTCAGTGGACTGTATCTCATCAATACTCTGTATCTTGTTGATAAGTACGTCCTGCAAAGATTCTATTGTTTTGCACATCACCTTTATAAAGATGCTGTATTGCCCGGTGGTGTAATAGACTTCCACCACTTCATCCAGCTTGTCGAGTTTTTTGAGGGCGGCGGGGTAATCTTTGGCACTTTTCAGGATGATGCCGATAAAGCAGGTCACATCAAATCCCAGCTGCTTTTCACTGATATCCACCCGGGTGCCGGTGATAATTCCTGCCTGTTTCATTTTCTCGACCCGGACATGAATGGTGCCGGGACTGACGGCAAACTTTTTCGCCAGTTCGGCGTAAGGTGTGCGGGCATTCGCCATTAAAGCGTGAAGTATGTCACGGTCCAGATTGTCGATCTGATAAATTTCGGCCATTTTATGTCCCTTAAATTAACGAAAATTCATTTTTAGCATCATAAAAATGAATTTTATAAATAGCAAAGGGTATTTTTGCTAAAGGATATTGAATTTATACCCCATTCTGTTGCTTAATCTATTTCACAGGCAATACATGTTCCGCATATCAAGGATTATTATCATGGAAAAATCATTCATCCGACAGCAGCAGCAAATCAGCTTCGTGAAGTCATATTTCTCACGTCTGCTGGAAAAACAACTGGGCCTTATTGAAGTCCAGGGGCCAATCTTAAGCCGCGTGGGTGATGGTACTCAGGATAATTTATCCGGCAGCGAGAAAGCGGTTCAGGTGAAAGTTAAATCATTGCCGGGCTCAACCTTTGAAGTCGTGCATTCACTGGCTAAATGGAAACGCAAAACCTTAGGGCGTTTTGATTTTCTGCCGGGTCAGGGTCTGTACACCGACATGAAAGCGTTGCGTCCTGATGAGGATCGCTTAACCCCAATCCATTCTGTCTATGTTGATCAGTGGGACTGGGAAAAAGTGATGGCAGATGAGGAGCGTACGCTGCCTTATCTGAAGCAGACAGTGAGTAAAATATATCAGACAATAAAAGAAACAGAACTTGCAGTAAGTAAGGAATTTGGTCTGACACCGTTCCTGCCGGACCAAATTCATTTTATTCACTCTGAAGAGCTGCTTGCGCGTTATCCGGACCTGGATGCCAAAGGTCGTGAACGTGCCATCGCGAAAGAACTGGGTGCCGTATTCTTAATCGGTATCGGCGGTAAATTATCTCATGGCGAGTCCCATGATGTCCGTGCACCGGATTATGATGACTGGACCACTGAGAACAGTGACGGCTACAAAGGGCTGAACGGGGATATCCTCGTGTGGAACCCGGTTTTACAGGATGCGTTTGAGTTATCCTCAATGGGTATCCGTGTCGACCCGGTCACCCTGGCGCGTCAGCTGGAGCTGACCGGTCAGCAGGTACGGATGGAGCTGGACTGGCACAAATCGCTGGCAGCCGGTGAAATGCCGCAGACTATCGGCGGCGGGATCGGCCAGTCACGTCTGGTGATGTTACTGCTCCAGCGCAGCCATATCGGCCAGGTACAGTGCAGTGTGTGGGCGCCGGAAGTGCGTGAAACCATCTCTGATATGCTGTAATACTTTTGCTGTACGGTGAGCCCGGTGGCTCACCGCCTGAAACGGCGCAGCAGACGATTTTTTAAGCCGGTATCAAAACGCCAGATGTGATCAAAAATCCGCATGATACCGGGCTTTCCGTAATGGGACAGGGCTACCGCATGGAAGCGGTGTTTTCCCTGCTGCTGTGAACGTTTAACCAGCTTTACCACTTCATCCGGCAGCCGCTGGGCAATAAAATCAGATATCACCACCACATCCGCATCACGCCACTGCGGTGTCTCCAGCCGTTTTGCCGTTTCTGTCAGACAGGACGCCAGGTCTGTTCCGCCTTTAAAACTCTGCAGCAGAAAGCGGGTCATCTGTTCGATGCCGTCCTGACCGAGAAAATCATAATGTACCTGTTCGGTGGAAAAGAGCATGACATGGCACTGCCGGTTATCGGCCATGGCAATTTTGACCAGTGCAAGACAAAACGCTTTGGCGCAGCGTTCATTAAAGCCGCCCATCGAACCGGAAGTATCGATACAGATAATGAAAGGACCGCGCGGCTGTTTTTCATCTTTATGATGAACGATCGGCCGCATTACCTGCCGTTCCTGCCAGTGATCGCCCTGTAACCGGTAGGTATACAGCTGTTTCTCGGCCAGCTTCCGGTAAAATTCCAGCTCCAGGCCGCTGATGCCGAGTAATGCCAGCTCTGCGGGCAGAAGACGCAGCACATCATCACTCAGCCCGACCCCGCTGACTTCTTCCGGGGTCTGATCCGGCACCAGCTCAGTTATGATGACCGGTTCTGTCACCGCACTGTCCTGAGGAACGGATTTTGCTGTCTGGCTGCGCCCCAGCAGTGAGGCCAGTTTTTCCAGTTCCGGCTGGGTTTTTAAGAACTCGCTGTAACGCAGCAGGAGATCATCCGCCGGTCCCGGGGATTTCAGTGATCCTTTGGTCAGATCCCATAACTTGCCGGAAGCCTGTTCATTTTCACTGATGATCGGATCAAGATTGCCGCTCAGCGCCAGATGCTGCTGAAGCTCGGCGAGGAGTTGTTCTTTTTCCTGCTCCAGAATCTCTTTGTGGTAAGCGGTGACCTGTAAAATAAGGCTGATGCGCCAGCGCTGATTGAATAATATCTGATGGGAGGTGGTTTCCTGCTCATCTCTGTGCAGGCGGTGGGCTTCCGGAGAGAACGGGGAGTTTATGTCCTCCAGCGCTTTGAGTATTTCCGGCAGCTGACGGTAAAATTCTGTCCGGTCTGCGGCTGTGCTTTTCTGGTAAAGACAGAATTCATCCGCCAGTGCTGCCGGAACCAGCGCTTCTCTGACCCGTTCTTCCAGTGATTTGCGCCACGACGGCAAATCGGTCAGCACCGCCCGGCGCAAACGCGGGTGTTTTTCAAAAAACCATGCCAGCTGCGGGGCGGCCAGCAGTGTCAGCAGGATCTCTTCAATCAGTTCCCCTTCATTGACGGCCAGCGCGACATCCAGTGCCGAAAGGCTTAACACGGAGTGCCGCTCATCTGCTGAGTCAGTTTATCGAGACGCTCTGTCACCGGCAGGAAACTTTCCTCTATCTGTGCAATCCAGTCATCACTGACAAACAGCGCCGGCTGATGCTGTGCAAACAGCTGACGCTGCTGTACCAGGGTCTGACGGATTCCGGAAAGCTTATCCAGCCAGATTTGCGTTTGTGCTTCTGTCATCCGGCTGTCAGTATCCGCAGGGAACAGCGTGCTGCTGCGCAGGCTGACATCACGCAGTTCCAGCAGACCGTTATCATTCACGGCGGCAGAAACCGACTGAGTAAACCCGATACCATTGAGTTTTGCCGCAATGTTCCCTCCTTTATCAAAGACGCCTTTATCAAAGAAGGTATCAAACGCACTGCGTTCAATAGTCACATGGGTAACGGTCATATCATGTAATGTCAGGGGATTATGTAAAAACAGGGTTACCGGGCCGGGCGGCAGGGTATCCGGTAACGCATAGCTGACTTTACGCCCGAAACGGGCACTGCTGCGGATAACACTGAAGGCATCCTGCTGTTGCCGGGTCTGCGTTTCCAGTATCCATTCCTGATAGTATTTTTCCAGCTTCAGCAGCAGGCTGCGCTGCTGATAGGCCTGCTCACACACCAGTTGTGTCAGCAGCTGCGGAACAGCTTTCAGTGACGCGGAATCATGCCACAGGCAATCTTTCAGCAAAATCAGATCAAGCGGCGTGATACTGCTGTGGTCGTTGAAAAACGCACTGGCCTGTAACAGCCGCAGTGCTTTTTTCCAGCGCCGGTCGGAGATATACGGCGCGTTATCCAGCCGTTCAATCTGCTGACGCAACTGATAAATCAGTTCAAATATCTGATCGGTCAGCACAACACGGTCAATTTCTTCCTGCCACTGATGATATTCCTCATCGGTTACCTGAAGATGCGCGGGGATCTGTTCATCTGATGCGCCGGGTGTGACGGTGAGCATGGCGCGGAAACTCTGTTTTTCCTGTAGTTTATCCAGCCATAAGCGGATCAGCATCCGGTCATAGAGGGCTTCCAGGCTGCTGTCGTCATCCGGCAGTTCGTTGGAGGCGGCCACCAGCAACCGCATCGGGATAGCGCTTTCGCTGTCGCCGTTACGGTATTTGCGTTCGTTAATCGCAGTCAGCAGGGTATTAAGGATAGCGGGACCGGCTTTCCAGATTTCGTCGAGAAACACGATTTCCGCATCCGGCAGATATCCCTGCGTGATGCGCTGATATTTCCCTTCATCTTTCAGTGCCTGAATAGAGAGCGGGCCGAAGATCTCCTCCGGGGTGGAGAAGCGGGTCATCAGATACTCAAAGGCACGGGCGTCACTGAAAACCAGTTTCATCCGCCGTGCAATCATACTTTTGGCGATCCCCGGCGGGCCGAGCAGAAAAACACTTTCCCCGCTGAGGGTTGCCAGTAAGCAGAGCCGGATGGCGTGCTGTCGTTCATACAGCCCGGATTCCAGATGTCGGCTCAGCCGGGCGATACGTTCAGAACGTTGCATGGGACTCCCGTGAATTTACTGATGCAGTTTCTGCGTTTATAAACTAAAAAAGCTACCGCGTTTACTGCGTAAAATCACGTTTCTTCTGCTTTTTGCGCAAATAGTGATAAAAAAATTGCCGGGGATACCGGCAATGCTGTTAATCAGTAAAACAGAACATCAGTCAAACCGGACATCAATCACCTGATAGAAACTGTTGGCGGTATCCGCAATTTCCCATACACCGTAAATAACCTGATAGCCGCTCCGTTCCGGAATGGTGCACTGATGTGTCACTGTCTGCGGCGGAACCTGATTTTTACCGTCATAACTACAGAATGGTTCAGATTCAAATGATGCCCGGGTCAGCGGGGCTCCGGGATGCCAGTCCGGCCTGGTTATGTAGTAACGCCAGTTACGGGTTTTGTGGGCGGCTGTTATTTTCCAGGTGAACATGGCGGTTCCCGGTTTTACCGTTATCTGATGCCAGTTATCACCGGGGGTATCGAGTGGCAGAAAACGCTCAATACCCCCGCTGGCAAGCCGGCCGTCCGGCGGGAATTTTCCGTCCGGAAATCCGGAGAATGTTTCAATACTTTGTGGTTCCCATTGGGCGGAGCCACACATAGCAGCGGGATTTTTACCGTCACGGCAATTTGCTGCCCGTGAGGCCGGTTCAGTGATATAGCCGTGAGCAAACGCCTGAGAAGTCAGTAAACAGAAAAGTATGCCGGCAAATGCCGTTTTTTTCATCATAAGAAGATCTCCGGTATGAGAGGGGGAAATCAACATAACAACACCGGGATATGTTCTGCGATGTCATAACTTATCAGTGGTGTAACAGAGTGATAAAAAATCCGGGATATCCGGGAGAAGAACCGGTGATTTCAGGGGGGAAGCTGCCGGATCACCGGCATTTTTCTGCCGGTATAATTGAATCCATTCAGCTATAACTCATTCAATCAGTTATGTTTTTTATTTAACATATTCACAAGCGAAACGTTTCGATCACCATCACATTTTTCGGGAATGAATATTGAGTTTTCCCGTATTTTTTCTACCATAGTTTAAAAGCGAAACGTTTCGCTCAGGAGGATTTTATGAAGAAAGGGGCTTTACTGAACGGTGATGTTTCCGCAGTTATCGCGCGTCTGGGTCATACCGACCATATTACCGTTGCTGATGCCGGGCTGCCGATCCCGCCCGCCACACCGCGTATTGATCTGGCATTAACACAGGGAGTGCCTGATTTTATGTCGGTGTTTAAAGTCATCACACAGGAGATGCAGGTGGAAGCCGCTCTGATGGCGGAAGATATCCAGACACATAACAGTGACCTGCATGATGCGATTGTGGCTCATCTGAAAGCCCTGGAATTACAGCAGGGGAATGTGATTCAGATTCAGTATGTGACTCATGCTTCTTTCAAATTACAGACACAAAACAGCCGTGCCGTGATCCGGACCGGTGAGTGCACACCGTTTGCCAATGTGATGCTGTTCTCCGGCGTGACATTCTGAGGTGTCTATGGAACCGTTACTTGAACTCAAAGGTATCGATAAAGCTTTCCCGGGTGTGAAAGCCTTATCCGGTGCCGCCCTGCGGGTTTATCCCGGCAGAGTGATGGCGCTGGTCGGAGAGAACGGCGCCGGTAAATCCACCATGATGAAAGTACTGACCGGGATCTATAAAAAAGATGCCGGTCAGATTCTGTTTCTGGGGCAGGAGCGTCAGTCTACGGGGCCGAAATCGTCTCAGGAAGCCGGTATCGGGATTATCCATCAGGAACTGAACCTGATCCCGGAACTGACGATTGCAGAGAATATTTTCCTCGGCCGCGAATTTACCGGCCGTTTCGGCAATATCGACTGGAAAAAGATGTATGCCGAAGCGGATAAGTTACTGGCCCGTCTGAATCTTTCTTACAGCAGTCACCGGCTGGTGGCGGAACTGTCTATCGGCGATCAGCAGATGGTGGAAATCGCCAAGGTGCTCAGCTTTGAGTCGAAAGTCATCATTATGGATGAACCGACAGACGCACTGACCGACACTGAAACCGAATCACTTTTCAGTGTGATCCGCGAATTGCGTGAGCAGGGCTGCGGGATTGTCTATATCTCTCACCGTCTGAAAGAGATTTTTGAGATTTGCGATGATGTGACGGTATTCCGCGACGGCCAGTTTATCGGTGAAAAACCGGTATCTGACCTGACAGAAGATACCCTGATTGAAATGATGGTCGGGCGCAAGCTGGAAGATCAGTATCCGCGTCTGAATCTGCCGCGCGGCAAAGAGAAGCTGGTGGTGAAAAACCTGTGCGGCCGCGATGTGCATGATGTCAGTTTCACGCTGCATGAAAACGAAATTCTCGGTGTTTCCGGGCTGATGGGCGCGGGACGTACTGAACTGATGAAAATCATTTACGGTGCGATGGCAAAAACCGGCGGTACTGTCGAAATGGACGGCAAAGCCTGTCAGATCAACTCGCCGAAAGCCGGACTGAATAACGGTATCGTGTATATCTCCGAAGACCGCAAACGTGATGGTCTGGTACTGGGGATGTCAGTAAAAGAGAATATGTCTCTGACCGCGCTGCCGTATTTCAGCAGCAAAACCGGACGCCTTAATCATAAAGAAGAGCATCTGACCGTCAGTGATTTTATTCAGCTGTTCAATATCAAAACCCCGGGTATGGATCAAATCATCGGATTTTTATCCGGCGGTAATCAGCAGAAAGTGGCCATCGCCCGCGGCCTGATGACCCGGCCGAAAGTCCTGATCCTCGATGAACCGACACGCGGTGTGGATGTCGGGGCGAAGAAAGAGATTTATCAGCTGATCAACAAATTTAAACAGGAAGGCCTGAGTATCATCCTTATTTCATCGGAAATGCCGGAAGTGATGGGGATGAGTGACCGGATTCTGGTCATGCACGAAGGGCGGATAAGCGGGGAGTTTGCCGCGGAAAACGTCACTCAGGAAGCATTAATGGCCGCCGCAGTCGGCAAACAATATGGCGCAGGGCAGGAGTAAGATATGCGTACAGATTCAACCCCGGCGTCAAAACGCTGGTTTTCCAAAGAATGGCTGCTTGAGCAGAAATCACTGATAGCACTGCTGATCCTGATTGTGATTGTCTCCATGATCAGCCCGAACTTTTTTACCCTGAATAACCTGTTCAACATCCTTCAGCAAACCTCTGTTAACGCCATTATGGCCGTGGGGATGACACTGGTGATCCTGACTTCCGGGATTGACCTGTCTGTCGGCTCTCTGCTGGCACTGACCGGCGCGGTGGCGGCTTCCATGGTCGGGGCGGATGTTAACGCCATTGTTGCGGTTGCGGGTGCTCTGGCACTGGGCGCGGCTATCGGCGGCGTGACCGGGGTGATTGTTGCCAAAGGGAAAGTGCAGGCCTTTATCGCAACGCTGGTGATGATGCTGTTATTACGAGGTGTAACCCGTGTGTATACCGACGGCAGCCCGATCAGCACCGGATTCAGCGATAATGCGGATGTGTTCAGCTGGTTTGGTATCGGCCGTTTGTTCGGTATTCCGGCACCGGTCTGGCTGATGATTGTCGTTTTTGCGGCGGCCTGGTATCTGCTGCATCACACCCGTCTGGGACGTTATATCTACGCGCTGGGCGGTAATGAATCCGCCACCCGCCTGTCCGGTATTAATGTCGATAAAATCAAAATTATTGTTTACGCACTTTGTGGTCTGCTGGCGGCGTTAGCCAGTGTGATTGAAGTGGCGCGTTTATCTTCCGCACAGCCGATGGCCGGTAACGGTTATGAGCTGGATGCGATTGCGGCGGTGGTTCTGGGCGGCACCAGTCTCGCCGGTGGTAAAGGCCGTATTATGGGCACCCTGATCGGGGCGCTGATTTTAGGTTTTCTGAACAACGCGCTGAATCTGCTGGGGATCTCCTCCAACTACCAGATGATTGTCAAAGCGGTTGTGATTTTGCTGGCTGTACTTGTTGATAATAAAAGCAGTAAATAATCCACTTACCCGAATCCTGCAAGGAACTGAAACATGAAACTGAAAAAGATTGCGACCCTTTTCTCCGTTGTTGCACTGAGCGCCACTATCAGCGCCAATGCACTGGCAAAAGAGTCCATTGCCCTGGTGATCTCCACACTGAATAACCCGTTCTTTGTCACCATGAAAGACAGTGCGCAGAAAGAAGCGGATAAACTCGGTTACGACCTGGTGGTTCTGGATTCTATGGATAACCCGGCAAAAGAACTGGCTAACGTGCAGGATCTGACCGTGAAAGGCACCAAACTGATGCTGATTAACCCGACAGACTCTGATGCCGTCGGTAACGCCGTGATCCTGGCCAACAAAGCCAATATCCCGGTAATCACCCTGGATCGCGTTGCAAGTAAAGGTGAAGTGGTCAGCCACGTTGCCTCTGATAACGTCCTCGGCGGCAAACTGGCCGGTGATTTTATCGCCCGTAAAACCGGCGCGGATGCCAAAGTTATCCAGCTGGAAGGTATCACCGGGACTTCAGCTTCCCGTGAGCGCGGCGAAGGTTTCAAACAGGCAGTTGCTGAGCATAAAATGAATGTGCTGGCCAGCCAGCCGGCAGATTTCGACCGTACCAAAGGTCTGAACGTCATGCAGAACCTGCTGACCGCACATCCGGCTGTTCAGGCGGTCTTCGCCCAGAACGATGAAATGGCATTAGGTGCGCAGCGTGCATTACAGACTGCCGGCCGTGATGATGTGCTGGTGGTTGGTTTCGACGGAACAGCTGACGGTATCAAAGCAGTGAAAGGCGGTAAACTGGGTGCAACAGTGGCGCAGCGCCCTGACCAGATTGGGATCATCGGTATTCAGACAGCCGATAAAGTCCTGAAAGGCGAAAAAATCGATAAAACTATCCCGGTTGAGTTAGAACTGATTGTAAAAGACTAACGATATCAGCCTCCCCGGTACTGTGTGCCGGGGAGTATTGTCAGCAATAAGGAAATAAAGGTAATGACAACATCCCGTCTGACCGTTCTCGGCAGTATTAATGTCGACTATATAATGAATATTGCACAGTTTCCGGCACCGGGCGAAACGGTGATCGGTAAGCAATATCAGACAGCCTTCGGCGGCAAAGGTGCAAACCAGGCGGTGGCCTGCGGACGCAGCGGTGCTGATATTACCTTTATTGCCTGTGTGGGTGATGATGCCATCGGGGCGGAAATTCTGGCGCAGTTACAGCGCGACCATATTCATACTGCCGCAATCAGTGTGGTACCGGAAGCGACCACCGGCGTGGCGATGATTTTTGTGAATGAAGACGGTGAAAACGTCATCGGTATCAGTGCCGGTGCCAACGCTGCACTGACGCCGGAACATTTTGCACCTTATAAAGGGATTGTTGAGCAGTCCGATGCCCTGCTGATGCAGCTGGAATCTCCGCTGGAAACGGTGATAGCCGCCGCACAGGCAGCAAAACATCACCAGACCAAAGTGATCCTCAATCCGGCCCCGGCGCGGGAATTGCCTGACAGCCTGCTGAAGCTGGTGGATGTTATCACCCCGAATGAAACGGAAGCGGAAAAGCTGACCGGTATTTCTGTCAGTGATGAAACCGGAGCAGCGAAAGCCGCGCAGGTACTGCATGATAAAGGTATTGAACAGGTGCTGATCACCTTGGGCAGCCGGGGTGTCTGGCTGAGTATCAATGGAGAAGGCCGCCGTATTCCGGGATTTAAAGTCAATGCTGTAGATACTATTGCCGCCGGTGATACCTTCAACGGTGCGTATGTTACTGCGCTTCTGGAAGGCAAACCGGCAGATGATGCTGTGCGTTTTGCCCATGCCGCCGCCGCGATCGCCGTCACCCGCCGGGGTGCGCAGCCATCAGTACCGTGGCGCCGTGAAATTGATGCTTTCCTTGCGGAGCGTGGTTAATACTGTGGCGACGATGAAAGACGTGGCGCGGCTGGCGGGGGTATCCACCTCGACAGTTTCCCATGTCATCAACAATAACCGCTTTGTCAGTGACGGTGTGCGCAAGAAAGTGAATGATGCCATTGCCGAACTGAACTACGCGCCGTCTGCACTTGCGCGCAGCCTGAAAATGAACCGGACAAACACCATCGGGATGCTGGTGACCACCAGTAATAACCCGTTTTATGCGGAAGTTGTCCGCGGGGTGGAGCGCAGTTGTTATGAACGCGGCTACAGCCTGATCCTCTGTAACACCGAGGGGGATCACAAACGGATGAACAGCAGCCTGGAAACACTGCTGCAAAAGCGGGTGGATGGCCTGCTGCTGATGTGCACCGAGATAAAAGGCCCGTCAGCGGAGGTGTTCAGCCGCTATCCCCGTCTGCCGATGGTCATGATGGACTGGTCGCCGTTCGCGTTCGGCGGGGATGTTATTCAGGATAATTCATTCCTCGGCGGTGAAATTGCCACCAATCACCTGATCGAAAACGGTTTTACCCGGATTGCCTGCATTGCCGGTCCGCTGGATAAATCACCGGCCAAATCCCGTCTGGACGGTTTTTACCGTGCAATGGCACAGGCCGGGCTGGATGTGCCGCCAGAGTATGTGCTGGAGAGTGATTTTGAATTCAGCGGTGGTTTCAGTGCCATGAATCAGCTGCTTTCCCTGCCTGTACCGCCGCAGGCAGTATTTGCCGGTAACGACGCGATGGCGGTCGGTGCGTATCAGGCTATCTGGCAGAAAGGATTACGTATCCCGCAGGATATTGCGGTCGTCGGTTACGATGATATCGATCTGGCGGCATTCCTCACGCCGCCGCTGACCACTATCCACCAGCCGAAAGATGAGCTGGGCAAACTGGCAGTGGATAAACTTCTGCGGCGCATGGATGATGCGGACGCACCTTCTGATCTGCTGGTGCTGACCCCGGCACTGATAAACCGGGGTTCAGTTATCCGCCGTTAATGCGGGGCCGGGCTGTCTGAGGGGCGGGTTTTCTTCTTAATCATATTCCGTCCGTCAGTCCGGCTCAGGAACAGGAACACAAACGCCGACAGAATCGTCATCACCCCGACAGTCACAAAGGTCGCGTGGAAATTATCGACGATAGATCCCCAATCCTGAGATTCGAAATAGCGTAATACAGACGCACTCACCGCAATCCCGAAACTGATAGAAAGCTGCTGGGTCACGGCCAGCACACTGTTACCGGAACTGGCATTATGCTCGGTCAGATCTGCAAGGGTAATGGTATTCATCGCGGTGAACTGTGTGGACATAGCCATCCCGAGAATAAACAGCGGCAATACCAGCAGATAAATCGACATTCCCGGTGACTGGAAATAGAAGGATGAAATAATTGCGCCGATCACCAGTGTGACCGCAAACAGCGTCAGCCGGTAACCGTAGCGGCGCAGAATCTGAGTAACCGCTGATTTTGCCAGAATAGAACCGATTGCTGTCGGTGCCATCATCATTCCCGCCACCACAGCCGGATAACCAAAACCGACCTGTAACATCAGCGGCATCAGAAACGGAATGCAGCCTGTTCCCAGCCGTGTGGCCACGTTACCGGCGATCCCGACACTGAATGTCCGTGTACGGAACAGACTCAGCGGAATAATCGGCGCAGAAATACGGCGGGCGTGCAGGGCATAGAAGGTCAGCAGCGCAAAACCGCTGCCCATCACCAGGAACGGCGTCGCCGCCGCCAGCGCGTTATCCCCGAACAGATCCAGACTGACAGAAACAGACACCAGTCCGGCACCGAGCAGGGCAAAACCTAATGTATCAAACCGGCGTTTCGGCATGGTGAAATCAGGCATATGGCGGATGGCGTAGATAATCCCCAGAATCCCGATAGGAATATTAATGATAAAAATCCAGTGCCAGGTGGCATAGGTAACCAGTATCCCGCCGAGCAGCGGCCCCAGTACCGGGCCGACTAATCCCGGAATGGTGACAAAATTGAGGATCGGCAGCAGTTCGCTGCGCGGATAAGCCCGCAGCAGTGCCAGACGGGCCACCGGCATCATCATCGCCCCGCCTATCCCCTGAATAATCCGCGATACCACCAGAAACGGAAGGCTGGGGGAAAAGGCACATAATAAAGAACCGAGGGAAAACAGAACCACTGCGATAATAAATACCCTGCGGGTGCCGAAACGGTCGGCCAGCCAGCCGCTGACCGGGATCAGCAGCGCCACTGTCAGCGTATAACTGATAACAGCGGACTGCATCGCCAGCGGAGAGTGGTTCAGGCTTCTGGCAATATCCGGCAGTGCGGTGTTCAGAATGGTGGCATCGAGCGCCTGCATAAAGAACGCCATTGCGGCAATCCACGGCAGACCCGCCATATTCCGGGCTGTTTTAAACATGTTTTCCCTTAATACATTATCTCTGAATAGTCAGTAGTGTAACTATTACATATTCACACTTTACTCAACAACACCTGACATGCCTGACGGGCACGTTCTCCGTTGCCGTCAATAATGGCATCCACAATCTCTTTATGGAGATCAATCTCAATAACCTGATTGGTGGTGATAGATTCAAAGAAGTTGTGATACACAAAATCGAATAAATTCGCGAAAGAAGCAAAAAACGGATTTCCGCACGCCTGATAGATAAGGTGGTGGAAGCGGTGATCAACGGCTATCCATTTATCCCGCTCAAAATGGGCGGATAATAATGTCATCTCTTTTAACAGAAAGGAGAGCGACTGCTTTTGTTCCTTTCCTGCATTGGCAGCGGCCAGGGCACAGGCCTGAGGTTCAATTGCGGCACGCAGCTCGCGGAAATATTTCAGTACCTGCCGGTGGTCCCCGCTGCTCAGCCACCATTTAATAAAGTCATGATCGAGGAAATTCCAGCTTATCACCGGCATCACGCGGGTGCCGATGCGCGGGCGTGGTAAGACCATCCCTTTCGCGGCCAGCATTTTTATTGCTTCACGGACGGCTGTCCGGCTTACCTCAAACTGCTCCGCCAACTCAATCTCCCCCGGCAGAATAGACTCCGGCGGATATTGGCCGGATAAAATCTGCTGCCCCAGTTTTTCAGCCAGAAGATAAGACAGGTTCTTTTGTGACGCATTGAGTTGTTCTGAAAACTGCATTCTGATTCCTTGGTGTAATGCATTAACAAAGCGGGATAATGATACAGAAGACGCATTATGGTGCATATTAATGACAAAACCGGCGAATAAAAGCTCAAATATACATGTTTTGTCTAAAAAAAACGCGAACAAACATTTTTTTGAAATAAACACTTGCGTGATCTCAGCGAGTGTCTATAATGCGCCACCACTGACACGGAACAACGCGATAACACGCGGTTCCGGCAGAAAGAGAAAAAGCGAAAAGTTGAAAAACAACGCTTGACTCGGAGGGGCTGGAAACGTAATATACGCAGCCTCGCAACAACGCAGAAGACCGGCAACGGCAGCGAAGGTTGCAACTGCTCTTTAACAATTTATCAGACAATCTGTGTGGGCACTCGCAGGACATATCGCAAAAAATATATTTTTGAGAAGTCTTGAAGAGTGACCAATACAGCAGCTTAGCAATAAGCAGCAGTAAACAGTTTAATTCTTTGAGCATCAAACACTTTTAATTGAAGAGTTTGATCATGGCTCAGATTGAACGCTGGCGGCAGGCCTAACACATGCAAGTCGGGCGGTAACAGGGAGAAGCTTGCTTCTCTGCTGACGAGCGGCGGACGGGTGAGTAATGTATGGGGATCTGCCTGATGGAGGGGGATAACTACTGGAAACGGTAGCTAATACCGCATAATGTCTCCGGACCAAAGCGGGGGACCTTCGGGCCTCGCACCATCAGATGAACCCATATGGGATTAGCTAGTAGGTGGGGTAACGGCTCACCTAGGCGACGATCCCTAGCTGGTCTGAGAGGATGATCAGCCACACTGGGACTGAGACACGGCCCAGACTCCTACGGGAGGCAGCAGTGGGGAATATTGCACAATGGGCGCAAGCCTGATGCAGCCATGCCGCGTGTATGAAGAAGGCCTTCGGGTTGTAAAGTACTTTCAGTCGGGAGGAAGGTGTTAAGGTTAATAACCTTGACAATTGACGTTACCGACAGAAGAAGCACCGGCTAACTCCGTGCCAGCAGCCGCGGTAATACGGAGGGTGCAAGCGTTAATCGGAATTACTGGGCGTAAAGCGCACGCAGGCGGTTGATTGAGTCAGATGTGAAATCCCCGGGCTTAACCCGGGAATTGCATCTGATACTGGTCAGCTAGAGTCTTGTAGAGGGGGGTAGAATTCCATGTGTAGCGGTGAAATGCGTAGAGATGTGGAGGAATACCGGTGGCGAAGGCGGCCCCCTGGACAAAGACTGACGCTCAGGTGCGAAAGCGTGGGGAGCAAACAGGATTAGATACCCTGGTAGTCCACGCTGTAAACGATGTCGACTTGGAGGTT
>OJJS01000005.1_pt1 | contig 121862 bp, 104 predicted proteins | sample 1596371 | NCBI WGS metagenome assembly OJJS01 (sample SAMEA4350116, study PRJEB24818) | metagenome | biome: human; feature: gut; material: faeces | place: Denmark | collected 2013-09 | reverse complement strand
TTATGAAAGTTACTATCAGAAGCTGAAAGCCGGCCGTTAATTTTACGTATCAATAAAAAGCACCTTCAGAGGTGCTTTTTTTATGCCTGCAATAACGTGACATAACCCAAATGATTTCCCTGCGATAATATATAAGCAGGAGAATAAAAGTATTTTTAATTATTAAACAGGGTTTTAATCAATAAGCTATTTTACAAAATACCGGTAAGTGATGCCTGTCATTATACCTATTTAGTATTATAAATAACGATTGTTCTACATCAATTTATATTTAACTCATTGATATATATCTGAAATAATTTCACTTATTCTGACGTAAGTAAAAAATCAAGTGAAAAAAATAAATAAAAAATTACAATTACAACAAGTAAGTTACAAATTATAAGTGGGATACTACAATATCCTGCTGGATATCTTTTTTTGTTGAGAATAAAAACTTATTATTAAAATGAAATTTTCATGATACAGCATGAAATACTTACTCACTGTTAATGTCAGTTTTTAATAGTTTTTTGTCCGGGCAGCATAACTGATGTCTATCTAAAAATAATTAGATGATTATAATTACAAAAGTGACCAGATGGTGTGTAAATGCGTAATGATAAATACGTGTGTTTACTACCGGTTTTTCAATAAATTCATCCTGTGGATGGCAGGTTGGTTTGTTTATGGTCTTTTTTTCGTCACTCAGCTTCTTTTTTAGTCAAAATGACGGTTAAAATGTGACATTAATCACCAAATTGATGTAGATTGGTGAAAGGTATTTCGTTACATGTGATCTATTTCACTTTTTATGTGGTTAGATCAAAGAATCGTGGTCAGAGGATGGATTAGTATATAATCAGACATCCTGATTTACATTTCCTCACTATTTTGACGGATGCTACGGATAGTATAAAAGGACAGGGAAAAAATTAATCATAAATAGACTAAGTAATTATACGAGAAATATTGCTTATCTTTATGTGACTAGTTAATAACCCCTGTCTTATTTTGTTTAGGGAATTGTCTTAAATATTCAGAGTGATTTTAAATTTTGATATCGTAATAAAGATTCTCCCGTTTTTTTTGTGGCGCTTAATCGTTAATTGGCTGAGCCGGTGAAACTGATTGAGCATTTTCATTGGATTTCAGATAAATCTGTTTATTTTTCAGAGACAATGAAACTTCTTTGAATTGTGACATTGATATTAAATTAAATTTAAATGTTACGTCATGATTAAAGCAGTAGTATTCATAACTTTTAGTATTTCGCGAGAAGTACTTTGTTTTTATTCAAAAAATTAATATATAAAAATATAGCTTTTAAGTAATTTTACTTAATTGAATTCACGACTTATAGAGAAAATAGGTAGACATTATGGAAACTTCCGACTTTTATGCAGTCTTAGGCCACAGAATCCAATCAAGACGTAAAGAACTCGGGATTGTAACCGTTAAATTAGCGCAAAAACTGAATATCAGTCAGCAACAATTTAACCGTTATGAGCGCGGTGTCAGTAAAATCAGTCTCCATCATCTTATTGAATTATCTGAATTATTAGATGCGCCGATCGAATGGTTCCTCAGCGGTAAAGCTGAAGCATCAGAACATCCGCATGAACCGCATATTCAGATGCGTTCAAATCAGTTCAGAGCAGAGACTGTTTTACTGAACGGCAAACAATTTATTTAAATTTCGATATTATTCCTGTTGTTATTGCTTTGATATAACAGATATTATCAGCTAAGTGCAGTAAGCCAGTCGTCTTTGTTATTATCCCGGTCAAAATCAGCGGAAAGTACATCCGGTGCTAATCCTAACTGTTTTTGATTTACCATCTTAAGAAGATATTGTTGGTAAAAGGCATGGTAGTTAACAATGTCTCCGCCAACCTGGCTTACTGATTTACGCATTTCTGTATCGGAATATTCTGGTTTTTTAATTAACTTATTTTCGATAGCAATTAATAACTTTATTTTTTCTTGAATATTATTACCGGTATTATCGCTGTCGATACCTTCTGAACGCATTCCAAGATAAACATCCTCCTTTTTATTGTAATTTTTTATAAGCCAGTCATGCAATCGTTTGGCTTTCCCGTCATCACTATTATGTATACTCTCCGGCTTTCCGGTTGTTACATCTGTTCTCATTATTGTTATCCTGTTTTGTATATTTATAAGCAATCGCCGGGAATATATGCGGATTTTACGGAAACAATACCGGCATTTATCTGCGATGTTTTTTCATGTGCAAACGTTTCCGGTGTCAGATAAAGCAACTTTTTTCCGGTACGCAATATGATGTTGTGATTAAAGTGAAAAGAAACCGGAACAGCGATATCCGGATATTCAGCCATTACACTTTTAAGCTCCGCCGGAAGCATTAATTCACATTCGCACTCAGCGGAAAACTGTTCAACTAATTGGTGAATCAGCTTAAAACGTATTCCGGTATCATCAAAAAATGCAGATAACTCCGTTTCCAGGCCGGAAATGGCGCCGGCGAGGTTTTGATGAATAACCCACTTATATTCATTTATCTCCCGCATCAGTTCAGGCATAGCCTGCGCCAGCCCTTGCTGAAAACCGGCATCAAATCCCGCTTTGCGGTGTTGTTCTGCCCTGTCTTCAGCCTGTTTTATCAGGCGCGCAGCATGATGGTTTGCCTGCCGCGTCAAATTAGTGAGACGGCAGAGTGCGGAGATATGACGATGCTTAATCAGCACGCCGTGTCTGACGTGTGACAGCAGAGAATCAGGCAGTAAACGGCACATAATGTAATACCAGAGGTAAAAGGGAATCGGGCAGATGCGGCAGCCGTATATCTGCCTGCGGTAAAGAGGCATCTGTCATCAGCTGAAAGCGGGCCGCCAGTGCGGGAGAAAAGCCGGATAATAATTGTGTCATGGCGATCAGGCCCGGCAGAACGACCGGAATGTCCGGCAGTGTCTGTGCTTCCGGCCACGCGGGGAGTGACAAAACAGAACACAGAGACAGAAATGCCTGTTGTGACTTATCAGATTCAGTTTCACCGGGAAGACCATAAACGTGACGGATAAGATTATCCAGATAGTGACAGACTGCCGGAAGTTGTATCCAGTGGCGCAGCAGCGGGATCGTCAGCGGGGAACGGAGATCAAAATCCTGCTCATGCGGCAGTTGGTAGTAATCCATGATGGCGGCATTCTGCATTCTGCGGTATGACACCGATTGTGCTGCGGGCGGCAGTCCGGCAAATAAACGGCTGCTGTGCAGATAATCCGCCGGCTGGTACATCACCCGGGTAACCGCGCCCTGTATATCAAACCGGTTATTCATGATGTTTTACCTTCTGCCGCATCAGAAATGCCCGCAGTTGCGCACGCCGGAAATAACCGGTGACTGCCAGCATTAAACCGGCGGGAAACAACAGGAAAAAGGGTGACAGACCTGTACTTTCCGGTTGCGGCGGGAGGGATATCACCGGTTTTCTCGGATACAGGATCACCGAAACAGTCTCCTCAGTCAGTCCGTTAAAAGCATTGATCACAAATATCTGAATATCCTGGGTGAACTGCATTTCATCCTCAATCCCTGAATGATAAATCAGTACTGAAGCACGGGGGATTTCCGGCAGTTTTTTAGCACTGCCGGGCCCGGACAATGGATAACTGAGATGAACGCGGGCTTCGGTAACCTCATCAAATGACAGCAGCGACTGTTCCAGCCGTTGTTCAATAGCAGAAATCAGGCGGGCTTTTTCTGACTGCGGGGACGCGATCAGTGAGTCTGACGGAAATATGCCTGCAATTTCGATTCGTTCATTGCTGGGCAGGTGGTATTCCTGCAAAATATGAATGGCGTGACGGCTCTGTTCTTCCGGTACAGAAATCGTAAACAGTCCTTTTCCCTGGGGGATCTTCACCGCCTGAATCTGGTGTTTGTGCAGAGCAGCCAGCACTTCATTAGACTGACGCTGATTCAGTGATGACAGGATGGTACCGTCATTACAGCCACCGAGCAGCAATCCAATTCCTGTTATTATCATTATAAACAATATATTGCGCATCACTGACCCTTAATTACCGTATCGGCGGCATTCAGGGTCAGATGCAGCATACGTGAATAAAAGCTGATCTCAGTATGCCATTTGGCCATCACGGCCTGGTTTTCCAGCATCATCATGATATCGCTGGTATCAGTGGCAGTTTTTTTTGAGGCCAGAGCCTGCGTTTTCCGGTGAAGATTTTTTCCGGCGCTCTCCGGTAACATCAGGTTCCGGTAAGCGGACTGCTCCCGGTCTGCGAGATCGGACAGTAGCTCTGTCACACCTGTGATGTTTGAAACAGGTAAAATCTGATTAATTGATGACATCATAAAATCCTTTTTGCGGAGAATGACAGGCGTGCAGCTGTCTGCATCCTGTCATTTTTACGCCATAAATCAGCGCATATTGCCGATCGGTGTCGAGAGGTTTTCTTTGTGCTGGCGAATCATGGCCGAGAGGGCGGAGCACTTAATATTCAGTGATGATGAACAGGCTTGTAACATCGCCATATCATAGGCATTGGCGGTGTCTTTATTACCCGACTGTAAATTGTTCATCAGAGTGTTCAGCTTTACATTGTCCTCATGAATCGGTGACTTAAACTGCGTCGTCAGTGTGGTGAATGTAATGGCATCATTTTTCTTGGCAATATCCGGCATAAATATCCTTATTTATTATCAGAGATAAATTTCGTGTGGTTATCAGACAGGTGAATATAATTTACTGAGCCATATACTCCCGGATGGATTTCGCGGGGCGTGATTTCCCTGTACTGTACCAATGTTTTTCCCGGTGATGAGAATATCGTAGTATTGATATCCTTAATAATATCGTCTGTTTCCTTATTTCTCCTCTTGTTTGCATAAATGAAAATAGTATTTCCCGATTTTTTAACAGAATACCAGGTTGACGTCTTTCCGAATCTGTCATTTATTAATTTGACAATATTACTGAATGATAATGTTTTGATGGTAATGTCGTCTCTGAACTCATCAGGGATAGTCAGTATTTCCGGGTTAACAGTTTTATTTTTATCATATATATAAATGATTTCTTTTCTTTTGTTAAGGTCAGGCATTGTAATGATGTCATTTTTATCTTTTTTTATTTCTGTTTTATTGACTGAGTAAATAGTGTATCCCGGTAGCTCATTTCTTATCTTACTAATACTATTTCCGATTGGTGTAAATATAAGAATATTATTATTTTTTATAATGTATTCATTGCTATTTATATGGCTGCGTATAATATCTTCATGATTTATCGTATGGTTTTTCTTATCTGTATCATTTTTGTTCTTCCCGGATATGAAGCCTGCTGTCAGTATGGCCGATAATATCAGCAATGCATAAAAAAGAGGTTTCCGGTAACGTCTGCGACTGCCGCTTGTTCTTTTCACTGGCAGTATGTTTTCACGCCAGGTGTCATGTTGTTCTTTTATAGAGAAAAAAGGTCTTCCCTGGTAAAAAAACGGCGTGTTATAGCAGATATCCATCGTTATCACGTCGTTACTGTGTGTGATGCAGGAAACATAATAATAGTTCTCATATAATTCTATTTCGATACAGTACAGTGATAAATCAGGAACAGGAAGAGACAAGGGTATCAGCGATTCATCAGATTTAATAGTATCGTTATTATTAATATGATATTTACCGGAAGGCAATGTTATTTCTTTTCCGGATGAATCTCCCGTTATTATCAGGTTGTATAATTTACTCATTAATTATCCCAAGTGATGAGTTTGTATGTTTTATAATTAGTGATTATCCTGCCATCCTTTTTATTAAATAATAGTAAGTTTTATAAAAAAATGGTAGTAAAAAGTGGCGTGATATTTTAAATTCACTCCTAAATTTTAGATTGTTCAATAAGTGTTTAATGTTGCACACGTATCTGTTATATATTCGGATGAAAAGGATGATGTGAATTCATATGGAAAAGACAAGTCGGATATATATTTATAATGATATATATAATACAGGCGGATGCAGCGGAGGTGATCAGGCTGATTACTGTTTCCCGCTTTCAAAATGCATAAAATTATTGGCATTTATGGACTGTCATTATCATTTACCACAAAAAAATACAGGCGAAATCACAGAGAATACAGTCTGTCAGAATTATGAAGTAATTTTCTCTGTTCAGGGAGAAGCGGACAATCCGGAATACCGGGTTGTCTGTGAGATACTTAACGAAAACAGCGAGATAAAAACGTTTTTGAATACACTTCGTCACTCTGAGCATTACTGGCTGGTAAAACATCTGATCAGCGCCGCGGATTGCAACAACAGTAATATCCGCGATATCAGTCAGCGCTACGGGCTGTCCGGTACCCATTTCAGACGCCTGTGCCAGCGTTATATCGGTAATCAGAGCAAGTATCAGCTGCGGCACTGGCGCGGCGTGGCTTCCGTGTTAGATATCCTGGTAAAAGAACATTCACTGACCCGTATCGCGGCAGATAACGGCTATTGCTCTGCATCCCATTTCTCAAATGAAATCAAAATATTATTTGGTATGTCTCCCCGGAAAATAAGGAATTTAAATCATGCGGTTAAAAAATAGCACCGGGAAACTGCTCTGCTTCGTTTTCTGCCTGTTTTCTCTGCCGGTGATGGCGGAACAGGTCGTGTTATACGAAAAAAAACCGCCGCTTCAGGAGCAGTATGTGGCGAAAGAAACACGGCTGGATCATTTTTTCGATGCGCTGGCAGGACGGTTGGATGTCATGATTATTTCGTCGGATGCTGTGAAAAAGAAGAAAATTTCCGGCACATTTGATTTATCGGACCCGCAGGCTGCGTTATCGCAGATGCTGAAGACCCTGTCACTGGTGTCATACCGGGAAAACCGGACTCTCTATATTTACAGCAGCAATGAAGTTGAGTCGTCTATGCTGACGCTGAATGCCATTACCCGCAATGAACTGACTGCCTTTCTGAAACAAACCGGGTTGTTTGATGCACAATATCCGCTGACTTCTGATCGGCAGCAGCGGATTCTGTATATCACGGCTCCTCCGCGCTATCTGAGCCTTATCCGTTCAGCTGCGGATGCACTTGAGGCACAGCACAGTGTACAGGAGCAGGGTATTTCGCCGGAAGATGAACATATTCAGCTCGTTAAGCTGGAGAACAGTTTTGTGCAGGACAGGGAAATTACGTCGAGGGGGAAAAGTCTGATCTTGCCGGGGGTGGCGTCAGCATTGCGGGAGTTACTGGATTCCGGGCCTGCGGCAAAAACCGTGCTGGTGCCGCAGGATGCGGAGCAGGAAGGCATTCAGCCTGCCGAAACCGTCTGGCTGGGTGGGGAGAGGGTGCGGATTGTGCCGTTGCAGGGGGAAAACAGTCTGTTGTTAAAAGGTCAGCGTAATGCACTGCACTTAATCAATCAGCTGATAAAGCAGCTGGATACGGCCAAACCGCAAATAGAACTATCACTGTGGATTATTGATGTATCAAAAAATGAAGCTGATCAGCTGGGGATAAACTGGCAGGCAAATTACGGCACAGGAAACATGAAAGTGGCGTTTAATCTCAGCGAGCTTAATCAGTTTACCGGCTTTTCATTCTTCAGCAAAATCAGGGCGTTGTCAGCGAAGGGACAGGCCAATATGGTATCCCGGCCGATTATCCTGACCCAGGATAACACCCCGGCTATTTTTGATAATAACACTACGTTTTACAGTAAGTTACAGGGAGAACGGATGTCATCTCTGGAGAGTATCACGTACGGTACAAAGGTGAGTGTGACACCGCGGATAGCCAATCAGAGAAAATCCGTGGAGATGATCATTGATCTGGAAGACGGCGCACAGAAAAAAGAGGCTGACGGGACGGGCAGTGAAGATGCCTTACCGGTCATTAACCGGACAAACATCAGTACGATAGCCAGGGTTGCTCAGGGAAATACATTGCTGATTGGCGGATACACACGGGAAAATACCCGGCGCCATAACGATAAAATTCCGTTGCTGGGGGATATCCCGCTGGCTGGCCGGTTGTTTCAGTTTGAATCAGTGAAGACAGAAAAAATGGTCCGGCTTTTTTTATTACAGCCCCGTATTCTTCAGCAGGATTTTTTCAGTGATACAGAGATTACCGGACATATTCCGTTTAATAATGAGAATAAACAAGGTATTAAAATGATGCAAAAACTGAAGCAGGACTATTGAGATGATAAATGGTTTACCCGGTACTGTTACTTTTCATCCGTCAGCTGTGCCACAAAAGCCGCAGGGTGAAGCGGTTGCGGAGCAGCGCCCGGCGGAAAACCAGACAGAAAACCATGCCGAACAGATGATGGATGTGATGGATGATATGGCCATGGCACTGTCACAGTTTAACCGGCGGCAGTACGGAAAAGAAGATCATATCAGTCAGTTACCGGCATCTGAGCAGAAGAATAGTGCGGAGGGGACGGAAACAAAGCTGGATCGGGTTGTAAAGTGGTTTGCCGCATCCGGACGCTCTGTCCGTGAGTTTCTTGATTATGTGCGTAATCTGTTTCCGGACCCCAGTGACTATGTGATGGTATTGCGCAGCCTGCTGCGCAAACTGCCGTTTTCTGCGAAAGAAGCGGCTGAAATTGATGCGGAAATTGAGCAGTTACTTTATGGCGAATATGCACAGGAAACCCGTGCCGGAATCAATATCGCACTGAAAATCCGTCAGTATGCACCGGTGACACAACTGGACTGCGCACAGCTGAGAATGGTGTACCGCAGCTACATCAGCTGGAAGTTCGATATTCTGTATTTGTGGAAAGTGTGGCTGGAGCAATACCGGAAAAGCCGCGTCAAAAGTCTGCTGAATTATGTCCGTGACTCACTGGTGTGTGACATGGCGGCCGCTCTGCCGAGTTGCAGCCATCACAGTGAGTTCGGGGAACTGACTACCCGCCTGCATACACTGAATCAGCTTATTTCACTGAATGATATGTTTCATCAGAAAATTTCCTCCCTTGATTGCACAGAGCCGGTGCTGGCGGATGAACCACGGATGAACCAGTTGCTGATTTCCGGATTGGGTGACCATGACGCATTTCAGACAGAAACGGAATCATTGCTGGCGGCGGCAGAAGATGACAAAAACAGGCCGCGTATTTTACAGCGTCTGATTGTGATTTTTGGTGAGATACCGGAGGCCCTTTTTTTGCAGGAAGCAGGGAAAGCGGAAGTGGTTTCTTTTCTGAAAGCCCTTATGAGCAAAACTATTAATATCTTATAACTTTTACGGCAATGGATTGCTATGCTGACAACTTTTATTAATGCGGTCAAAAGCAGGCCGGAGATCGCGGTACTGCTGATTATGGTCATGGTGATCGCCATGCTGATCATTCCGCTGCCGAAAATGCTGGTCGATTTTCTGATCGGCCTGAACATCGTGATCTCTATCCTGATGTTACTGCTCTCTTTTTATATTACCCGGATTCTGGGATTTACCTCTTTTCCCGCACTTTTGCTGATCACCACACTGTTCCGGCTGGCGCTGTCGATCAGTACCAGTCGTCTGATCCTGCTGGATGCGGACGCCGGGAATATCATTCAGTCATTCGGTGAATTTGTTATCGGCGAAAATATTGTGGTTGGTTTTGTTATCTTCGCGATTGTTACTGTGGTGCAGTTTATTGTCATTACCAAAGGTTCGGAGCGTGTGGCAGAGGTGGCGGCGCGTTTCTCCCTTGACGGTATGCCCGGCAAGCAGATGAGTATTGATGCGGATCTGAAATCCGGCCTGATTGATAACGAAGAAGTGCGTAAACGCCGTAAAGAGCTGGAGCAGGAGAGCCAGATGTACGGTGCGTTTGACGGTGCGATGAAGTTTATCAAAGGTGATGCGATCGCCGGTATTGTCATCATTTTCGTGAATTTTGCCGGCGGAATCGGTATCGGTGTCGCACAAATGTCGATGCCGTTCAGTGAGGCACTGAGCACTTATACGCTGCTGACGATCGGTGATGGTCTGGTGGCGCAGATCCCGGCGCTGCTGATTGCTATCAGTGCGGGGTTTATTGTCACCCGGGTCAGCGGCACCAATCAGAATTTAGGGGCCAATATTGTCAGAGAACTGTTTTCCCATGACTTTACCCTGATAGTCACTGCCATACTGGCATTATGTATGGGAATGCTGCCGGGATTTCCGGCTGGTGTTTTCGGTCTGCTGGCGGGCGGGCTGATGCTGTTTTACGGAATGCGTCTCAGACAAAATAAGCAGACACAGGCATCTGATCCGGCAAAAAGCCGCCCTGACAGCCGTTCCCCGGCCGCATCTGCGCCGTCAGCGGGCGATTTTGCCCCGCGCGGACTGACGGCGGAAAATAATGAAGCTATTCCGCTGATCATCACCCTCCACAATCGTTATCAGTCTTTGTTTGAAAAACAAAAGATTACGGATTGGTTACAGGAGGAATTTGCGTTCCGTTACGGATTCTTTTTACCCGGAATTATTATCAGTTACAGCCGGGAAATACCGGAACATAAAGCGGTGGTTTTAATCAATGAGATTCAGTCCGGTGCGATTTACAGTTATCCGGATAAATACAGAATCACCGAAATTAATGATGCGTTTGATTCACTGAATATTGGATCTGAGATTATTGAGCCGGAAGGTGGCGAAAAAACTGTCTGGACGGATAAAAAATACGATGAGGTATGCCGGGCGTCCGGGATGGGAACAGAACATGGTATTACCGTATTTTTTAATGAATTCAGTAAAATAATGACGAAAAATATTCAGGAGTTATTGGGCATCCAGGAAACCAAGACATTGCTGGATAATGTGGAAAATAAATATCCGGAACTGCTGAAAGAGTGTTACCGCTATTTATCTGTTCAGCGTATTGCCGATGTATTTCAGCGGCTTATTGCAGAGCAGATATCTATCCGTAATATCAAAATTATTCTGGGCGCACTGGTGCAGTGGGCCCAGAAAGAGAAAGATCCGCTGGTACTGGTTGAACACGTCCGCAGCCATCTTGCCCGCTATATTTCGGAACACTTTGCCTGTGACCGGGTATTGCGGGCGGTGGTACTGTCCAACCCGCTGGAGGAGATGATCCGCCAGGGGATACGCCAGTCAGCAGGCGGCACATTTATTAATCTCGAACCGGCGCAGCTTGATCATTTCTATGATGCGATGGCGCTGGTGATGACGCCGCTGAAGCACCGGCAGGATATCGTATTACTGACGGCCATGGATATCCGTCGTTTTGTCAAAAAACTGACGGAACTGCATTATCCGGGGATTGAGGTGCTGTCATTCTCTGAAATTGTGCCGTCGGCACAGGTGTCGGTGATTGACTCTGTTTAATGTCATAAAAAAGGAAACTGAAGATGGATCTTGCAACACTGGTAACAGAAGGTATGAAACTGATCGGACGCGGTGATTTGGTACCGGAAACCGCCGCGCTGGATAACCACTCAACAATTTCATTATCACTGGGGGAGCAGCAGGTGATTCATATTGCGGTGGTTGATGAGTATCCGGTTATCTGGGCACCGCTGCCGGCCAATTTACCGGCATTACTGCCGGACGTCAAAGGCGCACTGCTGGATATCCTGACAGAAGAGCCGACCGCACTGTTTTGTCCGGGCTTACCGGCGCTGCGGCAGACGGATAACGGCGCGGAACTGGTCGGCTGCTTCAGCAGCAGTGCGGTCAGCGGCGCGGAGTCATTTGTGCAGGCTTTGGATCAGTTTGTCCGTCTCAGCCAGCAGTGTCATGCGCTGATTCTGAGAAGCTGATTATGCTTGATGCATTACTCAGCCGGCGGGCATTTCCGGTGCATATCCGCGGGTATTACCTGGAGGCGCCGCTGCCGGATGTTTTTATCGGGGAAATTTGTCTGCTGTGGCAGGATTTATCCTGCCGGGTGCTGCTCGGCCGGGCTCAGGTGGTGGGGTTTAATGAGCACAATACCCTGCTGAGTCTGGTCGGGCAAGCATCCGGGCTGACGCTGACAACCGTTATCGCACCGACCGGCAGCGCGGTGACACTGACATTCACACCGCAGATCCCGGGCTCGGTGATTGATCCCTCCGGTAATACGCTGGCCAGGCTGAGTGAGATAACAGAACCGGATAACCGTACTATCTCTCGCCCCGTCAATGGAGAAGCACCTGATGTGCTGTCCCGGCAGCGGATTACGGAGATCATGCCGACCGGTGTGAAAGCGATTGATGCGCTGCTGACCTGCGGAAAAGGTCAGCGGCTGGGGATTTTTGCCGGTGCCGGGTGCGGTAAAACGGTGCTGATGAATATGCTGATTACACACGCACAGGCGGATATTTTTATAATAGCCCTGATCGGTGAACGCGGCCGGGAAGTGACCGAACTGATTGACGAGCTGCGCAGCAGTCCGCAGGCGGCAAAATGCATTCTGGTCTGTTCGACATCCGATAAACCGGCAGTGGATCGCTGTAACGCGGCGCTGGTGGCAACGTCACTGGCGGAATATTACCGTGACGAAGGGAAAGAAGTGATTTTGTTTGTTGATTCACTGACCCGCTATGGACGGGCATTACGGGATGTGGCGCTGAGTGCCGGTGAAGTTCCTGTCCGGCTGGGGTATCCGGCATCGGTATTTGAGCAGTTACCGGCACTGCTGGAACGTCCCGGCGCCACGACAACCGGGGTGATTACTGCGTTTTATACGGTTTTGCTTGATAGTGAAAATGAGCCGGATGGTTTTGGCGATGAAGTACGTTCGATTCTCGACGGGCATATTTACCTCTCCCGGCGGCTGGCGATGCAAAATCATTACCCGGCGATTGATATACCGGCCAGTATCAGCCGCGTTATGTCGCAGATTGTCTCTCCCGGGCATCTGACAGCGGCCGGACGCTTCCGGGCACTGCTGGCTAAACAAAATGAACTGAAACTGCTGGTGGAGCTCGGGGAATATAAAGCGGGACTGAATGCAGAGAATGACAAAGCCGTTGAACTGACGTTACCGATGCGTCATTTTTTGTGTCAGTCACCGTCGGAATCCGTTGCAGCGGACGAAACAGGCAGGTTGCTTGAACAGCTCACGCAATGAATTGCAGCAACTGATCGCGCACTTCAGTCTGAAAGAGCATTATGCTCAGGCGGCACTGACACAACTGCACCAGCGTCACCGGCAGGAACAGGAAAACAAAGATAAACTCCTGCTGTTAATCAATGGATTAGAGCAGCAAATTATTGATTTCGGGTGTCGCGGATTATTATCTTATACAGAGTTGAATGAACGCCGCCGCAAGCAGGCAATATACCGTAAACACATTCTGGATGTCCGTGTCCGGGTTGATGAATCGTCTCTTCAGCTGGAACAAATTTCGGATGATATTGCAGAAAGTCATAAAATGATAATCAGCCTGAAAAAGAAAATCATTAAGTTCGGGTTGTATAGTGAGCGATAGATATATTTTATAAATAGAAACAGGAAACCATAATGGATATTGAATCTTATTGCAGTAAGCCGGCATCCGGTTTTTGTGATAATTTCGCTAATAAACAGATAGCCAATTTATTACCCGGGATGATAAAAAAGAAGGGAAATAAACAGTATGAAAATATAGTCCCGGTAATCTGTCTGCCAATGCAATTTAATAATGATAAATATCATTATGGAAGTAAATTATATTGTCTGCTGAAGATGAGAAATAGAGATTGTCATTCCCGGAACGGGCGTGATGTTATACTGATACAGGCATTATCACCGGATAAAATAGAAAATACTGTATGTCAGAATAATATTTATCAATATGATTTATGTAAAAATACAGGAAATACCCGGTCTGATAAAATCCCTGCTAATGTGATACCTGCGGAAAAACCGGAAATAATCCCGGTAAAAAGTACTCCGGCAGAAAGCACTCAGGCAGAAAGCTCTCAGGCAGAAAATACTCAGGCAGAAAGTATTCAGGCAGAAAGTATTCAGGCAGAAAGCACTCAGGCAGAAAGCACTCAGGCAGAAAGCTCTCAGACAGAACGCTCTCAGACAGAAAGCTCTCAGACAGAACTCTCTCAGACAGAAAAAACTCAGGCGGAAAGCGTTCAGGCGGAATATCGGCCGGGCAGCGATTGTGCTGACTCCGGTGTCAATCCGGCGCAGGTTATTGTCCCCGTGCTGCCGGAACTTCCTGCTTTCCGGATTTCTGACATTCCCCCGGAAAGAAAGCATCTTCCGTTGTGGCAATATGTGCAGGAAAAAACATCTCAGATCACCAGCCATACCGGAAAACCCCCGGTTTCCCCGGAAAGCAGTAAGCCTGATTATTATTGTTCTTACTATTTCAGACAGAAGCATCAGCCGCCGGAACCGGTGATTATTTACCGGGAGAAACCGGGGCGGTTTAAACTGGAAACTTATTCAGATCCCCTTAACCGGCGTCTGAAATCCATAGTAAATATAAATGGAATTAATAATATTGATATATTATAGACGGATAAAATAAATGTATTATGATACATATCAGGCAATGGATTACCTGAGCTGTTACCTTCCTGAAAAAAAAGAAATAAACAGGCGTGTTGTTTATTGTCGCCTGATTAACACACAGAATATATTGGATGTTTTAATTGATGTAGAATCATTTCTCCATTATCTGATCGGGGAAAATACCATTCCGTGGGAAATCATTCCTGAAAAATATCTGATTGAACTGATTAATGAACATAAAAAAGAGATCAGGTTACCTTTTTTCTCACCGGAATATTATTTTCCGGAACTCAGTACCGGAATACCTCCGGCAGATCGTACCCGTAAGCTTGCATTCAGCGGAGAGGGGATTGATTTCTGTCTGATTGGTGCAAAAGGCAGATTTGATATTACCGGCTCACCGCTGGTACCGGATCTGTCTGTTCCGGTAAATGCCGGGATTTATATAGGTTCAACCCGGACATTTGCCGGGGTGATTCAGCAGATTACTGAAGGCGATGTTCTTTTCATTACACAAAACCAGCGATTTCTGAGAGCAGGAGGCTATTTTCAGATGACACTGAAACAGGAACAGGATGAAACGGTTATCACCGCACGCGGGATCGTTCCGGAAGAGACGGTTTCCGTACCGGAAAATGCGGTATTTGACAGCAGCAGAATACCGGTTCAGGTCGATTTTCTGCAATACCGCAGAGTGTTTCCGCTGTCTGAGCTGATGGCATTACAGCCGGGCGATAAACTGGCGCTGCCGGCCGCGGATAATCACCTGATCACGCTGGAAATTAACGGACAGCGCTTTGCACAGGGTGAACTGGTGTGCATCGGGGAACAGTACGCAGTCGAAATTCATCATATCTTTCAGAAGGGTGAATGATGACTGACAGCGCTGTGTCGATGATGCTGATGCTGGCCGCAGCATCCGTTTTACCGTTTATTCTGGCGGCGGGAACCTGTTATCTGAAATTTTCCATTGTTTTCGTGATGGTGCGTAACGCGCTGGGTGTTCAGCAGGTGCCGTCAAATATGGTACTCAACGCCGTTGCGTTTATTCTGGCGATGGTGGTGATGTTTCCGCTGGTCAGTAAAACGTACCATTATGTGGCTGAAAATCCGGTGGAATTATCACAGCCGGAATCATTGTCACGTTTTGCGGATGAAGGATTACAGGATTACAGGGACTATCTTTTCCGTTATGCGGACAAGCCACTGTTATCTTTTTTTGCACAAACCGGCGTTGATGAAGATACGGACCCGGAACTGAATGATGCACGTGATATTGCCTTTTTTCCGCTGCTGGCGGCCTATGCACTGGGGGAAATCAAATCGGCTTTCCTGATCAGTTTCTATCTCTATCTGCCGTTTATCGTGATTGATCTGGTGGTATCCAGTGTACTGCTGGCGCTCGGAATGATGATGATGAGCCCGGTGACACTGTCGGTACCGATCAAACTGATCTTATTTATTGCACTGGATGGCTGGTCGCTGTTATCCACCAGTCTGGTGTCTCAGTATCTCGAACTTATGGATATTTAACATGGATGTTATTTATGCGGCGGATAAAGGGATTTATCTGGTGATTATGTTATCGCTGTTGCCGGTGACTGTCGCCACCGTGGTGGGGCTGACCGTCGGGTTACTGCAAACAGTTACCCAGATCCAGGAACAAACACTGCCCTTCGGGCTGAAACTGATTGCTGTGTTTATTTGTATCTTAATGCAGCTCACCTGGCTGGGGGATTCCATGCTTAATTATGCCCGCGAAATGTTTTCACTGGCACTCAGTGCAACGGCAGCAGGTTAATTTCCGGTGCTGCTATTCTCCTGGCTTCATGACCTGATTCAGAACGTACTGTTCAGCAGTGTACGGTTATTTGCGGCTTTCTCTTTTCTGCCGTTCCTGAATGACAAATTTATTCTCAGCCGTACTTCGCGGGGGATTGTGGTTTGTATCCTTGCTCTGTGTCTCGGCGGCAATGACAGCTATTCCGGCGGGAATATTTCATGGCTCAGTGTATTGAGTGAAATCATTACCGGCACGGTAATGGGATTGATCTACAGCACACCGTTCTTTATTTTTGCTGCTTTCGGTGAGTATATTGATAACCAGCGCGGTGCGAATATCAGCGATACAGCTGATCCGACAACCGGGACAGATGCTTCGCCGTTTTCCACCTTCATGAACCTGTTTTCCGTCTCTTTTTTTCTGCTCAATGATGGTCTGGTATTATTGGTGGCCTCACTCCGGGACAGTTTCCGTTTATTACCGCCCGGCACATTACTGACGGAAATACGGTACGCGGCGGTATTTGACTGGCTGACAAACAGTCTGTCATTTTCGTTGCTGTTTTGTATGCCGGTACTGATTATTCTGTTTATTTCCGAGGTCAGTCTGGGCATTCTGGCGCTGTATAATTCACAGCTGAACCCGTTTTCATTATCGCTTTCAATAAAAAGTATTATTGCTTTTTTACTGGCGCTGATACTGTTCCGCAGTACGACAGTAACGGATGTGACAGTACTGTTTGATACTTCCCCGGTAACACACTTTCTCAGGGGGAGAGATGGCTGAAAAAACCGAGAAACCCACCAGTAAAAAATTGCAGGATGAGTCCAAAAAAGGGAATTCATTTAAATATAAAGAATTGCTTTCCACAACCGGTTATATGACAGGTATCGCGTATCTGCTTTATGTTGCCGACTGGTCCGCCTTCAGTCATTTCTATCAGACGGTATTACGTAATGTGAATCATCTGTCTCTCCCGGTGTATATCCGGATGTTATCGGATATTTTTTTTCAGATGGTATTACCGCTGATTATTTTATGCAGTATGAGTGTCAGCTTTGTTTCCCTGATGCAGACCCGTTTTGCGGTGGCGACGGAAGCGATTAAATTTGATTTAAAAAAAATCGATCCGATTGCCGGGTTTAAACGGATTTTCACCAAAAAATCCCTGAAAAACCTGGTTAAGGCACTGATTTCAGTCATTATCTATTTATCCTCGGGTTATGCTTTTGTTTGTCTGTATACCGGCGATCTTTTTCTGGTTATTGCGACTCCCTTCTCTGGTGTGGATGACAGTTTTCTTTATTTTACAGGTCGTTATATTTTTATTTCCATCCTCTTATTACTGCCATTACTGGTGATTGATTATATCGTTGAATACTTTTTCTTTATTAATGATATGAAAATGGAAAAACATGAGGTTAAACAAGAGCATAAAAATAGCGAAGGTAATCAGGAGATAAAATCAGCCCGTAAACAGCAGCACCGGGAACTGCTGAATGCGGAAACCAAAGCGCTGATAAAAAACTCGGATGTTGTGGTGGTTAACCCGACACATATTGCTGTCGCGGTCTATCTTGATCCGGAAAATGGTGTTATGCCGCTAATCACTGTTAAAGAGAAAGGTGAATATGCTCTGGCAGTCCGCCGGTATGCGGAAAAACACAAGGTACCGGTGGCCGTGGATGTTCGTCTGGCGCGGACATTATTCAGAAAATACCATATTTTTGACACCATTGTTGATGACGATCTGGATAAGTTTCTCGATCTTTTACTGTGGCTGAATGACGCAGAACGGGCTGCTTTTGCTGATAGTGAGCCGGACTAATGTGTGCCGGCAGGATAATGCTGAGGCGTATTTTATGAAAGTGATTATCAGTGCAATCAGATAGTATGGCCTGACTTGATAATCGGATATTATTAAGGAGAATTGTTATGGATGAAAATATTAATTCAGATATAAAGTCACTTGTGGAACAAATTTTTACTTATCTGGAGAATGGAGCATTTTCTGATATATTCAGGCAGGATAAAGACCATGACTTCAGTAATGTTTATTCATTAGCCTGTGATTATTATGATAAAGGCCTTATCGAGCAGGCTGAGAAGATTTTCAGGTCACTGTGTCTTTATGATTTCAGTAATATTAACTATTTACTGGGTCTGGCTGCGGTAAAGCAGGTTCAGAAACAATACCAGAAAGCGATTAATCTCTATTCATTGGCTATCAGTCTGGATAAAAATAATGCATCAGCGTATTTTTATATCGGTCAGAGCTACTTATTTTCGGGTGACAAGACTTTAGCAATGACCAGTTTCAGACAGTGTCTATCAATGGCATGCAGTGACAATGAACGAAAAAATTCATTAGCGTATTTATCAATGCTGGACGGTGACAAATGAATATAAATAGTTATAATAATATTATACATGATATATCCGGGACTGAAGGTAAAGAGAATCTGAAAGAACCACGGGAACTGGCAGGTTTTATTGGTGATATATCCGGAATCATGCGTGTATCAGGTTATGCTATTCAACATTACGCTGATATCTTGTCAGAAAATAAAGATGATAAATATGTTTTAACCCGGTTTTTTTACGAGTTAAATGAAATAAATAAAGTATTATCAGATTCAGTGGTAACAGAGGAACAAGCACTGGAAGTATTGGATACGTACAATAAACTGATCAGTGATCCTGCTCTGAAAAAAATTCTGTCAGCCACACAAAGTGAACTCACTGATAAAATAAAGAATATTCAGGAAGATATTGAATATTTTTTTATGAAAAAAGAAATGGTTACGTTTGGCTATTTTGTCGAAAAAATGGATGTTGCATCAAAATACGGACATAATATCAGCGTAAGATGTTATCGTGATGGATTTAGTCAGTACACTGAATTTTATAAGACATTAACAAAATTATTAAGTTCATATGGTGAATACTCGAAAGGCGTCATTGATGACGGAAAAAAAACAAAATTCAAACAAAATTTATTTTACCATGACTTACATTTGGAATTGATGAAATATTATCCGGTTACAGGTGACTTAAAAAACAGTGATGGAAAAGATTGTTCACTCTATAAAGGACGATTTGAAATAGACATCAGTAAAGGAATGAATAATTGTTCAGTATATATTGATGGTGAGTTAATTGATTCAGGTGTTAACTACAATGATGCTGTAAGAAAAATGGAGTATTTCTTTTCTGTTATGAAAAAGCCGGTATCCGGCACTCAGGTTATTAAAAAAATAAATGCAGAAACAGACAGTAATGGTAAGTTAGTTAGGGTAGTTGGTATGGCGGATGTTATCGCTATGCCGGATGCACTGTTCAGGTGGCTGGAGATACCTGTAAGTAATGAAGATTACGATCAGGTAAATGCGGAGTTTGATATTTCTCTTGAAAGGCTGAAAAAATTTAATTTCATTAATGATGATTATTTATCAGTATCTTATTCATATAAAGAAACATTGAAAAAAACCAGTGAAATATTCAATGATAAACTAACGGAAAGTTATTTTGAAAAGGCAAAGAAAGGAATAAATGAAGAGTGGGAATTAGATCACGGGAAAATAAATTCATATAACACTATTATGGATGGGATAAAAAAAGAACTCCAGATGACGCTTGATGAATTCTCTCAGAGATATAACACAATTAACAGTAACTATGACAATATGCTCAGAGTAATTACCACAATGATTAGTGAATTAACTCAGGAGTTAAAAGGCTTTTTACGTATTTAAAAAGGGTGAATACATGGATGTATCAGGAATTAAATCAGCACAGTTAAATGTTTCCGGGGAATTAACCGGGGAAATCGATGATACAGAAAAAAGTAAAGTTATTAACCGACAGGAAGATACATCCCATTCTGACAAAATCATTGAAGAGCTGGGCGAAAAATATAACCGGGAAAATACGAAAAAAACAAAGCCGCAGCTCAACAGGAAACTGACAGAAAAACCACAGGATGATAAATCATCAGCGAAAAAAATATCAATCAGTGAACTGTTTTCATTGCTATCTGATGATCTTTCCGGTGAGCAAATTAAAAATTCAGGAATAAATCAGAGCATTAATAATAATGTAATGAAGAATATCTGGTCAGAAAAAAAAGAATCTGACTTGTCTGAAAGTATTAATAATTACGCCGGTATTCTTCTTGGCTGTGTTAACGAGTTATCAGAGCGTTATTTTTCTGTCATTAATAATTGTGATGAGATGTTTGATGATATCAGATTATTCTTCACGGAAGATAAAAATATAAAAATAAATAGCAAGGATGAATTTTCTGCCTTTTTTAACAGGAAGCTGGGAGTTGATATTATTCTGAAAAGTCTTTCGGAAAAAGGTGGCGATGCCGGAGTTAAAACAGTACTGCTGGGGAAATTACTGAATGACATTATTAGTCTTCCTGAAATACAAGATCAGATACGGGTAATAGAACCTCAAAAATTAGCGTTGCTGACATCAGAGTTAAATACACTGAATACTATGGCCGGGGTTTTGGCATCGGCAAAAGAGTGCCTGTCAGCAGCACAATCGCTGATCAGTATGAATAATAAAAATACCGTTGAGTATAATAATTCACTTGCGGTCCTGATGGGGAAACTGGCTGATTTACGTGATCAAATAGCGCAGAAAAAACTGGAAAATGATCGTGAACTGGCCCGGTTGCAGCAGTTAGCATTACAGGTAAAAACCGACAAAGATGCAGCCGATATTGCAGAGAAAATAAAGAAAGCAGAACGCCTGCAAGCTTTATTTAAGTGGCTTGGTCCGTTGCTGACTGCAATTATGGCAGTATTAACTGCCCTGACCGGCGGCTTAATGGCAAAAGCACTGGCAGCGGTCATTGTTATTATGACCATTGTCAGTGAAGTCGTAAAAGCGGCAGGGGGCCCTGATATTATGGCAAAAATTATGGAGCCGGTGACTAAACTGGTGGAAGTTATCCAAAAGTTTATTAAAGAGATTGCCATGGAAATCGCTAAAGCACAGGGAAAATCACCGGAAGAACTGAAAAAACTGGAAAAAACCATGGAGAGCGTTGGTATGGTGCTGGCCGTTGTTGTAGTGATGGCATTATTTATCGCAGCTGCTTCGGCAGGGGGGGCAATTGCGGGAAAAATCACAGGTAAATTTGCATCAGAAGCAATGCAGGCGGCAATGAAGAGTGCTTTCGCTCAAATACAAACCATGCTGACTACTTTAATGATGACAACAACAATTATAAATAGCGCCAGCTCTGTGACAAATGGTGTGTTACAGGCCGATATTGTACGGCATCGTGCGGATATGGATGTGGATTTGGTATTAATGGACAGAATAACGGAACTCATGAATCAGATAATGGCCGCATTTTCTGAGTCACAAAAGGATCTGATTGCACTGAATGAAAAATTAAGTAAGTACGGAAATGACTCTTTTCAGAGAATAAAATCAATGCTGCAGCAGGGACAGCAGGCGGTTTAATTTATAAAGGGAATTGTGATGCACATTACGGGTAATAGCAGTACACAAACTGCCGGTTATATACCGGAGAACGACGTTGCACAGAATAAAATGGTATTACCGGATAATACAGTTAATCCGGAAATCGTCAGGTTAGTGGTTGAGAATCAGCACTCTCAGCAGAATGCTGTCACCGGTAAAACGGCGGAAGAGATCATCAGGCCATTTTCACAGCATGTCATACCTTCTTTATTATCCGATTATGATAATAAACGAATGAGTGCCGTGATTGAGTTATGTAACGTGTTGCTGCTTGATGCTGTTAACCAGCAGGAGCGGCGGGATACATTAGAAAAGCTGGCTATGCAGCAGGCAACGCAATTAAAAGAGCTGAAATATCAGGAAGCAGATTACCAGGTAGCGGCAGCTGTCGTCGGGGCTATTGTATCTGTGACGGTTGCGGTTATCGGCGGGAGTATGGCAATCAACGGGATTAATCCGGCTAATCCGGGCGTATTGACAGCGCAAAGTATTGCCGGACAAGCAATATCCGGTTTGTCACAGTCGCTCGGACAACTGGGTTCTCAGCCTCTTATGGCGATGGGAACACGGTTGCAGGGAGAAGGCGAGGTCGTTCGTGCTTTGAAAGATGTTCTGCTTAATACCATGTCTGTACATAATAAAGTGTCAGATGACCAAAAAGCATTCCAGAAAAAACTGCTGGAGATCCTGGTCAGTGAATTTGAGAATCGTAAGAATACAGCACAGAATCTGATCAATAACATGAAAGGATAATTTCTCACTCCTTTATATTGTCTCACTCCTTTCATGAATCAAAGCCGCTTCCGACAGCGGCTTTTTTCTTATCATGAAGAAAATTCATCTTGTTTTGCCACTTCCGTTTTGATCTCTGCGGTGAATATCGGTATAAGAAAGGAATGTCTAAACGTCTGGACGTCTAAATAACAATATTCACCTGTGCGGTAAGGAAGAACACATGAAACTTGAAACGCTCTCTGTCCATGCCGGTTATTCACCGGATCCGACCACCAAATCTGTTGCGGTTCCTATCTATCAGACCACCTCCTATGCCTTTGATGACACTCAGCACGGCGCGGATCTGTTTGATCTGAAAGTACCGGGAAATATCTATACCCGCATCATGAACCCGACCAACGATGTGCTGGAGCAGCGCGTGGCGGCACTGGAGGGCGGTATTGCCGGGCTGGCCGTGGCATCGGGCATGGCGGCGATCACCTATGCAATCCAAACCCTGGCCGGGGTCGGTGACAATATTATCAGTGTCTCTAAACTCTACGGTGGTACTTATAATTTGTTTGCGCATAATTTTCCGCGCATCGGGATCGACGTCCGTTTTGCCGATCATGATGACTTCGCACAGCTGGAATCTCTGATTGATGACAATACCAAAGCCGTTTTCTGCGAAACTATTTCTAATCCGGCGGGGCATATCGCGGATATTGAAAAACTGGCGGAAATTGCCCACCGCCACGGCGTTCCGCTGATTGTGGATAACACGGTTGCCTCTCCGGCACTGTGCCGGCCGATTGAATTTGGTGCGGATATCGTCGTGCATTCACTGACCAAATATATCGGCGGACACGGTTCATCACTGGGCGGAATTGTTATCGACTCCGGAAAATTCCCGTGGCAGGAACATGCAGATCGCTTTGCGGTGCTGAATACTCCGGATCCGTCTTATCATGGTGTGAACTACAGCGAACACTTTGGTGCGGCGGCCTTTATTGCCCGCTGCCGCGTGGCGCCGCTGCGTAATACCGGTGCGGCATTATCGCCGTTTAACAGTTTCCTGATTTTGCAGGGACTGGAAACACTGGCACTGCGCATGGAGCGCCATACTGAAAATGCTCTGCGTGTTGCGGAATATCTGCAACAGCATCCGCAGGTTGCCTGGGTGAAATATGCCGGACTGGCGGATAGCCCTGAGCATGCATTGGCGAAGAAATATGTGCAGGGCACACCTGCGTCAATTATGTCTTTCGGCATCAAAGGGGGCGCAGAGGCGGGTGCGAAGTTTATCGATGCGCTGAAACTGATTGTCCGTCTGGTCAATATCGGTGATGCAAAATCCCTGGCCTGCCATCCGGCCACCACCACTCACCGTCAGCTGAATGAAGCCGAACTGGCCCGTGCCGGGGTATCACAGGATATGATCCGTTTATCCGTCGGTATTGAGCACATTGATGACATCCTGGCGGATATCAGTGCAGCACTGGACAGTGCGAAATAATATTATCAGTAAATAAAATATAACCATAACAATATGTTCCGGAGATAGCATGAGAAAAATTATTGTATCTGCACTGCTCGCCTGCACCACATTACTGGCAGTGTCCTGCTCGCAAAATGACGATGAAAAACCGCTGAAAGTGGCGATTAACACCGGGCCGGATCAGGCTATCTGGGATGAAGTGGTGAAAGTGGCCAAAGAGAAGCAGGGGCTGGATGTTGAAGTTATCGCTTTCAATGACTATGTCCTGCCGAATGAAGCGCTGCGCAACAATGATGTGGATGCCAATGCATTCCAGACCGTGCCGTACTATGAAGCGCAAAGCAAAGAGCGCGGCTATCAGTTTGAAGTGATCGGTAAAACCTTTATCTTCCCGATAGCGGCATACTCGAAAAAAATCAAATCCGCAGCCGAACTGCCGGACGGTGCAACCGTCGCCATCTCCAATGAAGCCACCACCCTTGGCCGCAGCCTGCTGCTGTTACAGGCTCAGGGACTGATTAAACTGAAAGACGGCGTCGGTTATCTGCCGACGACACTGGATATCATTGAAAATCCGAAGAAACTGAAGTTTGCGGAAATAGACACTCCGCAACTGACCCGTACACTGGATGATCCGGATGTCTATCTCTCCGTAATCAACAATAACTTCTCATCCCAGGTCGGCTTATCCGCTGCCCGTGACGGTCTGTTTATGGAAGGAGCCGATTCCCCGTATGTGAACCTGATCGTGGTCAGAGCGGCAGATAAAGACAACGAGAAACTGAAAAAACTGGTCGCGGCATTCCAGAGTGATGAGGTGCTGAAAAAGGCCGATGAGGTTTATAAGGGCGATGCTGTCCGGGCCTGGTAAATACGCGTCATCCTTCCGCCCATAGCGGCGTTGGCCGCACTCAGGGGCACGGGTCACATACTGGTGTATGCTCCCCGTGCCCCTTCACTTGCCGCCTTGCTCTGAACGGAATGATTTAACGTATACGCGTCATCCTTCCGTCCATAGCGGCGTTGGCTTCGTTCGTCCATCCGGGTCACATACTGATGTATGCTCCCCGGATGTCCTCACTTTGCCGCCTTGCTCTGAACGAAATGATTTAGCGTATAACATGGAAGTGTTTACAGCGGCTTTCTGCTTTTACCGGTTATCAGCGTAACACCGTAATCACCAATAACACATGGAAAGCAATCAGTTAGCTTTATCTTGAATCCCCGGCGGATTGCCTGAATAATAGTCGCCACTGAGATAAGGAAAATACGATGAAACAACTGATTATCGGATTACTGGGTGTGGTGGTACTGGTCGGCGTACTGATGGTGTCCAACTACAACAGCATCCAGACACAGGACGAAGCGGTAACCGCATCCGCCTCTGAAATGCTCAACCAGTACAAACGCCGTGCTGATCTGATCCCGAACCTGGTGAAAACCGTACAGGCCTCTTCTGACTTTGAACGTCAGGTCTTACAGGATGTGGTCAATGCGCGGGCAAAAGTCGGGCAGATGAATATCAACGTCAGTGACCTGAGCGACCCGGCGCTGCTGGCTAAATTCCAGCAGGCACAGACTGAACTGGGTTCCTCGCTCTCCCGTCTGCTGGCGGTATCAGAACGCTATCCGGATCTGAAAAGTAACGCACTCTACAGCGACTTAATGGTACAGCTGGAAGGCAGCGAAAACCGGATCGCCGTGGCGCGCGGCCGCTATATCGAAAGCGTCCGTGAATACAACACCACTATCCGGAAATTCCCGGCAGTGATTATTGCAAACTATATGGGATACACCGCTAAACCTAACTTCAGCGTCGAAAACGAAGCAGAAGTCACAACAGTACCGGATGTGCAATTCAAATAAATAAAAAGGGATAACCGTTCAGTTATCCCTTTTCTGTATTAATCAGCCGGTTTACAGGCTTTGTTTCAGTGCTTTCTCTGCGGCCTGTAATGCCCGGCTGCGTTCCGTGGCATTCATACCGGAATGATCACGGGCGAGCCGGGTGTAAACGGCCGGCAGAACAAACAGGGTAAAGAGTGTTCCGACCATCATCCCTGACACTATCACCACACCAAGACCGAAACGGCTGTTGGCACCGGCACCGGAAGCAAACAGCAGCGGGATAAGTCCTATCACCATCGCGGCCGTGGTCATCAGCACCGGACGCAGACGTATCTGTGCGGCACGGATAATGGCCTGACGACGATCGAGCTTTTCATGCATCTGCAGTTCATTGGCAAACTCCACCATCAGAATACCGTGCTTACTGATAAGCCCGATCAGTGTCACCAATCCTATCTGAGTATAAATATTAAGTGTCGCATAGCCGAGCGCCAGCGGCAGCAGGGCACCGCAAACAGACAGCGGTACGGTGATCAGAATAATCAGCGGATCTGTCAGGCTCTCATACTGTGCAGCCAGCACCAGATAAATAATGATAAGTGCCGCCGCGAAAGCAAACATCAGTGTATTTCCTTCCTGTTTGAACTGCCGGGCGTCTGACTGCCAGTCATAACTGAACCCGGCCGGCAGCGCCTGTCCGGCCTGCTCCAGGAAATTTACCGCTTCGCCCAGTGTGACACCAGGGGCCGGAATTGCCTGAAAAACAGCCGCGTTCTGCTGATCAAACTGGGTCAGTTTATTCGGTTCGACCGTGGTGCTGATTGTCACAATGGCAGAAAGCGGGATCAGCTGATTATCCCGGGTACGCACATACTGGCGCTCCAGTGCCTGCGGTGTCAGGCGCTGTTCACGGGTACTCTGCGGAATGACATCATAGGAACGGCCATCCATCGCGAAGCGGTTAATATAGTTCTCCCCGACCAGCAGATTCAGTGATTCGCCGATATCACTCATGCGGATACCCAGGCTGTTGGCTTTTTCACGGTTGATCTTCACCTGCACGACCGGGTTGTTGTAATCGAGATCACTGTCAACCACCATAAATAAACCACTCTCCCGCGCCTGCTGTTTAATGTCTTCCATGGCCTGATACAACACCGGATAACCCAGCGGGCTGCGCAATACCATCTGCACCGGCAGGCCACCGGCTGACCCCGGAAGCGGCGGCAGCTGGAAGACAAATATCTGACTGCCTTCTATCTCACTGACCGCCTGTTGCAGTGACTGCTGAATCTGCGCTGCGGATCTGGTTCGGGCTGACCAGTCAGACAGGTTGATCCCGCCGAAACTGGCAGACGGGCCATCCGTACCGTTGATAATCCATGTGCTGTCACTTTCCGGCAGCGTCATCATGACCTCATGCAGCCGCTGGTTAAAACGCTCGGCATAGGCAAGATTGGCATGTTGCGGTGCTTTAACGGCGGTCAGGATACTGGCCTGATCTTCTGCCGGCGCCAGTTCCTGCTGTGCCTGCTGGTAAAGCAGCGGCAGACTGATACAGACAGCGACAGCAAACAGGCCGGTGATCCAACGGTGATCGAGCAAAAAATTCAGGAGCCGGCCGTAGCCCGCAGCCAGTGAGCTGAAAACATACTCCGCGCCCGCCGCCATCCGGCCTTCATTCTGTCCGGCATTCAGCATAAAGGAACTCATGACCGGTGACAGCGTCAGCGCGACAATACCGGAAACAATCACAGCACCGGCAAGTGTCAGGGCAAACTCTCTGAACAGTGCGCCGGTCAGTCCGGACATCAGGCCGATCGGCGCATAGACTGCCGCGAGAGTAATGGTCATGGCAATGACCGGTCCCGCAACTTCACGGGCACCGATCAGCGCCGCCAGCACCGGTGACTTACCTTCCTCAATATGGCGGTGGACGTTTTCCACCACCACGATGGCATCATCCACCACCAGGCCGATAGCAAGCACCATCGCCAGCAATGTCAGCAGGTTAATACTGAAACCGGCCGCCAGCATGATAATTGCCGCACCCAGCATGGAGAGCGGGATCGCCAGTACCGGGATCAGTACACTGCGCAGGGAGCCGAGACACAGGAAGATCACCGCGATCACGATCGCCAGCGCTTCCAGCAGTGTCTGCATTACCTGATCAATGGAGGCTTCAATAAAACGGGCGGTTTCAAAGGCCATCTCTGCCTTTACACCCGGCGGCAGCGTTTTTTCGATCCCCGGCAGTAACTTTTTCATACCGTCAACAATGACCAGCGGGTTACCGGACGGCGTGGAGAAAAGGCCCAGATAAATCGCAGATTCGCCGTTCATCAGGCCGCTGGTTTCGGCTGATGCCGCACCGAGTTCGACGGTTGCCACATCTTTCAGCCGGACCAGGCCGTTGCCGTCACTGTGGATCACCATATCGCGGAACTCATCGACGCTGGTCAGATCCGTATTCACATATACGTTGGCTATCACAAACTCGCCTTTGACCTTGCCGGGCGCCGCCTGGTAGTTATTGCGCCGTACGGCATCCGCAACATCAGCCGCTGTCAGGCCGCGTCCGGCAAGGCGTTCCGCATCCAGCCACAGTCGCATTGCCAGCGTCTGTCCGCCGAAAACCTGTACTTTGGATACTCCCTCAATCGCAGAGAACTGCGGTTCAACCACCCGGGAAAGATAGTCAGTCAGCGCCGGCAGTCCGATATCACCGCCGGAAAAACCGATATAGGCGACCGCCGTGGATTCCCCGGATGATAATTCAATCACCGGATCATATGCCTGCTCCGGCAGTTTATAGCGTACCTGGTTTACCTTGGCCATTGCCTGGGCAAGGGCTGCCGTCGGATCCCGGTTCAGTTCCATCCTTACTGTCACGGTACTTTGCCCCTGTACAGAAGAGGAGGTGAGGTAGTCCACCCCCTCCACGGAAGAGACAGACTGAGCAATCGGCTGGGTGACGAAACCCTGTATCAGTTCAGCGGATGCTCCCGGATAGCTGGTGGTGATGGTGATAGCCGAGCTTTGCAGCATCGGATACTGGCGGACAGGCAATTTGCTTAATGCAAACAGCCCGAGCAGCACAATCAGCGCGCTGACAACCAGCGCCAGTACAGGACGTCTGACAAAAATATCAGTAAAGGTCATCACTTCCTCCGGGATGCGGTTGTCTGCGCGGCAGCCAGCGTGTCGCTGTCACTCTGTACAATGGGGCTGCCGTCAGATAACCGGAGCTGGCCGGATGTCACTACCTGCATACCGGCGGTCAGCCCTTCCGTAATTTCGGTTTTGCCGTCCCAGCGTTTCCCGGTTTTGACCGCAGTACGGCGGGCAATCAGCCGGTTATCCTCACTTTTTTGCGCGACAAACACGGTATCGCCGTAGGCACTGTAAGTTACCGCAGTTTCCGGCACCGCAAGTACCCTGGAAGCTTCTTTCTGCGAAACCTGCACGCCCGCATACATACCGGCTTTCAGTCTGCCGTCATGGTTCGGCAGTTCCGCTTGCACCCGCACTGTCCGGGATTTATCGATCAGGGGGTCGACTGCCACAATTTTTGCGGAGAAAGTCTCACCCGGCCAGGCATCTGCCAGCACGGTGACCGGCTGCCCGGTATAGAGCTGAGGAACAGCCTGCTCATCCAGTGAAAAGTTGATTTTCAGCGTGTCGGCGTTGATGAGACTGACGACAGGATCACCCGCCTGAACATATTGGCCTTCATGAACCTGACGTATCCCGAGTGTGCCTGAGAAAGGCGCACGGATTGTTTTTTGTGCGATCTGCGCCTGTGTCTGCCGGATAGCCCCCCGTGCCATATCCCGTTCTGCGCGGGTATTATCCACCTGTGCGGCAGCCACCATATTTTTACTGAATAATTGTGTGGTCCGGTTATGAAGCTGCTCGGTATTACGCAGCTGTGCCTGCAGTTTCGCGAGTTCTCCCTGTTCGACAGCATCATTGAGCTGCACCAGCGGTTGACCCTCTTTGACTGTATCACCGGAAACAAAACGGATAGCCGTAATACGCCCCGCGGTTTCCGGTGCCACCAGTACCTGGCGGGCGGCCTCCAGTTCCCCGACTCCGGCCAGTGTCCGGTTCAGCCCGGTTTCCTCAACCGGTGCCAGCGCAACCTGTACCGGCGGCATAACATACTGTCCGTCCGCGGTATCATCCTGCCCGGAGGCCATTACATAGGTACCGGCTGCACCGGCCAGGAGCACCGCGGCAGCCGCGGAACCGATCACATACTTTTTCTTCATCACTGTCAGCCCTTACAAAAAGCCATAAAACGGCATTAAAAAATAAAAAGAACCGGGATATTTGACACCGGAATGCCGTCGGACTATAAAACCTCAGGTTAAGTTGAGGTCAACACTCCGGGTGCCGGAATAACACGAAAGGAACATTCACCATGAAAAATGCCGGAAAACCGATCGATTCCGCCCGTGTGCTGACGGTGGGGGAAGTGGCTAAACGGAGCGGTGTGACAGTCTCCGCGCTGCATTTTTATGAGGAGAAAGGGCTGATCACCAGCACCCGCAATCAGGGAAACCAGCGGCGTTACCCGTCTGTGGTGCTGCGCTATGTGGCATTTATCAAGGCGGCGCAGAGCACCGGGATCCCGCTGAAAGAGATTCAGGCGGTGCTCAGTCAGTTTCCGGTCAACAGTAAGCTGACATCAGAACAGTGGCGCATTCTGTCGTCACGGGTGCGCCGTTATCTGGATGAGAAGATCACCCGCCTCACCCGGCTGCGGGATGAATTTGATAAATGTATCGGTTGTGGTTGTCTGTCTCTGACCGATTGCCCGCTGCGTAATCCGGAAGATAAGCTCGGTGCTCTGGGAGCCGGCGCTCAGATTCTGAACCGTCCGGTGGATGATGAGGAATTTACGGCGGGATAAATTGAGTTTCCGGGCAAAATCCGTTAGAAGGAGAGGATAATACTAAGGAGTTATCGTGATTACCGAAGAATTTCTCTCCAATAATGTGCTCAGTCTGATTGTGCTGGTGCTGTGTCTGCTCGGTTCCGGCGGGCTGATGATTTATAACCGCAAGCGGGAAAAGGGCGAGCACGCCACATTAGTGCATGTTTCCCAGTTTATCATGTGGGCGCTGGGGGTGATTATCCTCGGGGATTTCACCGAACAGGGCATTGATCATTTTCAGTGGCGCTTTATCACGGCAGATACCGTCGGGATGATCTGCACCACACTGATCGTGCTGATGCTGATCCGCAAGCTGTTCCTGATGATAAACCGCCTGGCCGCCGCCCAGATCAAACGCGGCAGTGATGTCACGTCGGCGCATATTGTTTCCCGTGTGCTGAAAATCCTGATCGTGATAGTGGTGTTTCTGTTCTACGGTGAGCACTTCGGGATGAGCCTGTCCGGCCTGCTGACCTTCGGCGGTATCGGCGGTATTGCCATCGGTATGGCGGGGAAAGATATTCTCAGCAACCTCTTTTCCGGCATTATGCTCTATTTTGACCGTCCGTTTAAAATCGGTGACTGGGTCAGTTCGCCTGACCGGCAGATTGAGGGCACGGTGGTGGAAATCGGCTGGCGTATCACCAAAATCATTACTTTTGACCACCGCCCGCTCTATATCCCGAACTCGCTGTTCTCCTCCATCAGTGTGGAAAACCCGGGGCGCATGACTAACCGGCGGATCAAAACCACAATTGGTCTGCGTTATGAAGATGCGGAGAAAATTTCACAGATTGTCAGTGAGATACGGGCTATGCTGAAAGCCGAAAGCAGCATTGATCAGCACCAGACGTTGCTGGTCTATTTTGATGAGTTTGGTGATTCCGCCCTCAATATCATGGTGTACTGCTTTACCAAAACCACGGTCTGGGCGGAGTGGCTGGCGGCACAGCAGGCGGTGTATCTGAAAATTATTGATATCGTGCACCGCAACGGCGCAGATTTTGCCTTCCCGAGCCGGACACTCTATATGGAACGCAACAGTGTATACCGCGAACCGCCGGGAGTGTGATCTGACGCCTTGCGTCATCCCCCTTGTTTCCGTTATTGTGCCGCCGGTTAATTCCTGAGAAGGTCATCAGAGGCGGCACAATATGGCGAAATATTTTTCCATCGGCGAGATGGCAAAGCTCCATAAAATCAGCATTCAGACACTGCGTTATTATGACCAGCTGGGGCTGTTCCGGCCGGTGTATGTCGATCAGGAAAGTAACTACCGCTATTACACTATCGATCAGTTTTCTCAGCTGGATATTATTAAATATCTGAAATATCTGGGAATGCCGCTGAAAGATATCAAACACCGGCTGGAAGACAGTGATACGCAGATCCTCAGTCTGCTGACACGGAAAATTGCGGTGGTGGATGAAAAAATCCGCGAGCTTGAGCTGATTAAAAAGGTGCTCTCCACCAAAAAAGAGACGCTGGAAAAAGGGATTGATACCGACAGCATCGGTAAAATCACCCGGCGTTATATTCCGCGCCGCCATATTTTATCGATGGATTATGAGCCCGGTCTGAGCTTTGAGGAGACCATGGAGTTCTCGCGGCGGCAGATTGCCAATATCCTCGAAGAGAATATCTCTATTTTCTACGGCGGTGTCAGCGGGCTGGTCTCCCGCAGTGAGTTTCTTGCCACGCAGCAGGTGCATTATCTGAACAGTTTTGTGATTGTCGAGCGCGACCTGTTTAACCCGCAGGTGCAGGATAAAATCACGGAAATCCCGGATGGTGAATTTATCTGTCTGATGTATCAGGGACCCTACAGCGAAAATACCGCAGCATTTAAGGCCCTGACGGATTATGCGGAATATAAACGTATTCCGGTGGATGACATGATGTATGAAATCCCGGTGATTGACCCGCTTTCCACTAATGATGAGCGCCAACTGCTGACTGAAATCCAGATCAAAGTGAAACGGCGTGAAATTGATACCCGCTGTCTGGTATAAAACTCTCCATATGCTATAGGTATTTATACTTTCAATACAAAAACAGGCTGATATTACTCAGCCTGTTTTTATTTTTAACACCGTATAATTACCCGTTTTGTGATGTGCATCCACTATATCGTAATTGACTCTATAGTAACTGGAGAGTCTATAGTTATCCACATTACAGCAATGGTTAAAAAGGTCGTTACCACCATACTATCAGCACCACACTATTACCCCCGCTGATCCTGAATCAGCCACCCGAACTGACTAATGATAATAAATGATGACATGCGGATCAGAGTGCTGATCTCATGAGGAGTCTGTTGTGCAAAAAAATACTGATTATGATTTGGAAACCAAACTGATCCACCAGGGTCATTCACCGGACCCGGCCACCGGCGCGCTGGCCAGTCCTATCTACCAGACCGCCACATTTGCGGCGCATTCTGTGGAGCATTTCGAAGAACTGTGCCGGACATGGGGCTATGTCTACAGCCGCGAGTGCAACCCGAACCTGACCGAGCTGGAAAGCAAACTGGCGATGCTGGAAGGGGCGGACAGCGCGATTGTCAGTGCATCCGGCATGGGGGCGATTGCCTCAACCCTCTTGTCACTGGTCAAAACCGGCGATCATATTGTCAGCGCGGACGGGATCTTCTCCCACACCCGCCTGCTGATGACAGAACTGCTGGCAAAATTCGGCGTGGAAATCACCTTTACTGATGCCACGAACAGCGACAATATCCGCGCCGCCATGAAACCGGCGACAAAGCTCGTGTATGTGGAAAGCCCGCTGAATCCGTCACTGGAGCTGGTGGATATCCGCGCGGTGGCAGACATTGCCCATCAGAACAAAAGCCTGCTGATTGTTGACAGCACCTTCTGCACGCCGATCCTGCAACGTCCGCTGGAACTGGGGGCGGATCTGGTGGTTCACAGCCTGACCAAGTTTATGAACGGTCACGGCGATACCCTGGGCGGCGCGGTTATCGGCTCACGTGAGCTGATCGAGCTGATCAAATGGCCGGGATTATGCTGCTTTACCGGTGCGGCGCTGGCACCAAATAATGCCTGGATGATTATGCGCGGGATGAAAACCCTCGATATGCGTATGAAAAAACACTGTGAAAACGGCCTGGCACTGGCGGAATTCCTGACATCTCAGAGCGAAATCGAAGAAGTCCGCTACCCGGCACTGAAAAACCACCCGCATTATGAACTGTGTCAGTCCCAGATGAACGGCCTCGGCGGTGGTATTGTCTCTTTCCGTCTGAAAGAAGATATCCACGGCCTGACCCGCGACCAGGTGAGCCGCAAATTTGTCAACTCCCTGAAACTGACCACTATTGCCACCAGTCTGGGTGAAGAGCACACCCTGGTCCAGATGAACGGCGAAAACCTGATCCGTATTGCTGTCGGACTTGAGTCAGCAAAAGACATTATTGCGGATTTCCGCCAGGCCCTGGATGCAGTTCACGGCTGATAAAAAGAGATAATAATTATGGCAAATCACATGGCAAATCAATCCCGCGTCAGACGGATGCTGATTCTGTTTCTGCTGGCATTCGGCACCACCGCAATGTACAGCCTGCCTTACCTGAAGTCTTCGTTCTATGATCCGATGCAGCAGGCGCTGGGGCTGACACATATTGAGATCGGTAACCTGCTCAGTCTGTATGGCCTGATCGGCATGTTTTCCTACTTTTTCGGCGGCTGGTTTGCGGATCGTTTTTCACTGCGCAACCTGATCACCTTCTCGCTGATCGCCTCCGGGTCACTGGGATTCTGGTTTGCAACTTTCCCGTCGTATAACACGATCCTGCTGATCCACGTTTTGTGGGGCGTCACAACGATCCTGACATTCTTCGCTGCGTCGATCAAAGTCGTGCGGATGCAGGGAACGGAGAAAGAGCAGGGGCGGATCTTCGGGTTTTATGAAGGATTATCCGGTGTATCCGGCACGCTGATTTCGTTCGTCGGCCTCTATTTCTTCGGCAAATTCGCCGAGGCGGCCATCGGTTTCCGTTATGTGGTCTGGCTTTACTCCGGCGCTTCCGTGATTTGCGGCGTGCTGCTGTTCTTCCTGATCGCGCACCGCAGCAGTACTGCGGACAACGGCGAACCGGAAGAAAAAACCACATTCCGTTCTCTGATGAGTGTGGTGACCATGCCGAAAGCGTGGCTGATCGGGCTGATTATTTTCTCCACCTATGTGGTGTTCTCCAGTCTGACGTATCTCAGCCCGTATCTGTCGCAGGTGTATGTGGTACCGATTACCCTGGTGACGGCGCTGTCGATTATCCGCACCTATGTGATCAAAATGGTGGCTTCTCCGGTGGCGGGGATCGTGACGGATAAAGTCGGATCATCTATCAGTGTGATGTTTGTCGGCTTTATTATCATGGCCGTGAACTGTGCTCTGTTCCTCGTGATCCCGAAAGGTAACGCCTTTATGTGGTTTGCGGTGGTGAATATGGTGGTGCTGAGTGCGTTACTGTTTGCATTCCGCGGTATCTATTTTGCCTCTGTTGCAGAATCGAAAATCCCGATGAAAACTACCGGTGCGGTTGTGGGCTTTGCCTCCTTTATCGGCTTCTCCCCGGATGCGTTCTATTATTCCGTGGCCGGCTACTGGCTGGATAAATACGGCGAAACCGGTTACAGCTATATCTTTATGCTCTCGGTCGCCTGTGCGCTTCTGGGTGTGGTGGCAACGTTCCTGCTGCGTCAGATCAACCGCCGGGAAGCGGCAGGAAGCGGCATGACACTCTCGCCGTCAGTCTGAAAATAAAAAGACGGCACACAGCAGATAAAAATATAAAACAGACAGCGCCCCCGGTAACGGGGGCGTTTTTTATGCATAATCGCGGTTTACGGATGAGGTACGGAGACAACGATATGAATCTGAAACCGGCAGGTGTTTTGCTGATGAGTCTGTTTACGGCACCGTATGCAGCGGCGGAGTCCGGTGGTTTACCGCCGGAAGTCGTACAGTTACAGCAGCAGGCACAACGTGGTGAGGCGCAGGCGCAATATCATCTGGCAGTACGCTATCTCAGGGGAGATGGTGTGGAAAAAAATGAGGCGCAGGCGGTGACATGGCTGGAAAAATCGGCCGCACAACATAATGCGGATGCACAGTATGTGCTGGGATCGCTGTATGCACACGGAAACGGTGTGACGGAAGATAAGAATAAAGCAATTGAATTCTATGACAAAGCCAGAGAGCAGAATCATCCGGAGGCTCAATACATGCTGGGAATAATGTATCTGGAAGGAAAATATGTTGCCCCGAATTATAAATATGCCCGTTACCTGATAGGTGAAGCCTGTAAAGGCGGGGCAGGCGGTGCGTGTGATGCATTTTCCCGTCTGCCTCCGCCTTAGGCGGTAACAATCCCGCATAATTTATGCGGGATTATATGCGGCATTGTATACGGCATCAGTAACGGTATTCCACGCCCAGCCAGAAGTTACGGCCCTCTTCCATATAGCCGTTGGTGTACTCGTAGGATTTATCAAACAGGTTATTGACGGAGGCATTGGCGGAAATGCCGTAACCGAAGTCATAATCCGCGCGCAACCCGGTGAGAGCATAACCGGCCACTTTCTCATTGCTGTCATTGTACTGATAGCTCCACGCGCGGAACTCTTCGGACAGCGTGATCGTCAGCGGCCCGATCGGCGTGACTTTCACCCAGGCATACATTTTATGCTTCGGCAGCCCTTCCGCGTGATCAACATCTTTCGGATCACTGTGGATGTAGCTGTAGTTGATCCCGGTTTTCAGCCAGTCACTGACTTCGCCTTTCACACCCAGATCCAGCCCGGTGTAATCCACACGGCCACTGTTCTGATTCCGGAAGTAGCGGTCACCGTTTTTAATCACCGTGTGTGCGAGGATCGCATCATCCACGCGGTTATGATAGATGCTGGCCTGATAACCCCATTTATCGGTGATATTCCCTTCATAGGTTAAGTCAAAGGTCAGTGCGCGTTCGGCTTTCAGGTTCGGGTTAATGATGCCGAGTGAACCATCTTTTGGTTTTTCAGTGGTATAGCGCTCTTTTTGTGTCGGGAAGCGGCTGCGGTCAGAGACAGAGAACCGCACGTTATCCTGGTTGGCGAACGTGTATTTTGACATCACTTCCCAGTTAAAGGCGTGCTGGTCATTATCATCCGCACCTTTATCCGCCTGGCGGCTTTCGCGCCAGTCATAGCCGATGGCACCGATAAAATCGAGATCAGACGTGGCTGCCCACTGGTATTCGGTGGCGACAGAATAAGTGCGATCTTTATAACGCAGAATATCTCCGTTGCGTTCTTTTTGCGCACGATGGACATCATCTTTCCAGTGTGCGGAGAACGACAGCAGATCGCTTTCGCGCATGTCGATCCCTAACTGGAGAGAGGCGCCATTGCTGAAATCATCGTAATAGCTGTAATCGTACCCTTTGCCGTCTTTTTTATACATCAGCAGGGTATTTTCAAACTTGTCATGGAACAGACGGCCCTGAAGATTCACGCCGTCTGTCAGCTGAGTGGTACTGTTGAAATAGTAACTCTCTTTGTTGTAATCCGGCCATTCCCACCAGCTGTATTTTCCTTTGCCCGGCACAGCTGACGGTGAACTGTCTTTGCTGCCGTCCTGCTTCAGATAAGTAAAGACATACTGATCGGTTTCACGCGGGGTCCAGCCTACTTTTACCATGCCGCGTTTATCATCGGATGAGGAGTGCGCACGGCGGCCGTTGCTGCCCGCCTGAGCGTTATCATCATCAGAACCCGGCAGGCCGAGGAAACGCTGTTTGTACTGGCTGCCGCTGACCTGGATAAACCCGGGGTCGCTGCGTGCGCCGACACGGGCGCTGGTGTTATAGGCATTATCCGCGCCGCGTGCGAAGCCCTGACTAAATGCCACATTGGCCTCAAACGGTTTTTTCGGAGTGGCGGTGGTGAGGTTGATAGCACCGCCCATCAGGTTTGGTCCCTGTAACAGCGAGGTATAGCCTTTGCTCACTTCAATGCTTTCCAGTTCGCTGGTCATAAAGCGGCCGAGGTCAAGGTTGCCGTCATACGGGACATACGTCGGGATACCGTCAAAGAAAACCGGTACCTGACGGCTGTCAAAACCACGGACTTTTACTGTCAGCTCATTACGGTTGCCGGATTTTTCGAGAACCACACCCGGCATGGTGCTGATGGCTGTCGCCGCGTTGGTTTTGTTCAGCGACTGCATCTGCGGCTGTGTGATGACATCCGGATTGGAGGCCACCGGGCTGCCCCAGACGGTCAGAATATCTGCGCTTTCTGCCTGCACCGCAGGCGCGGTTGCCAGCAGAATCGCTGAGCAGAGTAGAGTTCGTTTCATTATTATTTTCCTGTTACCGATATGTATTTATTTATATAACGACTTGCCGGACAAAAGGATAAAACGGCCGGTTCAGTGACCTGACCGGTTTATCCTTTAACTCACTATAAGGTTGTGCGGTTTATCCTTTAACTCACTATAAGGTTGTGCGGTTTTCCGTCAGCGCGGATATAACCGGACTTTAATATCCGCCGGGGACGCATAATACGGCGCGGACGTGACAAACAGCTTCACGCCGGTGTCCGCATACAGCCCGATGGTTTCTGCATTCAGCCCGCCTGCGGCAGACAGTGTGCAGTCCGGTGCCAGCACTGCGGCCTCTTTGACGAGACGGCGGATATCATCAGGGCTGAATTTATCCAGCTGTAACACATCCGGGTATCCTTTCAGCGCCTGACGGGCCTCATCCGGGTTATCCGCTTCGGCAATAATGGTTTTTTCCGGCGCTTCACGGCGCAGTGCGGCAATAGCTGAGCACCAGTTTTCCGGCTCTGCCAGGAAGCGGCGGTGATTGGCAAACAGCAGAATGGTTTCCGAACAGCCCTGACGGTGAATGATGCCTTTTCCGGCCAGCACCGCTGCGGTTGCCAGCAGCTTGGTGCCGGGGATATTTTTACGGGTGCAGGCCAGCTGTGCGTCCGGCTGATACTGACGAATGGTATCCGTCATGCTGCGGGTCATGTGTGTCACGCCACTGCTCCACTCGATCACATTCTGGACAATTTTCCAGCCCTGATGCAGGGCATCAGCACGTCCGGTGGCTGTCAGCAGGAGAGCACCGGCTTCGGCATGATCGCCGTCGTTCGCGTGTAATTGTGCCTGTAAACCGAGTTTTTCCAGTAATTTCTTACCCAACACTAATCCGCTGACATAACCGGCCTGCTTGCGGGAAAAGTGCATTTCCCCGCTCTGCGCGCCGATACCGAGTGCACGGGTGGTGAGATCGCCGTAATGAATGTCCTCCAGCAGGAGGCTGTCCAGAAAGGCATCACTGTAGTAGATCACTTCTGACCTCCCGGCAGCAGCAGGGCGGATTCCGGTACCACACTCCAGGAAACCATAGCCCAGTCGCGGGTGGCCGGTACCACCGGCAGGCCGTCAGCCGCCTGCTTGTCGTAATAGCGGCGCAGCAGGGTCATTTCATGGTCATCAAGCTGTCCCAGCGACCAGACCACACCGTCGGCAAACTGCTCAAATGTCATGTTGTCACGGCTCTGGCAATTCGGGCTGCGGATAAATTCCACGTCCGGATGAATGCCGAGCTGATTGAGGATATTCACTGCATAAATGTACGTCGGCAGAGTAACCGGCTTGCGGCCGATGGCGCGGATCACACGGATATCGACAAATGTCGGGCTGACAGTATGCGTGGTGTAAACCCGCAGCCGCGCGTGGCGGTTCAGTTTCAGCAGCGCGGCCTGTAAATCCATCACCAGTGTGGAGCGTGAGGCTACAGCGATATCGCACGGCGGCAGGGCTGACCAGTCATCTTCCCAGGCGCAGTGGCGGAAAGTGACGTGTGAACAGCCCTGAGTTTCTGCCCGCTGGCGGGCGACTTTCAGCATCCCTTCGCTGTAATCAATGCCGGTGACCTGCTCAAAGCTGTCCGCCAGCTGCAACGCGACAGAGCCCGGCCCGCAGCCGACATCCAGCAGGGTTTTCGCGCCGGTGGTATCGACGATCTCTTTAAAACGGATCAGGTACGGATCGGCGGGGTTCGCACAGTTTTGTGCCATTTTTTCCGCACGTTTATCCCAGTGTTCCGGATCTTTGCGGGTTCGTCCGGCCTGTGCGAGATGGTCGCGGTAGAGTTGTGCGAAATCGATATCATCAATAGTCATGATCATCCCTTATAAGCGGGCTGCGCAAAGTGCGCAGCAATATGTTCTGGTGTCACATGATAAAGTGCCGCCAGAGTTTCCGGTGTGAGCAGCGCGGCAGGTTTGTCCTGGCAGGCGGGACGGTCTTTGCTGAGCATCACAATGCTGTCTGCCACCGCCGCCGCGTGCTGCGGGTGGTGGGTGGACATCAGTATGGTGATCCCTCTTTCACGTAACTGTTCGATTTTATTCAGTAATTTTATCTGATTGCCGAAATCGAGGCTGGCCGCCGGTTCATCCATAATCAGCAGTCCCGGTTGCTGTACCAGGGCGCGGGCAATCAGTACCAGCTGTTTTTCTCCGCCGCTCAGACAGGAGTAGGTACGCTGTGCCAGATGGGCGATCCCCAGATGCGCCAGTTCCTGCTCTGCCATCTGCCGTTCAGCGCGTCCGGGGGCGGCAAACAGAGAGAGGTGGGCACTGCGTCCGAGTGCCACCATATCCGCCACGCAAAAAGAAAACGGCATGTTGTGCGCCTGCGGTACATAGGCAACGCGGCGGGCGAGTGCGGCGGCGCTCCAGTCACGCAGCGGAGAGTCATCAATGCGGATCTCACCGGCTTTCGGCGGCAACAGGCCGAGCAGGGTTTTCATCAGCGTGGTTTTGCCGCAGCCGTTAGCCCCGAGCAGACAGATGATTTCACCCTGATGTAATTGCAGATTTATGTCAGTGAGTATTAACTTCTCTCCGTAACCGACCGCCAGGCCGCGGGTGATCAGCACATTGTTCATCCGTTCCTCCGGGTCTGCAACAGCAGAAAAATAAAGAAAGGTGCACCGACAGCAGAGGTCAGAATGCCGAGCGGCAGTTCAATCGGAGCAATAGTACGTGCCAGAGTGTCGGTCAGCAGCAGCATGATAGCGCCGATCAGCAGTGATACCGGCAACTGGTGACTGAAGTTGGCACCCACTAACAAACGGGTGATATGCGGGACAATCAGCCCGAGCCAGCCGATAATTCCGGCGACCGAGACGGCGCCGGCGGTGATCAGGGTGGCTGAAGCGATAAAAATCAGCCGTGTCAGCGTGACATTCAGCCCGAGTGTGCGGGCTTCCTCATCACTCAGACTGAGCAGATTCATGCGCCAGCGCAGCAGCAAAAGCGGCACCATTCCCGCGAAAATCAGCGGCGCAGTGGTTTTAATATCATCAGGCGAAATAGCGGACAGGCCGCCGAGCAGCCAGAAGGTCATTGCAGGCAATTGAGTGTAAGGGTCGGCGAGAATCTTCATCAGTGAAATAGCAGAGCCGCACAGTGCGCTGACGGCAATCCCGACCAGCACCAGTGACAGAACCGGATCATGCTGACGGGCCAGCCGGGCGACGGAATACACCAGTCCGACCACACACAGCCCGCCGGTAAAGGCAAACAGCTGGATAGTGAGCATTGACTGACCGGCAAAAATCCCGAAGATTGCGCCGACGCCCGCCCCGGCGGAAACACCCAGAATATCCGGTGATACCAGCGGGTTACGGAACATGCCCTGATACGCCGCCCCGGCCATGGCCAGCCCGCCGCCGATAATCAGCGCGGCGGCAATGCGCGGCAGACGGATCTGCCAGAAGACGGTCATATCGCGGCTCAGTGCCGGATCATCTGCACCGGTATTACCGGTGATTTTCGCCAGCACCACATCCCACAGTTGCTGCGGAGTTAGTGAGAACTTACCAACATTCAGTGCGATACCGGTGAGTAATACCAGCAGCAGAAGCAGTAACAGCGTTTTGGCGGAAGTGGTCATCGGGCTGATAACAGAGTGTTAATCTGTGCCTCCGATAACGGGGAGTGATAAAACAGACTGAAAAACAATCCGGTATCTGTTTTCAGATCCGCACTTTCCGGTTCAAACTGTGCCTGAAGACGGCGCAGTCCTAAAAGCCGGTTCAGTCCCGGCGGACTGTCCAGCCAGCCGGACGGCAGTCCTGCATAGTAAAAAACCTGCTTATTCTTCACCGCATTCAGGCTCTGCCAGACCTCACCCTGCATAATCGCGTCATAGGTCACGGCATCCTGGGCGATAATAAAATCCGGGTTCCACAGCAACAGCTGTTCGGATGAGACCTCCGCCAGTCCCTGCATATCCGGGACATCCGCGACATTTTCAAATCCCAGTAATTCCGGGGCTTCGCTGTGAATGGAGCCGCGCAGGCCGGTTTGCAGACCTTTTGCACCGCGCGCCAGATAAAAACGGCGTTTGTGTGTCTGGCGATCAGCAAAAGCGGCAGCATCCCGCAGCCATGTTTCCGCCAGTTGTGCCTGTTGTTCCGTGCGTTCTTCTTCTCTCAGCAGCGCACCGGCCCGGCGCAGCAAATCCGGTGTTTGTGCCAGATTACCGGACAACAGAATATACGGAATACCGGTCTGACGGCTGAAACGGGCTGCCTGTGAGCGGTAAGTGTCATCGGTCAGCCCGCTGTCAACAATCACGTCCGGCGCCAGCGCCAGCAGGGTTTCGGGGGAGAGTGTGCTGCCGCGTCCGGAGAGGCGTCCGGTGACCGGCAGAGCGCGCCAGCGGGGGGCAAAATACGGGCTGTTTTTCACTGACAGGGAAGCGAAGCCCGGCAGTTTTTCCGGGGCAACCGCAAACAGCAGCTGATCAGTCGGCGGGCCGCTGCTGACCACACGGTGAATCGCTTCCGGCGGCGGAAGCTGACCATAAATAAAGACCTGAGAAGGGCTTTCCGGCACGGCAGATAATGCCGGGAAGGAGAGCAGCAGTGCGCAGCAGAAAAGAAATCCGGAACAGAGGCGGTTGAGTCTCATCGTAATCAGTCGTCATTATCGTTATATGTATTTTTATATAACGGACGTTAGCGCAGAGCATGAGGTGAGTCAATAAAATCAGCGGTAAACAGGGAAGTAAGTCAAAATAAGGTAAAATCCCGGGCGGAATACGGTATAACTACGGGCTATTTCGGCGGATATGACGACACACAGACCAGTCTGTATTAAGATAAGCACTATGAAGAAAAAACGCCCTTCGTTACAGGACGTGGCTGACCGCGTTGGTGTAACCAAAATGACTGTCAGCCGCTTTTTGCGCAACCCTGAGCAGGTTTCTGAAAAACTGCGCGGCACCATTGCCCGTACCCTGGATGAACTGGGGTATATCCCGAACCGGGTGCCGGATATTTTATCCAACGCCACCAGCCGGGCTATCGGTGTGCTGCTCCCCTCGCTGACCAACCAGGTCTTTGCGGAAGTGATCCGCGGTATTGAAACCGTTACTGATGCAGCCGGTTACCAGACAATGCTGGCGCACTACGGCTATCAGGCGGAGAAAGAAGAAGACCGTCTGGTCTCTCTGTTATCCTACAATATCGATGGTCTGATCCTGGCGGAACGCACACACACGCCCCGTACGCTGAAAATGCTGGCTACCGCCGGGATTCCGGTGGTGGAGCTGATGGACAGTGTGTCTCCCTGCTATGATTCCGCCGTCGGGCTGGACAACCGGCGCGCGGCATTTGAAATGACGCAGGCGATGATTGAGCGCGGCTGCCGCCGCGTGATCTACCTCGGCGCACGTCATGACGAACGGACATTCATGCGTCTTCAGGGTTACGAACAGGCGATGCGGGATGCGGGGCTTGAGCCGGGTAATGTGATGACGCAGGAAAGCTCATCCTATTCGCTCGGGGCGAGACAACTGCACCAGGTCAGAGCCGATTATCCGGATGCTGACGGACTGTTCTGTACTAACGATGACCTCGCGATCGGCGCTGTTTTTGAGTGCCAGCGCCTCGGTATCCGTATCCCGCAGGATCTGGCAGTTGCCGGGTTCCACGGCCATGATGTCGGCCGGGTGATGACACCGAAACTGGCGAGTATCCTCACACCGCGTGACCTGATGGGACGCCGTGCGGCAGAAGTGCTGCTGGCGCGTCTGCGCGGTGAACTGCCGTCTCAGCAGATAGTTGATGTCGGCTTCGAATTATTACCGGGAGAGAGTATTTAACGGCTCCCGGCCCCTCCTGATGTGACAGGAATTTCGTTTGAGATAACTGTCACAATTTATTCATCTGAAAACAGTGTTTGATTGCATTGTAACCATATCCGTTGGTAATGTTACCGGTAATAGTTACCGGTAACATCTCCGGTGATAATGACCGCATAAGAGGAATTGTTATGAGTGATAGCCAAAAACCACATCACGCCTTTGTATTGATGGGGGTTTCCGGCTGCGGAAAATCCGCTGTGGCTAACGGGGTTGCAACCGGGCTTAATGCGGCCTTTCTGGACGGAGATTACCTGCATCCGCGCGCCAATATTGAAAAAATGGCGGCGGGGCACCCGCTGAATGACGCCGATCGCGAGCCGTGGCTGAAAGCCATCAATGACGCGATTTTTGCCATGCAGCGGACGAATGAACTTTCCGTGATCGTCTGTTCGGCACTGAAAAAAAGTTACCGTGATATTTTGCGCCGCCAGAACAAAAATCTGTCATTTATCTGGCTGAAAGGGGATTTTGAGCTGATCGAAAGCCGCCTGAAAGCCCGCAAAGGGCATTTCTTTAAACCGGAAATGCTGATCACCCAGTTCGATACATTAGAAGCACCGGACACGGCCGACGAGCAGGATGTGCAGGTGCTGGACATTCAGCCGCCGCTTGAGGATGTGATTACGGGCGCGGTTCAGATTATCAGACAGGTCTCCGGAGGTCAGTCATGACAACATTAACCCTGGTCTTAACTGCTGCCGGGTCGGTCTTACTGCTGCTGTTCCTGGTGATGGTGGCGCGGCTGCACGCCTTTGTGGCGCTGATGATTGTCGCTATCGGCGCAGGGCTGTTCTCCGGCATGCCGCTGGAGCAGATTACACAGACCATGCAAAACGGGATGGGCGGCACGCTCGGTTTTCTGGCGATAGTGGTCGCACTCGGGGCGATGTTCGGCAAAATTCTGCATGAAACCGGTGCACTTGACCAGATTGCCGTAAAACTGCTTAATTCATTCGGTGAAAAACGGGCGCATTACGCGCTGGGGATCGCCGGACTTATCTGTGCACTGCCGCTGTTTTTTGATGTGGCGATAGTGCTGCTGATCGGTGTGGTTTTCGCGGTTGCCCGTCGTACCGGCGGTAACGTTGTGCGCCTGGCGATCCCGCTGTTTGCCGGTGTGGCAGCGGCGGCCTGCTTCCTGTTACCGGGACCGACGCCGATGTTGCTGGCGGATCAGATGAATGCGGATTTCGGCTGGATGATCCTGATTGGCCTGTGTGCGGCGATTCCGGGTATGATCCTGGCAGGCCCGCTGTTCGGTAACTTTATCAGCAAATTTGTGACGCTGGAGCTGCCGGAAGACCTGACTGAACCGAGCATCGGACAGAGTAAAATGCCGTCGTTCGGTCTGAGTCTGGCGCTGGTACTGTTCCCGCTGGTGCTGGTGGGACTGAAAACCATCGCTGCCCCGATGGTGGATCCGGATTCAAAACTCCACGCCTGGCTGGTGTTTATCGGACACCCGTTCCTCGCGATTCTGATTGCCTGTCTGGTGGCGATTTACGGCCTGGCAATCCGCCGTGGCATGAGCCGCAATAAAGTGATGGAAATCTGTTCTGCCGCTATCCAGCCTGCGGGGATTATCCTGCTGGTGACCGGTGCCGGCGGGGTGTTCAAACAGGTGCTGGTGGATTCCGGTGTGGGTCCTGCGCTGGGTGAATCACTGATTGGCGCAGGGCTGCCGATTGCTGCTGCCTGTTTTGTTCTTTCTGCTGCTGTCCGTGTGATCCAGGGCTCCGCAACCGTTGCCTGTCTGACCACCGTTGGTCTGGTATTACCGGTTATCGGTGAACTGGGCTATTCCGGTGCACAACTGGCGGCACTGTCAGTCTGTATCGCGGGCGGCTCTATTGTACTGAGTCATGTGAACGACTCCGGTTTCTGGCTGTACGGGAAATTTACCGGTGCCACCGAAGCACAGACCCTGAAAACCTGGACGCTGATGGAAACCATCCTGGGGACCACCGGGGCCATCGTCGGCATGCTGTTCTTCGCCTTCCTGTAATATCTGCATTTTCATTCTCAGGCAGCGGATTGATAAGATCCGCTGCCTTTTTTATCACTCCCCGCCGTCCGCATCATATTCCTGTTTTTTCCGCCGATAGTAAATCTGTCCCCGGCGGCAATCCGCGCTATTTCCCTGTGTTGTATTATCTGTATTAACCGGAATTAACATGCTGAATATAATGAAAAAATGGATATTTTTACAAAAAAAACAGCCCGTTGTCTCCCGGGAGGAACCGGAGGTTTATCAGGCACCGTCAGAGCACGCGAAGACGGGAAATGCGGATGAACAGAAGCACTATCACGGCGAAATTTTGTGCCGTCACTTGCTGGATGGTATTGCGGCGATAGAAATTATCCGCAACTCGCTGCTGGATTCCGGCACCCGGCTTGCAGGGGAGCAGGGTACGCTGGATGAAATCGCTATGCATAACAGTGAAACCCGCCGTTATATGCAGGAGCTGTGCAGTGTGCTGGATGATATCAGTGAGCATGCTGATAAGGGGCTTGATTACACTCAGAAGCTGGTCTCGGTGCTGGGACAGATTAATCAGAATATTAATAACATCGAACGCCTCGCCAACCAGACTAACCTGCTGGCGGTTAACTCGGCGATTGAAGCATCTCATGTCGGCAGCCGTGGTGCCGGATTCTCTGTTATTGCCCGCGAGATAAAGCAGTTATCCGGAGAAATTCAGGATGAAGCCATTAATATCACCACATTTACCGGCAAAATTAAGTCACATGCCAAAGCGATCCATACCGATGCGGAAGATAATCAGAAGCTGGTGAGCAGCATCCGTGATATTGCGGTTCAGGCGGAAGAGCGTTTACAGGATATGATCACCAGCTCCTCCCGGATGGAAGCAATTATCCGTTTTGTGGCGGTGCAGCAGTTTCTCAATACCGTCAAACTGGATCACGTTATCTGGAAAGGGGATATCTACCGCCGCCTGCTGGACGGAAATGCGGACTTATCGGTTAATGACCATACCCAGTGCCGTCTCGGCAAATGGTATTACGCTGATGAAGGACAGCGGTTTATCGGCCATGATGCCTACCGGAAACTGGAAAGACCGCACCGGTTGGTGCATCTTTCCGGGCGCCTGGCGCTGGAAGCCAGGGCTCAGGGCTCACTTCAGGATGAGGAGCTGCATTTATCCGCGATGGAGGACGCCAGCCGGGAAGTGATTGAGAACATCGATGATCTGCTGGCATCGATCAGTTACTGAAAGAAAAACCCCCGGAAACCGGGGGCCGGGTGAACATCGCTGTCGGGTAAACGGGCGGTGTATCAGGGGTGATGATGTAAAAATTCACTTAATTCACGGCGGGTTGGCGCACCATCAGATCCGGGACGGCTGACCACAATGGCGGCAACCGCATTACCGAACCGGACGGCATCCGTGAGCGGCAGCCCGCAGGCCAGACCGGCGAGAACACCGGCGCAGTGACTGTCTCCGGCGGCGATGGTATCGGCCACCGGTACGCGGAAGGCCGGAATTTTTACCGGCCGCTGTCCCGGCTGGCACACCACGGCACCTTCTTTATCAAAGCGGGCGATCAGCGGCAGTCCGTAACTGTCTGCAAACGCCTGTGCATCATCTGTCTGTATCTCAGACTGCCTGCCGCCCCGCGGATTAAGCTGTGCCAGCTCATCACGGTTGACGGTCAGCAGTGGTTTTTTCGTCAGCAGCTTTTCAATAAAGTCCGGATCAATATCCTGCAGACGCGGACCAAAATCCGCAAACAGGGTTTTATCGTCACTCTGTGCCAGCAGCCAGTTACGCAGCGGCGCACTTTCCGGGCTGACCAGTTCATAACCGGAAACATAAATCAGCGCATTGTCCGGCACCGGGATTTGTGCGAGCAGTTCTTCACTCCAGTGCTGCTCGCAACCTTCGATAGTGATAAAAGTACGCTCTTTACTCTCTTCCACCAGTGCCAGACACCAGCCGTTATCATACGACGGATGGCGCAGCAGAACCGGCAGATTTTCCCTTTCCATCGCGGCAATGACCTGCTTTCCCCAGCTGCCGTTTCCGGCGGGGATGCCGTTGACCGGCACAATACCGAGACGGCTCAGGGCGCGGGCGACGTTAAAAGCGCAACCGCCGATCTGCTGCCCGAGGGGCAGGGCGCTGATATCATCCCCGCTGCGCGGCAGTGCGTTCACTTCCAGCATCACATCACCGAAAGCGGCGCCGATAACCACAACCGGACGCTGTGGTGTCAGTAACGATACATCCATCAGTTCAGATTAACTCCGTGCCGGTTTCATCATCAGTGTCAGGCGGTATGCCGCCATGCTCACCAGGAAGGAGACAAACAGCCCCAGACTGGAATTCTCAAACACACCGGTGGCAAACGGCCCGTTAATAAAGCCGGTATTGGTGACCAGCAGCCCGGCAACCGAGCCGCCGAGCCAGCACAGGAACGTCGGCAGGACAACGCCGGTGTCGCCGTAGAGCGAAACTTCGTCGTAACCGGCTGTTTTGTGTTTGCTGTAGTAATCGGTGATAAAAATCGCCGCCCAGGAGGCCAGGAACAGCCCGCAGAACACCAGGAATGAAATAAACGGCCCGAGGAAATCACCGGAAACAAACAGAACATAAATCGCGATGGCCAGCACAATCACACCATCAAGGGCAACGGCGGTGCGTTGTTTGAGTTTGATCCCCATACTCAGCAGGTTGAGACTGGCGGAATAGAGGCTGAGGACGGCGATAGTAACAATCCCCGCCACCGCAGCGGCCAGATACGGCACGGCCATCCAGGACGGCAGCAGGCCGCCGATCGCGGCAATCGGGTTTTCTTCCGCAGCCAGATCAGGCAGTTGCGCGGTCAGCAGAATACCGGTCAGGATCAGCAGTAACAACGGCAGTGCAGCGCCGCCGACCACGGAACAGAAAATACGGCTGTGTGATGAGGACGGGCTCTGATCACGGCTGTAATCCGCTCCGGCAATCGCCCAGCTGATCCCGGTTCCGGCGGCGATGATGGAAACTGCCGGCAGGAAACCGGTGATCCAGCTGCCGGAAGGACGGCTGAACAGTGCCTGCCAGTCGGCGGTGGCCAGCAGCCAGAGTACAACAAACAGGGTCATTGCCCCGAAAATCCGCGTGATCCATTTCTGCATCAGCAAAACGGTGTTCTGCCCGAGAATACTGACCAGCACCGTCAGCCCGCCGAATAATACCAGCGCAACAGCCGTCATCAGGTGCCCGCTGCCCAGCCCGATGGCGGTAAACAGCGCGGCGAGCGTCAGTGTGCCGGTGATGATATTCACGGCTTCCCAGCCCATCAGGTTAAACCAGCAGAAAGCGGTCGGTGCGATATTACCGCTTTTGCCGAAACTGGCGCGGGAAAGGGTGAGAGTGGTGGTCCGGCCGATTTTACCGGCGATACTGGTGATCCCCACTAAAACAAAAGAAGCGACACCCGCCACTGCGGCTAAAACGGACTGAAAGAAGGACAGCCCGAACGACACAATAATCGCGCCGTAGACCACGCCGAGAATACCGATATTGGCGGCACACCAGACAAAGAAAAGTTCGGCCGGTTTTTTGGTCTGCCGGGAGGGCGGGATCAGACCGATCCCCAGTTCTTCTATCGTCGGATCGGTTTTGTTCAATGCTGAAGGTGCAGATTGCTGACTCATGACATCATCCTGTTCGTCGCGGCATACTCCTGCCTGAACTGCGCCAGACGGCGGGCATACGGCGTAAAATCGATATTATTTGTATGATTTATCAATGCGATACTGTCAGCATCAAAACTGTCAATGCCGTGAATTGCGCCGCAGATAGCCGTTGCCATGGCACCGATGGTGTCCGTGTCTCCGCCCAGATTTGCAGCCAGTACCGCACAGCGTACGGGATTGGTGTTGGCTAAATCCGCGAGTGCAATTGCACACGGGATAGATTCAATATTATCCATACCGGCGCCGACTATCTCATAAAGATCGGTCAGTGCCTGCTCTTCGTCCGTACGCCCGCGGACCACATTGAGCGCGTACATAATCCTCCGTCCCAGCAGCGGGCTGAAGGTGGATTCGAACCGGCGCTGAACAGAGTCAGCCAGCGGTATGACAGCCTGTTTTATCGCAGACCAGTCAGTGCCCTCAACAGCCAGACTGACGGCCCGGGCAATCACGACAGCACCGGCAATGGCGATATCGGATTTGTGGGTCGGCAGACAGGAGAGCCTGACCTGCTCAATAAAACGTTCTGTATTATATGATGGCATCAGGCAACCGACGGGCGCGACACGCATCGCGGAACCGTTGGTCACACCATTTGCCTCTATTTTATCTAAAGGTATTCCCTGGTGTATGGCATTCAGCGCAGCTTTTGATGTCGGCCCCAGAATATTTTTTTCAAACGCCTGTATCCGGGTAGCCCATGCCATGATGTGGCGGGCGATCGTCTGCGGGACGACCGCACCGTGCTCCTCAATAATGGCATCCATCAGGGCAACACACTGACTGGTATCATCGGTAAATTCCCCGGCAACAAACTCGTTGGCGGCAATATTCTCCTCCGGGCCCGGCAGGAAAGTGTCAATCCAGCCGAAGTGCTGACGGACACGGCTCTTTGGCCAGAGTTCCGACGGCATGCCCATGGCATCTCCGGTTGCCTGCCCGTAAAGACAACCGAGAATACGTTTTTCTGTCACACTTAACGGGACTGCTGCTGATTGTGTCATTTATTATTATCTGAACTGGTGTTGAATGAATTAAGAACAAAATATTTGTTATTGGTATGGGACTGCTGTGTGGCCTTTGTCTTTACTGAGTATATAATAGACTACAAATAAGTCCAGTTGAAGTCCAGTTGGGGCGATTTTAATCAGTATGTGATAGCGGACACAAAAGTTGCTACACTGTTTTCAGCCGTTATCCGCAGCATGACAGGAACCTATTTGTGGAACATGATTTTCTCACTTTTTTACAGCACCGGTTTGATCAGCAATCAACTGTTCCGTTATATATTCAGTTAAAACAAGGGATTGAAGACGCCATTACACAAAAGATGCTGACGCACGGCTGTGTTCTGCCGTCTGAGCGCCGTTTGTCTCAGTCGCTGGGCGTATCCCGCGTTACGGTAGTAAAAGCACTGGACTTACTGCTGAAACAGGGACTGGTGGTGAAACATCACGGCAAAGGCACGCAGATTAATCTGCCGGTACAGTACAACCTGTCCGGCGGGGGATTTTCCGCACAGGCGGCCGGCAGCGGTCAGGTTTCCAGCCGCTGGCTTATTCGTCAGCTGGACTCTGTACCGGACTCTCTGGCCCCGGAACTGGAATTATCCGCCGGGGATACCATGGCGGTGATCAAACGTGTCCGGCTGGTGGATGATATTCCGGTGTCGCTGGAAACCATGTTTATTCCGGAAGCCTTTCTGCCGCGCCCTGATTTGCTGGACGGTTCACTGTACGCACACTGGCTGGCACAGGGTATTGAGCCGGATGTCCAGGAGTATGCGCTCTCTATCTGTCATCCGTCAGAAGAAGAGGCGAAACTGCTCTCTATCCCGCCGACAGCGTCACTGATGAAAATTATCCTCAGAAGCCGCGACAACGCGGGCAGAGTCCTGGAATACGGTACGGCTATCTGCCGCAGTGATTTCTATCATTTCCACTTTACAGTAAAAGCCTGACAGCAAAAAAATCAGAAAATAAAAAAGCACTGCAAAAACAGTGCTTTTAATAATATTACGTTGCTGTTTATCAGGCCATCGCGGTGATGGTTTTATTCAGTAACGCATTGGCGAGTGTCTCTGCGGTCACCGTTTCATTGGTGTTCGCGGTAAGATCCCACAAGCCTATCTGTCCGTCATGGTTAAGCGTCACAATGTAACGGCAGCCGGATTTCAGCGCGTTGCTGTGCTGACGCTTCAGTTTGGCACGGGTAAAATCATTCAGGATTTTATATTGCGGTAACTGATGGCGCAGTGTGTTAGCCAGTAACAGCGCTTCCACATTCTGTGCCGGATCTTCATAGGTCACCACGATATCCGGCTGATTAACAATCGCTTTATCCAGGCCAAGGGTCTGGATCAGCAGTAACAGCCGTTCGATCCCGATAGCAAACCCGGAGGCCGGTAACTGTTTGCCGCTGAATAATTCAACCAGACCATCATAACGGCCGCCGCCGCAGACTGTCCCCTGTGATCCCAGCTCTTCGGTGATCCACTCAAACACGGTGCGGGTGTAGTAATCCAGCCCGCGCACCAGACGCGGATTGACCACGTAGGCGATGTTTTCGCTGTCCAGCAGACGGCGCAGTTCATCAAAGTGTTGTTGTGATTCTTCGCCGAGGAAGTCCAGCAGGCGCGGCGCCGCTTCAATCATCTCCTGCATATCCGGATTTTTGCTGTCCAGGATACGCAGCGGGTTGGTTTCCAGACGGCGCAGGCTGTCCTCATCCAGCAGTGCCTTGTGCTGTGTAAAGTAATTCACCAGTTGCTGACGGTGCTCTGAGCGCTCTTCCGGTGTCCCGAGGGAGTTAATCTCCAGGCGGACGTGTTTATCCACGCCGAGCGCCTTAAAGATATCTTTCACCATAAAGATAAGCTCTGCATCCACATCTGCCCCCGGCATACCGAAGGTTTCCACCCCGAACTGGGTGAACTGACGCAGACGGCCTTTCTGCGGACGCTCATAACGGAACATCGGGCCCTGATACCACAGGCGCTGCGTGGTGTTGTAGCACATGTTGTTCTCAATCACGGTCCGGACGCAACCACTGGTACCTTCCGGACGCAGGGTGATGTGCTCGCCGCTTTTATCGAGGAAGTTATACATCTCTTTTGAGACGATATCGGTGGATTCACCGACAGCTCGTTCAAACAGGGCAACCGGTTCCAGAATCGGCAGCCTGACCTCCTGATAGCCGTAGCGGGAAGTGATATTCCGGATCCGGTTTTCCAGCCACTGCCAGACCGGTGTTTCTTCCGGAAGCACACTTCTCATCCCTCTGATTGACTGAATCTTTTCCATTTTTAGTCCTCTATATACAGTTTCTCTGTGAGAAATTCCGGCTGTCATCATTGTCAGCCGATAACGCCATCTCAGCGGTCTGCTCAGTGCAGATCCCCGGGATGTACGACAGGGCGAGCCCGGGACGGGGATCAGTAGTGTTTTTTTCACGGCGCATAATAAAAAACAGATACAGCGGAATGGTCACCATTTGCAGCACCATGCCCCAGAACAGCGGTTTGGTACCGGCGCCTGTCAGCGCGACCATAATGAATCCCAGACCGATCAGGCTCAGAGTGGCGTAAATAATAAAAGTACGTCCGTACTGCATTTTTTTGGCGATCATGGCGATCGGCAGGGAAATCACGGCAAATGCATACGGGATCAGACTGGCGGATACCGCAAGAATAATAATGTTGCGGAACTGCTGTTCCAGGCTCGGTGAGATGGTAAGCAACAACACGGCACTCATCATCCCGGCGGTGCAAATCAGTCCTTTATACGGGACACCGTGGCGGTTTACATCGGCAAAAAAACGGGGAAATGTGCCTTCTTCCGCCGCAGAGCGGGGAACTTCAGTCTGTAAAATCTGCCAGCCCGGCAGTGCGCCGAAGCAGGCAATAATCGCGAGTGCAGAGATAATCTGCCCCGCATGTGCGCCCCACAGATAGCGGGCGGTATCCGCAAACGGCGCGGTGGAGTTAACAAGCTGTTCGTGGGGCAGAATCCCCATCATGACATTGGTGGAACTGAGATAGCAGGCGGCAGCAATCACCAGCCCGATAATCGTTGCCAGCGGAATATTGCGGTGCGGATTAATCACCTGGGCAGATGAAACCGACGCGGATTCAATTCCCAGGTAGCCCCACAGCGAAATAGCGGCGGCGGCAAAAATAGCATCTGTGTTACTGGTCTGAGTAACATTAAAACTGGTGATGTAACGTGTGTAATCAAAACTGGTCCAGCCGAAAATACTGATGCTCAGAATAACGGTGAGCATACAAAGGCCGGTAAAAATCTGCGCATAGCCGACGACTTTTGCGCCCTGCAAACCCAGCAGAACGAAAGCCCAGAGAATAATAATAGCGGTAATAGCGGCGTAAAGCGGAGTGTGAAGCTGCGGAAAGAAGTAAGAGAGATAACCGACACCGGAGATCAGTAAGGCACAGTTGCCTATCCAGGTCGAAAGCCAGTAAAAAAGTGATGTCTGTAACCCGATATACTGCCCGAATGTCCGGCCGATGTTGGCAATCACACCGCCTTTACAGGGGGAGATTTCACCGGTTTTGGCGAACACCAGCGCCAGTGCCAGCACGCCGCAGAAGGTCAGCAGGCCGCCCCACAGCGCGATCGAACCGATATGCGCTAGGGAGGAGGGTAACATAAACACGCCGCTTCCCATCATATTGGAAGCCGTCATAATAATCAGGGCTGTCAGGCCCATGCGGTGGGTGGATTTACCATTGGGAACCATACCATTTTGTCCTCACAGAAATACTCCAGCTGCGGATGAGGGAGCAAAAAATCTCACGATCAGAGAACTGAGCCGTGTTTTTTGGTCTTTTTTCTTGCATCATCCTGTGTCGCTGTATAGGTTAGAGAGCGTTGCCGGCAGGATTGGCGTCTGCGCCGGCAACGAACCGTAAGGGGGCAGTGGATATTTACCACTGCCTTTTTTTATGCCGCGTGTAAGTTAAAATCCGCGATAACATCGTCGATCAGTTTGTCGATCTGCGCGGTATCGAGGTGGTGCGCGGTGGTGATCAGGTGAGCCACGTCGCCGGATGTTGCCAGGCAATGTTCTTTCCAGACGCGTTCTGACGGGCAAGGGAACACAACAGTGATGGAGTTCTTGTTGCGCCATGCATTGATACCGGCTTTCTGCATACGGTCAACAGCGTACTGCGCCATATCCAGGCTGCGGGTGATGCGGCGTTTCCACTCTTCAGTTGAGTGTGAACGGATAGCTTCCCACAGCATCAGTGGTGTGTGACCGTTACGTGAACCGGTGATGGTTTTGTCGTGTGCGGAGATGTAGTCGATTTCAACAGAAATACGGTCTACGTTTTCTTTCTTAGCAACAACGATACCGCAAGGGATTGGAGAACCAATCATTTTGTGGCCGGACACACCGATGGAGTCGATGCCGTCTGCAAAGGTGAATGGCTGTGCATCATCAACGAATGGCAGGATCATGCCGCTCAGTGCCGCATCAGCGTGCAGATAGTAATCTTCACGTTTGATACCGGCTGCTTTCAGGCGTTTCTGAATTTCTGCGATATCATCGATGGCACCGCGGACAGTGGTACCGATGTTAGCGAAGATGATCGGATGCGCTTCTTTATCGTCAGCGATTTTTTTCATCAGGTCGTCATAGTCGATTTCGCCGTTTGGCTGAGATTCAACAACCTGAGATTTGATGCGCAGTAATTTAACGATTTTCGCAACGGAATAGTGAGTATCTTTTGAATAGTACAGGGTACCGTCAGGGAAGATTTCACGGCCCAGGTAGCAACCGAACATATTACCTTCGGTACCGCCGTTGGTCACATAACCCCAGCTTTGTTCAAACGGAATTTTGAACAGGTCTGCGAAATACTCCATCACTTCTTTTTCGAAATCGAAAGAATTCAGCAGGTAGTTGCAATATTCGCCCCAGTCACCGCAGTTGTTGATGGAGAAACGTAAGAAGCGTTCCAGATTGGTGTAATCGAAATCCGCTGATTCAGGATAGCCGATGTTGAAATACTGGTTTTTTACGCAATAAGCCCAGAATGCATCAAGTTTGTTTTGATCATTGATAGACAGAGTCATACTTAATTACCTCTTGTTTTTCAAAATTGAAGACTGTGAAGCGGAGCAAATCACGCTTTGTTTTGTTCGTCGTTGATGTACAGGATGTCGTTGCCTTTTTTCGCACGGCCGGCAGCCACGAAGCTGAACAGCGGGATAGTGATTGACATCATGACCAGACCCCAGAACATAGAATCAGAACCGGAACCTAACAGGGCAAAGACACAGTAGATAATGCCGATAACCACCAGGACGTTATAGAAAATGAAGGTGCTGCCGCGGTTCATTTTTTTGGAAACCATGATGATTGGCAGAGAAATCAGTGCATACATGTATGGCAGCAGAGATGCGAAAACAGACATCAGGATGACGATTTCGAACTGTTTGGCCAGGTTTGGTGACGCGGTCATTAACAGCACCAGACTCATCAGCACACCGGTGAAAATCAGGCTTTTCATCGGAACGTCATTTTTGTTCACATCAGAGAAGAATTTAGGGAACAGGCCCTGGTCAGCACCGGCACGCGGACCTTCAGACTGAAGGATTAACCAGCCGGAGATTGAACCGAAGCAGGCGATGATACTCAGGATAGACGCAACAGTACCGGCAGTTTCACCGAACATGTAACGGGCAGCATCCGCAAACGGTGCAGCAGAGTTAACCAGTTCTTCATGCGGAACCAGACCCATGATAACGGTGCAGCTGCCGACGTAGCAGACTGATGCAATCAGCAGACCATAAACGGTGGCACGCGGAACAGTGTATTCGGGTTTGTCGACCTGGCCGCTGGAAACCACCGCGGATTCAACACCCAGGAAGCCCCACAGTGCGATAGATGCCGCAGTAATAATAGCAGTGGTATCACTTTTACCGGTGCCGTTATAAACCTGAGAGAACATCTGCGGATCGAACCAGAACCAGCCGATGACACCGACACCGAGAACAACAACCAGCATGCAGCTTGCAGTGAATGACTGCGCACGACCGGCGACACGGGCACCGAAGCTGGCTAACACCACAAAGCCCCACAGAATCGCGATAGCAACGATACTGCCGATAGCCGGGTTTTTCAGTTCAGGGAAGAAGTAGCTGAGGTAGCCGACACCGGCAACCAGCAGCGCGACGTTACCGACCCAGGCACTTATCCAGTAACAGACTGTGGTCTGGAAACCGATAAACGGACCGAAAGCATCGCTGGCGTAAGCCACGATACCGCCGTTACGCGGTGTGATAAGACTGGTTTTGGCGAAAACTAATGCTAATGCGATAACACCAATGATTGTAAATAACCATCCCCATAAGGAGATGTAACCGACGCCCGCGAGGTTAGTCGGCAGCATGAACACACCGGAACCCATCATATTTGATGCGGTTACCAGGGTCAGCGCGACCACCCCCATTTTATGGGCGGAACTGGCACTCATGTTTCCCATAATGCTTTTCCTGTAATGATTGTTTAATTGGAAAGGTGCACCCGATGACAATTACCGAGATAGGGAAAACTTAATTTTTAAATGTCGTTCTAAATTTGATATTGATCAAAAAAAACAGCGCTTCCATAACAGTTTCGGCTGAAAATGAATATTTTATGAGCCGTTTTTCAGTAAGTGACTCTGTCCCCCTTTTTTGACGCTAATAGTTCAACTTTTTGTGTGGTTATTATTTTACTTTTGTCATTCCGGAATTAACAAACAGGTTAAGTAAAAAATAAATATACTTTTTTCAATACGATAAAAAAGAATGGCATTCAGAAATAAAAACAGGTTTCATGATATGAGTTAAAATAACAAAACCGGTTTTGTATTATATTACTCATTAGATAAATTGATTATTTTTAGCGATTGGAGCGCTGACCTATGCCAAGAAGAGAGCGCCTTTATTTTCCGGGATTACCACAGCTGATTAAACTTAACGGACACAATCATGAAAAACTCTTTCAGGAAGAGAATGATTACGCCCGCTTTCTGACCTGCATTGACAGGTCTTTAGAATCATACAATTGCGAGCTTCATGCTTATTCACTTCAGGCTGATACCGTATTATTACTGCTGACACCAAAATCAAAAGAAGATTTAAGCCGCTTCATTCAACACATCGGACGCCAGTATGTTCCTTATTACAATAATAAATATCAGCGCAGCGGCGCATTATGGGATCGGCGTTATAACAGCTGTCTGATTGAAGCAAATTCCTATTTTCTTTTGGTCTCTCAATATGTTGATACGCTCACATCCGACCAGTCAGAATATAATGACAGACATAACTTAAATTATTCAAGCTATGCTCATAACGCCGGGGAATGTACTATTCCGAGAATGACTGAACACCAGTGTTATTTACAATTAGGAAAAACACCGGAAGAGCGTGGTATCCATTACCAGCATTTTTTATATACCACCATCAGCCCGTCTGTTATTGAGCGAATCCAAATCTGTCTGAATCAGAATTGCGTACTGGGTACGAATCAGTATTGCCAGAAACTGGAATTTGAAGTGAACCGGACCGTGCGCCCGCATCAGAGCGGACGGCCGCGCAAACATTACAGTAATGATGTGGCGGACTGGATCTGGCTGGAGAACCGCGCCTCTAAACTTCTGGCACGTTATTGTTATCAGGAAATTCGTTTTCCGCTGCTGGAATACTGGGATGACCATATGAAGAATACTGCCGCATTCGCAGAGGATAACCATAACGGACCTAAGCTTAATTGCAGTCATCCGGCACTGCTGCGCGGTGAGGGGACGATGGGCTGCCTGCGGGTGATTGCACAGCATCAGCGTTTACAGTCGAAAAGCAAGTTATGGTATATCGGTGCGATGTTCCGCAATGTGGCCGGACAGAAGCAGGATTTTGAACAATATCACCAGATTGGTGTGGAAGCCTTCGGCTACGATAATATTGATATCGAGCTGGAGCATATTTTAATGCAGTATGATTTTTTCAGTTCATTGCATCTTACGCCGTATATTGAACTGAAAATAAATACCGCCGGCAGTGAAGAAGAGTTCAGCTGTTTCCGTCAGGCACTGAGAGACTATTATCAGCCGTTTCTGCCGTTCTTTGAGGAGCCGTGGCTGGCCAGACTGAAAGATAAACCGGAGCAGTTATTATCCGTACCGCACAAGCTGCTGGATATCGTCAATAAAAAAGCCCCCCGGCTCAGCGAGTTTCTCTCTGAAACGTCCTCTGCCCGCTTCCGTCAGTTACTTGAATCCCTTAACCGCCTGAAAATTCCGTACAGTGTGTCGCCGGAGTTGTATCCGGTGAATAATTACTGCCATACCCTGTTTGAATGGCGCACCACCCATCCGGACAGCCACGATGAACTGTTATGCCGCGGCGGGCGCTATGATGCCAGCGCGTCACATCTGCTGGATAAACCGGTGGCGGTCAGCGGTTTTGCCTTTATGCTCGATCCGATTATTTTCCTGATCCGCAAATGCCACAAACAACTGCTGCGTCAGAATGCAACCGATGTGGTGCTGATCCCGGAAAACACCCGTGCCGCCGGACACGCGCTGATAGTCGGCCGTCGTCTGCGCACATTGTTCCCGCAGTTCACCATTAAAAATGATTGCTCGGGAATGCGGATCAGCACCTGCCGCAAGAATGCGGAGCGCAACGGCAGCCGTTTTATTATTGTGGTGCCGTCAGAGAATGATAAAGAGCTGGAACTGACCGATAAAGATAACGGAATGATTCAGTTCGTGAATGAGAATGCCATGATCGGGGTTCTGGGACACAGCGTAAACGGCTGAGAGGAGAGACTCCGCAGATAATCAGTTATCTGCGGAGTATACCGGGTTACTGTTGACTGAGCAGGGCTTCCAGCGCGTTATAGAGTGCGGTGGCACTCTTCTCATAACCCGGACCGGAGAGATGGACTTTATCCGGCCGTGCGAGATCACGCAGCACCCAGCTGTTGATCGCACAATCGCCGCCCATGAACTGCTGCCAGTCCCAGTAGAGTAAGCCTTCACTTTTCGCGACAGACTTCTGGATCTGCATTACATTGTGCAGATTGGCCGGCTGTTGTGAACGGCAGTCAGGTGCGGTTTTGTTCTTGATGCTGTCGCCCGGGCCGACCAGCAGGATCACCGCATCCGGCATGGTATTGCGGATATTGCGCACCACATTGGTCAGCTGCTGACGGTAGAGATCCAAATCCAGCGTATCATTAAAGGCTTCGTTGGTGCCGTAAGCCAGGATCACCATTTCCGGATCGGTCTGCGCCAGGGTATTGACCCACTGCGGCTGCCATTTTTCCGTCATGGCGATGGTGGCACCGTTGATACCGACAGATGAGAGCATCACACCCGGATGATTGCGGGTAATAAACCAGCCGCCGATATTCAGCGGGCTCTTCTCATTTGCGGTGATGTCTGCCGGGAAGGTCACCGGCACACTGTCAGAAAAACGCCATTCTGAGGACGGCGTCAGGTTCAGCGTGCCGCCTCTGCCGCCGCGTACCGCAACGGAGGCCGGATAACCGGTCTGGTACAGCACCTGCATATCATACTGATAAGAGGACGGATTGCGCTCTTTCATCGTCAGGGTGCTGTGTGAGGTCAGCGGCGAAATAATAAAACCGCCCAGAGGGAAGTTTGGTGCATCATCTTTGCGGCTGGTCAGGAATGACCACTGTTTTTTCGGCTCAGTGAAGACGAAGTTTGCTGTGCGCTGCCCGGCAATAATGCTCGGCGGCACAAAGCCGATCCCCGCATTGCCGTACCGCGCCTGAAATTTATCACGCAGCGTGCCGGAGAAAAAATCCGCCGCGGTGTGAGAGTCACCAATCTGGACAATATGAACACGCGCGGACGGGTCCCGCAGGCGGTGTGCCAGGCGGCTGAGATTCGGATCGCCGTAGTTAGTCAGATCATTGCGCGACACCGGTGCCGGTGTCTCCGGCTGTATCCACGGTTTATCCTGCGTGTTCTGGCAGGAGAGCAGAGAAAGCGCTGCGGCAAACAGGGCTCCGGCTCCGGCCAGCTTAAGGGGCCACGACGGGCGTTTTTGTTGTTTCATCATGTGTTTCTGTGTTTTCCTGCGCCGCCGGGGTTTCCTCCGGCGCAGCATTAAATTTAATCAGATCAAATACCGTGTCAGCAATGGCTTTCTGACCTTTGTAGGTAAAGTGAATACCGTCACCGCTGCGCAGCTTGATATTGCTGCTGCCGTCACCGGGGTAGTCCGAATAGATATTATCCTGATATTTGAAAATGGCATTCGCGGACAGCCAGATTTCACCGGCATTGTTAATTTCCGTCTGATAAACACCACTCAGATAGTGTACACCATCCGACAGCTTATCTTTTCGCATATTCGGCGGTCCGATCCAGATGACATCCACACCCTGTATCCGGGCTGTTAACAGAATATCCTGAATCCGCTTGCGGTACTGTGCTTCCCATTCCGGCGACTTAAAGCGCAGATAACGCCCGCCGCCCTCCGGCGGCATGTCCCACGGATCATTCGGGCCAAGGAACACCACCAGCAGGCGGATATCCGGGTTGGCTGCCAGAGTGGTTCTGATCGTCTCCGGCCAGTTGAAAAACTTCGGATACGTCAGGCCGGTACTCTGTTTACTGAGGTTGATACTCTCAATGCCGTAGGCTTTGGCCAGACGGGATTGTAACACAGGCGCGACCCCCTGCATGAGGGAATCGCCCGCGAAGAAGACTTTATCCCCGGCGGCCAGCTCAATAACGGATTTCGGTGTCTTTTTCGTCAGGATGTGTTGTGCCACCTGTTCCGGGTTGAGCTTCAGCACAGAACCGGCGATGGCCGGGCGTTCCCGGTTCAGCAGTTCAGGGAAAGTGACAGACAGCGCGGCAGCCGGATAACGGTAGCCGTTGATAAAATGCAGCCCCACCTGAAACTCTTCCGGGAATGCCGTATTGCCGGGAACCGCCTCTTCTGCTTCTTCAACAATATGATTGCCCTGTGCATACGTCCACAGCGTCTCACCGGCAGCCACCACGCCTTCCTGAAGGTAACCCCCGAGATCCCACGCATAATGCCCCTCCAGCTTCGCCCACGGCGCAGGCTGGTGGTAGGTCTGTTCCCAGTAACGGGCCAGCGGGTTCTGATTCAGCCAGACCAGTGCCACGGTCGCTGTCAGCACAATAAAGACGACCTTCAGTGCCCGCTCGAGATTTTCTGTAAAATCAAAAATTCGCATAGATAAAACCCGGCATTCCTGAAGGAGAGAAAATAAAGACCAGCGTCATAAAGAGTGCCAGCGGTAAAGGATACCAGACCCATGAGATCCGCCGGTAATAGTGTCCGGCGCGGTGATACAGACTGACGCACAGCGGATAGATAATCAGCAGCAGCCAGAAAGCGATAATCAGCGGTGCGCTGGCCGTCACTGAGGCAATAAAGCCGTCAGCGGTCAGCTGAGTCAGCATGGTGACCGCATCACTGAGGGTGGCACTGCGGAAGAAAATCCAGGTCAGACACAGCACATGGAAAGTGAAAATCCGGGCGATCCAGACCCCCGTTTTCTGCCACAGAGTCTCCGCCGGATCAGTGCGCGGCGGCAGCAGTTTGTGTTTGATATTCATCAGCACAATCCCCAGCCCGTGCAGTGCACCCCAGATGATAAACGGCAGTCCGACACCGTGCCAGATCCCGGAAATCACCATCGCGATAAAGGCATTGAGGTTCATCCGCAGCCAGCCCTTGCGGTTACCGCCGAGCGGGATATAAATATAATCACGGATAAAGGTGGAAAGGCTGATGTGCCAGCGTGCCCAGAACTCTTTCAGGTTGGTGGCAAGATACGGTGCATTGAAGTTCAGCGGAACCCTGAACCCGAGCAGCATGGCAATCCCGGTGACCAGGTTGGTGTAACCGGAGAAGTTAAAATAGATATTCCAGGCATAGGCGTAAACGGCCACCAGGATCTCACCGGCACTGTAATTGACCGGTGAACTGAAGACCGGGTTGGCGAAGTTTTCCGACAGATAGGCACTGAATAAAAACAGTTTTACCATCGCCAGCGTGATCAGCAGCAGCGCTTTTCTGTAATCAATGATTTCCCGTGAGGCTGCCTGCACCTGCGGCATAAAGGCTTTGGCTCGGTTTATCGGCCCGGCGACAATGCTCGGGAAGAAGCAGAGATAGAGCACCACATCCCGGAATGGCGCTTTTTCAATCTCTTTGCGGCAGACCGACACCACATAGCTCACGGAATGGAACGCGTAGAATGATAAGCCCAGCGGTGCCAGCACGGAGAGCACCGGCAGTTCAACCTCGACACCGGCCTGCAGCAGCGCGCTTTGCAGGGATTCCTGCATAAATCCGTAGTATTTGAAAACCGTAAAACAGCCGATGATCCCTGCCGCCAGCAGGCTGTATATGGCCCGTGCGGACAGGCGGCTGCTCAGAATATTGGTCAGCAGATAAATGAACAGGGTATAACCGGCCAGCACATAGGCGAAGCTTGCCTGAAATGAGAAAACAAACAGGTAACTTGCTGCAATTAAAAGAATATTCTGTAAACGGGTCTTTTTTTGACAGAGCCAGTAAATCAGAAAAAAAGCAGTAAAGGAGGCAAGAAATTCAAATGAAAAGAAATTCATATCAGGCTCTGTGCAGGCTTGTTGAAAATGTCATAATTAGCGTGCTGAGTATAATATAAGTTATCAACCACGATTCAATAAGAATGATGAGATGCGATAAAAAAACCCGCGTAATACTCGGATTAGCGCGGGTTTTCGGGTGTCTGTTGCAGTGAACAGAGCAATTATGTGTTTTGGGCGACCTTCTGTGCCGATGTGATCAGTTTTTTGTTACTGTCATACATCTGGCGGAGGTAACGGTTATACGCATCTCCCTTCTGCGAATAACCTTCCAGCTGACTGATAAGTTCCGGTGTACTCAGTGAGTCATCATCACCCAGACGCTGTTTTGCCCTTTCTGAACGCAGTGAATTATAAGCACGGTGCGTATTCAGATTTTTCATGTAAGCAGTGACACTATCCTCAATAGTGCTGTACGCGTAGTAGCCCTGAACCTGTCCGGCTTTGGCACTACAGCCCCGTCCGCAACGCATACCAAAAAGGTTATTGTTGGACTGAGCCAGTTTTGATGTTCCCCATCCTGACTCGGTTGCCGCCTGTGTGGCAACGAAGTGGGTGGGCAGGATATCGACACGGCTCAGCAGCGCGTTCCAGTTGGTGCGCTTAGGCGAGCTGCATGTCATATCATAGCTCCGGCAAAGCTTTCCGAGCTTTGCAATATCACTCTGTGACCAGTGTTTGGCATTCCGGCGTTCCAGTAACCAGGTGCGGTCATTCATGATTTCGCGATTCACTTTGTCAATCGCAGGGACAATGGCATTTAAAAACGCTTTCTTACGGGGTGTACCTGACGCGTATTTCTTCAAATCAGGCAGTGTTTTCAGCAACTGCTTGTTTTGAGACGAATACGGCAAGCTTGTCGTGGTACTGGTTGAGGCAAAGCCCGAACCGGTAAAGAATAGTAAAATCAAGAAAGCGAAGACTGCATTTGTCCTCATCGTATGAGAGGGCATTGCCTTTTCCTCGTTTTATTGTCTGAACAAAAATCGAACGAATACTAGCAAAATACAAAATCCAAGGCCAGCCTTATTATCCATCGTTTAATATTAATGGGGAATGCTTTGACAGGATAAAATCCTGTTTCCTGATTTTATGTATGTCTATTAGTAAGTTAAAACGGACATGAAATGGCAGCCGATTTTAGTAAAAATGGCGGAATAATCCGGGAAATTAATGTTTTTTACGTCGTGCCGCGCCCTGTTTTGCCTTTTTTCCGCGATTTTTGCCGGATATTTTTATCAAAATTTGTGGTCAGTAATACTCAAAATTGAGGATTGCAGTAGTATTGATGCGGCCGGCACTGAGCCGGGAAGCATCATAAACATAGTAATATGCCCAGAGACTGAAGCCATTGTTTACTTCAATAAATTTGTCCTTTCCCCATTCAAACAGGTAGGAATCTGCGCGTGGCTGCCGTCCCGGCGGGGTGATCACCAGTGCGCTGTTGTCATTGGTATCCGCATAACGGCCGACCCGGATACCTGCGCCCTGCGCCGCACCCGGTGACGTATCCACAAGGGTTTTCATATCCCGCAGCCAGACCTGATTGCTGGCCAGATAGGCTTTCACCGGCCGGCTGGTACGGCCGTTCAGGCGATCATGGCAGGAGATATCCAGATAAAAGCGGGTCATCCCGGCGGTTTTATTGCGCAGCAGCTGCGCTCTGTCGATTTGCGGCAGTTCAACCAATAAATCTGCGTTATTAAAAGTGCAGGTCGTTTCACGCGGCTGATAAATGACATCCAGCGGTTGCAGGAACAGATCTTCGTTATGCTCCGGCCAGTGACCGCTGAGCAGATAACTGATGATATCGAATCCGAGGCGGATAAAAAATGAAATGAGCCCGATCCGTGTGGTGTCTGCCGCTATCACCGCACCGTCAAAACGGTACTGACTGCCGGGAACGGTCACATCGCTGCGTGAGTTTTGCGGCATGACCCGGGCGCTGAGTGTAAAACTTGTCTGAAGGCGATCTGCCGGATACGGATTTCTGCTGTAACCGAATTTCTGTGTGTTGTCCGGACGGATGTCGATCACACGGAACTCGACCGGATAACGTCCGTTCTGAAAACCGACCACCACCGAACGTTTTTGCAGATAAGAGGCGTTGGAAACACTGTTGCTGCGTGCGTTGCAACTGAATTCCCCGCTGTAGCGGGTATTGAAATTGAGCGTGGTTTCCGTCTGACGGTAAAAGGTTTCTGACAGATCGGCGATCAGCGGCGGAGCCTGTTTATTGCCGTCATTGGTGCACTCCGCCTGTGCATAACCGGTCAGCAGTACCAGCAGCGCGGTAAAAAGATACGATTTTCTGAGCATCGGTGATGCCTCCTTATTCCGCACAGCGCAGAGGTGTGCTCTGCGGACCCGGTGTGAGTGTGATGCGGCAGTAACCGCTGTCCGTATCCGTCAGGCGGACATTAATCTGTGCAGGCTGTGTTTCGCTTCTTATATATATGAGGCTGTTCTGCCCGACATAACCGATGCTGTTATTGTCTCCGTCAGTGACTTCCGTTCCGAACGGCAGAGGTTTTCCGTTATGACGTACCGCGTGCAGATAAAATTCCTGCCGGTTATCCGTTCTGAAATTCACGAGTGTCACCGCACCGGCGTAAGGCACGATATCCTGCACATTCCCCAGCAGTTCAGCTGCATTTTCCGGTGCCTGTGAGGCGTCCAGGATCAGCGCATTTTTGCGGTAGGCGGACAGGTAAGGCACCAGTACCTGTCCCTGTGTATTGGTGGTGACATTGCGGTCATTGTTGACGATGGCATTAGCGGTGCCCGGGACATTCACAATGGCAAAGGTTTCCCCCGGCTGATTGGCTGTGAGAATACCGCCGGACCAGACCACCAGGCTGCCGGTGGCACCGGCGCCGAGCTGGCGGTAACGGCCGGACTCACTGTAAGACGCATTCAGTGTCGCCGGGGCCGCACGGTAAGCGGCACTGGTGCTGAAGGTTGTGCCACCGGCCTGCTGATGAGCGGCATTGACGTTATAACTGAGAGCATTGCTTTGCCCGGCGGTGCCGCTCAGACCAATATTGCTGCTCTGATAACGGCTGTCTTTTATCATGCTGTTTGCGGTCAGGTACACTTTGCGGCCGGATACCGTCAGCGGGACAGAGAGTGTCAGGTTAATCCGTGTCTCTTCATTATTACTGCTGCCTGCCGGATTGCTGCTGTCTTTACTGTAACGGGTCCGGCCCGCACTGAGGGTGTAATTGATATCCTGCCAGTTATTGGCATAACCCAGCTGATATTCGCGGGTGCTGTCCTGACCGCCCCAATAATCACGCAGCGTACCGGCGAGATACACCGAGCCGTAATCCGCGCCGATCCGCTGGTTGATATTGATATTAAAGGTGCTGCGCTGGCGGTAACTCTGTGACTGCGGTGATATCTCACCGGCGGACGCCTGCCGGTTGAGCAGTTCCTGATACTGTACCGCGTCAGTCAGGCTGAAATAGCCGCTGGTGGAGTAACGGTAAGCCGCCAGTGAAAAATTGGTATTGGTCTGATGAATAAACCGGCTGTAGGCCACTTTGTAGCTTTCGCCCCGGTAGCGCGGCATGTCCTGATCAAACCGGGCATCAGAGTGTGTGACATCCAGCGATAACGCGCCGATCGGCAGGTTAAAGCCGCTGCCGAGCAGAAACGCCTGATAATTTTTTGCCGCAATCATGCCGCCGTAGCCGGTCAGCGTATTGTTAATGCCGTACCGGATATTGAGCTGTGCAAAATCCGGATGGTAAGCATTATCTGTCAGCTGTACTTCACCGGCATTCAGCTCATAGTTAAAAAGACCTTCTTTTAACATGTTCGGAACGGCGGAGAAGGGCACCATAAAGTGATTGATCTGCCCGTCTGCTTCATTGATTTCGACCTGTAAATCCCCGCCGGAGCCGGTCGGGAGCAGTGAATCGACCACAAACGGGCCGGGGGGCACGCTCTGCTGCCAGATAAGCTGCGAGTCCTGATAGATTTTTACCAGTGCGTTTGTCTGCGCCACGCCGCGTATCACCGGGGAAAAACCCTGCCAGGTGTCGGGATACATACGCATATCTGTTTTCAGTGTCGCACCGCGGAAACGGACGGAATCGAACAGATCTCCGGAGGTGTAGCTGTCTCCGGCACGGAAATCAGATTTGATCGCCGGAAAGCCCCGTTGCAGATAGCGGGTATTGGTATTCCACTTCGTACTTTGCCCGCTGCTGTAAGTCAGAGAGGATTGATCGCGGAACTGCCAGCCCGCCAGATTCAGACCACTGTTCAGGGTCAGATACGCATTGTCATTATCACTGCCGTCACGTTTATTGGCGGCGTGATAATAGTTAGCGTTATAACTGACCATTGCGGCATTAACGCCCTGATCCCACAGGGACGGATCGACATACCCTTTGAGCACACTATTCAGCATGGCCTGCGGTACATTCAGCATCAGCTGAAACTGCCCGGTATTCAGGGTGTAACTGTCCGGCGGAACCAGGCTGCTCAGCGCGATATAACCCTCTTCATCTGCCTGCGGCGGCGGAGTTGTGTTACGCAGCCCCAGTTTCGGCACATCGTCCTGCGGTATCAGAATGGTGTGTCCGCTCTGTTGCAGACGCAGGGGGAAGCGTCCCTTCCATTCGCCGTTCACACTGATTTCAACGGTGTATTCGCCGTCGGGCAGGGTATCGTTGCGATCAAAACGGGACAGATCTGCTTTGGCAGAATCGCCGTAAAGGAAGTTGGTGTTAAATCCGGCCGCGGCTGCCGGTGTGCTGAACAGCACCGGCAACAGTGAAACAAGGACGGGAAAACGGCAGATATAACGTGACATCAGGCGGCTGTTCAGTTCAGTGACAGCGGATAGGTATTGATGGCACCGAAATCGTCGATCAGTGTCAGCGTATAGTGATTTCCGGCCGGTAATCCGGATGCGGCAGGCAGGGTAAACTGAGCGTAAGGTGCAATCATCGTACCTTCATCAGCCAGATCACGGCCGTCAGTCGTCGTTTTCAGACCGAGAATATTAATATGATAGGGAGAATCATTTTTCAGAATATAGTGCTGGCCGTCACGGGTGAACGTCAGGCGGGTATGGGCTTTATCCGCACTCAGGGTCAGACCGGAAGGACGGTAAAACAGTTTGATGCGTGAGCGGATAGCAATCTGCATCATATTTTTGTCCGCGCTGTTTTCCGGCAGTGGCGGAATATCCAGTAAATTCAGATAGAAAAGAGATTCTCTGTCCGCCGGAAGCTGTGCAGGAGTCATTTTCACCCGCAACTGCTGACCATTTTTACCGTCGATTTTCACCACCGGCGGTGTCAGAATAAACGGAACATTGGCCGTTTCCGGGGTGGAATCGGCATTGCCGTCATCAATCCACGCCTGCACTAATGCCTGCTGTGTTCCGGTATTAAATAATTGTACCGGAACTTCCTTACTGCCCTGCGGATAAATAACACGGGTGGAATTAATAATAACATTTGCCCGGCTGACAAATGTCATCGTTAATAACAACAATGTTAAGATTGTTTTTTTCATGATGTGTATTTTCAAAAAATCAGACCCCTTTATTAAAAGAGGCCTGAAAATATCAGAAGTAAGACAGGTTATATGTCAGCATGGTATTAATTTTACCGGGCTGAGCTGGTTCGCTGCCGACTTTATAATATTTAGCGTAAAACTGCATAGCGCCGCCGGTGGCTGCAATTTTAGTGTCATATGGCATATTTAAATTAATTACTTCATTGGTTTTTTGTGAGGTCAGTGCAATCCCGACATTTTTAGGATTACCTTTCTCATCAGTTTCCTGGTTGATCAGATAATTGCCGTTATTGGAAATCAGGTTGGTGGATGCAAAATTAATATGCAGTGATTTACTGTCTTTATCACTGGCGTTACAGTCTGATAATTCAATGGAAAATGCTTTTTTCCCTTCATCGATAGCACCCGGTCCGCTGATCTGATTAACCGTGATTGGGTCTAATAATACCGACATGTCCGCATTACCGTTATTAATAGTACAGGTGGCATCTGTAATAAAACCGGTAAAATTGATGGAACCACCGGATGCGGTAGTCGCCGCAGACGCAGAGTTAGCAACAAAAATAAGAGAAACAGACGCTGCAAGAGCGAATTTTTTATTCATTATCCTCTCCGGGATGGAATATATAATAAATTCAGCAGCGGAATTAATTACTCCGCCTGTAAATTTATTTTCTGTCTGTAATGGTTTTTAGCTGATTCTGAAAAAACAAATCAGCAGGGTTTATTTAGTTAGTAGCATCAATAAGAAATAATTTCCCCCGGTAATTTTTTATTACCGTTAATGGGAAAGAAGATTCTTATACATCAGAATGGAAGGCATAACTAAAACGAAACAGAGTATATAGTCATGAAATGATTAATTGAAGTGTTTTTCTGAACCGGGAATTAAAAGGTGAGTTTTATCTGTAATATCCGGATACAGATAGTTACTTATGGTTTTATATACTGCGTTTTTATGTTACTGCGATGTTATGCATCAATTGTTGTTAATATTTTTAAATATTCATTTAAAATGTGTTAAAAAGTGCAGCATTTAATATTATTTTTTCTTTATGATTATTGTTTGCAATTATTAAGAATAATTATCATTAACTGTATTAACAGCGTAAAATCAATAACTCAGAATGATTCCGGTATAGAATATCGGCACGGTGACAGAGAACTTTAATTGTTTTCAACTTTATTTTAGGCGTGACAGGATAGCTATCAGAATCGGCTGATAACGAATGTAATTATTTATATAGATATTATTTCAGGCCGGATCTGAGGGGCGGGCAGCGCACAGCTGCCCGGGCAGGATCAGTTTTTGTTCTGTTTATGGAATGCGAGACGTTCTTCAAAGTAGTCTTTCAGGTGAGATGCCAGCCCGTGGATTTTGTCATCCAGCTGACGAACCAGAAATTCATCACTGTTCATATCATCAACCCGCTGCATCGCGAGGTCATCAACATATACTTTTTCTTCCGGCGTCAGTTGTGCCATTGTCTGTCTCTCTGAATATAGTGGGAATATGGTATGTTACCACGATTTTAACGGATAACACGCAGGTGTCACGATGGATGAAAAACAACTATATCATTATGCCATATGGCTGCTGGGCCGCCGGGAATACGCCGGGGCGGAACTGGCCCGGAAACTGAAACGAAAAATTGCCGAAAAGCAGGAAACGTCCCCGACAGACGAGCATGTTCTGTCCCATGTGATGACACGGCTGACCGATTCTCAGTATCTGGATGATACCCGCAGTATCGTGCTGTTTTTTCAGGCAGGAGTGAGAAAATTACACGGGCCGGTGAGGATACGGCAGGAATTACGTCAGAAAGGCTTTTCCGGTGAACTGATTGATTCCGTTTTTTCTGCACAGGAAACTGACTGGTTTGAGCAGGCCCGTGAGGCAAAAATGAAGAAATTCGGGGAAAGCCGCCCGGCAGACTATAAAGAGAAACAAAAACAGATGCGTTATCTGATGTACCGCGGTTTTACCTCTGATCAGATTTATGAATTGTACTGACGCGATCAGGAATTATTTATTTTTATTCAGTGCCTGCTGTATTGCCTCATGGTAGCGCTGATACAGAAAATCCGTATTGAGCCCCGCCTGCTGTAACTGTACCGCCAGCAATCGTAACCGCTTATTTGTCTGTTCATATTCTGTGCTGTCCGGCGGCAGAACGGACAATAATTCCGCCAGAGAAACGGCTTCCTGCCGGGCCAGTAATGCCGGGGGAAGATAGCCGGCATTCTTCAGTAAACGGTAGCCGACCCGCAGTTCCGGCGGAATGTGGCTGTCATCATCAAGTGCGAGTGGTTTTCCTTCCCCTGTCAGTCCCTGCAATTCCCCGCTTTCGAGTGCGGCCTGAATATGGCGTTCTGCCAGTGTGTCAAAAATAGTCATGTTGTATCTGTTTCCTGTCACGGCTCCCGCATTATAACAGAACCGGTTTCTGCCGTATAAATAACCTGTTTTACTCATAAACACCCGCTTTACTACTGAATAATAATTGAATCCTTGTAAAGGATTAAATGAATGAAAATGCATTTTATGGTGTGCTGGTATGTATTTTTGGTGTTATCTGAGTAACGCGTGTTATTTGTACCGAAATACGCATTTAAAGAGTATTTAATCATAATTATGTGTTTTTTTTGTTCTGTCTGTGATGGTGTATTTCTCTGATATTTTTAGTTGTATCGGATAAAAATCCCGGTAACTGCTATTGTTTGGTCAATACTGTTAGTTTAAACGCATCAAATAAGTAATTTGGCTTAATGGTAACGCGGGGTTTTTTCATGATAGCGATACGTATTGTTAATATTATGTTTGTTTTTTGCTTCTTATTTGATCGGTAGTTTACTGTGATTTGTATCACTAAAGCTGTTTTTGAGTTACGTTTGTTACTATTTTAACGCGTAAAATGAGCTATTTGTGCTTTTTATCAAAAAAAGACAAGAAAAAATTAAAGTTTTTTAAATTCGTATTTTTTGCATAGAAATGCATATTTGTACGGGGTGGTAGTATGTATTTTGTTATGTTTTGAAACAAATTGAATGAAATGCGCATTCATAAACTGTTAGTTTGTTATTTTGATGTTTAGCATTTAACTAAAATTAAATTTTACAAATTGTCATTATTTTGGATTTAATATCTCAACAGGGTCAATATTCGGGTTAAGGTAAGTAGTATTACTCATCAGAACATACCATTAGTTTTTACTCATGCTATTTGTATTTTTATGGTTATTTATCTTATTACGATTATTTTGTAGTGAATTTAGCTTAGGATGATTCCTAAAACCGCTATAGACATTCGAAATCCCCTCCCTATAATACGCCGCCGATTCAACCATAAGTAAAATTTTCTAAGTCCGGATACAGGACAATTCAGGTGAACGTTAAATAAATTAATTAAATAACCCAATCGCGTTTATAGCCGTCAGTGATTCAGATGACGGTACATTTTTTTCTGTGATGCATTAAATGCGTCAGGGTTTTCTGCACCCGGAATTTCCGTATTCACGTCCTTCAATTTTGAGAAAAATAAACAATGAATAAAATATTCAAAGTCGTAAAAAATCAACGGACAGGGAATTCTGTTGTCGCATCTGAATTCGCAAAGGGTGCAAAAAAAGGGAAAAAACTGGCACTGTTATCTCTGGTAATGCTGATGGGAAGCGGGCTGAGCGTATCTGCACAGGCAGATGATCCGGATGTTTCTGCGGCGCAGTGGTTAGAAACTGAGTATCTTCCTGCACAATATAACAGTGAAACTAAAACGTGGGCGAATAATTCAAATGAGAAATCACAAGCCAGGTTTATTAACGATGGCAGTGTTAAAGATCTTAATTTAAATAACGAAAAGACTAAATTCACAAATAACCTTGATTATCAGCAAACCTGGTTTTCTTTGCAGGAGTTGTGGGATAAGAATACTGACACAAATAAGGTTATCTCCATTACAGAATACCGGAATGGTGAAGCGGTGGAAGGTGATGTTTCTCTGGGTACCATTGAGGACTGGTCTGTTCCGCACAACACGTCAGCCATGGAAGAAATCACCTGGACGAACGAAGACGGTGAAAAGGCCGTTATGCAGGTGTATAAACCGGATGCTTTCAAAACCAAAATCGACCCGCAACTGGGTGTTTACCTGCTGGAAAAACAGCCGGAATTATCGCCTTTCTATCATCTGACACTGGCCGAGGTTAATGACGGTACGCTGAATATGACCGCCGCTGACAATGTTGACTGGACGATTAATCATATCAAAGACAGTTCACTGTTTGTGGCCAAAGCGGAAGCAGGCAAATCGGCGGTGATCAACACCACCAGTAAGCTGCATGTCACGTTCGGTGAAGCGTACGGCATGAACTTATCATCCGGTCAGTATAATTATAAATTTCAGCCGCAAAATCAGCTGGTTGAAAGTGTAGAGTTGCCGAAAGAACTGGATGATTTTGTTGATTCGAAAGGACGGACTTACAGGATCGGTGATACGTTTATCATTCATGATGAACAGGGGCTGGAAGCTTATAACGCCCTGCTGATCGAAGCGGTTAAAGAGAACGTTTTACCCGGCGCTGAATACAAATCACTGATTGAAGCAACCATTGTCCCGCGTCCGCAGGATAAAGATTATTATGATGTGAATATCGACCTTAAATGGTTGGAAAATAAAGATATCAATCTGAATGACGCAGTGACGGCTAATATCGGTAAACGTTCCGTTTTTGAGGCTGAGGGTAAAGGCAGTGTACTCAATATTGAGGACGGTGCGGATATTCGTGGTGAAACTGCTTCAGATTCAGGTCGTTACAGGGCGTATCATATTTTTGCGCATGACGGCGCAGAAGTGTTTCATAAAGCCACCACATCAGTGCCCAATTATAAAGGCCAGAATGCCTTAATCGATAATGCTGAATTCACCAACAGCGGCACATTGTTGCTGGGTGATGGCCAGACGCGTATTCACGGTGATCAGGTCACCGGGAATAATGCAAAATACACTAACCTGGGTGAAATTGCCGTTGAGGCATTTAATCTCGCCAATAATGATCCGGGTGATAAAGATGTCACTGCGAATACCGGGATCTCTGCATCCGGCGGGGCTGCTGTTACCAATGAAAAAGGTGCGGTTATGCGTCTGGGGCAGAAAGGAATTGGCCGGGGAGAAGGGACCGTAACCGGGGTTGAAATAACCGGTGCATCGTTTACTAACAACGGTGAGATCCTGATGGGTAAAGAGGGTGTTACCCTGGAGGGCGGCAGTCCGGATAATACCTGGGACATGCGTTTTATGTCGAACGCGGTTGCTGCGCTGCTGGATGATAAAACCACGGCAGGCGAAGAATATAACATTGTGAATAACGGCAAAATTGATATCAGCAAAGGTGTGCGTAACGCCGTGGGTATCAATGTGGCTTCAACAACCCGCCGTAATAACGATTCTGAGCTGACGGTTATCAACAACGGTGAAATTGATAACGCGGGTTCAAACAGTGTCGGGATGCGGGTATCCGGAGACAACCGGAAGAACGATATTATCGAAAACCGCGGCCTTATTGATGTGTCCGGGGAAGGCTCAATCGGCCTGTTTGCACTCGGCAACTCAACCATTAAACATACCGGTAAGGTTATCGCTAATAACACCGGTAAAGTGACCAACGGTGTTAAACCGGCCCGTACAACCGGTATCCGCGCGGATGCAGCCAAAGTCATTATTGACGGCGGTACAGTCGAACTGAAAGGCGATAACACTGTCGGGGTATTTGCCCGTATCGGTGGTGAAATTGATCTTAATAAGGGGCAGGTATTATTTGATAAAAACTCTGTCAACCAGACCGGTTACTGGATTGCGGGGCGTAAAGGTGCGGATGAAACGGACAGTTCCCGTATTAATTTCGGCGGCGGTGATGTGAATCTGACGCTGGATAACAATGATTCCACTCTGTTCCGTGTCGATCAGAAAGCGCAGTTCCTGGCACGGGAAGATGCCGGTACAAGCTACCGTTTTGATATCAACGGTGAAAAAAGCCGTGGTTTTTATATTGCCGATAAAGGAACGAAAGTTGAAACCGGCGATATGGAGCTGAATGTTAACGGTAAGGGTGCAACCGGTCTGTATCTGGCAAATGGTGCCGGTGCGGATGACAAAGTGATTCTGGATAAAGCCACCACGATTAATGTTACCGGCGAAGACGGAACCATCGCGGTGATCGACGGCAATTACTATGATCTTAATGGTAATCAGATAGCACAAGGATCAGATAAAACCACACTGATATCCCACGCTAATCTTAAGTCAGGCGCTGCGGGCGGTAATATCGCGAAGAATGCCATCGGCTATAAAGTAATCAATGGCGGCGTGCTTAACCATGACGGTGATATTGAATTCAGCGCCGCAGATAATGCCACCGGTATCCGCGTGGAAAGCGGGACGGTAAATAACAGCGAACAGGCCGGTATTATGGTTAACGGTGTGGGTGTTGATATTTACGGTAAAAATTCTGTTGTGAATAATACCGGTAAAATTACCGCCAATGACGGTATCGCGGCTGTCCGCCTGAACAAAGATGCGTCAATGACCATCGGCGGCAACGGTACTATCCTCGGTGAAAAATCGGCAGATGCGGTACGGGCGCACTCCGGCTCAAATGTGAAGCTGAATAACGCCAATATCGACGTTACCGGCAGCGGCAGCGGTCTGCATCTGCTGAATGTTGATGATGATGCCGGTGCGTTTAAATTGTCCGGCAGCGGAACTATCAATGTCAGCGGTGAAAATGCCTCCGGTCTGAGACTGGAAGCGGATGACGGCAAAGGCGGTATGACGATGGCGAAAAGCGATCTCGATACCTCCGGCGCCAAAGATACCACTATCAATGTGGAAGATAAGGGCGGTAACGGTATCGTGACCAATACGTCCGGTAATGTTACCAGCGGTATGAATGTCAATATCGCGTCTGCGGAAGGTGAATCCGCACTGGTGGTGCTGGGTCAGACCAAAACTATCAAACAGAGCGGCAAACTGACGTCAGCGTCCGATCACAGTGTGGTGGATCTGACCGCGCTGAAAAATGCGTTCAGCTTCGCCAACAGCGGCGAAATTATTGCGGCGGATACAACAAATGGTATCGCGGTTGATGCGGGTCAGAACAGCAATATCAGCTTCGGCAACAGCGGGACTATCAGCGGAAAATCTATACTGGGCAACGGCACCAACAGGATTGATCTGAGCGGTAAAACCAGCGAGCTTATCACCGGTCACGGCGACAATACCGCGACGATGCGCGGTAGCGCGAAAACCGGAATATTGTCCGCCGGTAACGGTAATAACACCATTGAAATGAAGGATGCTGCTAAGACTGACACACTGATGACGGGTCACGGGAATAATACCCTCACTCTGAATGGTGGTACGCAACTGAAAAACGGTATGCTCGGTAATGGCCGCAACAATGTGATTCTGCAAAATGTCTCTGCCGTACAAAGCAGTGCGCTGTTCGGTAACCTGACAGCAGGCGGCGGCGCGCAGGATACGCTGACGCTGAAAGGGAAAACGAGCCACTATGTATTACAGGACAGCAGCAAAATCAGCGGCTTTGAAAAGCTGAATGTTGAAGAAGGCCGTTTCGAGCTGCGTAATACCGATATCACACTGAATGAAGTGACAACAGATGACGGTATCACCGTGAAACAAGGCGGTGAGCTGTTTATCAATCAGGATAACGCGCATACTTTTGCTCATCAGTTACAGGGTGATGGCCTGGTCACGACGGCAACCGGCGGACAGGCGTTTGCCTTTGATAATAAGAGTGCGGCTTTCGCGGGGAATAACTTCACCGGCACACTGCATCTGACAAACGGTACGTTTGATATCGCCGGTGATAACACCCGCGCCCTGCAAAAATCCCGTCTGGATATCGGTGATAAATCTGTTGCGACCGTCCGTGAGGGCGTCGGTACACAGTCATTCGATCGTCTGGCAATGAGCGGCGGGACACTGGCCTTTAAAGACAATATCACCGGCAGCCGGATCATTGATGACAACATCAGTGTGAATTCACTGGAGCTGAATAACGCCAAAGGGACTGTTCAGGTAAAAGCAGATGGTTTTGATAACCTGCCGGCGCCGTCAGCCAATAATAAAGTGCCTCTGCTGGAGCAGGATGAGGGGGATTCCGTCGCTCAGCTGGTGAATGCCGGTCAGGCTTCGGATTACACCGGCGGGCTGAATCTGGAGCTGACCGATAAAGACGGCAATGTGATCCCGTCCAATACCAAAACAGAGCAGGATCTGCGCCAGGACGGCAACGTTGTTGCGAAAGGTACCTATGATTACGGCTTACAGACCAGTGCTCAGGCAGGTGGCAAAGCTGACGGATTGTATGTGGCTTATCAGCTGACTGAAGTGGATTTGCTGGGCAAAGGTGGTGATGCACTGGTGCTGGCGGCACAGGCCGGGAAATCCGGTTCGGCGGCTAACCTCGGGGCGAAAATCACCGGACAGGGTGATCTGGCAATTGATACCGCAAGCGAATACGTCACACTGTCTAATAACAACAATGATTACACCGGCAGCACGTTTGTCCGTCACGGTAAATTACGTGCAGAAGCCGATAATGTACTGGGCAACACGCAGTTACTGGATCTGGCATCCGGCACTGCGGTTGAGCTGACCAGTACCGCCGGAGCCGGTACAGAACAGACAGCCGGGAAACTCACGTCTGCGGCAAACAGTCTGGTTTCACTGGGTAACGGTAAACTGACCGTGAAAAACGGCGGTGAGGTAAACGGCTATCTGAGCGGTACTCAGGATGGTCAGCTGGTGGTCAATAATGACACGCTGACTGTTACCGGGGCGAACAACGGGATGCACTCCGCCGTGACTATCGATCAGCCTGCGCAAATCACTATCCGCAATATCGCGGGTCTGGGCGACAGCCTGATTGCGGTGGCCGGCACACTGCGCACGGAAGGTGCACAGGGTCTGCTGCGTAATCAGCTGACCGGCAATGGCACCACGGAAATTGCACAGAAATCGGATGCACAGCTGACGGCAGATAACAGCGGCTTCAGCGGACGCTTTACCACAGATGCTGACAGCACATTGCGTGCCTCACAGGCAGAGCATATCGGCAGCGCGGCGATTGAAAACGCCGGTACGCTGGTACTGACACATAATGACGGTAAACAGGCGTGGGATCTGACCAACAGCGTCACCGGCAGCGGGACTCTGGTAAAACAGGGCGCGGGCCGTATCACGCTGACGGACAAATCCGCACAATATACCGGGACCACTGAGATCCTGAACGGGGCATTACAGGCGGGCAGCTATGATTCCGCACTGGTGATGAACAGCGGTCAGGTCAATATCGGCAGTCAGGGCACATTTGCCGGTCAGGGAACCCTGAAAGGTAATGTGAATAACGCCGGTCAGTTCTATGTCGGTGAATTGGATAAGAAAGATCTCGGCCGTGCCACTGAATATCGTGTTGACGGTAATTTTGCCAACAACGGCGGCAGTATCTGGCTTGCCAGTCAGAAAGACACAGAAAGCCGTCTGAATGTCGGCGGTGACTTCACGGCGAACGGCGGTTCGATCACACTGAACACCGTGCTGAACAAAGGTCATGAAGAAACCATGACTGACCAGCTGGTGGTGGACGGTAATGTCAGAACCGGTGCAAACGGCGCGACCACGCTGAACATTAATAACGTGGGTGGTGAAGGGGCGGATACCCTGAAGCAGCCGGATGCGATTAAAGTGGTTCATGTCGGCGGAAAATCAGATAAAGATGCCTTTAAACTGGGCGGGCCGGTTGCTATCGGGGTGTACGAATACCTGTTACACAAAGGGTATAAAGATGACAGCTGGTATCTCGATTCCTTCGATACCAATATCTATCCGCCGGATGAAAACAAGGAAGATCCGGAACGTAACGTGAACCCGGGTACCGGCGGTTATATGGCGAACCGTACCGCAGCACTGGGTATGTTTACCATGACCCTGCATGATCGTCTGGGTGAACCGCACTATGCCGACAGTTTCAAAGGGGATGACAATGCCTCTTCTGTCTGGCTGCGGATCACCGGTGACCGTCAGCGTCATGATGCGGTTAACCGTTCCATGCGTATCAAAGGGGATACCTACACCACGCAGCTGGGCGGCGATATCATCAGCTGGAACAATGATGCGCAGGACACCACGATCCGCGGCGGTATCATGGGAGCTATCGGTAAATCCGATTACACCAGTACCGCCAAACGGACCGGGACGAAATCAGATGCCAAAATTGACCGTGCGTACAGCGTCGGCTTATACGGCACCTGGTATCAGAACCGTGAAGATGAAAACAATGCGTATGCGGATGTCTGGGCGCAGTATGCCTGGTTTGATAACAAAGTCTCTGTGGCGGGTAACTCATCCGACTATAAGAGCAACTTAATCAGTGTCTCTGCGGAAACCGGTTACAGCATGGCGGTCTACAAACCGGATGCGGATAAACAGTGGCTGCTGACACCACAGGCACAGGTCATCTTCAACTCTTATGATGCGGATGACAGCAGTAACGGTACCGGACTGAAAATGAAAGGTGAGCGCAGCAACAGTGTGGATACCCGTCTGGGTGCCCGCCTGACTTACGCAAACCAGAAACAGTCCGATAAATCCGCACAGCCGTTTGTTGAGGTTAACTGGCTGTACAGTAATGCGAAAAGTGATATGACCTTCAACGAGCACTACACTTTCAATGATGATATGCCGGCCAGCCGGGTGGAAATCAAAGCGGGTGTGGAAGGGCAAATCTCACCAGACTGGACAGTCTGGGGTAACGTCTCTCACCAGATGGGGGCGGATAATTACTCCGGCGACCGTGCGATGATCGGTGTGAAATACCAGTGGAAATAAGCTGAACCGCTGAGATAAAAATCCCCCTGTGTTGCCACAGGGGGATTTTTTTTATCAATAACTTTCCTGATGTCAGCGCCGCGGCGCGAAAGGGTAACTAACAGTGTGAAATCAGTTTGCAGAAGCGGGTTCTAATTTTGTTTTTTTGCTTTTTTCTTCTGACAGTGCCTGCTGGCGGTTACGTTCCAGTTCCAGTGCACCGAAGTGAGACAGAACACAGAAGATAATGCAGCAGATGATACCGCCTAACAGCAGATAGAAACCGCCGTGCCAGCCCATACGGTCAACAATGAAACCGAACAGAGTGGTACCCAGGGTTGCACCCAGGATGTAGCTCATGAAGCCGCGTAAACCAACAGCTGAACCGACCGCGAAGCTTGGTACGATTTCCATGGTCTGAACAGATGCCAGGAACTGAGGCACATAAATCAGGCAACCGACAACCGCAGCGAAGAAGGTCACGACAGCCAGGGACTGGCTCTGCCAGTAACCGATCAGGCAGAAGAAAATCAGAACCATACAGACGATCGCCAGCGGCATTCTGCGGCCTTTGAACAGTTTGTCGGTCAGCCAGCCTGCCAGCAGGGTGGACGGAATTGCAGCCCATTCGAAGAACAGGAAAGCAACACTCATCTGATCTTTGCTGAAGTTTTTCTCGGTCAGCAGGTAAATCGGCAGCCAGCTGATGATCCCGAAACGCACCATGTACACGAACACATCAACAAAAGAGACATACCAGGCGTTTTTGTTTTTCAGCACATAGGTGCAGAAAATCTGGAATGCCGTCATATTTTCCGGAGACTGTTCTTTCTGTGTGTCAGATAACACCACTTTTTCTTCCGGCATCATCTCTGCCAGAGCCGGTAAGCCTTCCTGTTCAGGAGAACCTTTACCCAGCAGCAGGACGATCACCGCAAAGGCTATCGCGATAACAGCCGGAACCGCATAACTTGCCGCCTGCCAGTGTTCAGTGCCGAGAACCGCAAATGCCGCACCCACGATTGGCGCAACGATACCGCCGCCGACGTTATGGGAGATATTCCAGAACGCCCCGATACGGCCGCGTTCACGGCGCGGGAACCATTTGGCAATAGTAATAAAAGAAGGACCGACGCCCATCCCCTGGAACAGGCCGTTGAGGGCAACGAAACCGACGAACAGCCAGAACGCGTTGCTGAAGCCCATACCGAGGTTAACGATGGCACAGAGGATCAGACCAAAGGCCATAAAGGCTTTCGGGCTGGCTTTATCTGCCAGGCTGCTCATAATCCCTTTACTGATCCCGTAGGTGATCAGCATGCAGCTGGTTAACATACCGATCTGTGTTGTGGTCAGATCGAGGTTTTCTTTCAGATACGGAGTGGAGAGCGTAAAGTTATTACGGACAATATAATACGCTAAGTAACCGAGGAACACGCTGAGCAATGCCTGAACGCGATAACGTTTGTAAGTGGCAGGCACTTTTCCGGGTGCTACTTTATTTTTTGCCATAGCCGGCTTTAAAAATGACAGCATAATTTCACCTGCAGAAATGTATTTTAAAATAGGATTACTGTATGTATGGTCTTTTTTTTTCTGACAGGGTTATCATGTTCCGCCTGAATAAATATCTCAATATCATGGTTTTGAGTCACTTCTGACTCAATATGAAAAATAAGGGGCATAAACTGACACAAATGAGTTTATTTATATGTTTGCTTCGTATCGTTATGAAACAGAAAGGAAAATCAATGTAACAAATGATAAGTGAAAGTGAATGAATAGCTTTTATATTGAACTGTAAGGCTTTTATTCTTATTTTGTTGTTCCTGTGATTTATTGCTATTATTGTTTCCTGCATTGTTATTATCTGTTTATGACGACGATTTAAAATTTCACGCAAATTACCGAACCCATTTGTTATTTCCTTTAATAACTGCGTTACTGATGCCGGTAAACAAACGGGTAATATTTGTCTCAAACAGGCTTTTGCGACAAACTGAAAAAGATGTCATTTTTTTGATGTGAGTCACACCCCGCAAACGAATACAGAACTCAGCTTATGCCACAACTCCGAATCCGCCGCTTTGCGGCCTGTATGATAACCGCCGCCGCGCTGATATTCAGCCTGTCAGCTGCTGCGAAAAAGGATGAACTGGTGATTGCCACCACGTTTTCACCGGAAGCGACTGCCCATATTATCAGCAGCTGGCAGCAGCAGCCCGGCGCAGCCCGTATCCGGACGATTAACCGCACCAGTGCGGCGCTGGAGCGTCTGCTGGATACCCCGGCACTGGAAGATGTTGATCTGGTGGTGACTTCATCCCCGATGTTATTGCAGCATTTGCAGGAGCATGACCGGCTGGCGGAACTCTCCGGACTCCCGGACGTTTCGCGGCGTCTGGTGCCGTTGCGGCTGCGCGATAATGCGGCGGCGGTGGCTTTTTCCGGTTACGGGATTCTGGTGAATAAACGGCGGATGGCGGAAAATAACCTGCCGGTTCCGGTGTCATGGGACTCCCTGACAGACAGCCGCTACCGCGGATTACTGCTGATGAGCAGCCCGTCACGCTCGGATACGTATCATCTGATGGTCGAGTCACTGTTACAGCAGCGCGGCTGGGATAAGGGCTGGGCACTGCTGCTGAATATCTCGGGTAATCTGGCGACGATTTCGTCACGCAGTTTCGGCGTGGCGGACAAAATCAAAGCCGGGCTGGGCGGTGCCGGGCCGGTAATTGATAACTACGCCCGGCTGCTGCTCGGCGATCCGGAGCTGGCGTTTAATTATCTGCCGGATTCCGCCACATCCCCGACTTTTGTTGCGATCAGCCGTTACAGCCTGAATAAAGAGAATGCCCGTGCGTTTATCGGCTTTCTGCTCAGTGAACAGGGACAGAAAGTCCTGGCTGACAGCAGCACCGGCAAATATCCGGTCACTCCGCTGCCGCGGGAAAATCCGCGTGAGCCGGTGCAGCGCCGTCTGCTGAACTCCCCGTATCAGATGGATGAGAATCTGGTACTCAAACGCCAGCGTATGGTACAGCAGCTGTTTGACACCGCGATCACCTTCCGCCTGACCGAATCGATTGATGCCTGGCGTGCGCTTTACACAGCGGAAGCCCGTGTGAAACGGCCGCTGCCGCATATCCGGGCGTTGCTGACGGCCATGCCGGTTTCGGCACAGGAGAGCGCGGACCCGGCTTATTACTCCCGCTTTGATGATAACCGCAAAGCCGAGGAAGAATATATCCGCTGGCAGCAGTTCTTCCGCGAACAGCAGCGAAAAGCCATTGCTGAACTGGAAAAAGTCCGATGAAACACCGTATTTCCCGTTTTATCGGCCGTTTCAGTATCAGTGCTATTCTGCGCGGTGCATTTGTGATCGGCACACTGATGACGCTGATTGTCAGTTGCGTGAGCCTGTATGCCTGGCAGGCGCAGAACCGGCAGATCCGTTATGCGCTGGGCGATTATTTCCCGCGTATTCAGGCGTCATTTCTGATCGAAGGACAACTGAACACGCTGGTGGATGAACTGAATGAGTTCCTGAAAGCACCGGATACGGTGGCGCGTCTGCAACTGCGCAACCAGATCACTCTGCATTTGTCGCAGATCGAATCGATCAACCGGAAACTGAGCGGTCAGGATCAGGTGCAGATCGCCGCGATTGTGCAGCAGGGACAGGCACTTTTACAGCGTCTTGATAATGCCCTGTATACTCTGTTTCTGGCACGGGAGAATGTGAATACGCTGTCTGCCCGGATCGCCTGGCTGCATGATGATTTCAATACCGAGCTCAGTTCGCTGTCACAGGATATCAGCTGGCAGCAGGGATCACTGCTGGATCAGATAGAGCAGGACCCGTCCCGGGCTATCGCCTTACAGGGCAGTCTGCGCAAAGTGCAGGGGGAGCTGCAGCTGATTTACACCCTGGCTAGGCTGGAGGGGCAGATAATGGATGATCTGACCGGGCGTCTGCGTGATGAGCAGAATGAAAATACGGAAAGCAGCACCGACTCGCACAGTTATGTCCGCTATCTCACCTATCTGAAGTCCGGAGCGGAATCAAACGAAGCCGCACTGGATATGTATCCGAGCACGGTGACACTGCGGCAGACCATTGATGAACTGCTGGATATCGGCTTGTCTGACAGCAAAATGCCCGGTGTACTGAAAAATTACCGGGCGGCGAAAGCGGAACTGGCGGCGGCCACGGCGGAGAAAGAGCGTATTCTGGAACGGTTCCGCACCCAGCTGGATGTTCAGCTCGATAACAGCCACAGCCAGTTACAGTCCCTGAATCACCATCTTGCCAGCATCATGAGTTACAGCGGCACCATCATTATTATTACCGCTTTGCTGGCTCTGCTGCTGGCGGTGATCTTTAACCACTATTTTATCCGCACCCGGCTGGTCCGCCGCTTTACGGTACTGAACCGGGCTGTTGCGCGGATCGGACAGGGTGATTTGACGGCGGATATTCCGGTTGAGGGACGGGACGAAATCGGCCGCGTGGCGATGCTGCTGCGCCAGACGCTCAACCAGATCAACCGGCAGAAAGTGCAGCTGGTGCAGGAGATCACTGACAGAAAAGCCATTGAGGAGAATCTGCGCGCTACGCAGAATGAACTGATCCAGACCGCCAAGCTGGCGGTGGTCGGGCAGACGATGACCACACTGGCGCATGAAATTAATCAGCCGCTGAATGCGTTATCCATGCATATCTATATGGCGAAGCGGGCGCTGGCGGCAGAAGGGAACACCAATGCGGTCAACGCACTGAATAAGTCCGCACAGCTGATCACCCGGATGGACGGCATTATCCGCTCCCTGCGCCAGTTTGCCCGGCGGCGGGATGACGGTGCGACATTGCAGCCGATTGATTTGCACCAGAGCATTCAGGATGCCTGGGATATCCTGGCGTTACAGAACAAAATGCGCGATGTCACCCTGCATCAGCCGGACTTCCTGCCGCAGGTGCAGGGGGATGCTATCGGGATACAGCAGGTGCTGGTCAATATGCTGTCCAATGCGCTGGATGCGTCTCCGGCGGCAGCGGAAATTGTGATTGATTTTACGGAATCCGCCACGGAACTTTCTCTCTTTATCAGTGATAACGGCTGCGGCTGGCCGGCGGAACTGGCGGACTCACTGATGAAACCTTTCACAACCAGTAAAGAAATCGGCCTGGGGATCGGCCTGTCAGTCAGCAGCTCGATTATGCAGCAGCTGGGCGGCAGTCTGCTGATCGCATCCACACTGACCCGCAACGGATGTGTGATCCTGTGCTTTAAAAAGGTAACTGAATATGCTTGATGATAACTACGATATCTTATTAATTGATGATGATACGGATGTCCTGGAAGCTTACTGTATGTTGCTGGAACAGGCCGGATACCGTGTTTATGCCTGTCATGACCCGCTGGTGGCAAAAGAACTGGTTCACCGCGACTGGTGCGGTATTGTGCTCAGCGATGTCTGTATGCCGGGATGCTCCGGTATTGATCTGATGGCATTATTCCTGGAGAAAGACAAATACCTGCCGGTACTGCTGATCACCGGTCACGGTGATGTACCGATGGCCGTGGAAGCGGTCAAACAGGGCGCGTGGGATTTTCTGCAGAAACCGGTGGACCCGGAGTATCTGCTGACGCTGACAGAAAAAGCACTGACGGCCCGTAAACAGCGGGTAACCCAGCGCCGCTGGAGTTCAGAACAGCTGACACTGAATTTTGCCGGTGAAAGCGAGTGGACAGAGCATGTCCGCCAGCAGCTTCAGGGACTGGCGGAAACGCATGCGGCGGTATTTCTGCATGGTGAGCTGGGGTGCGGCCGGACTTACCTGGCGCGCTATCTGCATCAGATCAGTACCAATAAACGCGGGCCGCTGGTGATCAAAACCCTGTTCAGCGGCGGGGATATTCCGCTGGACGCCTGGCTGGATGAAGTGGCGGACGGCACGCTGGTGATTAAAAATATCGATCTGATGCCGCTCAGCCAGCAGCGCTGGCTGGTGCAGCATATCCGCCAGGAACAGCGGACATTCCGGCTGGTGGGTATCGCAGATACACCGCTGATTATGCTGACCAAACAGCAGAAGATTATTGCCGAACTCTATTATTGCTTCTCCATGACACAGATTGCCTGCCTGCCGTTATCCCAGCGCAAAGCCGATATCGCACCGTTATTCCGCTATTATCTGGAGCAGGCCTGTTTCCGTCTGAATCATCCGCTGCCGAATCTTGCGGAAGCGCTGGTGAAAAAACTGACCCGGCGGCACTGGCCGGGCAATGTGAGTGAACTGGCGAATGCGGCGGAATTGTATGCCGTCGGGATTATGCCGATGGGGGATACCGCAAACCCGCTGTTGCCGTCAGTGGCGCCCACGGCACTGGATCAGCGGGTGGAAAGCTATGAGCGGCAGATTATCACTGAAGCCCTGAATATCCATCAGGGGCGGATCAACGATGTATCTGAATATCTGCAAATTCCGCGTAAAAAACTCTATCTGCGGATGAAAAAATACGGACTGGATAAACACCACTACCGTATATAGTATAAATAAATCTGATCATTATCTTCCGTAAGCCGGTTTATGAAAAATAAACCGGCTTTTTTCTTTATTTTTATTGTTTTTTAATTTAAAAAATTTGAATGATTTGTTCTTGTTATTTGGTGATTGGGTTAATAATTGAAATATATCGCCTACCACTAATGTAATTATCAAAATTAGCGATTTGTGCGCTTTGAGTGGTGGTTATTTAACAATAAATGCTTCTGTTCTGAAACTATTTGTCACATTATACATGCAATAAGTGCTTTTTTTGACATATATTGCTATTTATCGCCAAATGAAGCCGTAATCGTGTTGTAAAATGAACTTTCCGGGTGAATAATCTACAAGGCTTTATGTCAATAGAGTCAGAGAGTAGTGGTTAATATAATAGGAATATAAAATGAAAAAGACATTATTAGCTGTATTAGTCCCGCTTGTTGCATTAAGCGGCGCTGCAAACGCGGCAGAGATTTATAACAAAGACGGTAACAAACTGGATCTGTACGGTAAAGTCGATGTTCGTCATTTATTCAGCGACAATGACCACTATGGCGACAGCCAGAACGGTGATGACTCCCGTTTCCGTATCGGTCTGAAAGGTGAAACTCAGATCACTGATCAATTAACCGGCTTTGGTCGTTTCGAAAACGAAATCAAAACTAACGGCACTGAAGGCGACAACAAAAACCAGGTTCGTTTAGCTTACGCGGGTCTGAAATTCGCTGAGTTCGGTTCACTGGACTACGGCCGTAACTACGGTGTTATCTATGACACCAACGCATGGACCGATGTGCTGCCAATCTTCGGTAACGATACCATGACTCAGACCGACGTCTACATGACCGGTCGTGCTGCAAACCTGCTGACTTACCGTAACTCTGATTTCTTCGGTTATGTTGACGGCTTGAGCTTCGCATTACAGTATCAGGGTGCGAACGACGATAACTCTATCGCAAGCCGTGGTACCAGCAATTTCAATGACCCGACCAGCTACGATAAAACGGCTAACGGTGACGGCTTCGGTTTCTCCACCGCGTATGACATCGGCTGGGGTGTGAGTGTTGGTGGTGCGTACTCAAGCTCTGCCCGTCCGGACGGTCAGAAATATAACAAAGCAAGCGGTGCTCTGGGTGATCGTGCAGAAGCATGGAACGTCGGTGCTAAATTCGACGCTGACAACCTGTACCTGGCAGCTGTTTACGGTGAAACCCGTAACATGACTTATTATGGCAACGGTAACGGCAACAGCGATATGGCTCAGACTGCTAACAAAACTCAGAACATCGAGTTAGTGGCTCAGTATCAGTTCGACTTCGGTCTGCGTCCGTCCATCGCTTACCTGCAGTCTAAAGGTAAAAACCTGAATACACCGTACGGCAGCGATGACCAGGATCTGGTGAAATATGTTGATTTAGGTGCGTACTACTACTTCAACAAAAACATGTCTGCTCTGATCGACTACAAAATTAACCTGTTAGACGAAAACGACTTTACCCGTAAGTCTGGTATCAATACCGACAACGTACTGGGCTTAGGTTTAGTTTACCAGTTCTGATTTAGTTCAGAGAGCGTATAATGAAGAAGGAGGCGAAAGCCTCCTTTTTTTATATCTGAAAACCAGTGAAATAATCACTTTATAAAATTGTTATTATACGGGATGTTATTAATCCGGTTTTCTTCAGGCAGTAAAAAAGGAGGCGGCTGCCTCCTTTTTTGGCTTATTGCTTGTAATTTGAATCGACACAGACAAATCACCAATAAGAATTTGTTCGAACGCAGTAATAATAGCCCATGTCAGAAAAAAACATTTAACTATTGATGTTATTTTCGGTTTTTCTTTTATTCATTTTGTGCTTATGATTAATTAATACGGAATGTAAGAGAATATGAATAGTATTTTTGATGGTTGAGTCTGTGCGCTGCAGAGGATTACAGATCAGATTGTTTTATATATTGTGCCGGCGAACCGGCACATCGGCGGGGTTATGCAACCCGTACATCCCCGATCCGCTGCAGGGCATCGGTGACCAGTTCCCAGAAGCGGGTATGATCCAGTTTTACCGCCACTTGTGTCGGACAATCCGCCGGAGCCGGTGAGCGGAAATCCGCAACGGTCATACCGAGAGTCAGTGTGCCGGTCAGCTCCACGTCCAGCGGCACTTTGCGGGTGGTCATCACGGACGGGTCGATCACATACGCCACCGCGCAGGGGTCATGTACCGGCGGGGAATCAAATCCCTGAGCACTTTTGTACATGGTGCCGAAAAATTCCAGCAGTTCGAGGACAAACTGCGCCGGTGCAGTGCCGACCGCCGCGATTTTACTGATGACTTCCGGAGTTGCCAGCGCCTGATGCGTCAGATCCAGCCCCACCATAGTGAGTGGCCAGCCCGCATTGAAGACAATGTGTGCCGCTTCGGGATCAATTTTGATATTGAATTCAGCAACGGCACTCCAGTTGCCGGTGTGATACCCGCCGCCCATCAGCACCACTTCCTTTACCCGGTCAATAATGCGCGGCTCCAGCCGTGCTGCCAGCGCGATATTGGTCAGACCGGCAGTGGGAACCAGGGTAATGGTTTTCGGTGGATGCGCCATAATAGTATCAATGATCAGCTGAACCGCATGGCGCGGATCTAACGCCAGCACCGGCTCCGGTAATACCGGCCCGTCGAGGCCTGAATCGCCGTGAATATCCGGTGCGGTTTCAATCTCCCGGATCAGCGGGCGCGGGCAGCCTGCCGCAAACGGAATACCGGTAATACCGGCAATCCGTGCGACAGCCAGTGCATTGCGTGTCACTTTCTCCAGTGTCTGATTGCCGACGACTGTAGTGACGGCCAGCAGTTCAATCTCCGGATTACCATAAGCAAGTAATAGTGCGATGGCATCATCATGGCCGGGATCGCAGTCAAGAATGATTTTTTTCTTCACATATTCCTCTTTATTATTTGTCCGTCTGAATATCAGGCTATGTTACACACTCTGTACCCGGAAAAATAATAAGCCACCCGAAAATCTGATCGGTGACCGGGATAATCACGGAAATGACACAATAATACCGGAGAATATATGCAGTTCCGGGGCGGAGAAAATTCAGGGACAGGCCGGCGGATTATCCGCGGAGAGGGTCCCAGATTTGCTGAAAACGTTTTGAATTACTGGCGGTATAAATAACGGTATGGGAAATATTCCGGTGTCCGAGATAATCCTGGATCAGGCGGGTATCCCGGCCGAGATCAGCAAGGGAATAGCCGCAGGCATGGCGCAGCATATGCGGATGGGGAACCACGGAAATATTGGCGGCCTTACCGTATTGTTTTAATAATGTATGTACCTGCTGCCGGGAAATTGCCCCGCTTTTCTGCGATAAAAATACCCATTCCAAATCCTGGTTACGCCAGGTCTTTCTTATATTGAGCCAGGATACCAGCGCATTATATTCAATATCAATAAGGGGCTGTGTGGTCGAAAGCCCGCCTTTCAGACGCCGGACGTAAATAAGACGGCTGTCCAGATCAATATCAGAAAGTGACAAATGACATAATTCGCTGACGCGGAAGCCGTGCAGATAGCACATTAAAATCATGCAGTAATTTCGCTCGGCATAACGGCTTTTCTGTGCTTGTTTCAGAATAGCGTCAACTTCAGAACGGGTCAGAAACTTACGTTTAGCCATGATTTATTCCTGTTTATTGTCCGATAAGTTCATAAAAACCAGAGATAGCACTATAGCAAGTAATAAAAATGAATAAAGACAACGGACAGGAATGAAAATACTACAAAATGTTTACGTATTGACAATATATTCATAAAAACCAATTAGGAATTATCTTCTTTTAATCCGGCACAAAACAATTTCCGTCTGTTTTACAGAGATAAATATTACAGATTTAAAAAAAGACAAAATACATCAAATTGTTTGTAATTATCACCAAAGGTTTCTCCTTAGTCAAATATTGATGTGTTGGCCGGATCTCCAGTGTATAACTCATTAATTTTCAAAAGGATAATATTTTATCCTGCCTTATGCCAACTGCCCGCGTTGCGTTCATTCGTGTTTTTTACGTCCGCTGAAAACACACAGGGGTTAAAATGAAATATTACACTGTTTTATTTCATATTAAATAATTTATACGGAATTTTTTATAAAATAGCAGAATTTTGTTTCAAACAGGACAATTTGATGTATTTTGTCCCGTTTTTTTATATATCCGGATAACGGTGAAGACATATTCATCAAATAACGATAACGCCGCGCGGGGTCATATTTTCGCGTGTGAGTGCGTTATTTTTAATATCAAAAAAAACAGAACGCAATATAGGAAATAACATGAATCTGAATAAATTAGCATTGGTGCTGGGTTTTGGTATGTCTGTCGTTGCAGGTGCAGCATCTGCTGCTGATCAGGGACACGGTACTGTTAAATTCACCGGTTCAATTATTGATGCACCTTGCTCAATTACACCTGATACCGAAAACCAGACTGTTCCGTTAGGCCAGATCTCTACTGCTGCATTAAAAGATGGCGGCCGCAGTAATTCCCGCGATTTTAAAATCTCATTAGAGAATTGCACAACAGAAACTTATAAAACCGTACAGACCACATTCACCGGTTCAGAAGATGCCGATATTTTAGCCGGTGCTCTGGGTATTGAAGGTATTGCCAAAAACGCAGCCGTTGTTATTACCGATGCGGGCGGCAAACAGATCAAATTAGGTACCCCGAGTGCAGCACAGACACTGCGTGACGGTAATAACGATCTGAACTTTGCAGCGTATTTACAGGGATCTTCTGCTGAAGCGGCTGTTCCGGGTGACTTCACTGCTATCGCGACTTTCGCACTGACCTATCAGTAATTAATGCCGGTACAGTTCAGGGATGAACTGTATCGCTTTTCAGTTGTGTGCGTTTAGCGGAGGCAGGAAATGGCGTGCAGAGTCATCACTCAGGGATTGCTGATAACGATAGTGTGTTTTTCCTCTTATACAGCAGCAGGTGAAACAAAACAGGATGCAAAAACCAGTTTGCGTTTCGGCGCGGTACAGATGCAGGGCACGATTTTCGAGCCGGTTTGTACTATCTCGACAGCCAGCCGTGAGCAGGTGGTGGCGCTGACAGATGTTTCCGTTCCGCAGCTGCGCGACGAAGGGCAGGGACCCGCAGACTATTTCTGGATCAGGCTGGCGGAATGCACCGTACTGCCGGTGAAGGGCGGGACGGCAGATAACCTCCGTTTCCGGGTCACTTTTGAGGGCGCTGCACAGGACGGGCATTTTCAGCTGAACGGTTCCGGCAAAGGCGCTTCCCTGGCGATTACTGATCGCAACGGGAATGAGGCAGTTCCCGGTAAACCCTTACCGCCGGCAGATATTGACCCCGATAATATGGCGCTGCGATATCAGGCGCGTCTCGTGAAAAACAGCGACGAACTTCAGTCCGGTCATTACCGGGCAACAGTGGGCTTCAAGCTGGAATATTATTAAACCGAGCTGACTGGATCCATTATGGTAATTCCGCTGAGTACCGTCTCCCGACGGAGACTGACAGTGCTGATTTCATTTATTCTGACCGGTATTTCGCAGGCCGCTTATCCGGATAATCAGGATATTGAATTTAATACTGATATTCTTGATGTAAACGACAAACAGAATATTGATCTGTCCGATTTTTCCCGTGCCGGCTATATCATGCCCGGTACTTACGACTTTTTTATCCGGGTGAATAACAGTGAGTTGCCTGATATTTATCCGGTTTCCTATATTGTGCCGCCGGATGATCCGAAAGACAGTAAAGTCTGTTTATCGCCGGAACTGATGGCACAGACCGGGCTGAAACCGGAATGGGCAGAGCGCCTGCGCTGGTGGAATGATGGTAAATGCCTGGATACCGCGTCACTGCCCGGGATGTCAGTAACACCGAAACTGGCTGACAGCGGGCTTATCCTGACACTGCCGCAGGCCTATCTGGAATATACCGCCGCTAACTGGGACCCGCCTTCCCGCTGGGATGAGGGGATTTCCGGCGTGTTGTTTGATTACAACGTGAATGCCGGTGTTAATGATCCCGCTCACGGTAAACAAACACAGCAGGTCACCGGGAACGGGACGCTCGGGGCAAACCTGGGGGTCTGGCGTGTCCGTGCGGACTGGCAGGCGAATCTCCGTCATACCACCGGTGCCGGGGAACGTTCCGAACGTGACTGGACATGGAGCCAGACCTACCTCTACCGGGCGATAGCTCCGTTACAGGCAAAACTGACCATGGGGGAAACTTTCTCCCGCTCCGATGTTTTCGATAACTTCCGCTACATTGGTGTCAATCTGGCAACAGATGACAACATGCTGCCGCCGAATCTGCGCGGCTATGCGCCGGAAGTCACCGGCGTGGCAAAAACAAACGCCAAAATTACGGTCAGCCAGCAGGGACGGGTGATTTATGAAACCCAGGTCGCTCCCGGACCGTTCCGTATTCAGGATATCAATGATGCGGTCAGCGGTAAGCTGGATGTCAGGGTGGAAGAGCAGGACGGCTCTGTACAGTCTTTTCAGATGGATACCGCCAGTATTCCTTACCTGACCCGTCCGGGCCGGGTGCAGTACAAACTCTCCGCCGGGCAGCCGTCCGAAATCGGCCGCCACGGGAAAGGCCCTGTCTTCGGAATGGGGGAATTCTCGTGGGGGATCAGCAACGGCTGGTCATTGTACGGCGGCTCCCTGGTTGCCGGGGACTATAACGCAGTTTCTCTTGGTGTTGGTCGTGATTTGATGGCCCTCGGGGCCATCTCTTTTGATGCCACCCAATCTTTTGCCAGTCTGCCGCAGGAGGATAAAAACTACCGCGGCGGCTCATACCGTCTGAGCTACTCCAAGCGGTTTGAGGAGCTGGACAGCCAGGTCACCTTCGCCGGATACCGTTTCTCTGAACGTGACTTTATGAGCATGAATCAGTATCTGGATCGCCGCTATTACGATAACAGTGCGGATAACAATAAAGAGCTTTACACCATCATGTTCAGTAAGCAGTTCCCGGATGCGGGGCTGAGTACCTATCTGAACTACAGCCACCAGACTTACTGGAACCGGCCGGATAACGATAACTATAACCTGTCGCTGGCGAAGTATATGGATATCGGCAGTTATAAAAATATCAACATCAGCTTATCGGCTTACCGCAATAAATATCAGGATAAGAATGATGACGGGGTGTATCTCAACATCAGTATGCCGGTGGGTGATCGCGCAACAGTCAGCTACAACAGCATGATCAACCGTCACGGTAACTCCCATAACGTCAGTTATTTCGATCGTCCGGATGATAACAACAGTTACCGTCTGGGGACGGGGCTGAGCAGCAACGGTAAAGCGTCTGTCGACGGCTATTACATGCATTACGCTGACAGTGCGCTGGTCACCGCCAGTGCCGGACATATTGACGGGGAATATACCTCGGCATCGCTCTCGCTTCAGGGCGGGGTGACGATGACGCCGCAGGGCGGGGCATTCCACCGGATCAATATGCCGGGCAGTGCCCGCCTGCTGGTGGATACCGGCGGTGTCGCGGATGTGCCGGTCAGAAGCACCGGGGCGCTCAGCTATACCAACCGCTTCGGGAAAGCTGTGCTGCCGGATATGAATAATTACTTCCGCAACAGTGCAGCTATCGATATCAACAAACTGCCGGAAAATGCGGAAGCACGCCGCTCTGTTCAGCAGCTGACACTGACGGAAGGGGCTATCGGCTACCGTCAGTTTGATGTGCTGTCAGGACAGAAAGCGATGGCCACTATCCGTCTGGCGGACGGCAGTGAACCGCCGTTCGGTGCAGTGGTTACCTCTGCGGATAACCGTGAACTGGGTATCGTCAATGACGGCGGGCAGGTCTACCTCAGCGGTATTAACAGCGGGGATATTCTGACGCTGCGGCGCGGCAGTGATACGGCGTGCCGGATGACGGTACCGGAACTTCCGCCGGGACAGCCGCTGCATACCCTGCTGCTGACCTGCGGCGCAGAGCCGCAATCCGTCCCGGACAAACCGCAGCCGGTTACGCTGCCGTCTTCCCCGCTGCCGGCTGACCGTCCGCAGCAGGGAAAGTGGCTGAATATTACAGGCCGGACAGATCCGGCACCTTCCACACGTAACGAAATGAGTGATTCATTATGATGTCAGTTAAACACACCCGTCTCTTTGTCCCGGCCATTGCGGCTGTATTGCTGGCATCAGCACAGTCTCATGCCGCTATCGCGCTGGACAGAACCCGTGTCATTTTCAACGGGGCGGAAAAATCCGTCAGTCTGAATGTCAGTAATATGAACAAAGAACTGCCGTATCTGGCTCAGGGGTGGATTGAGGATCAGAACGGGCAGAAAGTGTCGTCGCCGCTGGTGGTGCTTCCGCCGGTACAGCGTATTGAGCCGGGTGATAAAAGCCAGGTAAAAATTCAGTCATTACCGGCGATCGCTGCGCTGCCGCAGGACAGAGAAAGTGTCTTCTATTTCAATCTGCGGGAAATCCCGCCGCGCAGCAACCGGCAGAACGTTCTGCAAATCGCCCTGCAAACCCGGATCAAACTGTTTTACCGCCCGCAAGCTATCTATGCCTCACAAACGGATCTGACCAATCCGTGGCAGGAGAAAATCACCCTGACACGCCGCGGAGACAGCTATGAGGTTAATAATCCGACCGCTTATTACGTCACGATTGTGGATGCACTCAGCGGGCTCGGCGGCAAAAGCCTGGACGGATTTTCCCCGCTGATGGTGGCACCGAAAAGTCAGGGTACGCTCGGTCTCAGTGCATCAGCACTCGGCAGTGCACCGGTGCTGAGTTATATCAATGATTACGGCGGCCGTCCGCAGTTGCAGTTCAGTTGCAGCGGTACAGAGTGCCGTGTGACAAAAACGGCTGCCGGTAACTGAGCAGACAGAGGATAAACCATGGATGAGCGGATCAGAAAAATAAGCTCTCTCCGGCGGATACTGGCGGTTGTGCTCTGTATTTCGGCGGGAAGTGCTGCGGCACTGCCGGAACGGGTGGCCGGTATCCGGGGTGTTCCCGGGATCACCTATATCACTATTCGCGGCAATGTTATCGCACCGCCGCCGTGTGTTATCAACAACGGCAACACTATTCTGGTGGATTTCGGAGAGGTGCTGAGCACCCGTATTGACGGCCAGCGCTATAAACAGCCGGTCAATTACACGGCGGAGTGCACAAAGATGCCAACCAATGCAATGACACTTGCCATCACCGGCAATACCGCCGGATTTGATTCCGGATTGCTGCAGACCGAAATCGCCGGGCTGGGGGTGCGCATGCTCTATCAGGGGCGGCAGCTGAATCCCGGTGAAAAAGTGAAATTTACGTATCCGGTCTTTCCGGCGCTGGAAGCCGTACCTGTCCGCGATATGACAGCAGTGCTGACCGGCGGGGATTTCTCTGCGGTGGCAACGCTGGAACTGGATTATCAGTAAGGAGCCTGACAATGGCAAGACATGACCGGTGGTTACAGAGGGTGCTGCTGACCGGGCTGCTGTGTGCCGCCGCGGGAAGTACCGCCGCGCCGAATATGAAGCTGTTCGGCACTCTGCTGGTACCGCCCGCCTGTACGATCAGTGACAACGGAGTGATTGATGTGTTTTTCGGTGACAACGTCGGCGTGCATAAAGTGGATGGCGTCAATTATACCCGTGCCGTTAATTACACCCTGGTGTGTGAGGACAATAACAAAGGCTGGGATCTGGGATTGTCCGTTACGGGGCCGGTCAGCGGGTTTGATGATGCGGCCCTGCAAACCAATATTCCGGATCTGGCTATCCATCTGACGCAGAACGGAAAGCCCTTCACGCTCAACAAACGCATTGCGGTATCACCGGATAATCCGCCGGTCATTCAGGCGGTGCCGGTGAAACGGCCGGGCAGCACACTGCCGGAAGGCGCATTTGATGTGACCGCCACACTGCTGGCGGAATATCAGTAGGAGCAATGCAATGAATGAGACAGTAAGGCGCTTTTTTATCAGTACCTGCGGGGTATTTCTGTTATCACTGCCGGTTGCGGATGCCGGGGCTGCCGCTGATAACCTGTATTTTCACGGCACGCTGGTGGATGAACCCTGCACGATACGTCCGGGTGATGAAACAGTGGAACTGCCGTTCGGAAATATCCCTGATAAAAATCTGTATGCCTATCAGCGGACACCGTCAAAAGAGTTTCAAATCCGGCTTTCGGAGTGTGATACCTCCATCGGCAAGCGGGTCACGGTGATGTTTGCCGGGGATGAAAACCCGTTTATCGGCGGGGCGCTGGCCATCAGTCCGGGCAGTCAGGCAGAAGGGATTGCAGTCGGGCTGGAAAATGCTGACGGCACGGCGCTGGCAGTTAATGAAGCATCACCGCAGATCACGCTGAACGACGGGCTGACACTGCTGAACTTCCGTGCCTATGTACAGGGCGAACCGGATGCGCTGGCAAACAAAACCATTAAACGCGGGCCGTTCAGTGCCATTGCGACTTTTCATCTCAATTATGACTGACGGGTAACCAGAGGCACGCTATGAACAGATTTCTGAAAATAACAGCGGCGGTTGCGCTGCTCTGGTCCGCTTCGGCGGCGGCATCCATCTTCTCTTATATTACAGAATCATCAGGGAAACCGACGGATGCTGTTTACACCTACATTATTGAGCGCTGGGACCCGGAAGACCCGTCGGCTCCCAATCCCTGTTACGGCTGGTCTGTCTGCTGGATCAATATCAACCATAAACACGATATTGACGGGTCGCCGGGCAAATCAACCAAATCCATTGTCCGTGTGGAAAAACTGAGAACACTGGCGGAAGTGCGGGAAGCGGTGTTTCAGAATATCTCTCTGCCCTATCAGGGAAAAGCAGAACACAGAGGGCCATCGCTGAATTCCAATCAGGAGTGTGTGGGGCTGTTTTATGAATCAGCATCAGGCGGCTGGTCGAAGAACGGTCGTCTGCTGCCGGGGTCATTGTGCGGGATCGCACCGCCGCCGGTGGGCGCCTGTGAGGTAACCAGCGGCTCAGTGATTCTGGATTACGGCGATATTGATGAAGTCAGTCTGCCGGATGCCGCGCGTAATAAAAGCATCACCGTCACCTGTAACCTGGACATGGATATCCTTGTGATTGCTTCCGGCTCTGACAGCGGCCGTGTTCCGCTGCGCCCGGATAACAGCCTGTATGCGGATCTTTATCTTAACGACAACCCGGGTGAGAGGGGCGCTCCTATTCATGTTCCGGCCGGTGGCGCGACTCAGGTGGATGTGAAATCGGTTCTGAAAGTGAACGGACGGGTTGCTCCGGGAGCCTTTGAAGGTTCAGGCTCCATCATTCTTGTCATGCCGTAATTTCTTATTTTTATCTCATGGCGTTGCAGAAACCGGCAGCGCTGTGGGCCCGGAGTGAGACTAAAATATGATTACAGAAGATACTGATTTAACCGTTAATAAATCTGTCGGCTACCGGATCTTCCGCAAGCGGAAAGAACTGGGCTGGTCCGGCAGCCGCCTGGCAGACCAGCTGGGGATCAGCCAGCAGCAGTTCTCGCGCTATGAGCGGGGATGCAGCCAGATTAATGTCAGTCTGCTGGTCAGGGCGGCTGACATTTTACAGACACCGGTCAGCTGGTTTTTCGCTGACTGCCCGGAAGCGCGTTCATACCGGGAGTGCTTCCGGGGAAAAGCGGATATTTATATGGCGGAATCTGTTCCTGAGTATGGCCTGCCCGCACAATCCCGGTACAAAAGGAAACCGGATGAAGGAAAACAAACGTAAACACCTGATGCAGTCTGAGGTGGAAAAAATGATGGCGGCTGCGGAAAACGGCCGTGACCCGGAGCGGAATACCTGTCTGCTGTGGATGTGTTTTGTCCACGGCTTCCGCGTCAGTGAACTGGGACAACTGAGTTTATCGGACATGGATGTCGCCGCCGATAATCTCTATATAAGACGGCTTAAAAACGGCCTTTCCACCACCCATCCCCTGAGCCGTACAGAAAAAAATCTGCTTACCCGCTGGCTTAACTGCCGTTCCCGTTATCCCCGTGCTGCTGAAAGCCACTGGTTGTTTTTATCCCGCAAAGGCGGACATTTTTCCCGATCCCGTATTTACCGGATCTTAAAAGAACTGGGTGAAATGGCGGGGCTGCCGGTGCCGGTTCATCCGCATATGCTGCGTCATGCCTGCGGCTATGCGCTGGCAGATAAAGGGGCTGATACAAGGCTGATTCAGGATTATCTCGGACACCGCAATATTCAGCATACTGTGCTGTACACCGCCGCTAACGCCGGACGCTTCCGCGGATTATGGGACTAGATTAATGTAACATAATAAACCAAAGTGTCACTATATTATCCCGTGCTCATTTAGTGGACAATATTTAAATTTAAAATATATCAAAATAAGTTCAAAATTCCGTTGATACCCTCCTTCCAGTTATTACGTAACCATATTCGGTTTGTTTTTCATGCAGAGAGTGTGTGTTTTTTATTCCGTGCAGAATCTTCTTAACGATTTGTGCTGGCTGCTTCTGACATAAAACAGCAATATCCCGTCTTTTTTCTGACCCGTATCTTCTTCCTGTTTACCACAGTATCCGCCAAATCAATTTTTACCACCCGGTAAATTTATACATTTCAGTGTGATAGGCAAAACGCAACATTTTGGTTTATTTGGTTGCGTCATGGGTATGAGAAATAACCAGCCGGAACGGGCGCGAATAACGAAATAAACCGGATAACCGGAGGGATCACAAATCCGCCGACGGTAAGCAGATGCAGGTTGTTCCGGTGTTGTATCAAAAAAGCAAAAAGCAAAATATTGCTTATATATCCCTTATGTAAGCATTTTTATCTAAAGTAAACAGATCAGGAATTTGAATATGAGTATGAAAAAAGTGGTTCTCGCACTGGCAGTTTCTTCCGCAATGGCAATGACTGCACAGGCAGCAAATCAGGGCGGCGGCAAAATCAACTTCAACGGTGAAGTGATTGATGCGGCATGTTCTATCGATGCAAACAGCCTGAAACAGACTGTTGAACTGGGCAGTGTGGCTAAAGTGCAACTGGCGAAGGGCGGTAAATCCACCCCGGTTGATTTTACTATCCAGTTACACAACTGCGATATCACCGATAAAACCACCACAAAAGTTACTTTTAAAGGTGTGGCCGGTGGTACTGCGGCAACTGGTCTGGATAAAACCTTCGGCGTCAGCGGCCCGGCGACTGGTGCAATGGGTGTGGTTGTAACGAATGCGGGCGGTAACGTCATTGCACCGGGGGCCGCATCATCCGCATTTACCTTAAATGAAGGTGATAACACGCTGAACTTTAAGGCGTATATGCAGGGTGGAACAACAGCTGACACCGTTGAGCCGGGTGCTTTCACCGCAACAGCTGACTTCCTGATGGATTATCAGTAATCCGGGACAGTGTGCTTACCCCGTACCGGATATCCGGTACGGGGAACCGGCGGAGAGCAAAAGTGAAGGTAAACATATTCAGTACCGGGCTGCTTGCAATTTGCCTGACTGCTTATGCGGCTGAGGGTGAACGGCAGACCGGGCAGGTCTGGTTACAGGGATTTGTTCTGGACTCCTCCTGCACCATTAATATGCAGGATCAGTATCAACGGATTGAAATACCACAGGTTGCGGCAACCGGGTTATATCAGCGCGGATACAGTTCAGCCTTTGCTTTTGCTGTCCGGCTGGAAAACTGCCTGCTGTCAGCGGATGACCGAAATGTGCAGATAACCTTTACCGGCCCGGCGGACAGCAACGGATTGTTTACCGTCAGCGGAGAGGCGGAAGGTGTCGGGATTCAGCTCAGTCAGGAAGATGGTTCGGTGATCATGCCGGGAAAAGCAGTGGCACTTCCGGATATACCACAGACAAAAAATATCACGCTGAACTACCGGTTACGACTGATTGCTGATCGTAAATCACTGAAAACAGGGGCATACCGGTCAACCGTTAATTTTAACCTGGATTATTTGTGATGAAAGCTACTGTATTTTCGCCGGGCTGCGGAGTATCACGTCCGGCGGTGCGGTTAAAACCGCTGACATTTCTTATCCTGCTCTCTCTGTTTTCTGCGGCGGTTCAGGCGGAGGATGTCACTGAATTCAATACGGAGGTATTGGATCTGGATGAGCAGGGAGAGATTGATTTATCACAGTTTTCTCAGGCCGGTTATGTGATGCCCGGTACCTATTCACTGGCGCTGAAAGTGAATAACAGCATGCAGGCAGAGCGGCAAATCCGTTTTCTGGCCCCGGATAATGATCCGCAGGGCAGCATGGCCTGTATTACAGCGGATATGAGTGATGAGCTGGGATTAACCTCATCAGCGAAAGGGAAGCTGACCTGGTGGCACAACGGAGAGTGCGCTGACCCGGCATCCCTGCCCGGCATGACTTTACGGGCGGACTTTGCCGCCGGTGCGCTGCGCGTCAGTCTGCCGCAGGCCTATCTGGAATACACCGCGGATAACTGGGACCCGCCGTCACGCTGGGATGAAGGTATTGCCGGTTTTATCCTGGATTACAATCTGAATACACAGCTGACAAAACAGCGCGAGGCCGGACACAGTAACCGGCAGGATTTCAGCGGTAACGGCACCACCGGCCTGAATGCCGGTGCCTGGCGTCTGCGTGCGGACTGGCAGGGACGCTATTCACGCACCAATCATGAATCTGATCAAAGCTGGGACTGGAACCGGTTCTATGCTTACCGCGCTATTGCAACACTGCGGGCAAAATTAACGCTGGGGGAAAATTATCTCACCTCCGGTATGTTCGACAGCTTTCGCTATACCGGTGTGGCACTGGATACGGATGACATGATGCTGCCGCCGAACTTACGCGGCTATGCCCCGGAAGTCGCCGGTGTGGCGAAAACCAATGCGCGGGTCACTGTGAAACAGCAGGGGCGGGTGATTTATGAAACCACGGTTGCCGCCGGACCTTTTCAGATCAGGGATTTAAGCAATGCCCTGTCCGGCAAACTGGATGTGGAAGTGGCGGAGCAGGATGGTTCTGTTCAGACCTTTCAGGTGGATGCGGCGAGTGTGCCGTATCTGACCCGCCCGGGTCTGGTGCGTTACAAAGTGGCGCTCGGTAAGCCCTCGGAATATGACCACCGTGTCAAAGGACCGGAGTTTATCAGCAGTGAGTTTTCATGGGGCGTCAGTAACGGCTGGTCAGTGTACGGCGGCGGGTTATTTGCCGGGAAATACAACGCGGTTTCAGCGGGTATCGGCCGTGACCTGCTGATGCTGGGAGCGCTGTCAGCGGATGTGACACAGTCCCGTGCATCACTGCCGGGCGGTGAAACCAAAAAAGGCGGCTCTTACCGGCTGAGTTATTCCAAGCGGTTCGATACCACCAACAGCCAGGTTACGTTTGCCGGATACCGGTTTTCAGAGCGGGACTTTATGACAATGTCGCAATATCTGAATGCCCGTTATCACAATTCAGCGGTCACAGGGAACGGCAAAGAGATGTACACCATGACATTCAGCCAGACACTGAGCTCACTGAATACCAATGTGTACCTGAATTTTAACCATCAGACGTACTGGGATCGTCCGGCAAGTGATAACTGGAATATTTCCACCTCCCATTATTTTGATATCGGGCAGGTGAAGAATATCAGCCTGAACTTATCGGCTTACCGTAACCGCCATGAAAACGGACGCGATGACGGAATGTATATCGGACTGTCTGTGCCGTGGGGAGAAAGCGGCAGCATCGGTTACAGCGGACAGTTCAGTAAAGGGCAGAACAGTCACTCAGCGGATTACAGTGATCGTATTAATGAGCGGACGAATTACCGTATCACCGCAGGGATGAGCAGTGATCACCGCACTATCGGTAACGGCTATCTGGACTATCGCGGGGATAAAGCAGAAGTCACCGCCACCGCCGGATTTGAAGGTGAGCGTTACAGCGCGGCGGGGCTTTCGGTACGCGGCGGATTTACCGCCACAACGGAAGGTGCGGCACTGCACCGCAGTGGCGTCATGGGCGGAACCCGGATGCTGGTGGATACCGGCGGTGTGGCGGACGTTCCTGTCCGCGGTGGTGGCGGAGAAACCACCACCAATATCTTCGGTAAAGCGGTGGTCAGCGATATCAGCAACTATTACCGCAGCAGCGTGAATGTGGATCTGAATCAGCTGGGGGAAAACGCGGAAGCGACCCGTTCCGTGGTGCAGGGCACGCTGACGGAAGGCGCTATCGGATACCGCCGCTTCGGTATTGTCTCCGGGCAGAAAGCGATGGCGGTTCTCCGCCTGGCTGACGGTGATATTCCGCCGTTCGGCGCGGTGGTACAGAACAGGGAACATATACAGACCGGGATGGTCAGTGAAGACGGCATGGTCTGGCTTTCCGGTATTAATCCGGAAGAGACAATGCAGGTATCGTGGGGCGGGGAAGTGCAGTGTGAAATCCGTTTCCCGGAAACTATTCCGGCCGGAAATCTGCTGCTGCCGTGTGTCTCTGCGACGAAGGTGGTGCCTGAAAAATCAGTAAAAACAGAAAATACATCCCGCCGGCTGACAACCGCCGGTGCGGAGAACACAAGAGAGAGTAATAAATGAAGAATCAATACCGCCGTTTTACTTCACGGTGCCTTCCGGCAGTGACATTGGCCGCCATTCTGGCTGCACCGGCAGGGCATGCGGCAATCGCACTGGACAGAACCCGGGTTATTTTAAACGGCAGTGAACGTGCTGAAAGTGTTGAGATTTCTAATCAGAATAAAGAATTACCGTATCTGGCGCAGGCCTGGATTGAGGATGCGCAGGGTAACAAAATCAAAGATCCGCTGGTGGCGCTGCCGCCTATTCAGCGGGTGGAAGCCGGTGAGAAAAGTCAGGTAAAAATTCAGCCGACAGCCGGGATGAAGATGCTGGCGCAGGATAAAGAGAGCCTTTATTACTTTAATCTGCGGGAAATTCCGCCGAAAACGGACAAAGCCAACACATTGCAGATAGCCTTACAGACCCGTATCAAGCTGTTTTACCGCCCGGCCGGACTGGTCGTGGCGCAGAATACAAAGCCGTGGCAGGAAAGTATTACGCTGACACGACAAGGGAATACATACACGGTGAATAATCCGACCCCGTATTACGTCACGATTTCCTCTGCGTCAGCGGCTTATAAAGGAAAAGATATCAGCGGTTTCAATGCATTAATGATCGCGCCAAACAGCAGTGAAGTACTCGGCGGCAGCGCCGTATCACTGGGGAGTGCACCGGTGCTGGGTTACATCAATGATTACGGTGGTCGTCCGAAGATGATTTTTGCCTGTCAGAGCAACACCTGCCGGGTGAGCGAAGTAAAACCGGGCTGATGTGCAACCGCAGACCAGGAGCAGAGACAGTGAAAATATTCATTCCGTGTGCAGCCGTGTTGTGTTCCGGTCTGCTGATGTGTTCAGCGGCACACAGCGCGGATGTTGAAGTGAAAGGACAACTGGTATTTGAGCCGTGCACCTTATCACCGGCAAGTGAAAACATCTCGCTGCCGTTCGGCACGATGGTCAGAAGCTATTTTTATACCACAGACCGGACACCATCTGAGCCGTTCACGATTGAGCTGACTAATTGTGATACCGGGATTGGCAAAGAGGCCTTTGTGACCTTTCGCGGTGCGGAAAGCAACGCTTTACCGGGTTTACTGCTGCCGGATAACGGCACATTACCGGGATTGGCGATCGGCATTGAAACGCCGGAGGGCAAACCGCTGCCGCTGAATAAAACCAGCCCGGTATATGCGCTGAGCGATGGTGCAACCACACTGAATTTTCAGGGATATGTACAGGCAGAACCGGATGCGGTTAAGGATAAAACGCTGACGACAGGTGTTCTGTCAGCGACAGCAACCTTTGAAATCACCTATCCGTAGACTGCCCGGACGATCACTGACAGGACTGTATTATGAGATTCACACAATATGCGTGTGCTTTATTACTTGCCGGGCTGTTATCCGCTGCGGTAAGTCCGGCTGCATTTTCTGTCCCGCGTAAAGCCGGTGATGAGAACTGGATGAAAATCAATATTTCCGGCTCTGTCATCGCTACCGGGAGTTGCACGTTTAAAGATTCCTCACCACAGGTGATTGAGTTCGGTGATATCCGTTACACCTCTGTATCCGGGGGGAGCAATCTGAGTGGCAGTTACAAACAGCCGCTCAGCAGTGAGATGACATGCAGCGGTGACCCGGCAGGAAATACGCGTTTCCGGCTGGAGTCAAGACACGGTACGCCGGTCAGTGACGGCAGTCATCAGTTACTGCCGGTGTATATCGGCACTGGCAGAACACCGAATCTGGGCATCCGGTTGCTGGTCAACGGCAAACCGCAGGACGTGAATACGGATTTTGCTATGGATATTCAGCACTTACCTGTGCTTGAAGCAGAACTGATTCAGTTGCATCCGGATGATAATACCTGGATAAACGGCCGGGAGATTTATTCTCATGCCGCACTCATTATGAGCTTTAATTAGCCGGGGGAATGGAACAATGCTCAAAATAATACCCTTTGTCTTATCCTGGCTGCTGTTATTCACCGCGCTTTCAGCTCCGGCGGCACAGACCGGGGATCAGTCAGTGATCCGTTTCGGCGGCACATTAAGGGTAATGACGATTTGCCGTGTCAATAATGATCAGACGATTACCGCTGATTTTAAAAACGTCGGTATTAATAAGCTGGACACGGAAGTCTACAGTCTGCCGCTCAGTTACACACTGGATTGTCCCGGAATCAATCCGGCCAATACGCTGCGGATGATCTTTATGACATCCCGCCCGGCCGTGTCTGATCCGTCGGCGATTGAAAGTGATGTCAGTGGTTTGCTGGTGAGAATTTTGAAAGATGGCCGGCCGCTCGAATTAAATAAATTCTTCAAAATAGATGATGCTGTGCAGCCGCCAAAACTGGAAGCCCGATTGGTGAAAGTACCGGGTACGGATTTAACACAAGCTCCGTTCCGGGCCACCGGCACGCTGGTGGCGGAATATCTGTAGGAGTAAACCATGAATAAATTAATGATACGTGGGGCAGTGCTGTTTTTCCTGCTGATGGTATCGCAGGGCGCTAATGCGATTGGCTGGGTGGGTGCAGGCGGAATATGTGCTTCCGGCAGTAAGAATACTACTCAGCTTAGTGGTTATTGTGACTGGAAATCAAACACCGGCGCTTATTACGGAAGCGGTCAGTCAATGAATTTCAGTCGTGCGGGCAATAACACCGGTGATAATAAAGCGTATGTGCCGAAAAGCGGTTACTACACAACAAAGGTTTACTGGTGCGCCTATCCGGACACCATGGATACCTGCAGTAAAGCGAAAGGTTCTGTATTACTGGTCGGGGATCGGGTCTGGATGGAACAGGCCAAATCGTTTTCTCAGCAGCAGATCTTCAATCATGACCAGGAAAAAAAAGCGCCTTCCGCAGGCGGATACTGTTTCACTATCACGGATGATGACGGCTATGAATACCGGGGGGATATGGGCTATGGCCCTGATAACCGCGGGAAATTCTGCGGGGATGCTCACCGCCTGCCGGTCGAGCCGCCAAAATGTACTTTTAATAATGGCGCAGACCTGGATGTTCAGCTGGGAAAATTAGAACGCACAGATATTGCCGTCAAATCCGGCACAACAACCCCGGTGACAAAAGATATTTCCATTAAATGTGACGGTAATATTGTCTATAACGCCAATATGAAACTGGATTTCACACCGATCTCTGTCAGCAATGAACAGGTGATCAGCACCAGCACCACTGGGTTGGGTGTTGCTGTGTTATATAACGGAAAAGCAATTCAGCCCGGACAAACGTTTCCGATCAGTTATCTGCCGGGTATTCATACTCTGACCCTGGGATTTGAGGCGGTGCGTGACCCGGCAATGGCCGCAGCGGATCTGAAAACCGGAGATTTCACCGCCAGTGCGGTGCTGGTTTTTACCGAGCAGTAATCACAGTTTAATACTGCGGAAGCGCGCCACATTACTGGCGGTATATAACACGGTGTGCTGAATATTGCGGTGACCGAGATAATCCTGAATTAACCGGGTATCTGTTCCTCTGTCCGCTAATGCATAACCGCAGGCATGGCGCAGCATATGAGGATGTGCCGCAATATTCAGATCGGCGGACAATCCGCTGTCACGGATAATACGGAATATCTGCTGGCGGGATAAACGGCCGCCTTTGCGGGAAAGAAAAAGCCAGGGTTCGGCATAATGGACGGATGAATTCCGTTGTGCCAGCCACTGTGTCAGCAATTTATATTCAAGGGACTGTAATGGCTGATTCGTACTTAATCCGTTTTTCAGCCGGGTAATATGAATGGTCTTTTCATTGATATTAATATCACTGAGCATTAATCCGGTCAGTTCACTGGCGCGTAGCCCGTGACTGAAGCAAACTGCAATCAGGCATTGATTACGGAGATGATTAATTGAATCAGGTAATGATGATATTAAGGAATGAACCTCCTGTTCACTCAGGTGTTTTCGTTCTTTCATAAAAATATTTAGTCTGGTTATTATAGTCAGGTTTAATTCGTTTCTGACGTTATCACAGAATAAATGGATGACCTATTTTTCATCATTATCATCATAATATTATAAACAGGTAAAATTGATCGTGTATTGCTGATTTATCTGAAGATAATGAACTTGGCATGTTACTTGTTTTTTACATTGTCGTTATATATTCCATTTTTCTGTGTTTCTTATGTTTCATTTATCGTCGTGGTATTTATTGTTATTCAGCGTTATTTTTTATTTTTGTTAATGAAATAAACTTCATTTTATTTAGACAATAAATGCTTTTTGTTTTTTTATTGGTCTCCGGAATATATTTCCGGATGGTTTTATTTCTGAAGGTAGTGAATATGACAGAAATGCAATCCGGCGCGGATATGGCGTCGGTAAATCGTGCTGTCGGTGACCGGCTTTTCTGCAGACGAAAAGCGCTGGGGTATTCCGGACAACAGGTCGCAGCCTGTCTGGGAATAAGTCAGCAGCAGTTATCCCGTTATGAACGGGGGCAAAGCCGGATTAATGTGGGTATGCTGGCCAGGGCGGCTGATGTTTTACAGACACCGGTAGGCTGGTTTTTTGCCGGGTGTCAGGACAGAAATTTATGCGGGGAAAGTCTCAGCGTTCAGTCTGATATCTATACTGCGGAGTCTGTTACGGCCGGCATAACGGCGGCAGACTGAACAAAGCGGCTCCGCCGGTACGGCGGAGCCTCAGATTGTTGGCAAAGTCCGGGAAAAAACAGGCCGGGATTTTGTCAGCAATCTTATGTCAGAAAATCAGTTCTTTTTCACAAACTCAGATTTCAGTTTCATCTGACCAAAGCCGTCGATTTTACAATCGATGTTGTGGTCACCTTCCACTAAACGGATGCCTTTGACTTTTGTGCCGATTTTCAGCATGGATGAACTGCCTTTGACTTTCAGGTCTTTAATGATTGTCACGGCATCGCCGTCCGCCAGTAAATTACCGTTGGCATCTTTGACAATCAGCTCGTCGCTTTCCGCTGCCGGTTCGGCATCATTCCACTCGTGGGCACATTCCGGGCACACGTACATTGCACCATCTTCATAGGTGTATTCAGAATTACATTTCGGACATGAAGGTAATGACATAATGAGACTCTCAGATTTTTACAATGGGGAGCAGCAAATTGTCACGTGATGGTGTGATATCTGCCCGTGGTTATGTGCACTGTCTGCAGTGCGGGCGTCAGTATAGCGGGATCGCTGTCATTTTGCAGCTTTTACCTGATAAAGAGTGTGGTTATCGCCTTTTACGCTGACCGGGGAATAAACAGGTAAATAACGCAATAACGGCCTCAGGTTTCCTGATAAATTCGTCAGTGCTGAAAATAACCGGAGTTTATCGTTTTTTTCTGAATAAGTACTCAGGGGGAGTACTTAATTACGCAACAGACTCTTATATATTATGACTGCATTATTTTAATAACCGGTTTCTGACTTTCTTGTTTATTTGTCTGTGGCACATCAGGAGTGAAATATGCGTAATGTTGTCCGTTCTTTATTATTGTCTGCGGCGCTCGCGGTGGGTTCCTTAAATACCGCCTTTGCCGATCCGCATTTAAACTTTGCCTGGCCGGTAAATGTGGGGCCGTTAAATCCGCACCAGTATGCGCCGAACCAGATGGCCGGACAAACCATGGTGTATGAACCACTGGTCCGTTATATGAATGACGGAACGGTGAAGCCGTGGCTGGCAGAATCATGGACGGTTTCGGATGACGGAAAAACCTATATTTTTACCTTACGTGATGATGTGAAATTCTCCAACGGCGAAAAGTTTGATGCCGCCGCAGCGAAAGTAAATTTCGATGCGATTCTGGCAAACCGCGAACGTCACGCCTGGCTTGAGCTGGCCAATCAGATTACCGGCGTTGAGGATATCGCGCCGAATCAGTTAAAAATCACCCTGAAAGATGCGTATTACCCTATTTTGCAGGAGCTGGCACTGCCGCGTCCGTTCCGCTTTATTGCGCCGTCACAATTTAAAGATGGCGGCACCAAAGACGGTATTATGAAACCAATTGGTACCGGTCCGTGGGTATTAACGGAATCCCGCCTGAGTGAGAAAGATGAATTTGTCCGCAACGAATTATACTGGGGTAAAAAGCCGGTTTATGAATCCGTCACATTTAAAGTGATCCCGGACCCGAATACCCGTGCAGTGGCATTTGAAGCCGGTGAAGTGGATTTACTGTACGGAACGGACGGGATTATTTATCCGGATACCTATCAGCGTTTTAAAAATATGCCGGGATATACCACCAAACTCTCCGCACCTCTGGAATCTCTGGTGCTGGCAATTAATACCAAAACCGGTCCGACCCGCGATTTAGCCGTGCGTAAAGCAATTAATCACGCAGTCGACAAAGATAAAATGATTGAAAAGGTGCTGTACGGCACGCAGTTAAAAGCGGACACCCTTTTCTCAGAAAATGTACCGTATGCGGATGCCGGTTTAACACCGTATTCTTATAACGTTGAAGAAGCGAAATCCCTGCTGGAAAACGCCGGCTGGAAAGCGAAAACCGAAAACGGTATCCGTGAGAAAGATGGCGAGCCTTTGGTGGTGGAGCTGAATTTTGTCGGTACTGATGCGGTGGCGAAGTCGATTTCTGAGGTGGTACAGGCAGATCTGCGCCGCGCCGGGATTGATGTGAAACTGGTCGGGGAAGAGGAAAGCAGTATCTATTCGCGCCAGAAAGACGGCCGTTTCGGGATGATTTTCAATGGCACATGGGGTGCGCCGTTTGATCCGCACGCGTTTGTCAGCTCAATGCGTATTCCGTCGCATGCTGATTACCAGGCACAACAGGGGCTGGCGGATAAAGCAGAGATCGATGCTAAAATCACACAGGTGCTGACCACTACGGATGAAAAACAGCGCCGTGCGCTGTATCACGACATCCTGACCCGTCTGCACGAAGAAGCTGTGTATCTGCCGCTGACCTACATTACCGCCATTGCGGTGGCAAAACCGGAAATCGGTGATGTGCCGTTCAGCGCGATGTCGAATGAGATCCCGTTTGATCAACTGACACCAGCTGCCAAGTGACAGGCCCGCGATTATGATGCGATTTATTTTCCGGCGGGTGCTGCTGCTGATCCCGATGCTGTTCGGCACCTCGCTGTTTATCTTTCTTATCCTGCGCCTGGGGCCGTCAGACCCCGCGCTGGATTATCTGCGGCTGTCCAAAATCCCGCCAACCCCGCAGGCGGTGGAAAGCGCCCGTGAACTCCTTGGCCTGGATAAGCCGGTTATGACCCAGTATTTTCACTGGCTGTCTGACGCGCTGCATCTGGATTTTGGTATCTCTTATGCCACGCAGAAACCGGTATTGCCGGATCTGCTCTATTTCCTGCCCGCCACGCTGCAACTGGCGGGGCTGGCACTGGCGCTGACGATTATCCTGTCTGTGCCGATGGGTATGCTGGCAGCGCGTTACCGGGAGAAATGGCCGGATCAGCTGGTGCGTGTGATCGCGTTTATCGGGGTTTCCATGCCGAATTTCTGGCTGGGATTCCTGCTTATTCTGCTTTTTTCCATGCATCTCGGCTGGCTGCCGCCGATGGGCAAAGGTGAAGCAAAACATCTGGTGATGCCGGTGATTGCTATCTCGCTGATGTCACTCGCGATTAATGCCAGGCTGCTGAGGGCCAGTATGCTCGAGGTCGCCGGGCAGCGGCATGTCCGTTATGCGCGGTTGCGCGGGTTATCCGAAATGACGGTGGAGCGTTCGCATATTCTGCGTAACGCCTGGCTGCCGATCATAACGGCTATCGGAATGCATATCGGGGAACTGCTCGGCGGTGCACTGATTATAGAGAGTATTTTCAGCTGGCCGGGTGTGGGACGCTATGCAGTCTCCGCCATTATGAACCGGGATTACCCGGTAATTCAGTGCTTTACCTTGCTGATGGTGGTGATTTTTGTTCTCTGCAACCTGATTGTGGATATTATTTATGCGATTGCGGACCCCCGTATCCGCCTCTCTGCGGAGGGTATTGAATGAGCGATATGATACTGAAAGCCCCGTCCGCCGGGCGGACACTCAGCCGCAATCTTCTGCTGTGGTTTGCGCTGGCCGTGGTGGCACTGCTGGTTCTCGCGATGATTGCCGGGCCGTGGATCTCTCCGCATGATCCGGATCTGGTGGAGTTATCGAACCGGCTTCAGGCACCGGATAGTCAGTACTGGCTCGGTACCGACCATCTCGGGCGTGATATTTTTTCCCGCCTGATTGCCGGGGCGCGGATTTCTCTCGGAACCGTAGCAATCACGCTGGTGATTATTATGACGCTCGGGCTGGTGATCGGCGGTATTGCCGGGTTTACCGGCGGGCGGACGGATCAGATTATCATGCGGTTTACTGATGTATTTCTGACGTTCCCGACACTGGTGCTGGCACTGTTTTTAATCGGGATACTCGGTACCGGGCTGACAAATGTGATTATTGCGATCGCACTTTCACACTGGGCATGGTATGCGCGGATTGTCCGCGGCATTATTCTCTCGCTGCGTCACCGGGAGTTTCTGCTGGCGGCACGTCTGAGCGGTGCCGGCAATGTGCGGATCTTTCTCCGGCATCTGTTTCCCGCCACTATTTCCCAGCTGATCGTACTGGCGACGCTGGATATCGGCCATATGATGCTGCATGTCTCCGGGTTGTCATTCCTCGGGCTGGGCGTGGCGGCACCGACCGCAGAGTGGGGCGTGATGATCAGTGATGCCCGTCAGTTTGTCTGGACATCACCGATGCTGATTTTCTGGCCGGGTTTAATTTTATTTTTCAGCGTGATGGCGTTTAACATCCTCGGGGATGCACTGCGCGATCGTCTGGACCCGACACTGAGGGCCGGAACATGTCATTAAATCATTCTGTACTGGATATCAGTCATTTATCGGCAGGCTATCTGCATAATAATCATGCGCATTTTCTTATTTCTGACCTGTCATTTTCCCTGCGGCGCGGTGAGGTACTGGCACTGGTCGGGGCGAGCGGTTCCGGTAAATCGATGACCTGCTCTGCGGTACTGGATGTTCTTCCTCCGGGAGTGCAGAAAACGCAGGGTACTATCCTGCTGGACGGGCAGGCGGTCACCGGTCAGGCACTGCGCGGCAGGCAGGTTGCATCGATTATGCAGAACCCGCGCAGTGCGTTTAACCCTGTACGGACAATGCATCAGCATATTATTGAAACACTGAAAGCGACCCGGCAGCCGCTGCATGACATTGATAAACGCATCCGTGATGTGCTGGCGGAAGTGGAACTGGGGGACAGTGAGCATATTCTGAAACTCTATCCGTTTGAGATGAGCGGCGGCATGTTGCAGCGGATGATGATCGCGATTGCTATTCTCAGTGATGCGCCGTTTCTGTTTGCCGATGAGCCGACCACCGATCTGGATCTGGTGGTGCAGATGAAAATCCTCGACTTGCTGGATCATGTTGTGGCTGACCGGCAGACCGGACTGCTGCTGATCACTCACGATATGGGCGTGGTGGCACGTCTTGCCGACCAGGTGGCGGTGCTGTCAGACGGGAAAATTATTGAAACCGGCCCGGCGGAGGATATTTTTGCCCGGCCACGCTCGCCGGTGACCCGTAATCTTATTTCCGCGCATCTTTCACTGTATGGTCTGGAGCTTTCCGCATGACACTGATTTCTGTTGAACACCTGAGCAAAAGCTACCAAAGCCATTCACTGATGGGGGCGGGAAAACCGCGCTGTATTCTCGATGACATTTCCCTGACCCTGAATGAGGGCGAAACTGTTGCGCTTCTCGGGCGCAGCGGCTGCGGAAAAAGTACGCTGGCGCGTCAGATCTGCGGGCTGGAATATCCGGAAAAAGGGGATGTTTTCTACCGGGGGATGCCGGTGCGTAAACTGGATAAAAAACAACGGCGGCAGTTCCGTTCGGAGATCCAGATGGTCTTTCAGGACCCGCCGGGTGCAGTTGATCCGCGGTTTACTCTGGAGCAGACCATTGCCGAACCGCTGAAACTGCTGACCTCACTGGATGAAACACAGCGCAAAACCCGGATAGCGGAGTTGCTGGATATGGTGGAACTGCCGCTGTCAGTCCTCGGAAAACTGCCGTCACAGATCAGCGGCGGGCAGTTACAGCGTGTTTGTATTGCGCGGGCGCTGGCACCGGACCCGCGTCTGATTATCCTGGATGAGGCCGTGTCAAACCTGGATATTCATCTGCAGGCATCTCTGCTGACACTGCTCGGTCAACTGCAGAAAACCCGGGGCATTGCCTATCTGTTTGTCACTCACGATTTGCGGCTGGTCAGCAAATTTGCGGCGCGGGTGGTGGTGATGGATGAGGGCAAAATTGCCGAAACCTCACCACAGGGTTGTATTGAACAGCTGCGCCATCCTGCATCACTGGCGCTGAAAAATGCAGTATTACCGCCGTTTCCGTCTTCCCGGAGACGTCAATCCGCCTGAAAATAGTACAGAAAAAAGCGCCGTGATATCAGCAGGGCGCTTTTACTCTCATTTTATAGTTTACGGTGCTCAGACTTTATCTGAGCAACTGCATTTGGCTGCGGTTTCTTTGTGATGATGCGTATCTGTGCTGCAACAGGCATCAATAGCTTTGTTGATAATATCCGCCAGCTTATTGACGGTGGAAATAATAGAAGATAGCTGTTCGCACACATCGCGGCAGTCCGCATGTGAATGGCCGTTATCCGGGATCACAGGCGGAGTCAGGCTGTCACAAAGAATTTCCTGTAATACCAGCAGGAAATTCGCAATACCGGTGGTGTAGATATAAGAACGTCCGCCGGTCTGCTCTGCCAGCCGCTGATACTCCTTTGTCACTTTGTCTCTTTCCGCAACAGACGGGAAGCGGTCAAGGTTTTCCGGCCGGTCATCCGGTGTCCCCTGGTAGGTATATACTTTAACGCCGTGGAGCTGCGCGACACTTATCGCTTCACTGTTTTTCATCACGGCGGCGTTAGTCAGTATTCCGCCGCCGCCCTCCATACCTTCATCACCAAGTACAAAAATTGCCCGCCGCGCGCCGGGACGCCAGTCGAAATATCTGCAGGCATCGATAACGGCACGGCACAGATCTTCTTTATTTCCCGCGTGATCACGGCCGTCAGCTTCCGGAAATGGTTTCCGGGCCTGCAGATTTCCTGCGGGAGCACCTTTACCCATCAGATAATCACTTAGCGACTTATCAAACTTTGTCCCGGGCCAGGTATCCTGGATGCCCAGGAATGTAGCCCTGAGCTGAGACGGGCAGCGGGCAGCCGCTTTTTCTATCGCCGCATCTATTTCCCGGCTGAGATCGGCGGATTCATCAGACATTGAGCCGCTGGTATCAATGATAACCACCAAATCCAGAGCAATATCACTGTTACCGCCCATGACGAACACTGACGGGTCAATACCGGCAGCCGGTGCTGACAAATCCTGTGTGCTGAGATCCTGATTCATTGTTTTTCCTCTGTGTTTATTGCAGTGACAGACAGCGGAGGAATAACCTCCGTGTGTTACAGGTGTGTGTTTTCTGTGCAATCTGTTGCACAGAGGAGCAGTATCTTTTTATTTTTCAGTGATGTATTTCCTAAAAAATAAAAGAGTCAGGTTATTTATTGAGGGGATCATGGCCCCGGTGACAGTGGCATGGCCGGGGCAGAAAGGAAGGGGGGTTTTTACAATAAAAAATCGAATCTGTTAATATTATTATTTAAAAACAATGAATTATCTATATCCAGTAATGTGTGAACAGTATCTGAGGAATCATATTGTTTCCTGAGTTCGTTCAGAAAAACGATCAGTGAAATATCCAGCGCTGTGAGTATCCGGAAAAGCAGGCTGACCGTCAGATTACCTTTACCCAGTTCATAGCGGGAGACCTGCTGCTGACTGATTTCAAGTGTAAAGCCTAATTTTTCACCGCTTATTTTTTTCAGCTTACGAAATCTGTACAGCACCTCCCCGATATTTTTATTGAGTAAATCTGAATCTATGCATTGATATTTCTGCACCATTTATCTCCGTAGATTAAATCTGTCATAGCAGGAATGGTTGTTATTCCCGATAAATAATTACCGGTTGTGTTTTGGGGTTTTATTTGTATGTCTGGTGTTTTTTCGAAAAAACTAATTTTGTATCGAATGATTAAAATTAAATAACACATGTTATTTTTTGATGCAAATATAATATCTGCATGTTTTGTTATTTTCATAAATTTACAAAATTGGTGTGTAGTTTAATCGCTTTTATTTGATGTAGTGCAAAATATAAAGAATTACTCATGTTTTACCTATTTTTTTTGTTGAAATTTTTTATTCGATGAGGTTTGCGTCTTGTCTGATAAGATATGTTAAGTAAATATAGATACAAAAAACGCTATTTTATCTAAAAAATGCGCATATTTTCAGTGTATTATGTTTTTAGTAAGTATGGGATATAATCTTATTACTTATTATTTTACAGTGTGTTATATCGAAATTTGCATGATTTGAGTTGTTTTTTAGTGACATCATATAGGCGTTAAGATTGATACCGGTATATGTTGTAAAACATAACATTTATAACAAAATTCTGTTTGGTTTGATTTCAATACATTAAATTTTGTGTAAATTGCGGTATTTTGGGTTTTTATCCTATTCTTAATCCAAATATAGATAAATAAAGAATAAACATTCCGTATTTTTTGTTACTAAGTAATGTTTGCTTACATCTTTCATATTAATTCATTGAAATATCAATTGAAAATAATAAAAACAATTCATTAACATAAATATCATTAACTCATCTTATGTGTATCTGTGGTTGTAATGATATATAAATACACGTAATGTTACTCATGTATATAACCTGAACAACGTCCGATAATAATATAAACCCGCTGACTTTATATATTTATAAAGCCACAGGGATTTTTTAAATTTATTTTTATATTTATATCCTGCTTTTATTGTTACGCCGGGAGGCTTTCCCTTATGAAAAAATATAAATCTGTAAAAAGATTCGCATTACCGGTATCTATTATACTGGGGTCGGGATTATATTCACTTCCCGGTATGGCGGATCCCTGCACATCGGTTACAGACGGAGACGGACAAAAACACCTGACCTGTAACTCAACCATCTATTATTACAGTGCCGGTGAGCACGGCGGAACCCCGTTATCCGATTACGCGAGTGTGACCATCAATACCACGCAGGACGCGTCAACCTCTCCACTTCAGGGCTGGGCAGTTTACGGGAACAGCAGCACCTATAATTTTAATGAACTGAATATTGAGACCAGCGGTGCCAAAGCTGACGGTATTGTGACAAAAAACGGTGCCAGTAAAATCAATATTGATAAATTAACCATTACAACCACCGGGTCCTCTGCGGATGGTCTGAACGTTGGCAAGGAAAGCAACGGCACAATTATTACGGTGGGTGATGATGCCTATATTGATGCCTTCGGGATGGGGGTGCGTGCTAACTCATCAACCACGGGAACAAACGAAAACCTGATCACGCTCGGGAAAAATGCGGTCATTATTTCCCATGAAGCGGGCAGTAATCTGGAATTTCTGGGTCGTGAATTAGGTACCGGCTATGCGGTTTATGCCGGGAATACTAATTCAGCAGCAACCGGCGATGCCCGTGTGGTGATTGGCGATAACAGCACTATTGTGGCAAACGGCGGCTCAGCTCATGCGGTTTATGCCAACAAGGGCGGTATTATCGAACTGGGTTCAACGAATATCCGCGCCGAAGGCGCGACGGCACACGGTATTTATGCCGAAGCCGGATCGAAAAAGGTCGGCGGTGCAACGGTCACTGCGGGCAGTCAGGTGTATCTCGGTGGTGATACCACTATCAATGTAATCAGCGACGGCCGGAAATTTGCCCTGTATGCCAAAGGCGCGGATTCACAGATCTCCTCTTCTGATCGCCTGTCCGGTGACAGCATCCGCAGCGTATTCACCGTTGACGGTGATATGAAAGCAGAAACAAAAGGAATTATTGATCTGCAAATGGCGGATAACAGCCGGTTTACCGGCAGTACCAACTCACTGGAATACAATGCGGCAGGCGCGCCGAATACATCCACAAACGGTACCATTAACCTGGATATTGCCGGTGCAAACAGTATCTGGAATATGACGGCTGATTCTGTGCTGTCAAACCTGATACTGACCGGCGCAACACTCCGTTATAACTCTCCGGACGATCTGACCGATCCGGACGCCTTTGTACCGAAAACACTGACCGTAGCCGGCGATTACATCGGTAACGGCGGCCGCCTGATTCTGAACACGGTGCTGAACGGGGATGATTCACCGACGGATAAATTGCTGATAAAAGGTAATTCAGCCGGAACCACGACAGTCAGTTTTGTGAATATCGGCGGGCAGGGCACACTGACGACGCTTAATGGTATTGAAGTTATCACCGTTGACGGTACTTCTGACGGTACTTTCTCTCAGGATGGGCGGATTGTTGCCGGGGCGTATGATTATTATCTGGGACGCGGTAAAAACGGTAATGAGAAAAACTGGTATCTGACATCAGACTACAGCCCGGTGACACCGGATCCTGATCCTGATCCGGAACCAGAGCCGGAACCGAAACCAAAACCGGAGCCAGAGCCGGAGCCAAAACCGGAGCCGGAGCCAAAACCGATAGTCCGCCCGGAAGCCGGGGGATATATCAATAACCTGTATATGGCAAATAACCTGTTTAATGTGCGTCTGCATGATCGCCTCGGGGAAACCCAATATACCGATGTACTGACCGGTGAGCGCAAGGTGACCAGTCTGTGGCTGCGGAATGTGGCCGGACATTCAGTGGTGAAAAGCGGTGACGGGCAGTTAAAAACCGGAACAAACCGTTATGTGGTGCAATTGGGCGGCGATATCGCGCAGTGGTCTGATAATGATCTTAACCGCTACCATATCGGGTTAATGGCAGGTTACGGCCGGATCAGCGGCAAGACCACAAACCATATTACAAATACCCGGGCCAGCTCTCACGCAGATGGTTACAGTGCAGGGATCTACGGCACCTATTACGCCAATGAGGCGGATAAAACCGGTCTGTATGTTGATGGCTGGGTGCAATATAACTGGTTTAAAAACCGGGTTGACGGGGATGAATTACCGGAAGAGAAATATAACTCTGACGGTATCACGCTTTCCGCTGAAGCCGGGTACAGCTTCCTGATCAATGAAACACAGGGCAGTGAGGGCAGTATCAACCGCTGGTATATTCAGCCGAAAGCCCAGGTAACTTATATGGGTGTGAAAATGGATACACACACAGAAAGGGGCGGTACCCGCGTATCCGCAACCGGTGAAGGGAATATCCAGACCCGTCTCGGGGTGAAAGTGTACGGTCTGGGACAGGCATTGCAGGATAAAGAAAACGATCGTCACTTCCAGCCGTTTGCTGAAATTAACTGGCTGAATAACAGTAAGATGACCGGTGTTTCCATGAATGGTGAGCACGTCAGTCAGTCCGGTACCCGCAATATTGGTGAAATCAAAGTGGGGATTGAGGGACAACTGACCCGCAATGCGGATATCTGGTTTAATGTGGCACAGCAGGCCGGCAGTGATAACTACTCGGATACACAGGGTATGTTAGGTCTGAAATACCGCTTTTAACTGTAAATAAGACTTCCGGCCGTGATAACAGCGATTCTGTTATCACGGCTTTTTTGTGTCCGGCGGCAACAGAGATTTAATCGTTACCCCAGCGGTTAAGAAACTCTGCGATATCATCGATACGCTGTTTATTGATACCGGCTTCAGCCGCCATTTTTTTCTGAGCATCCTCACTGATTTCTTCGCCGTTCGTCAGACAGGTGATCAGCAGCTGGAAATAGTGCGCCAGCCCGTCGTACTCCTGCTCTTCAACCGGCTCTTCCGATTCCAGCGCATACTCATCCGCGATGTCATAGTATTTATCAGGTACTATATTTTCCATAAATCCCTCCGGGGCTAACGCCGGTGTCAGTGGTTGGTATTGTCCCATTGTATCTGATCCGGCTTCTTTTTCGCACCAGGCCCGGTGTCCGATCGCTGAATAAAACAGCGTCTCTGTTTTTATGTCCGGATTCAGACATAAAAAAAGACCCCCGATTATTATCGGGGGTCTTGTCACAGAGCCGGTTTTGTTATTTCGGCTGTGTTATCAGAAGCTGTAACGGATACCCAGGTTGCCGCTGTAAGGTGTTTCCACATGGTTGCCTTTGGCATAGTTGAACTCTGCATAGGCTGACCACTGATTATTCATCTGCGCCGTCAGACCCACACCGTACTTACCGACGGTTCCGGACATATCATTGCTGAATGATTCGGTGTCATTAATCACCACGCCGTTGTTCTTTTTAAACTCGTGGCTGACTGCCAGACGGGCGTAAGGTTTAATCAGTCCGCCGTTTTCAGTGATAAACGTTTTACCGAATGTGGTACCGATTTCACCTTTCACAGATTCAGCAGCATCAGCTTTCACTTTCATATCGCTGCTGAAACGGTAGTCCGTTTTTTCGCCGCGGAAGTAAGATCCCAGAACATAAGGCTCGATAAAGTAACTGCCCGCGGTGATGTGTTTACCGCCTTCCACAGAGAAACCGATGCCGTTGGTGTTATCTTTGGCAGTGGTTTTGCCGTCATTAAACTGCGCGCTGTTTTTGGTTCTGAAATGGTTGGCTTTCAGCACGCCGTCCACATAGTAGCCGCTGTTGTGCATCCAGGTGGTGTAAACACCAAGACCCAGACTGTCCACTTTACCGTCACTGGTACGGGCATCCAGTTCAGAATGCGTGTAGGAGAACATTCCGCCGATCAGCAGGCGGCTGTTATCCAGCACAATCGCGTGGTCGCTGCCCAGCATCAGTCCGTTCATATCCTGGGTGTAACCGACATTACCGGTTGAGATACGGTTACGGCTGCCGATATATTTACCCCACACACCATCCTGCGCAGTCCGGTTATCACGCAGATCACCCAGGCGGGTTCTCAGTGTGGATAATTCGCTGTTCCAGATAGTCGGCGTTACGTTTGCCATCGCGATGGCGTTTTTACCGCTTTCGGATATTTCAGGCTCCGGTTCCGGTTTTGGTTCCGGATCAGGACCCGGGTCCGGATTTGGTGCCGGTTCATTTGCTTTCGGCGATAAATACCAGTTATCACTGTCCTGCTCATCACCCTGTACCAGGTAATATTTATAAGCACCGAGGTCAACACTGCCGTTCACCAGCGCAAAACTGTTGCTGTCACTGCCGTTAGCAAAAATCAGATGGTGCGGATTCACGCCGCCGCGGCTTTTCAGCTCCTGACCGGAATCCATCACTCTGACATTAAACTCACCGCTGATACTGTTGCTGATGTTCAGGAAATCACCGGTACCACCGTTAATATTGGTGTTCATGACAAAGGTGCCGGAACCGGTCAGATCTGAAATCTGCAGGCGGCTGTATTTACCCGCATCACTGCCGTCGCTGCTGCCGAATACCACAGTTCCGTTGCTGGTCAGTTTTTCAATGGTCGCTTCGGATTCACTGGTGGTGTCATTATGCTTCAGATACAGGAACGCATTATCACCGGTCAGATTAAGGCGGGTAACATACGCGCCTTTCGCATCCAGCGCGCCGGTCCAGCTGTGAAGGCTGCCGCCCTCCATGGTTACTGAACCGTTATTCACATTCAGGTCACCGGTGGAATATGCGCCATAGGCAATAAAGGATGAACCGCCATTTTCAACGGTGGTATCCTGAATATGACCAAATTCCCTGACCAGTTGTGTGCCGCCGTTAACCAGCGTACCAACCGCATCGGCATAGTATTCAACAATCTGCTGACCGCCCTGATGGATCACAGACCCGGTGGCAACCTGATCTTTGCCAATCCATCCGTCCCGTTCAACCCACTGCCCGCCGGTCCAGCCACCTTTTTTACCGCTGACAATCTGCTGTCCGTAAACCTGAGTATCGATGGCTTCACCGGTCTGAATACGCTGCACACCGCCTTCATAAATAATGGCATTCTTTGCTGTCTGCTCATCAATCCGGAAAGCATCGTCGGATGTCCACCCGCCGTTTTCCCATTCTCCGTCAACACCGGTAATAATCTGAGTACCATAAACACGGGTATCTTCCGTATTACCGTGGGTAACAAATTGCAATGCGCCGTGGTTAATTATTGTATTGCTGTCGGTTACTCCGTCCTTTCCGGCATAGATCTGCTGAACTGCGCCGTCATACAACACGGTATCTATCGTATTACCGCTGCTCATCTGATAGCTGCCGCCACCGATATGGCTGTTGGTTGCGGTGCCGCCATAGATAATATGCTGCCCGCCATTGACGACGATGACATCTTTGGTATTTGAGGTACTGGTAACGGATTGTTCCAGATAACCGCCGTCGATTAAAATTGCCTGGGCATAACCCCGCGTACCGACTACCATTTTCCCGCCGGTATTTACCGTGGTGTTATATGCCTTAGCATCATTGCCCAGGCTCAGGCTTCCGTTATTTTCAACAATTGTGTTATACGCCACGGAATCTTCCATCATCGACATAAAGCCACGGTATATTTTGGAAGGATCAGACGGATTAGCAATTCCGCCTTTAACAATATTTCCGATAGCAACACTACCGCTTCTGAATGTGGTCTGGAAGGAATCGATCGTATTATTCAGGCTGTAAGAATTATTCTCAACATAAAGAAATTGCTCGGGAAACCAGGTCCGGGTTAATGTCTGACCATTAATATATTGGTTACCGGTGATAATAGATTGGTGTTTATTGTCCCATTTATCTTTTGCGATTGGCCAGCCATCGGTTGCACTGCTGAGAATCGCATTGATATCAGGGGTTTCAGCCTCTGACTGAAAAGGTGGTGGTGGTTCCGGTGTATCCGTGGCATAAACGCTGAAA